>Ga0209456_10000660_pt1 | contig 18039 bp, 13 predicted proteins | sample COG_11_FD_184755 | JGI IMG/M metagenome (GOLD analysis project Ga0209456, IMG submission 184755) | Pelagic marine sediment microbial communities from the LTER site Helgoland, North Sea, for post-phytoplankton bloom and carbon turnover... | ecosystem: Environmental > Aquatic > Marine > Neritic...
TCGACGCGCTCTTCGTACCCCGGGGCAGGAAAACTGATGACGAAACGCAGGCGACGGAGAAATGCAGTGTCGATATTCTCCTTGAGGTTTGTTGTCAGTATCGCGACGCCGGAATAGCTTTCCATTCGATCAAGCAGGAACGCCACTTCGGATTGCCCTTGTCGATCATGGTCGCCGCCGCGCGAACGGAACATGGCATCAGCCTCTTCGATCTGAAGTACCGCGCAACTCTTCTCGGCCGCGTCGAAAACTTCGCCGATGCGCTCTTCGCTTTCGCCGTACCACTTCGATCGGCATTGGCTCAAATCGATGCGCATACATCCAACACCGATCTCATTGGCAATGATTTGCGACGCCATGGTCTTGCCGGTTCCGCTGGGTCCGCTGAACAGCGCCGTCACACCGTTTCCATACGGCATCCGTGAGTGAAAGTCCCAGTCCTCCATGACGCAGCGACTGTGCTTGACGTGTAGCGGAATTAGCGCAAGCTCCTCTTTGATGTCACCACTCATGACGAGGTCGTCAAACGTGAAGCAGGGTTCGATTCGCCTTGCGCCAATCGGCACAGACGTCGCCGCGACACGTCGCGCCGCGGCTTTGATTTGTTCTACGGTGACGTACTTGCTCGCGCACAAGGCCAGCGTGGCGTCTATCTGCGGCTCCTCGAAACGAACCGTTGTTGCAATATCCTCGGACAACTCGAGCGGCAGGGTAATACCCCGTAGCCGTGCTCTGTCTCGCCAGATCGCCGCGCGTTCGACGACTCCAAGGCAAGCCCGTTGGACGTTGTGAACGGAGCGGCCAACATACGCATTGCCGGGCGCCCGACCGTGAATGACCAGTAGCTCGACGCGTGGACCGGCAACGGCAGAAACAAGATCGTCGTGAAACCGAATCTGGCCGTCGCTCTCTGCATCACGTCCTGTGACAATAAGCGCCGCCGAATGCAGCAAGGCTAAACGGCAGGCCGCCATACAGGCATGCGCGCGCGGCGCCTGCGACGAATCCGCCGATGCCGCCACATCGAATAAGACGACCGGGCACTGCGCCTCTCGTGCGGCGCGCTCGAACCATCGCAACGACTCTTCGCCGCCTTGCAGGTGAAACAAGGGTGCGACAGCATCCTGAGAATTGCCTATCTTGTGCCAGCCGTCGATTTGCTTTCGCAGTTTGTCTGTGGACTCGCCCATGAAGGCAGGCGCGTCGGAGTTCTCCGACACCCGGAGCCAGCCAGCGTAGGGCGCCACCGATGTAGGGCCCGCGCTCAGGAAATCGAGAATATCGTCCGTGGCCCGGACCGGCGCCTCGCTGCGTGGCCTTGTGCGATCCGTGTCGGCAACGAGCAACCCGAAGCGCGCAAACGGCCCTTGAATATCGACCATTCGCCAGACATCGATCGCCAACGTGCCCGATCCGTAGATTAGCCGGGCCAGCGTTGTTGCGGTTGGGCGTCGTCGCGTCAGGTCATCGTTGATGACGCCGAATACGGTCGCATAGCGGCCATCGATGTCCGCAGCGACCGTAAGCCAGAGCATTTGTCGCTGCCTTTCGTCCAGGCCGAACGCGTCATAAAGCCTGAACCAGCTTGATCGTAGCTGGCTATCGGACACCTGCTGGCTCAATTCGTGCTCCAGCCGCAGTTGCTCCCGCTCGAGGGACGAATAGTCTGCGTGTTCGTAATCCCCTCCGAGGACGTGCCGCGCTTTTTGAGGTGACACGGTCCAGCCCGGCGTCGAGCCCTGCTCGTCGTTTTCCTCCGCCATTTTTAGCAGGTGACGGTGCAGGCAATTCTCAACCCACAGAAGAATGTCGGTGAAGTGTGCATCGTCATTCGGAGCACCGATGTCCGGCAGTCTTGCATTCGCGCTTCTCGCCGACTGGTTGGCAAGTCGCTTGATCTTTTCGGTGTCGAGGACATGCACGCTGCCCGTGGGCTCGTCGCCTGGTTTCTCGACATGTTCCGAGATGGCCGACGGCACGACAGATCGAATCAGATCGGCCAATACCTCCTCGCCCAGTCTGGCGAGCCGGATGATCGTCTCCTGGCCGTCGGACTCGATGCCGATTACGACAAGATCGGTGTTGTTCAACCAGTATCGCCTGAAAGTCTCAGGCGAAACACCGGAGTCGGATACCACGATGAGCACTTTCGCATCGTGCGTGTGGACCAGCGTATTGACTTCCTCGATGGACTCGAGCGGGTCGATATCGGATTCGAGCGCGTGCGGCTCAATATCCTGGACCTGCTGCAACATGGCCACAATGGAATCGCGAACAAGCTTGTTGCTGGCTTCTCCACCGACAATGACGTGAATAGTGTCCAACGCAGACCCATCTCCAACCGGTTTTATTGCTCCGCTGTAGGAATAGCACTTGCGATGATTCGCGACGATGGATCGTTGGTACCAAGTCGGTTGGGGGATCGATCCAGATACTGTACGAATAGATCTAGATCTTTTGGTCCGGACTTGCAATTGACCGCGGAGGACGCTACCGGTCCGACTGCTCCGGCATCACGCTAACAAGCCACGAAAGAGACACACTTTCTTCTGTGGCCGAACCAGAACGCCTAACGGATGCCGGTATTGAGAAATAGACATATTGGATAGAAGCGCGGAACGACGATCTCGATTATTGCATCGCGCACTTCTCGCGCGTTCTCATAGAATTCGATGCTCGTTTCCGGGCGGCTCGGCGCATCGCCATCATTCCCGGTGAGCAAGAATCTCAGCTTTCCCGCACGCTTGAGCGCCAAGTTCAAATCCCTCAGAAATGCGCTACCGCGCTGGAACAGAGTCTTTTCGTGAATACGCAATGGTTCGGCCATCAGTACCTCCCCGTTGTCGACAACCCGCGCAACGTTTTTCAATCGAGGGTAGCGCTTACAGCTAGGAGTGATATTAGTAGTTACCCAAGGCCAGCTCTCAAATTCCGCGTCACGGCCTCCTCATCGCTGGCGGGTGCCGCGTTCATCCCCCTGACACGCCTCCAAGGAACTCGATAACGGCCCCCACGATGTCGTTGGCGCGATCAGGGTCACGCTCAGCCAGCTCGCGGTGGCGCTGGGCGCAGTTGGCGTGGGGACTATCATCCGCGGTCAGGCGTTCGACCAGAATCTGCGCCGCCCCAGACGTGGCAACATCCGGGTGTTGGGCGGAGGCCAGCGCGACGTGAAGCGCAAGGATCGTTTCAGCGCGCTCCTCGAGCAGGACCTCCCGCGTGTCGAGCTCGAAGAATTCGATGGTCACGAGAGCGCGGGCGCGCGCGTGACCACGCTGGGCAACGGGCACCGGCACGATTCCGTCGAACGTGATCAGCTTCCTCGGATCCGTATCGACCGCACCGATCGGATAGATCAGGTACGGCTTCTCGCTCTTCATCTGGCGCGGCGTGTCTTCGTCTGTCTGGCGCTGGTTCCCAGCGATCGGGAAGCCATTCGACTTGAGAGTGGAATTGCAGGTCTTGCAACTGATCAGGTAGTTCTCGATGTGGTACGGCAAAAGAAAGTAGCCGGGATCCGCTTCGTCACCGAGATCCAGATCAAGCTCTTGGTCGACTCTGATATCTCGTTCACGGCGCTGCCTAGACGAAGGCCAGATTTTGACGCTCTTCTTCGGGCGGAAGTGCTCGACGTCGTGTTCTATGTTACCGAACGCAGACTTCTCAAGACGACGCTCGCAGAAGCCGCACTTGAAGCCTTGCAACTCCATGTAGACTCGCTTGATCTTGCTCCAGATTGCCTTCTTGCCCTCTTCGTCGTACTTGCCGAGCACCCGGAAGCGATCCGTACGGGTGTCGACCTTGTCGAGCCAACCGCGCGAGGCGGCCTCGACCTTGCTTCTCCAGGTCGCCGGACGGATCGGATAGCGGATCAACTCCTGCCCCTCCCGCGGCCCTTTTTCTTCCTCGTGGCCTTTCGTTTGCCGAGAGGCTTCATCTTCTGTGGATCACCGAGGACACGCATCAGCTGGAGCGGTGCATCCTTGTCACCGCTGCGCGTCATTCGGACCAGCTCACGCAGATGCTTCCGGAAGGGATCCGCGCGCGTCGAGGCCAGATCGAAGTAGGAACTCGTGAGCACACCGTCGGCCGAGCGCCCGAAAACATCGTCGGCGACGGACCGCACACGCGAACCGCCTACCCCATCTGCATCCTGGTCGGGCTCCAGCACGGCGATGTTGGCTGGCCGCAGCCCGCCGGCAAGCAACGGGCTGTGCGAGGTGACGATAAACTGGAGCATCGGGAATGCGGAGGAGAGCCAGGACAGGATGTCGAGTTGCCAGCGCGGGTGCAGGCGCTGGTCAATCTCGTCGACTAGCACCACTCCTGGCATCTCGTCCAGCGGCATGCCGGACGGCGTGGCTGCGTCCAGATGGTAAAGGAGGTCCGCGATCCAAGAGATGTGGTTGCGCAAGCCTTCCGAGAGCGCCCCGTACGGAACGGGCACCCCATCGTGCTCGAAGAGGTAGGCCGCCCCCTCTCTCTCCCCGAGGAACCGCGTGGCGGGAGGGATCGTGCAGCCTAGTAGTTGAGTGATCTCAGCGAACCGGTCCGGCTTTCTGGATTTGCACTCGGGCAGCCACGATTCGAGCGGCCGGAGAGTGTCCCGCTCGTTCAGCAGAGTCGCGACGCGCTGGTAGCGTGGCGAAATGCCGATGGTGGCGATTGCCGGACGATCGAATTCGGAGGGCCCCTGATTCTCCCTGCCCGCGGCCTGGGTTACCTGCCGGGTCGGTCCATACGCCGCCAGGAAGAAACCAGTGTCCACATCGCTCGGGAAGACCGCCGTGGCCTCGGCGCTCTTGTCGCCGATAAGAATTTCAGTGTCACGCCGAATCTGCGTCGTGATTTGCAGAGGACGCACATCGCCGAAATCGGCATCCGGCTCCATCAGCCCATCGCTGCGATGGATGGCAATCCCTACCCGAAGGCGGCAATCGGCTTGGCCGCCCCGGCGGACCCAACCCTTCGCGTCGAATTGCTGCTTCTCCAAGTCGCGCCCCAGAGCCGCAGCAACCACGGCTTTTAGCACGGTGGACTTGCCGCCGCCATTGAGCCCCGTCAATAGATTGACGTTCGGTAGCTCGAGACGCTCGGCGCGAGCGGAGTCAGGGTGCAGAAAGTCGATGTCAGCGTTCGCGATGCAGCGGAACTCGCGGATGGACAACTCGGTGACGTACACGGCTCGGCCTCCTTGGAACGTGGACTCCGGGGTTCACCGCTCGAGTCCGGATGTGCTGCGGATACGAAAAATCAACGCCTTATCGAAAGTACGGCAAACCGGCAAATTAATCAAAGAAGGGCGATCAACGACAGGTCGAACCAGGCAAGGACCTGTGTCTGCGATGGTCAGGCTGAGCTAATCAGAACGGTGTTGAGCTACATCCCCGTAGTCTGGCTTACCCGTCCGATCGCTCCGCACGCATAGACGACTCGCCCGACAGTGCACTCGGGCGGCCCCCAGCTTTCCACCATTCCGATTCGTAGCGGTCTGTCTTTGTCCGCTTCCTCGATCATCCGTTCTACCGTCACAGCACGGAAGTCTGTCAGCGGGGGCCAGCCGCCGTCGCCACCTGTCGGTGACAAGGTCACAACGAGCGCCTGCTGCGCTCTAAGCGTGTCCTCTACCTGGGACCGCCCGAAAAGGTATGGAAAGAGGCGCGTCAGGTTTTTGGCGAGATTGCCGTACTTCAGCTTCTCAATATCTTCGATTTCGAACTCGTCTTGATGTAGTGGCGTCGAGCTGATCACTATAATCGTGTCCGCCCCCAGTGCGTCGGCCGCTTCTATCGGCACATTGTGTGCGTACCCTCCGTCAACCAACCATTCTGTGCCTTCCGTATCAGTCAATCGAATCCTGGTCGCCGGGAATACCGGAAAAGGTGAACCGGAAGCAAATGCCTTGTCGATTATATTTCTGCTGTTTGGTCTGCAATCGATTGCCTGCCATCGAGGATCGGTCTTGCTGAGCCTGTATATGAAACTTTCATCATTGATGCTCGCCCCCGGATCGCAGTCGATCTCGAAGGCGTCTGGATGAAGAATGAAGTAGCGTTCCCGTTCTTCTTCCAGCGATGTTGCCGAAATAACGAATGGTGTCACCGGAGCGATCGCTTCTTCGTCGGCAAGGTCGATCTGGTCACAGTCCTTCGACCCGCGCCCCTGGAACGCGCACAACTCATTTGTGTAAACCTGATCAAAGAAACCTTTCGCACGCTCATTACCATAAATGCCGGGGGCAAGCAGGAAATTCCAGTACAGGAATGCCAGGGTCCCGTAAGCAAGGAATCGAGTGATGCGGTTCGATCCGGAGAAGTATGCCTTCGCAGTTGGCTTCGACACCAGGAAGTCGATACCCGGCCGCAACCAGTTCTCTCTGCCTGGTTTGAACCTGACGTAGGCCACTACTATTAGTGCTGCGGCAGCAATCACGGAGGCTAACGAAAACCAAATCCAGAATGACCCCGTTAATTCGAACCATGTAACGCCAGCAGCGGAGAGTCCGAGGTGTGCAACTACTGGTACAAGCAACAGCATTAAGAACGCCCTGCCGATGAATTTGCCCGGAATTACTGTTACGTGCTGTTCTTGCGATGCGAAAAGTCGGTCCAGGAATATCGCCAGAATCATGAAACCAACGCAGCACAACAACGTCCATACTCCGATATGTCCGATGACCGGCAGCGGGTCGTTTGAAAATGTCTCAAGCCCCCTGTTCACGAGCGCAGCAATGACAAGTGTGATGCCAACCAGGAACAGCACCAGGTTGAGACCTTCCAGCCGCAAATTTCTGAGTTTGTAGGCGTCGCTAAATATCAGGCGGTTATCCGAGTTGGCGGCCCAAAACACGCAGAAGAAATAACAAAGCCCCGCTATTGCAGGAACATGTTCTAGTGCCGGAACTCCAGCCACAGACTTGATGAACCATGGGACAAGCAGCAGGAAGACAAGCCAGACGTACCATGGGCGGGAATGATTGCCCTTGCCTTCACGGTCGAGCAATTCTTGACCCAGCGTTTCGATTTCCGTGTGTCTCCGCAGGAACCAGAGTCGCCCAAACAACAGCAACAGGGCGAATATGATCCCCGACCAGATCAGCGTCAGGTACCTGGGCATCTCCAGCGTCGGAAACAGATCATGGCTCTCGACATACCGCTTGTTTTCCGAGACCCACCACAGACGTCGAGTAAGGTCGAGGTTCCTGGCCTCATCGATAGCCGCCACGAATAACCCGAGCAGGGCTCCGCCGGATGTGCCGATTATGTAGTCGATCGTAAGCGGTTCGATCGATTGGGGTTCCTGAGGCAAGTTCGAAGTGTTGGTCAGGTACGACTTGCCATACAGGTAATCGATCAGGCGTGTCTGGTACGCCGCCTTGACCCCGCCGCCTGTCAGGACGAGAGCGGCAGAATCGTTTCCTGCCTCGTGCATGATTGTCCATATCTCGTTCAGCGTGTAACGAAAGTGCCTCTGCTTCCGAAACCCTGCTTCATGAACACTGAAATTCAGATCCAGGTAATCGCCAACAACGCCATTGCCGGGTCTGGTCGCACCTAATGAGCCACCTAGAAGCCACTCCTGGATTGCAGTCATGCGAAAGCGCGTCGTCTGAATCTCCACGGGGTCACCAAAAAGTTCTTGTCCAAACCCCGCGTCATACACGAACACGTCCTGAAAGAACGTATCAGGGCCGGTCAATCGCAGGTCCACCCCGTCTCGAGAGTCCGGGCCACGAACCGTCGCGACAAGATTGTCATCACGAATATGTTCGTCCGATATCTTGAATTCCAGTACAGAGAAAAATGAGGTCCAGAACCTGCCATTTTCAGCGTCAACATCTATATTCAGAAACTCTGCACGGTCCGCCACGTAACTGAGTAATACAGGAAACGTCGATGATAGATGTGAGTCGACCAGGATCTTCCGCGCATTCGTGTTTGACTCGGTCCCGATCTCCTTCAGCAACATGTCGAACTTGCTTCGGGTAACCTGCGGGTCGCTCTCTCCGCCCGATAGTTCGAGAGTCACGCCGTGTTTTCGTAACTCGCCGGATGCGAACGGCCACTTGTCCGCAATATAATAGAACGGCGAATCGCTATCCGGTGCACCGGCCTTGACAACGGCCGCGCCGAATTCCGACAGGATTGCCGCGTCAATCTGGCCGTTCTCCAGCCAGTCAAGAAGCTGGTAGTCGTTGCCGTATGAAAAGGCCGGGCACACCTTCCGGCCCGCGGCCTGGGGAATCAATGGCTCGTCATCGGCGATCAGTTGCTCGAATACGTCCTTATAGGCGCGCGGTGCTCCAATCCTCGCAATACGGAGATTCGATTGGCTGCAGGCATCCAATACAGCCGAGTCTGCTCGCGCGAAGCCGGGTGGCAGAACGGCTATTACGAGTGCGACGACGTAGTAAAGAACGCTGAATGTTGATGCCCGTTTTACGAAATTCATTTCTGGACCCTCTGTTTCTACGTCCTACTCGAAGCACGTGTGTGTGCTGCGACTTTCAGAACGGCCAACGCTGCATTCGTTACTCGGCAGCGTTGGTCAATTCGATGTGTTTCTCTGAGAGTTTTTCCTGTAGCGGCTTAAGGTACGCCTGCTTATCGGTGCTGTCGGCCGTACCGAACAACTGGTCCGCGCCCTTGATCGCTTTTTCCAGCGAAGCGATATCTCTGGTTACTTCCGAACGCGCTTTCTTGCGGTTGTCCAGCGCACTCGTTACCTCAACCAGTCCTGCCATCAGGGAACATGCATCGTGATAGGCCTGGACGTCGCGAACGGCTCTTGCGACCGTGTACGTATTGTCGCCCAACCCAGCCGAAATGACGGCATATCGTTTTGTGCGATGAACGTCGATCGCCCGGAGAATTGTTGTTACCAGCGCGTCAGCGTAGATTTCCTGGTTGACGAGTGCTCGTACCCCTGAGGTCGCCGCAGCCGCGGCAGCGAGTTCAGATGCCGTCTGGGCACTGTCCACTACAGATGCCGCGCCGGCGAAGAGAATCGACGCCGTCCCGGCAGCGATGTTCCAGACGTTCGCATTCGCCATCACCGTTGCTTTATGCCAGGTACATTTTTTGTCGGACAAAGCGATCATGTCCGAAATGAGAATATCTCGTTTGGCAGTGTTCGACGAACCGTCATAGTCAGCCGCATTGACCTTGGACAGGTCAATCTTCTCGTCATCCGTGAAATAGTCTTTGCCTGAATTGGTCGGCTGCACGAAAACGTCTTCGGCGAGATAGGTTTTTGTAACTCTCGAGCAGCCAGAGCAAATCAAGAGTGAAAGGACGAGCAATAGCGAGGCGATTGTTTTCATTTTTCTTTCCTCTTCTGCGACAAGCGTCAATTCGGAGCCGCGGGACGGTGCGCGGGACGCTGTTGATCACGACTGGACAGTTTGTTCTAGCTTTTTTGGTCGTGGCGTAACATATATAGGAGAATTATAGATGATTCGATGGGAATGGCGAATTCGAGGCCAAGGCGTTGACTCCTAGGGGCGTTTGATTCTGAACTCAGTGCGGGACACTCGTTTCTAGCGACGGCTATGTCGAAATACGCTTGTTCGTAATCCGCCGACAACTACTCCCGCCGAAACAACAGCGAGCAGCCCCCATTTGAGAATCGTCGCAGCGTTTGCTGCACGGGCCAGCGCCTGAGGCCCATCTACATACGTGAATGCCATGATGGCGATTAGCAGGTTTTCCGTAAGGTCCGTGAGTACCGCCAGCGCAATAGTCGTCGCCAGTATGGTCCGCCAGGGCGACTCCCAAAATAGCCACACGAGGGCAGCAAAGAGCGCTCCATAAAACAACGGGAACACCAGGTCTAATGAGACCTCGGATACGGCATAGAATGTCAGACCGTCTTCTCCCAAGGCATCGAAAAGGTCGGCCGCTTCTCTCGGAGTGTATCCACCGATCCTGCCATCCAGAGGCGCGACATTCTGCCCATCGGCAAAACGAACCATCTCCGCGTTCCGCCATTGAAAGCCGGCCATGAATACGACTACCAACAAGACCAGCCAGAACGCTCGGCGCTTCAAGGTGGATCCTGGATAATCAGATGCCATTGTTCTAAGGACCCTGTCGTCGTCTTTTACGTATTTGGCCTTTTGCGCCCAATTATTCTCAGTATAAGTGTAAACTCGGCATGCCGCGAATGGGACGGGCTCGAACTCTGGCCCGGTAAGACTGACGGTAGCCTGCAACGCATTCTCGCCTCAGTCGCGGACACCATCGTCGGGGAGACCGCCCGGACGAATGGCTGGATACCCGTATCAGCAAGGGAGTGCGCCAGGCCTCAATCCTCCGTCAACCTCCAACGCACGATCGTTAGCAGTACGCCTGGGACGAAATCTCATATCTGTCTTGCCGATAGCGGGTCGATATCAATTGCCGGGAGAGAACGATGTCGTTACAGCGCCTTATTCAAATTGCATTCCTTTTCGCCTTATCGCCACTCGCCACGGGATTCGAGGGAGATGAGCATCAAGAACTCAGCGATCTCTCTTTATCGATTGCCGTAGACCTTCGCTGTCCATTGGCGACGACCACGAACATCGAGAAGTGCAAAAAAGTCAGGGAGGCCGAGGCGGCGCTAAGCAATTACGGCACGAATGGCCTGACTTACGGCAAGATCAACCAGGTTGTCGACTACATGCACTACCCCGAGATGGTGTTTATTACGGAACCATCCTGGAGCTCGAAAGAAGAATTGAACACGCATGTTTCGGAGTTGCTGACGAGGAGCCTGGATCGGTTCGTGCTCTTCGACTACCTGTCTGCATCCAGTCACAACGAACGGCATTTCCAGTTCGACATGATGAAGAGCATGGACATACTTCATCGGTCAGCTATCAACGAAGCACGTGGTGGTCGGATATTTCATGCCCTCGTCTTTAACGCTCTGTCCGATCATTACCTGAATGATTTCTTCGCGCCAGGGCACGTCACGACGCAGAGAGAGAACTCGCACGATATGGTCTCCCTCGCCATGCATGACTGGTCCAACAGGGCCGGAAGTTGTTTCAAGATCGATTGGTCGACGGAGCTAGACGAGGTACTCGAATTCCTGGAAGGCTACGAGAAAGAGCTGGTCAAAGAGATCAAGAAAGACACAGAACTGGCTGACGCCAACCTCGCAGAGTGCGGCAACACGAGCGGATTCAGCGTCGTGGGCCTGAGCCAGAAAGAGCTGCAGCGAGCAACCATTGCCAATCTTAAAGACAATCACGACACTATTTATCTCAAGGGAGACGGACGTCTGCTACGTAACCCCAAGCAGAAGATCTTCATGCTGATCGTGCAGGTGCGCTCGATTGCCGAGGTCATTGACTCGTACCTGAATTGCGACGGCACGCCAGCATGCCAGGACCCATTTCAGGCCGTGACCGACTATGTATGGAGCGATAGCTTTGAAGAGGGTGAAATAGTGGCTCCCACAGCCGAGATTCGGTATGGCAGATATGACATCAATAACGCGGTCACGGCGACCAGCGTTGCGCGCGACGAGTTCACGCTCGTTGCCCACGGCCTCGATACCGGCAAAAAACTGCGCTTCACCGGCAAGACGCTCGATGCCCTGGTGAGTGGGGACACCTACTACGTCATCAAGACGTCGGACGATACATTCCAGTTGGCTGCTTCGAATACCGATGCGGATGCGGCGAGCCCGACGGTACTGACCATCAACCCTGCGTCCGACCTCACGTTCGAGAGGGATAATAAGGTAATGGTGCGGACGCTCGGCATCCCGGTCGGATACCGACCCAAGTACGCGTACCCGGTTATCGCCGATAACGGTTTCCTGCTGTCGTTCGGCGGACAGACGCTGGAACACGAGCCGGCACGTTTCGAGACCCAGCTAGAGCTGTTCCCGATGAAGATCGGCTCAGCCTGGGAGGTGTTGCGAAACATGATGGCGCCGCGCCCTTCGAGCCAATGCAACACCAAGGCAGGCATGCTCTGCAACGTCGGGCTCGCCTACGGGGCCACGTATTTTCGTGGCGATGATCTCGACGGTACGGGCGGCCAACTTCGTATCATCAAGGCGTGGCCCAAGATATCGGGGCATTTCAGCGTGATCCTGCGGCGTTCGAAGTATGACTACGCGGACGAGAAATCCTGGGAGAACGCCTACGGCATTCGCTATGACCATGGTTTTTCGCTGCATTCGTTTTATATTGGCTTCCAGCGGGACTGGGGGCTCGACAATAATGGTGACTTCGGTCGAGAGAATATTGTCACGTTCGGTTGGAACCTGACGTTTCCATCGTCCAGGTTCCTCGGCTTTTTCGGAGGTTATAAGTGAAGTACGTCTTTTTCGTTGTGGCTTTGACGCTGACCGCCGGTTGCGGCGGCCCGTTACTGACTATGTCTGACCGGGATACGGCGGCTGTCCTGCAACCAGCCTCCCGCTCGAACATCGTCGATGCAAGGGCTGACTTTCGCCAGCTTTACTGTGCCGTGAATGATGACCACGGCGTGGATCTGCCGGACTACAGAGAGTGTGACGATGCCTTGCACAAGCTCGCCGACGAGCCGTCGGCGGAAAAACAGCAGGTCGACTTCGACTTTTCAAACGACATGCACATTTTCGTGATACCCGGCATCTTGGGAGAGTGCCTGATCGATCAGGTGTCACCGTTTTCCTTCGCGATCGAGCACATGGAGTCGCACGGTATTGAGTTCACCGTTTTGACCGGTGTTCATGGACGCGCCAGCAGTAAACTCAATTCCAGCGTGATCCATGAGTACTTCAGTGAAGTCGACAAGCCAGAAGGTCGTAAGCTGCTGGTGATGGCGTACTCGAAGGGCACTACCGATATGTTGTACTACCTCAGCAGCGAAGAGTACGCGAGCTCCTACAGCAAGATCGATGCATTGATCAGTGTCGCCGGTGTCGTCAACGGCACCCCGTTAGCGGATGACACGAATTGGCTGGAAAAAAAACTGGCGAAGCACTTCCCATACGATAAATGTCCGACGCAGGATGAAAGCGGCATCGACGACCTCACCCGCGAGACGCAGTTGCTGCGCTTGTCGGAACAAACAATACCGGATCACATCAGGCTTTATTCGATGGTCGCTTACACGAATGTGGACGGTATGTCATCGATTCTAAGGGATTCCTGGAAGCGTCTTTCACTGGTTGATCCTCGCAACGACGGCCAGGTGATCTACTATGACAGTATTCTGCCGGGTGCACATTTGCTCGGCTACGCCAATGCCGATCACTGGGCCGTGGCATTGCCATTTGCTCGGCACGAGTCTCTCTCGGGGTTTATAAACAAGAAAATCGCACGCGGGGCGGACAAGAATGCCTACCCCAGGGAAGTCCTCATCGAGGCGATAATCAGGTACGTTGACAAGGATCTCTAGTCACCGGTACACGATAGTCAATGACAATCTTTGGTCACGTATGACGCGACGATGCAACCAAACTCGACACTGCTGCTTCCCTCTTTTTCAACACCTCTTCGTCCGACCACCCTTATTCGTATTGTCCAAGCTCGGCTCGGATATGAGCGAGCACGTAGAATAAGCACCTTAACAAACCGAAATTACTGAGGCCCATCTCAACAAGTCGCATGTCCGATCAGGAGTTCAAAATATCTCGAAGAGGGCGCGCCGTGCGATTGCTTGGATCGGAGGGGGCCTTTAGTTACTACCATCCCAAGCATGTATTTACAGGTTTTAGTTGGGACGCGCTAAGTGCCGCTGGCCTTTTGACGTCTAAGCCCATCGGGGACGTAGTCGTGCTCGGGCTCGGTGGCGGCACGTGCGCACGTCAATGTCGGGCGCTCTATCCCGATGCTCACATAGTTGGAATCGAGGTTGACAAAAACATCTTGGCATTAGCTCGAAGGGAATTCCACCTGGATCCGCTCGACCTGGAAGTAATCCTGGACAGCGGTCAACATTTCATGCGAACGACACGGCGCAGGTTTGACCTGATCATTGATGATATGTGGCCAGAGGAACCGTTCAAACCGAAAGTAATAATGGCAGAACGGACATGGATTGAAACGATTCAAACGCGCCTGCGGACAGGAGGCGTCTATACTATTAATCTATACGACCGTGACGAGCATTCGGAAGAAATGGCAAATGTGTATTCTATTGTGCGGCGCAGATTCGCCAATGTGCTCGAGGTGCGACCCCCGCACGGACAGACGACGACCATTGCCGCCAGTGATTCTTCGCTGTCACCGCGATTTGCACGTAGTCGGGTGGCGTCTTTTCCCCGTAGTCACGCGTTGCACCTAAATCAACTTGCTTATTGTGATCTGTCAAACCATTCAATGAAAGGCTGAGCAATGTATCGAATCGTTCACATTTCCGACCTTCATATTCAAGCAGCCGAAGATCATCCAAGCATTGTGCAGAAGCTCGTTAGTCGAGGCCTGAAAGTTGAAGCCGAAAAAAACAACGAGTACAAGATGACGGCCTTGCGCAGTGCTCTGAGAGTGTTGTCGCCTGATGTCATCGTAGTCACGGGAGACCTTACGAATTTTGGTGATGCCGAGAGCTTTGATCTGGCGCGTAGTAAGGTGGAGGAGTTACAAGACATATCCGGTGCCGAGAAAGTGCTGTGTGTCCCGGGTAATCATGACACCTTGGTCGACCGAGCTCGGGCTATTGAGAACGGACCTCTCTTTTATCGGACTTTCTTGAGGATTGCATCTCTAGCATCCCGCGAAATAAACATGGCTCGAATGCTCGGTCGCTCCGACGATGTAGAGCGAGGCGTAATTAGGAGTGATACGCACAAGTTCCTCGATACGTACATTGACAAGATAGAGAGTACCGAGCTGGGCATTCTCGATCCCGCAAACCCCGTAGAGCTTGAGACACCATGGTGCAAGCTGCTTGTGTTCCTTTTTAACAGTACCAATGATGGCCTTTTGATGTGCAACGAGGGCGCCATCGGTCCTGGGCAATACGGCAAGTTGAACCGGTATTTTCAGGATCCCGACAAGCTCGTAGAAATACAACGCAATCTTCGCCTCGCATTATTGCACCACCATCCGATTAGTGCTCCAGTTGTTGAGACGGCAGCTGAACGCGGGTTCAATTCAATGCGGGACGGAACGGAGTTCCTCACGTTATTGAACCGAAGAGGGTTCCATTTGCTATTACATGGGCACCAGCATAAGCCGTTTCAGGTGCAGGTTCGTTACGGCGACGATACGCCGCTTCATATCGTCGCGGCGGGGTCTACGCTCGCCGGTGAAATCGAGAAAGACAGCTCCTTCAATGTGATCGATTTCCTGGGACCATTTCAAGCGCACCTAAGGCGATTTGACTATGCGAATACTGGATACGACCTACAGAACCCGCGTGTCGATAGAAGGCTTGAGATCCATTCGCGCGACCATGTACGTCTATCGTCCAGGAACTCGCCGCTCACTTCGGCTGACAATGCCCTTCGAAACCTGGTTCGAGGTCACCCCTTAGGTGTGGATGAAGCGCATAGTTACGAATTGCTCGAGTATTTCGTCGAGGTCACCGACAATCATTTATACCGAGCGAGCTACCGTCGAAAAGGACGTGTGGAACGAGCAGCGACAAGCGACGGCGATGATCGTGACATGGGTGTGAAATTCCTTATAACAGGGAGCCCCGCCATGGATAGAGATCACATGAACGTCACGGCGGTAGACGGGAACGGAAAACCATTACAGCATATTTTCGAGCGCGACGACCCGATTCAGAAGCTCATTTTCGTCAAGCACAGGACACCACTCAAAGTGAATGAGGAGTTTGATATTACGCTCAAGTTCGTCTGGCAGGCTAGCAAGGATGAACCGAACTCTTTCGATGGCCTGAATCTCATGGGATTTCGGCATCCAGTGGCGAGGCTTCGGTACAAGGTTACGTTGCCTTGGGAGCCGATACACTATTCTTTCGCCGCATTTGGGCTGCGTAAAGAGCATATGGATGCTGACCCCATTGTAACTTCGACTAACGGCAATTGGAGCTATGAGGTCAACGTCGAGAATCCTAGACCGCTGGCCTATCTTATGATCTTCCCGCCTCAGACAAGCTAGCAATACTCTTCGAAACCGTGCTCACTTCGTCAGAATGCGAACTTGTTCATGAACACGGGCGGTGCACAATACATGATTATTGGACTACGTCCCTCGTTTCTGGTGAGCCTTTCCTTGAGGATGAAGGAATGACATTCTTCGATGGTCGAGAGGTCTTGCTTTGTGGCTTTCCCCTTGCCAATGAAGTTAACGTAGAACTTGCTGCTCAACGCCGGCGACTGAAACGGTGGCTCGAGCGAAGTGTGGAATCAATTCTATACGTCGGTCCTCGGGCAATCGACTGTCGCTCACCGACGCGGTTTGGCTTTAGAAAATGCTGGGTTGCTCGCCCCAGCAAGAGATCAGCAGAACTGGTAGCGGATTGTACTGGTGATCGTGGGACAATTATGACGTCCCGCACTTTCCGCCGAGCCTTGGCAGCTCCCTATGAAGTCCGTATACAATCGGGTGAAATTCCCAGTTGGCAACACTTAGCTCTGGTGGAGAACTACTTCCGCAGACGAAACCTCGATCCGGTACTGGCCGATCAAGCTATCACCGTTTTGCGCATGCTCGGGTCCAGTCAAGTTGATTTGGTTGAGGCTTGGTCCGAAGATGTTCTGGTTGGCTTCCTGACGTTGCGCCCGGCGTTTCGCAGTCGCTCGATTGCGTATCACCTCTTCCGCAATGATGATGATGGCGTCGGAGACTTTCTCGTGGCTCACGCCATCCTTCATGCGAGGCACCATGGAATCCGAGGTATCAACTTAGGACCGAGTCCGAGCGCCGGGATTTATCGACATAAGCTGAAGTGGCGTGCCATACCCGGCGTTCCACCATATTTTGCGATTCACTGGGCCCGTGGCTTGCTAGCACGAAGACATTTTGTGTCTTTAGGTACACGGCTATTGAGACTACCAGCTCCTCGATGAGATTCAGTGAATGACAGCGATGGCCGGCAAACAACTCTCTAATTCGCGACACGCCACTCGGGAAAACAACCTGATTTGGCTGGAGAGTTTCGGGTGCGAAATTACCAAAGGTGCCAGCGCGATTCGCGTTCAGCACAATGAGTTAGCTGAATACAATGCTTGGCTTGTCTACGGAGACGACGAGGTTCTAATAGACAGGTTACGTATACATACGGATCAAACGACGCCGTGGACAGACGGTCGAGTCTTCATCGACAAGAGTACCCCGGCACCTGCGGTCGGCCGTTTCCTGCGTGACGGTAACTTCGATGTCGTCGGATTCAGTACTACGTACGTGGCATTAGCTAAACCTGGAAAAGGTACGGGTACCTATGAAGTGAAGCCCGCACTTCCTGAAGAGAGAGGAAGATGGGCCACGATGTATTCTGAGGGCTTCTCGAGGGAACACGAGGTTCCTCAAGATATGCGTCGATGGAGAGACGACTTTGCGAGCAGCTCGCCTGTCCGGTTTTGGTTCGTCCAGCATCTTGGGCAGGACATTGGCGTGTTCCAGACCTGCCACGCCTACAACGTCGTAGGGTTGTATAGCCTGACACTTACGAGACAGTATCGTAGTTTTGGCAACCTTCGCGGCGTAGTCAAATGCCTTGTGTCCCATTTGGCGGCCACTGGACATACGCATGTCTACTTTGAGCGCGAGAGCTGCGGAAGAGTACCGCCAGATCAGATTCGGCGCGGCGGTACATGTTTTGAAGCGGTCCGAGTAATGTCAATTAATCGTTGGCGATCAAACACGCATTGACTGTATTTCTGAATCCCGCGACCTGCGGACCGAAAATCCGAAATGGCGTTGACAGGAGCAGAATGGGACTGGCCGACTTCGTCGGTCCATGTTTCGTGCGCCTGCGGCCTCTCTCAGCGCTTCGTGCGTCGATTAGACCACCAACACACGGACCTTCAATTCCCTACTCCGACTCCCAGGACAACAATGGGTACTCCGGAAACGCCAGCTGAATATCTTCTTCCCCTTCGGACACGCGTCGTTCCGCCTCGTCTCGAAGCTCACGAATA
>Ga0209456_10000661_pt1 | contig 18032 bp, 16 predicted proteins | sample COG_11_FD_184755 | JGI IMG/M metagenome (GOLD analysis project Ga0209456, IMG submission 184755) | Pelagic marine sediment microbial communities from the LTER site Helgoland, North Sea, for post-phytoplankton bloom and carbon turnover... | ecosystem: Environmental > Aquatic > Marine > Neritic...
GCACCGGACGATATCGAAGATCGCCGCATGGAGATCTACCGGGAACTGTTCTACAACAATGTAGAAGGATTTCTGTCCAACAGCTTCCCGGTTTTGCGCGAGCTGATGGATGACGATAGCTGGCACGCCATGGCCCGTGATTTCTATGCCAGACACCAGTGCCATTCGCCACTGTTCCTGGAAATCCCCCGCGAATTTCTGAATTACCTGCAACAGGAACGTACTGATCGTGCAAACGATCTGCCGTTCCTGCGTGAACTCGCGCATTATGAATGGGTGGAATTGGCGGTGTCAGTGGCGGAGGCCGGTGATGCGGAAAATCGCTGTCGGGAAACCGTTTTTACAGCCTCTGGGGGTGATTTACTGGACGCTATTCCAGTTATCTCGACGCTCGCCTGGCCATTGTCCTACCGCTACCCGGTGCACAAGATCAGCCCGGAATTCATCCCCACGACGCCCGGTGAACAGGCAACTTATCTGCTGGTTTATCGCGACCCTGATGATGAGGTTGGATTCATGGAATTGAACCCGGTCAGCGCCCGACTGCTTGCTCTGTTGCAGGAGGATACAAATCTCAGCGGACGCCAGGCTCTGGAACAGATCGCTGCTGAACTCCGGCATCCGAACCCTCAGGTAGTCATTGAAGGCGGGCGTCAGATTCTGCAGGAGTGGCAGCAGCGTGGGATTGTGCTCGGCACGAATGGCTGCGGTTAGACAAATAATACATCAGGTTCTGTGGCGTAGCGGCTCAGCCGTGCAGACCTGTCGCGGTCAGGAGATCGCTCCTACAGGTGGCACCCCGATGTCTGTGCTGCAATCTGTAGGAGCGGTCTCCTGACCGCGATTCATCGGTATGATAAATTCACATCAAGGTACACAGACAATATAAAGGAGATGCCCCAATGTACCCCCTGGTCCTGCTGCAGCGACTACTCGATATGACACGAAGCCTGGATTTCCTGGGCCCGTTGGCATTACGCCTGTATCTTGTGCCCATATTCTGGATGGCCGGAAGCAAGAAACTGGCTGACATGGACAGCATTATAGAATGGTTCGGAAATCCGGACTGGGGACTCGGACTGCCTTTCCCGGAATTCATGGCCTGGGCCGCCACATTAACCGAAGTCGGTGGTGCAGTGCTGTTGTTGATCGGTTTCGCGGTACGCTGGGTATCGATTCCACTGATGGCCACCATGGTGGTCGCAGCGGTAACCGTGCACCTGCAAAACGGCTGGCTGGCGATTGCCGAAGGCAGCGGGCTGTTCGCAACCCCGCGTACTGAAGGTGCCATTGAACGCCTGAACCAGGGTAAGGAAATCCTGCAGCAGCACGGTAACTATGACTGGCTGACGGAAAACGGCAGCTTTGTCATCCTCAATAACGGCATAGAATTTGCCGCAACCTATTTCATTATGTTACTGGTACTGTTTTTCATCGGTGCCGGACGTTTTTTCAGCATGGACTACTGGATTCGCCGCGCCTTTATGCGCGACTGAATATTATTCGCGACCTCGACCACAACGTGTATAGGGTGCGCCCTGCGCACCCTACGATAATTCATCAGCTAATTCAGAACTTGCCTACCTGTTATCTGTAGCAGTGCCGCCTTTCGGCACAATGTTACGGCGGGGCAACCTGAAGACATAATGAACCGTGACCGCTTGTTGACAAGCTTATTTTCAGCCACCTGGAGACATTGAAACATATCGCCGGCCAGCCTCCTGCATCGGGGCGTGGTATGCTGTCGCTATGAAGTCCGAGTCCACATTGCCCAACGGTGACATGGGTTGGATCGCAGCAGCAGCCTGTGACTGGCAAGCCTCGCCCGCGTAACTGGACAGACCCATCCGGACAACTATTCGTGTCGGTTCAAACAGAAACTTCTCCCTCTACCAAACGCCCCGACGGCTACAAACTGGCGGTCGAGGACATGAGCTGTGCTAGCTGTGTAGCCCGGGTCGAGAAAGTCATACTCGCCGTCGATGGCGTGATCGATGCTTCAGTGAACCTGGTTGAAGGTAGCGCCTATGTCGTCGGTGGCGATCCCCGACGTGTCGTTGATGCTGTCTCCGATCAGGGTTATCCGTCCCACCTGGCCGAGCGGCAGACCACCCATACCATTCGGCTGGTTTTCGAATCGCCGTTGGAGGACGCCGATCATCATCGGGCCATCAATACCCTGAAAAGCTTCAGCCCGGAAGCTCAGATTAATTGCAGCGATTCTCGGCACTGCCAGATGAGCACATCGGCTCACCCCGCTGACGCCCTTCTGGCGCTGAGGGACGCCGGACTGACGGCAAGCATAGTCGAGGACACGGAAGATCCCTATCGTGTTCAGGAGCACCAGGCCCGGCATCATATTCGCCAGTCCATGCGGCGTGTTGCTCTTGCCGTTGGCGTGGGTTTTGGATTGATGCTCGCCATGAATCTGGGCGTACTGCCGGCTGTTGAGAGTGGCTCATCACTGATGGACCTGCACGGCCGGGGCTTCTGGCTTGGCATTGCACTGCTGTGCCTGTTTACCATGGCCTACAGCGGTCACAGCTATTATACCGGTGCCTGGAAACAGGCACGCCATGGACACGCCAATATGGACACCCTGGTGGCGGTTGGTACCGCCGCCGCCTGGCTGTCTTCTATAATTTTAATACTGGTCCCCGACTTTATTCCTGAGGCGCAACGGCATGTTTACCTGGAAACGTCGGTACTTATCCTGGCCTTCCTGCAAATAGGGCATGCCCTGGAAATCCGCGCCAAAGCACGTACCGGTAAAGCCATAGGCGCGCTCATAGAACTGGCTCCCAAAACAGCACGTATTCTGCGCCGGCAGAGAGAAGTCGAGTTACCCGTATCGCTGCTGCAGGCGGGTGATGTATTCATGGTGCGTCCGGGTGAAACAATTGCCACGGATGGCACCGTGATCGACGGAACATCCAGTGTGGACGAGTCCATGATTACCGGCGAATCGCTGCCGGTTGCCAGATACACGAATGACAGCGTCACCGGAGGCACCCTTAACGGGTCCGGCCTGCTCAGGATTCGCGTTGATCGCGTCGGTGACGATACGACGCTGGCCAGCATCATTCGGGCTGTTAAGCAGGCACAGATGAGCAAACCGCCGATCGGCAGACTGGTCGATCAAATCGCTGCTGTTTTTGTACCCCTTGTTCTGGTGATCGCCGCCCTTACCTTTGTAAGCTGGCTCTATTTTGGCCCCGAGCCGCAACTTCCGTTTGCCCTGACCACGGCCATCGCTGTACTGGTCATTGCCTGCCCTTGTGCGCTGGGGCTGGCCACACCGATCGCCATTATGGTCGCTATGGGACGCGCGGCGCAGCTGGGCATCCTGATCCGCAACGGTGACGCACTGCAGTCGGCGGCGGGCATCAGCCATCTGCTGGTCGATAAAACCGGCACCCTGACCGAGGGGCAGCCGCGCGTTACCGAGTTTCATTGTATTGAATCAGCCGGTGAAGAGCGTGTTTTACAGTGGGCGGCCAGCCTGGAACATGCCTCTGAACATCCCCTGGGACAGGCTATTGTGGCATCGGCAAGCGAGCGGGAACTAGCAATCTTACCCGTGCAATCTTTCCACGCCGAGGCGGGTCAGGGTGTACGTGGTTCGGTGGAGAACAGGATGCTCTACATCGGCCACCAGCGATGGATCGAATCCCGTGGTATCAACATAGACCACGCCCTCAAGGAACATGCAGGTCGCATGGCACAGCAAGCAATGACACCGGTGTGGCTTGCCGCCCAGACTCAGGCGCTTGCGGTACTCGGGCTGCGCGATCCGGTCAGGAAAGACAGCCTCGCGGCCGTCAGAGCACTTCACACCCAGGGCATCGAGGTCGTAATGTGCACGGGTGATCATGCGGAGACCGCGCAGGCTGTGGCGCAGGAACTGAATATCAAGTCCATACACAGCCGCGTATTACCGGAACACAAAGCGGATGTCGTCCGGGAGCTGCAGCAACAGGGGTTTACCGTGGGCATGGTGGGTGACGGCGTCAATGACGCACCCGCCCTGGCACAGGCCCAGGTAGGCTTTGCCATCGGCAGCGGCACCGATGTCGCCATAGAAAGCGCCGATGTTACCCTGGCCAGCAATTCACTGGCCAGCGTAGCCACCGCCATCTGGCTGTCGAAAGCGACTCTGCGCAACATCAGACAGAACCTGTTCGGCGCCTTTATTTATAACACCACCGGCATCCCGCTGGCTGCCGGCCTGTTCTATCCCTTGAGCGGCTGGCTGTTGAGCCCGGTATTCGCGAGCGTGGCCATGGCCCTGTCTTCTGTTACCGTGGTCAGCAATGCCAACCGTCTGCGACTTTTCAAACCTGTGGAGTAAATCATGAGTGATACGATTCAGCTCAACGTCACTGGCATGACCTGCATGCACTGTGTGGCCGCTGTTGAAAAAGCACTGGCCGCGGTCGATGGCGTCGACGAAGTGATTCGGGTGACACTGGAACCGGGCAGTGCCACCGTCAAAGGCGACGCTTCGACTGAGGCGCTGATTGCGGCAGTAAAGGAAGCGGGTTACGAGGCAAGCCTGTAAGCACCAGGTCGCCAAACGCGATTTATTCTACTTTGCGGCAAATTAGCGCGCTTATTATTGAACCGGCAATATAAACCCGGTCTCGCAAAAGCGCCGACCTTCGGCGCGATATTGCGTCCAGGCGGCCGCTCCTAAGCTAATCACCAATCAGGTGCGTTCAGCAGTGGCTGCTCCGTACCCGTTGGCGGTGCTTCCGGCAATCCTTCCGGCACGATGTCGTCATCCAGCAGCCGCCCCCAGTCGGTCCGCTCCTTCATCACCTCCTGACGCTCCTGCGAGACAAAGGGGTTGCCGGCGCGTATCTCCCAGCCGCCACCCAGCGCCCGGTATGTGGAGATCAGAAAACTGATGGCATTACCGCGTGTGGTGGTATAGCGGTCCTGCACTGATAACAGTGTCTGCTGGGTATCCAGGACACGCTGGTAATCGACAGCACCTTCACGGTATTGAACCAGCGCCAGACGTACGGAGCGATCGGCGGCTTTCACGCTGTCTGCCAGGTACGCCTCCTCCTCCCGTGAGCCCAGATAGCCGCTGATACCGTCCTCGACTTCCTGGGCGGCCTGCAGCACGATATTCTGATAATTCACCAGCGCCGCTTCCAGGCGTGCATCCTGCACCCTGACCTGGTTTTTCAGGCGTCCGTAGTTGAGAATATTCCACGAGGCTTGAGGACCGAAGTTATAACCGATGCTGTCGGAGTCAAAGAAGTCACTGTTGTCATTTGAGCCGGTATCGGCGCTTAACAGGCCGATGGAACCGACCAGCGCAAACCTGGGATACAGATCCGTCTTGGCGACGCCGATCAGCGCGCTTTGCGAAGCCGCCTGCAGTTCGGCAAAGCGGATATCGGGGCGCCGCCGTAGCAGATCGGCGGGCACACCGACATTCATCTGCGGCGGTGGTTGCGGTATTTTACCTTCACCCTGCAAGATATCGCGTAGATCGTTCGGCGGCATACCCAACAGAATGCTGAGTGCAAATTTCACCTGGCGAATCTGGCTTTTTAGCAGCGGCACGGTGGATTCCGTCGATTTTAACAGGCTCAACGCCTGCGAAGGGTCCAGTTCACTGACCGCACCGTTATCGAAACGAACCCTGGCGATCTGGTAACTGCGCTGCTGGGTCTTGGTGTTATCAAGTGCGATCGCCAGGCGTTCTTCCAGCGTTCGCAGTGTGACATAGACGCTGGCAACTTCTGCCGTCAGCGACACCAGGGCACTATCGTAATCGGCAATCGATGCGCCCAGGTCGGCACTGGCGGATTCGACACCGCGGCGGTACCGGCCCCAGAAGTCCAGTTCCCAGGCAGCATCGAGGGCTATGTCGCCCTGGGTATATTTATCATCGGCAAAGGATGAATCGAAATTCGCGGTATTGTCGCTTAAACCCACCCGTGTCAGGGCGCCATTCACCTGCTGATCTTGCGGGTATTGCTGACCGATCGCGATGCCCAGCTGTGCCCGCGCTTCCAGGATGCGCAACCCGGAGATCTGCAGTGGCAGATTCTGTTGGTAGGCGGTCTGGACCAGTTGATCAAGAACGGGGTCGTTGAAGCTCGCCCACCAATTCTCCGGCTCCTGGCCCGCGGACAGACTCTGACCCTGTTCATCCCAGGTTTCCAGCAGATCCGCATCAGGCGTCTCAAAATCAGGTCCCAGCGTTGTACAGGCCGAAACAGCCAGAAAACCGGCGCCGGCCAGCGCCCGCGCAATCAGGTTTAATGATGACACTTGCTTCACCTTTTGTGTTTGGTAGCTGTTTTAACGGGCAACCATAGTAGGATGCCCTTTTTTCGAGTAAAAATACACCATACACAAATCCATACTATTTATTAAGCACAAGGGAATGTTTTTGTGTAAATTACCGGACAGCCTTTTATAATATGGCAGAATTACCTTGACCGGCATCAATGTCGTGTATCGCCGGCATTATTAATCTGTAAGCATGGAACTCGAACTCGTCAGTTTTAAAATATGCCCCTTTGTGCAGCGCGCGGTCACCACGCTGCGTTACCAGCAGACACCATTCAAACTGACGCACATTGACCTGTCCGACCCGCCGCAATGGTTCAAGGCTATTTCACCCTTCGGTCGTGTGCCGCTGCTCAAAGTCGATAAGCGGCATGTGATTTTCGAATCCGCCGTCATCGACGAATTTCTCGATGAAATCACTGGCGGCCACCTGCTCCCGGACAACCCCTTGCTGCGCGCGCAGAGTCGCAGCTGGATAGAATTTGGCACAGCCTGCCTGCTGGATCTATCCGCACAGATGCACGCTGACGAGCAGCAAAGCTTCGACAGCAACAGGGACGAACTCAAATCGAAACTGAAGTGGCTGGAAGCCAGGCTGGATCAGCCACCCTATTTCAACGGTGAGAAGCTTTCACTGGTCGATTTTTCCTATGCACCGCTGTTCATGCGGGCCGAGATCCTCACACTCGGCAACCAGCTCTATCCTGCCGGCCATCTTCCGAGGACCGCCGCCTGGGGCCGGCGGCTGCTGGAACTGCCTGCGGTCCGCGAATCGGTTGCAGCGGACTTCCCCGAGCTGCTGCGCAACCACATCCGCGCCAAAGCACCTTACGCGGCACAGCGGCTCGGGTTGTCAACCTGATAGTTGCATAACTTTCGCCCTGCAAACTTTTGTACCTTATAACACGAGCAAGGTACTACCTGTTTCAGCAGGTTTACGGAATCCCGCCATGGTGAGATCCTGCGCCAACCTGGTAGGAGCGCCCACCCTCCGGCGCGATTGCTATAACCCGCTATCGCGGTCAGGAGACCGTTTCTACAGGCCGTTTTTTGCAATGATTGAGGATGCGCCCTGCGCACCGGAGGCAACATGCGGGTGGTTAACTCATGGTACGCACGGGGCATGCTACGACATGAATAGACAGTTCGCCTGTTCAACGCACTCTGCGATATTGCAGCACTAGAAATAACGCGCCAGCCGCACTGTCACATTGCTGTCCTTCTTGAATGCCACCGCCACGTCGTTGCCTGAATTGAGAAACCAGCGACTTTCCAGTTCCAGTTTCCAGTGATTGTCCAGCCGGCGTTCGGCTTCAAGCGATAGCTGCGTAGCGTGTGTATCGCGATCGATAATAAACCCCGCCAGCAGCTCGGAATCCTGCACATCATTCAGTGTCAGGCGCGCCCCCATGAAAAAGTCGTCATCGAAAAGGACGGGAGGCGCTTCGGCCGGATCATTATCGCGACCGTCCCAGGAATACTCGAGCAACAGGCCGAGGTCGGCGTTCGAATCGACGATCTGGTAGAGCGTATACTCGAACCCCCCGACCGTGGCCCAGAAATGATCGCTGTTCTGCGAACGCCAGAGTCCTTCAAATTTCCACAACCAGCCCTCATGGGTTAACTGAATATCCGTTCCCACCTGTTCGATCAGGTCGTAGAAAGGCACCAGCCTCGTGCCGTTATCGTTGGCTAAAAATCTAGGCTCCCGGCCGGTGCCGTTGAAATAATAAATACCGAAGTCCCATGCGCCGGCATAGTGGGAGTAACGCAGCGCCACATCGATGTGGTGCTGGTCATTACTTGCATCGTAGTCCGGATCGCCATCCGTCACCTGCGGGAAACGCAGACGCCCATCCTTACCCGGGAAAGTCCGCTCCCTGAACCAGGGCATCACGAACAGGTTGAGTGATCCCCAGTCCTGCTGGGTAGCGAGATTGACCATGGGCTGTCCCAGCTTGTCTTCGCCGTCGATATCTTCGACAAAATCGGTCTGGTTGATAATGTCGACCAGATGACGGAATTCGGCGACGCCCCAGAACACCCGGTTAACACCGGCGAGCAACTCGTAGTCGGCATCGACGTGCAGCCAGTAGGCTTCGCGAATGTCTAAATGGGTACGCCGATTATCGCGGCTGTCGAGCCTGGCAAAAGGTATGAAACTGATCTGATTGTCGCTGTTTTCAGGGAGAATTGTCCACTCGGGCTGGATAACCGCTGAAGGCTGCAAACCATTAAACTGGTCGTCGAACTGCGCATCGTTGACAAAGCCCCGCAATTCGGCACCGATAAAACCGGACAGTCGGGTATCGTAAGCCTGTACGAGCGCCGGAAGCATGACCAAAAACCATAACAACCTGTACACATTGCTGTCCCGTTAACGCCCTCTCCCACCGGTGGGAGAAGGAAATCTCTTATGCTCAATGCCACGCCAGGCAATCAGTCCCGCCAGTGCAGCCGTTGCGGCGGCCGCTGCATACATCCACTGGGCGCCGGCACCCTCCCACAGGTAGCCGGCAATCAGGCTGCCCGCAGCACCCCCGGCTCCGAAACTCAGACTGCTGTACAGCGCCTGACCGCGACCCTGGTGACGGCCCGTGAACAGTTGATGGGTAAGATGAATCGCTACCGCATGATAGACGCCGAAACTCGCGGCGTGCAGTGTCTGTGCGAAGATCATGATCCATAACCGGTCGACAAACAAGGCGATCAGTATCCAGCGCAAGGCCGTCAACACCGTGGCAACCAGCAGCAGGTGGCGCGCTCCGAATCGTGGCAGCCAGCCGTGCATTTTCAGAAAAACACCGATTTCCGCCACCACCCCCAGAGCCCACAATTGCCCTATGGCGGTTTCGCTGTAACCGTGCGCGGCCAGATAAAGACTGAAAAAGGTGTAATAAGGGCCATGGCTGGCCTGAATCAGGAAACAGACCAGTAACAATGAAACCACGGCAGGCTGCTTCAACACTTTACCCAGCGGTTCGTCGTCGACCTGCGGGTGTGGCGTAACGCGCTCCGGCACCAGCAGGCTGGCAACCCAGATCCCCGCAAACAGGACCAGCAGAACGGCGGGCAACAACCCGGTTCCGGTCCACTCGAAAATGCCACCCAAGCCGGCAACCGCGACAATGAATCCAATCGATCCCCATAACCGGATACTGCTGTAGCGGTGAGTATCGGCACCCAGGTGGTTAAGGGTGGTGACCTCGAATTGAGGCAGTGCGGCATTCCAGAAAAAGCTGAACAGCGACATCACCAGCGCCAGCACCCAGTAGCCCTGCCCGATAAAAACACCCGCAAAGCTGACTGTCGCGAGCAGGCAGGCCAGGCGCACGAGCCGCATGTGCCGGCCGCTATGATCGGCAATCCAGCCCCAGATGTTGGGCGCGATGATCTTGGTCGCCATGATGATAGCCACCAGTTCGCCGATCTCCACCACCCCGAAGCCCAGTGACTTGAGATACAGTCCCCAGTACGGAATCAGCGCACCGAGCGAGGCGAAATAAAAGAAATAGAACCCGGACAGGCGCCAGTAGTACATGACAGTCAGTAAACGTCCAAACTAATCGCCACGGAACTGATCAAGAATCCCAGTCCGCCAGGACTTGCGCGCTGTTCCATGGCAGTTCGTCAGTCTGTGTTGGCGGGAATCACCGGTGTCGCGGACTCCACATCCGCATTCTGCGCCCTGTGCCGCAGGTAATGATCCATCAGCACAATCGCCAGCATGGCTTCGGCAATCGGGGTGGCACGGATGCCGACACAGGGATCGTGGCGTCCGGTGGTGATCACTTCAACGGGATCGCCGTTCAGGTTAACCGACCGCCCCGGCAAACGCAGACTGGAGGTTGGTTTGAGCGCAATGCTGACCAGAATATCCTGCCCGGAGGAAATCCCGCCCAGTACGCCGCCGGCATGGTTACTCAGAAATCCCTGCGGTGTTATCTCATCGCGGTGCGCGGTGCCCTTCTGGATAACACTGCCGAAACCGGCGCCGATTTCAACGCCCTTTACCGCATTTATGCTCACCATGGCATGGGCAATATCCGCATCCAGGCGGTCGAATACGGGTTCGCCCAAACCGACGGGCATACCGCTGGCTACCACATTCACACGCGCACCGATCGAATTGCCTTCCTTTCGCAGGGCGTCCATGTAAATTTCAAGTTCCGGCACCCGCTGCGGATCAGGGCAAAAGAACGGGTTATCCTCAATACTGGACCAATCCTTCAGCTCCAGCTCTATAGGGCCCAGCTGGGACAGGTAACCGCGGATTTCGACACCCAGTTTCTGCTGCAGATATTTCTTGGCAATACCACCGGCGGCTACCCGCATCGCCGTCTCGCGGGCCGAGGAACGGCCACCACCACGGTAATCCCGCATGCCGAATTTCTGCTGGTAAGTATAGTCCGCATGCCCGGGCCGGAAGCGATCCATGATTTCGGAGTAATCCCTGGAACGCTGGTCGGTATTGTGAATGATCAGGCCGATGGGCGCCCCGGTTGTCCTGCCTTCGAACACCCCCGAGAGAATCTGTACTTCGTCGGACTCGCGGCGCTGGGTGGTATGGCGGGATTTACCGGGTTTGCGGCGATCCAGATCGTGCTGCAGATCGGAGGCTGACAAGGCCATGCCCGGCGGGCAGCCATCCACGATACAGCCGATGGCGGGTCCGTGACTTTCACCAAAGCTGGTGACTGTAAAGAGTTTTCCGATGCTGTTTCCTGACATAGCGGGCTATTGTACAGAAGTTTGAAGCCATGAGAATTCTCCGCAGCACCCCGATTAAAGACTTGCCGCGTAACGCCGTTATCCAACATGAGAACTTCAGATAATTGATGCCATATCAAAGGGGGGCAAAACGTGAGCCATCGTTGTCATGCTATCGGCAACTACCTGGGTAAGCCGATTTTTGAATCCATTGAAGTCCAGGACCAACCTTATGTATTCGACCGCATTGCCCGTTATGAAGATGACGGCTTCCCACTGGACCGTCTCAGTGAAAATGAAGTACTGGTTGAACCCGGACTGATTTACCGGCACAAGGACTGATGCCGGCCGGTGCAGGCCTTGCACCTGAAAGCACCGACACACCGACCACCAGGGTTAGGAAGCAAAAAACACTGTCGCCGGTAATAACCCCCTCTCCCACCCGGGAGAGGGTCAGAGCCCCTATATCATCTTGGAAAATTTCTCTTCCTGCTCGACGCGGTAGTGATCAAACACCTTGCAGACATTACGGATCAGTAACCGCCCCCTGGCGGTCACATCGAGGCGATTATCGCCCACCCTGACCAGACCATCCTGCGCCATCAGCTTTAACTGCTTCAGTTCAGAGTCGAAGTAGCTGTCAAAATCAATACCAAATTCGCTTTCGATGCGTCCGGTCTCCAGCGTGTTATTGCAGATCAGCTGCTGAATGACCTCACCGCGCAGATGATCGTCTTCATTCAACGCGACACCACGGGCGATCGGTAACCGGGGCACCTCCAGATCGCGGTAGTAGTCTTCGAGTTTGACGTGGTTCTGGCTGAAGCCCGCGGGCATGGCACTGATAGCGCTGACGCCCATACCCACCAGATCCGAATCCGAATGGGTGGAATAACCCTGAAAATTCCGGTGCAAAGTACCGTTACGTTGCGCTTCGGAGAGTTCGTCATCGGCCAGTGCGAAATGATCCATGCCGATATACTGGTAGCCTGCAGCGGTGAGTTTGTCGATCGTCACAGACAGAATATTGAGTTTTTCATCGGCCGTGGGCAGGTCAATGGCATTGATACGACGCTGAGGTTTGAAGCGTTCCGGCAGATGCGCATAGTTAAACACTGACAGACGGTTCGGGCGTACCTCAATGACACCGTCCAGTGTGTCTGCAAAGCTCTCCTGCGTCTGCAGCGGCAATCCATACATCAGATCGATATTGATGGAGCGAAATCCCAGCTCACGCGCCTGGCGCATGGCGTCCAGGGTCTGTTGCGGAGATTGAACCCGGTGAACGGCCTGTTGCACATCGGGATTGAAGTCCTGCACACCCAGGCTCACCCGGTTAAAGCCGATCTCTCGCAGTATCGGCAGGGTATCTCCGCGTAACTCGCGCGGATCGATTTCAATGGAATATTCACCACTGTCGTCTTCGTGCAGGTAAAAATTCTCACCCAGCACCCGCATCAAATCACACATCTGCTTTTCATTGAGAAAGGTGGGCGTACCGCCTCCCCAATGCAACTGATCCACCCGCCGATCCGGGTCGACCAGCGACGCCTGCAGGCGAACCTCCTGATACAGGCTTTCCAGATAGGGTTCAGCCTTGCTGCGATCCGCGGTGACCACCTTGTTACAGGCGCAGTAATAACACACGTGGGCACAGAACGGGATATGAACATATAACGACAGCGGGCGTCTGCTGAGATTACTCTCGCGCACCCAGTTAATGTAATCCTGCTCGCCTACCGAAGGTGAAAATTCCATCGCCGTCGGATACGAGGTATACCTCGGCCCACTACCGGCATAGCGGCGAATGAGATCGACATCAAATTCGACCGTTTCCAATGTTCACACCTCCACAGTTGAATGATTAAGGAATGTCTGACTTATTTAGTGACCCATTATCGGGGTGCGCTGTGCACACCGAAAAGAACATACAAGTTATTGATTCACGCTGCGCAGATCGCACCCTTCAGACTGAATGCCATGCGATCGCGAATTAATCAGAGGCCACGTAAGTTTAGCCTATCCTCCCGCTGAGCGTGTTGATATTGGTCAAGCACCCGCTCCATACGAGGTGAATCGCCGCCAGGCGAGAGAGGGTGCCCTGGGGTGCAGCGTGGATGACTGGCTAGCCATCCTCCACATCCAGACCCTTGATATGGGTTTCATTGATTTTCAGGAGCAACCTTTTAAACGGAAGAATACTCTCATCCTGCTGCTCCACCACCTTGACATAGGGAAGATTTTCCTTCCCAAACAGATAGCTGCCATCAGTCATGGATTCACGCAGCCTGCCTACATCGCGTTCGAGCTGCTCGAGAAACTCGGTCGCGGCGCCCATGGAATCCATGTCATACTCCGCCGCCAGGCGTAAATCCTCGATTTCGAAAAGCGCCTGGTCGACCAAATCCACATATTCTTCGGGTGTTTTGGGTCTGCCCAGCATGATTTTACCTCCGGTTTTTCCTGTTCGGTAACTATAGCTGACTCAAGGCCGCTGCAAACAGCGGCTGATACCGCTGCACCTGCTGTGCATCCAGCAAAAACACACCGTGTCCGCCGCGCTCAAATTCCAGCCACAGAAAAGGTACGTCCGGGAAACATTCGCTCAACAGTTCCCGGCCGTTGCCCACCTCGACCACCAGGATGCCATCCGCGTCCAGGTGGCTGGCGGCCTGCGCGAGGATACGAATCACAATATCCAGGCCTTCTCCGCCCGCCGCCAGACCGATCTCCGGTTCGTGACGGTACTCGTCCGGCAATTGTTGCATTTCCTCGGCTGACACATAGGGCGGGTTACTGATAATCATCTGATAACGTTGCAATTCAATGGCCGAAAACAGATCTGATTTGATCACCTGTACCCAGTCCTGCAAGTCATGGCGGTCGACATTTCGGCGCGCAATCGCCAAAGCGTCGTCGGAAATATCAACGGCATCTACGTGGGCATGCTCGAAATGGGCGGCGCAGGCAATGGCAATGCAGCCACTGCCGGTGCACAGGTCAAGAACCCGTTCAATGGCCTCGGATTGCAGCCAGGGTTCGAATCCCTGTTCGATCCGCTCGGCCAGGGGGGAACGCGGCACCAGCACACGCTCGTCCACATAAAACGGCAGGCCGGCGAACCAGGCCTCATGGGTCAGATAAGCCGCCGGCTTACGCGTCTCGATACGCTGTTGAATCAATGCCAGGGCGGCATCGCGCTCTTCCGCTGTCACGTGCGCCGCCAGGTAATGTTCGGGAAACTGAAGCGGTAAATGCAGGGCATGACTGACCAGCACCAGGGCCTCGTCAAAAACGTTGTCGGTGCCATGCCCGAAGCTCAGGCCCGCCTGGTTGAAACAGCTGGCGCCCCAGCGCATCAGGTCACGGATGGTTTTCAATTCCGGGTGATTCATTATCTAAAAAGATCCCTACCCCAAAGGCGTCGTCAATGGAATAATAGCCGCCTATGTTAAATTCAAAACTGAAACATGCTCCCTCATCAATGGGGCGGATTATACCGATGTTACTGGCCGCTGTGCTGCTCGCAGCCTGCAGCGGGCCCGAGCCACCGCAACTCAGTCAGGGCACCCTGTTGCCGTCTCCCAAGCCGGTTACCGAGTTCCAGCTTACCGATCACCGTGGACAGCCGTTTACCCTGGAAAACCTCAAGGATAACTGGACCTTCACCTTCTTTGGCTACACCCATTGCCCGGATGTATGCCCGACCTCGATGACCATGCTGGCACAGATGCAGCGCAAACTGGAACAGCGGGACGGGCTCGACAAGCTGCCCCAGGTGGTCTTTGTCAGCGTCGATCCCGAGCGCGACACGACGGCGCTGTTGTCGCAGTTTGTCCCCTATTTCCACCCCGCTTTTATCGGCGCCAGCGGCGATGAACAGAACACCCTCAATCTGACCCGTCAGCTCGGCATTTTGTATGGCAAAGCCGAGGGCAGCGCTGCGGATAACTACCTGGTCGATCACAGTGCGGCGATTATCCTGCTTGATCCGGACGGCGCATTCCGCGCCGTATTTGGCATTCCCCATGATGCGGATTTAATCGCCAATGATTTCCTCGCCATCAAAACCTATTACGAGGCAACACAATGAAACAAACCCTGCTGGCATTAATAGTCTCTGCATGGAGTTTGCTCGCCACGGCGGATGCCACACTCCAGGTCGAGGATGCCTGGGTGCGCGAAGCGCCACCCAATGCGCATATGATGGCCGCCTACATGACGTTGAAGAACACCGGTTCCGGCGATGCAGTCCTGACGCAGGTGGACAGCCCGGCATTCGGCCATGTCATGCTGCACAAATCCGAAGTGGTCGATGGTGTCGCCCGCATGATCCATCAGAGTGACATTGTCATCCCGGCACAAGGAGCCGTCGAGCTCAAACCCGGCAGTTTTCACCTTATGATGCCCGCCCCTGAGAAACGGCTGGTGGAGGGCGATCGTGTTGAATTTGTCCTGACATTTTCCAATGGTGATACAACCCGGGTACAGGCCGACGTCAGAAAAAAGCCTTGAACACCACCACCCGGCAACCGCAGGGTGCAACCTGGCTGGACCACCTGAAATCCTGGCCGCTCTACCCTCTTCCACAGCACGCCATTTCCAGGCTGACCTACCGGCTCACACGCATACAGACGGTCTGGTTCAAGGATGCTTTCATCCGCCGGTTTGCGCAGCATTACCAGGTCAACTGGAGCGAGGCGCGGTATCAGCGGCCGGAAGACTACCGACACTTTAATGAATTCTTTACCCGCCCCTTGCGAAACGGCGCACGGCCGATTGAGGGCGACGGCAAAACCGTCATCAGCCCGGCAGACGGCCATATCAGCCAGATCGGAAACATCGACCGGGATGCCGTCTTCCAGGCCAAGGGGCAGGAGTTCAGTGTCACGGATCTGCTCGGTGGTGATGCCCAACGGGCTGAACTGTTCAGGGATGGCAGTTTTGTGACCGTCTACCTGTCACCACGGGATTATCACCGGGTACACATGCCGTTAAGCGGAAATCTGCGCGAAACCGTCTATATCCCGGGACGTCTGTTCAGCGTCGCGCCGCATACCACGCGTACCATTCCACGCCTGTTCGCGCGCAACGAACGACTGGTTTCCATCTTCGACACCGACGCCGGAGCGATGGCCATGGTGCTGGTGGGGGCGATTAATGTGGCGGCTATAGAAACAGTCTGGTCGGGACTGGTGACACCGCCCCCTCGCTCTGGGATTGAAGTGGAGGATCATCGACAGTCTGCGATTGAACTACAGCGCGGCGCCGAAATGGGCCGCTTCAACATGGGCTCAACCGTTATTCTGCTGTTCGGCAAAGACCGTATACACTGGTTGCAAGGGCTTCAGGCCGGGCAAGCGCTGCAAATGGGCCATCAGCTGGGTAGCCTGCAGTAGTGCTGCCTACTGACCACGCTTGACAAATCTCTACGTAAGTTGGCGGACAGTAGTTATCGGGACGCGCTGTGAATACATCCCTGTACGCTCGACGGCCGCATCCATGCGGCCGACGGTCCCGAAAACTACTGTCCGCCAACTGATCCTCACCTAAGCCCGGGTCACTTCTTCCATGCGCAGTGACAGACGGGCAATCTGCGCCCAGTCGTGGCTGACGATATCCTGTGCATGTGCCAGATGATTACGCAGCGATTCGAGTTCCTTGACCGCGCGCTTTGCGGCGCCCTTGGTTTCAAAACCGAGGCGTTTCATGGCGCTCTCGCTTTCCACCAGAATCTGTCCCTTGTCCGGAAGTTGCAGGCAATCGATCAGCTCGCAATACTGATTGCGGCGTTGACGTTCGGCCTGGATCTGCCTGGCCTTTTCCAGGCGGCCTTCCGATACGGCTGACTGCCAGCTCTGTTCCGGGTACTGCTCCTTGATCATCTGGACGAGACCCATCTCGATCATGGTCACGATACCGAACAGCCACATGCGCACCATCGGCTTGTTGATATCGTCCCGGCTGATAACGCCCGATACGTTGCCCAGCAGGGTGACAAAACAGTAGTCATGCCGGGTGAGTACATGGATAACGTCGGAGAGCGCAGCGCTGCCCGACAACACCTGGTCCACGGTGAAATGTCGGAAACAGTCCGCGCATTGCCCCGTTTCGAGGTCTGACAGGCGCAGGTAACCCTGCACCGCACCGTTGATCCTGACACTGGCCACCGTCTTCCTGCAGCGCTCAAGTACAGCCTTCACCCCAGCGCAGTCACTGCCGGCATCAAAGGACAGCAAGCCTTCGGCGATATCCTTTGCGGCAAAAATCTCCATGAACATACGCTTGAAGTGCTGCTCATGAAACCCGGCCAAGTTGATGGATTCCGCTTCCCACGGTTCCGATTCCAGCCGGCTGCCCATGGGCAGACCCAGCTTGTGCATATGCCTGGCATAAAGCCCGCTGGCTTGCTGGTAAAGCGTCTCGTTACCGTCACCAAGCACCTCCAGCAAGGCGCCCATTTCCACCAGGTAGACCCTGGCAAAGCGCTCATCGTGTTTGGCGATATCCCTGCAGTTGTCGATGAGGTCGGCGAGCTTGACGGTCTTGGCGCGCGGCGATGCCTGTGCAATGTAGCTTCGGTCGATAGCTTTGCGCTTGGCCCGGTTACCATCGCCAGGCTTACTGACATCGGTCAGTTCTTCCACCAGTTCGGCGAGCGACTGGCCGAAATTCTCCTCGATGTCCTCCAGGGTAGCGGGTGTATCTTCCACGGTATCGTGCAGCCAGGCCGCCGCAATGGCTTCCTCATCGTCGCTGACGCCGGCAACCAGGCTGGCAACCGCCTGCAGATGCACGTGGTAGGGTTGTTTGCTGTATTTCCGGCGTTGATCGATACGCTGATGCGCTCTGGTGGCGTAATCGCTGGCGCGTTCGACAAGATCAGACATGAAGCTTAACTCGCACTCCGGGGTAACAATTCATCACAGACATCCTCGGCAAAACCGGCACCGGCCTCGGCATAGAAATTATAGGCTTTGTCGACACCCGCTTCCTGCAACGCGCTG
>Ga0209456_10000663_pt1 | contig 18020 bp, 14 predicted proteins | sample COG_11_FD_184755 | JGI IMG/M metagenome (GOLD analysis project Ga0209456, IMG submission 184755) | Pelagic marine sediment microbial communities from the LTER site Helgoland, North Sea, for post-phytoplankton bloom and carbon turnover... | ecosystem: Environmental > Aquatic > Marine > Neritic...
ATGGTCGTGATGATGCGCGAGGGCACGCGAACCGTGCTGTCGATGCAGAACAACTACCAGGGTCCACCGGAAGATTTCGCCATGATCGTTCCGGTGCCGGTCGTTCTTCAGGAAGAGAACGTGAAGACCTTGCCGCCGGAGATCTTCTCCCGCGTCGACAAGCTCGCGGCGCCGCGACTCGTCGAGTACTGGGAGCAGGACCCGTGTCGTCCGATGGTCGTGTACGAGATGGCGGCAGGGGCTCCGTCGGCGCGGCGAATGAAGTCTTCGGCAGACGAGGATGCAAAGAAAGACTACGGCGTGACGATCGAAGCGCAGTTCAAGGTCGCGGAGTACGACATCGTCATCTTGAGCGCGAAGGATTCCGGCGGCCTAGACAAGTGGCTCCGCAAGAACGAGTACAACATTCCGAAGGGCGCCAACGCGCTCTTGCGCCCTTACGTGGAGCAGAACACCAAGTTCTTCGTTGCGAAGGTCGACGCGAAGAAGGTGAAGTTCCGTGACGGGAAGGCGGTTCTCTCCCCTCTTCGTTTCCACTACGACGCGCCGACCTTCACGCTTCCGGTGCGACTAGGTTTGCTCAACAGCGCCGGGAAGCAGGACTTGATCGTGCACACCCTCGGCAAGGGTCAGCGCTACGAGGTCGCCAACTACAAGAACGCCTCGATTCCAACCAACATCCGTGTCGAGAACAGCGTTCGAAAGAGCTTCGGAGCATTTTACGATGCGCTGTTCGAGCGAACGACTGAGAAGAACCCTGGCGCAGTCGTGACGGAGTACGCTTGGGACGCGACGACTTGCGATCCGTGTCCTGAGCCGCCTTTGACGCCCGATGAGCTGGCGACCCTCGGCGGTGATGTGCTCGTGCCCGGCGAGCAGGATCCGTACTCCGATATTCCTGGCGTCGTGCCGCAGCGTAAACGCCGTCCATCGTGGCAGCCGTATGGCTTCGTGCTGACACGCCTGCACTACCGCTACGACAAGGACGGACTCGACGAGGACCTCGTGTTTCGCGCGGCTGGTCCAATCGTTGGCGGCCGAGGGATGCCTGATCAGAAAGGCCAGCTCGGGGAGCGGCGCGCACAGGCGTCGAGTGTCAACAACTTCCAGGGGCGATACGTGATGTTGAATCCTTGGGAAGGCGACATTGCGTGTGAGAATCCGCAGCGTGGAACCTGGGGCGGTCCGCCTAGCGGCCCGGCACCTAGGCCCTTTGCAGCGGGCAACACCGCGCTCGAGGGCACGACCAACAAGACGCTGACCGGCCAGTTGCCGGCACTGATTCGAACCGACATTCCCGAGCTCGACCTCGAGGCTGGCACCGTCGACCTCGCACCCAAGGGTGCGCCGGGTTCCGGCAAGGGGGAGGACGGACCGAGTGGCGACACCGGTACCTACGATGGCTGCAGCGTGAGCGCCGCCAAGAGCGCCTCGTTCGGTTGGATTGCACTGGGCATCGTTGCTATGTGGCTCACGAGGAGACGCACAGCTCGATAGTTCATGGCAGACTTTATCTTCACGATGAAGGGGGTTACCAAAGTTCATCCCCCGGACAAGAAGATCATCGAAGACCTCTATCTCTCGTTCCTTCCGAACGCGAAGATAGGGGTCATCGGTGTTAACGGGACCGGAAAGTCCTCGCTACTTCGCATCATGGCGGGTGTGGACGAGAGCTTCACCGGCGAGGCCTGGATTCGTCCCGGTGCGAGAGTGGGCTACCTGCCGCAGGAGCCGGACCTCGGCGACGCCAAGACGGTGCTGGAGGCGGTCGAAGCAGGGGTTGCTCCCGTGCGTGGGCTTCTCGACGAGTTCGACGAGCTCAGCATGAAGCTCGGTGAGCCGATGAGCGACGACGAGATGGCCAAGCTGCTCGACAAGCAGGGAGCGCTTCAGGACAAGATCGACGCCGCCGACGGCTGGAATCTAGAGAGCACCCTCGAGATCGCGATGGATGCGCTTCGCCTGCCGCCGGCGGATGCCGACACGAAATTGCTTTCCGGTGGTGAGAAGCGCCGGGTCGCTCTCTGCCGACTGTTGCTCGAGAAGCCCGAGCTCCTGTTGCTCGACGAGCCGACCAACCATCTCGACGCCGAATCGGTCGCCTGGTTGCAGGGGTATCTTCAGAAGTATCCCGGTTGCGTGATCCTCGTGACCCACGATCGGTACTTCTTGGACGAGATCGTGGAGTGGATACTCGAGCTCGACCGCGGTGAGGCGCACCCTTTCCAGGGCAACTACTCTCAGTGGCTCGAGGCCAAGGACGCTCGGCTGGCCCAAGAAGACAAGAAAGACAGCTCTCGGAAGCGCAAGATTGCTCGGGAGCTCGAGTGGGTGCGTTCGTCGCCCAAGGCAAGGCAGGCCAAGAGCAAGGCGCGCATCACCGCGTTCGAGAGCCTGGTCGCCGATGCGGCCAAGGCCCGCAGCGACGCCAACGAGATTCGTATTCCGCCGGGGCCGCGGCTCGGCACGCAGGTGTTTGAAGTCAATGGGGTGAGCAAAGCCTACGGCGACAAGCTCCTGTTCGAGGATCTGAGCTTCATCGTGCCGCGAGGGGCGATCATCGGCATCGTCGGGCCCAACGGCGCAGGCAAGACCACCTTGTTCCGGATGCTGGTCGGTGAAGAGACGCCCGACTCGGGGTCGATCACCGTTGGCGACACCGTGACGCTCTCGTATGTGGACCAGAGCCGGGACGCGCTGGGCGACGGCAACAACGTCTTCAAGGAGATCACCGGCGGCGCCGACGAAATTGACGTCGGCGGCGGTACCGTGAAATCACGCGCCTACGTCGGCTGGTTCAATTTTCGCGGAAGCGATCAGCAGAAGCCGGTGAAGGACCTCTCCGGCGGTGAACGAAACCGAGTCCACCTGGCCAAGCTCCTCAAGAGCGGCGGCAACGTCCTGCTCCTCGACGAGCCCACCAACGACATCGACGTCGAAACACTCCGCTCGTTAGAGGAGGCGATCCTGAGCTTCCCCGGCTGCGCGCTCATCATCAGCCATGACCGCTGGTACCTAGACCGCATCTGCACTCACATCCTAGCTTTCGAAGGCGACAGTCGAGTCGTCTGGCACGAGGGCTCCTACGCCGACTACGCCGCCGACCGCAAAGCCCGCCTTGGCGCCGCAGCCGACATCCCCCATCGAATAAAATACCGAAAATTCTCCCGCTAAGGGGTGGGACAGTGTCCTCTTGTGGTGGCTGTCAGGTGCTGGGTGATTTCTGGTTCTAGGGCGGAGTGGCCGGAGTTGGGGGCGATGATGAGGGTGCTTTTTGGCCAGGCTTGGTGGAGCTGGTAGGCGCTTTCGGCGGGGCAGACGATGTCGTAGCGGCCTTGGACAATGGTGGCCGGGATGTGTTGGATCCGGTCGATGTGCTGGAGGAGCTGGTTGTCTGCTTGGAAGAAGCCGCCGTTGATGAAGTAGTGGCATTCGATGCGGGCGAATGCTTCGGCGAATGCTTCGTCGCCCGTGTGTTCGATGAGCTCAGGGTCGGGGAGCAGCCTGCTCGTGCTGCCTTCCCACATGCTCCATGCGCGGGCGGCTTGGATGCGTTCGGCTCGGTCACTGCTCGTCAGACGGCGATAGTAGGCGCCTACCATGTCGCCCCGCTCGTCCTCGGGGATTGGTTCTAGATACTTCTGCCAAGCTTCCGGGAAGATCCGGCTCGCGCCTTCTTGATAGTACCATTGAATCTCCCGGCGGCGGAGGAGGAAGATGCCGCGCAGCACCATGTCGGTGACGCGTTCGGGATGCTGCTCGGCGTACGCGAGGGAGAGCGTGCTTCCCCAGGAGCCGCCGAACAGTTGCCAGCGCTCGATGCCGAGGTGCTCGCGGATTCGCTCCATGTCGTCGACCAGGTCCCAGGTCGTGTTGTTCCGGAGCTCCGCATGGGGAGTGCTGCGGCCGCAGCCTCGCTGATCGAAGAGGATGATGCGGTAAACGGCCGGGTCCCAGAACCGCCGGTGCACGGAGCTCGACCCGCCACCGGGCCCTCCGTGCACGAAAATGGCCGGCTTTCCCGCTGGATTGCCGCACTGCTCGTAGTAAACCGAATGAACCGAATCGACTTGAAGGCGCCCGGAGTCGTAAGGTTCGATTTCTGGAAACAGCCCTGCCATCGGCAGCGCCCATCACAGCACGTTCGCTGACTGGCGCAACCGACGACAATGGCTATCTTGCCGCCCGGGCATGGGCCAAGATCAATACCAGCGGCGGCGCACCTTTGCGATCATCTCGCATCCAGATGCCGGAAAGACGACGTTGACCGAGAAGCTGTTGCTTTACGGAGGCGCCATTCATGCTGCGGGCGCGGTCAAATCGCGCAAGGCGAAGCGGTCCGCGGTCAGCGATTGGATGGCCCTCGAAAAGCAACGTGGCATCTCGGTCACGACTTCGGTGTTGCAGTTCGAGTACGACGACATTCGCTGGAACCTGCTCGACACGCCCGGCCACAACGATTTCAGCGAAGACACATACAGAACCCTCATGGCAGCCGACTGCGGGATCATGATCCTGGACGCCGCAAGAGGCGTCGAGCAGCAGACCCGCAAGCTTTTTCACGTGTGCCGCATGCGCAACACCCCGGTCGTGACGTTCATCAACAAGATGGATCGTCCCGCCCGCGACGCCTTTGCCCTGATGAGCGAAGTGGAGGAGGTGCTCGGCGTGAGCACAGTGCCCTTCACCTGGCCAATCGGAAGCGGCGATTTGTTCCAAGGGGTCTACGACCGTATCAACAAGCTCGTCCTTCGGTTTGAGCGCTCGGCCGAAGGCCAAGCCAAGCGAGCGGCGATGAAGGTCACCGGCCTCGACGACCCGGAGCTCGACGCCCTCCTCGGCGAAGAGGCGGCTCAAACGCTTCGCGACGAGGTCGAGCTCCTCGATGGCGCGGGGGAGGACTGGGACGAAGAGCGGTTCCTCGCGGGCGAGATCACACCCGTCTTCTTTGGCAGCGCGCTCACGAATTTCGGCGTCGAGCCTTTCCTCCGCGCGTTCAAGGGCCTCTGCCCCCCTCCCGGGGATCGTGAAGCAACGGGTGACGTCATCGTCAGCCCCGGCGACGACCGCTTCAGCGCGTTCGTCTTCAAGGTGCAGGCCAACATGGACCCGTCGCACCGGGACCGAATCGCGTTCGCGCGGATCTGCTCCGGTAAGTTCGAAGGAGGCATGCGCGTCCACCACTTCCGACTCGGCAAAGGGATTCGACTCAACCGCGCGGAACAGTTCTTCGCCCAAGAGCGCGAGAGTGTCTTGGAAGCGTTCGCAGGTGACATCGTCGGCCTGTACGACCCGGGACTCTTTCGTATTGGCGACACGCTGTCGACGAACGGGCCGATGAGCTTCGACGCCGTGCCGTTATTCTCGCCTGAGCACTTCGGGCGCTTGCAGCTGCTCGACCCGCTCAAGCGCAAGCAGCTTCAAAAAGGAATACAGGAGCTTTCAGAAGAAGGCACCGTTCAGCTCTTCATGGAGCCTGGGCGCGAGAAGGATCCAGTGTGTGGCGTGGTAGGACGCCTGCAGTTCGACGTGCTCATGTTTCGACTCGAGCACGAGTACGGTGCACGGGTGACCTTCGATCTCCTTCCGTACCAGCATGCGCGTTGGGTCGACGGCGTAGCCGACTGCGCCGAGCTGAAGGCCAAGCGAATTCCGATGGCCGTGCTCGACCGCGACAACCGTATCGTGGCCTTGTTCCGCGACGAATGGGAGCTCGGCCGCGCCGAACGAGACAACGAGAATTGGACGTTCCACGAGACCGCGCCGATAGTGGCAGCAGCGTGAATACCGGGGTGTCGCTTGCGTCCAAAACCGGCATACTGAAACGTAGGGGGAACGAGCGAATGATGAAGAACGCCACAGGAGTGAGCCTGATTCTGGCCGTGTGTATGGCGGCTCCTGCGATCTCTCACGCCGATGCAACGACCTATAGCGTACGCCGCGACGGCAAGAGCCGCGTGACGTTCGTCTCGGACGCGCCACTCGAGACGATGACGGGAAAGAGCTCGAAAGTGATGGGGAGCATTACTGTCGATCCCGCGGACATCACGAAGACCACAGGCTCGTTCAAGGTTCCGGTCGTTTCTCTACGCACCGACAACGACCTCCGCGACGAGCACCTTCAGGGCGACGGCTGGCTCGACGCCAAGAAGAACCCGAACATCCACTTCCAGATCACCGAAGTCGTTCTGGGCAAGAAGGGCTCAAGAGAGCTCAAGAAGAACAAGGGCACCAAGGTCCAGGTGAAGGGCAAGTTCACCGCCCATGGAATCACCACGCCCGCCATCGCGACGGGCTTCGTGAATTGGTCCGACGGCTCACTTCAGATCAAAGCCGAGTTCACCGCGAAGCTCGAGGACCATGATATCTCGGTCCCGTCGATCGTTCGTCTGAAAGTCGCGAACGACATCGCCGTATCGGTCGACCTCCACGCCGTCGCGAAGTAGCCCGCTTACACGAGCCCTGCGCGTTCCAGCAGCGGATCGAGCTCCGGATCCCGGCCCATGAAGTCCCGGTAGAGCTTTTCCGGCTCTTCGCTGTTCCCCTTGGATAGGATCGTGTCCCGGAACGCGCGTCCGACTTCCGGATTCGTGATGCCTTCCCTCTTGAAGCGTGTGAAGGCGTCGGCGTCGAGCACCTCGGCCCACTTGTAGCTGTAGTAGCCGGCCGCGTAGCCGACGGGGTGTGCGAAGAGGTGGCCAAAACCTGCGAGCATCGCGTAATCCTCCGGAAGTTTCGCCGCTGAATACCCCTGTAGGATCTCCCGTGCGTACGCCATCACTTCGCCGTCTCGTTCCGGTTCGTAGTCCTGGTGGAGCGCCAAGTCGACGCCCGCAAACCCCAACTGCCGCATCTGCGCGTTGGCAGCGCGATACGTGCGCGCACGTACCATCTTGTCGTAGAGTTCGTCGGGAATCGGTTCACCGGTTTCGTAGTGCGCCGCGAACAGGTCGAGGCCGCTTCGCTCCCAGCACCAGTTCTCCATGATCTGGGAAGGCAGCTCGACGAAGTCCCAGGGGACGTTCGTCCCCGCCAGGCTTCGGACGCTCACCCGGCTGAAGCAGTGGTGGAGTAGGTGACCGAATTCGTGAAAGAGTGTCTCGACTTCGCGATGCGTCAACAGTGCTGGCTTGCCACCCACCGGCGGGTTGACGTTCGCGCAAAACAGTCCGAGGTGCGGCGAATGCGGTTCCTCACGATGTGCTGCGCTGATCAACGCGTTCATCCAGGCACCACCGCGTTTGTTCTCTCGCGGAAACAGGTCGACGTAGAACGCGGCGATCATCGTTCCGCCGGGGTCCTGGATGGCATACGACTTGACCTCGCTGTCCCAGGCCGCGGCGTTGCGCTCCACGATCTCGATTTCGTAGAGCGCCTGCGCCGTTGCGAAGAGGCCGTCGAGCACGCGGTCTAGCGGGAAGTACGGTCGCAGCTCTTCCTCGTTGAAGTCGTACTTCGCCTGCCGCTGCTTCTCGGAGTAGTAGGCCGTATCCCAGGGCTCGAGCGCGGGCGCCGAGTCGCCTTCGATCTCGTTGCGATAGGCCTGAAGCTCCTGGTTTTCGCGCTCAAAGGCGACCTCGGTCCTGTCGCGGAGATCGTCGATGAAGGCCTTGGCCTTGGCGCCGGCTTTGGCCATCCGGTCTTCGGTCACCAGGTCCGAAAAATCCCCGTACCCCAGGAGCTTGGCTTTGGCCCGGCGAAGCTCGAGGACCCGTCCGATGATCCTCCGGTTGTCGCGCCCACCGGAGGCCGCCCGCGTGTTGTACGCTCGCCAAACGTGCTCGCGAATGCTCGCGTCATCCAAGTAGGTGAGCACAGGGATCGTGCTCGGTGCGTGTAAGGTGAATCGCCAGCCCTCCAAATCTTTCGTACTCGCGTTCTCTGCGGCAGCTTGCTTCGCACTCTCCGGCAAGCCGGCAAGCTTGCTCTCGTCGGTGATGATCAGCTCGAATGCGTTGGTTTCGTCCAGCACGTTTTGAGAGAATTCGGTGGTCAACTTGGTGAGGTCGATCTCGATCGCCTGCAGCTTGGCCTTGTCTTCCGGACTGAGCTCCGCGCCGTGCCGCCGGAAGTCGTCCAAGGTCTTTTCCAAGAACCGCTTCTCGGTCGAAGGGAGCGTTCCAGCTTCCTCGGTCGCCGCAAACGCGCGCATCGCCTGATAGAGGCCGTCGTTCATCGCAAGCTCCGACCAGAACGCACTCACCCTCGGTCGCGTGGCGTTGTAGGCGGCGCGCAAGGCGTCGGTCGTCGCCACGCTTTCGAGATGGTCGACCACCGTCATGGCCCGTTCGAGCAGCTCGGTGGCCTCTTCGAGCGCGCCGAGCGTGTTCGCGTAGGTTCGAGGCTCGCCGCTGTCGGCGATCGAATCGACCGCTGCCTGAGCGCTCGCCAGCAGCGCATCGACCGCGGGCTCGACATGTGCGGCTTCGATTTGGTCGAAGGGAATCTCGAATCCGAGTTGGATCAACGGGTTACGCATCGTGGAAGCCTAGCAGCGGGACCGGGTTTGCGCGGCTCCCTACCAAATGGTAGAGAGCCGGGTCGGGCGGCAGGCCATCCGCCGCACCGGCGAGTCGGGAGAATCCTTCATGGCGGTACCTACGCGTTACATCCTCCACCAGGGGCCGATGCTTGGCGCCCTTGCCCGCGCGGCTTTGGTCGCGGTGAAAAGCGCCTCCGGGCAACCCAACGAGGCGCCTGCTCAGATCCCAGGACCGATCGTCACGGCAAGGATTCCAGCACGGCCGCCCGACCTCGTCCGCGACTATGTGCGCCACGTGGGCGGAGACCCTGCCTGGTATCGGGGGCAGGTCCCTGCGCATCTGTTCCCGCAGTGGGTCTTCCCGCTTCAGGCCCGCGGGATCGAAGGGCTCCAGTACCCGATTCAGCGTGTGCTCAATGGCGGCAGCCGACTCCAAATGAATGCGCCACTGCCGCTCGGCGAACCCTATGAGCTGAGCGTTCAGCTCCTCGACATCGACGACAACGGGCGGCGCGCGGTGATTCACCAACGCGCGATCACATCCACCTCGACCCACCGCGAGGCGATCGTCGCCGACGTGTACGGGATCGTTCCTCTCGGCGGTGGAGACAAGTCCGCCAAGCGCAAGGACGACCGCCCCCGCGTGCCGGTCATGGCCAGGGAGCTCGCGCGTTGGAAGCTCGGCACGAACGTCGGCCTGGAGTTCGCAAAGCTGACCGGCGACTTCAATCCGATTCATTGGATTCCACCTGCAGCTCGCGCCAATGGCTTCCGCAATGTCATCAATCACGGGTTCTCCACGATGGCGCGTGCCATCGAAGGGCTGAACCGTTCGCTCTTTTCCGGTGAGGTGGGCCGGCTCGAAGCGATCGACGTGAAGTTCACGAAACCGCTCGTGCTTCCCGCGAAGGTCGGCCTCTACATCGAGGACGACAGTGTGTTCGTGGGCGATGCGCCGGGCGGTCCCGCGTATCTAGTTGGAACCTATTCAGTGAGGAGCTGAGCTCAAATGTCTGACCTTTTGCTCGAAAACGAAAACGCCCGGAAACTGATCAAGACCCTCGGCCTGCCGATTCCGGTGCCGGAGAAACTGGCGCGCGCGAAGGGGCCGTACGAAGAGCGGCCGCTCGACGACAAGAAGGTGCTCGTCTGCGGGGCAGGCGGTTTGCAGACCGTCCTTGCCCAAATCCTCACGAAAGCGGGCGCCAACCCCTGGGTCGTAGGGGATACGGACGCCGCGCTTGAACCCTTCATCGGCCCGGGTGAAGCCTGGGCAAGGACGCCGCACTGGGTGCAGACTGGCGACGCGCCTGAGGGTGAGCGGATCGACGCCATCGTTTTCGACGGCACCGGCCTCGAGTCTCCGGACGACCTCCGGCGAGTCTACGACTTCATGCATCCGTGGATCCGCCGCCTCAATCGCTCGGGTCGAGTCGTGGTCATCGGCCGTCCGGCCGCCGACGCCAAGAAGCCGGCTCGCGCTGCAGCCCGCGCCGGCCTCGAAGGATTCACACGAAGCCTCGCCAAAGAGATTGGAGCGAACGGCACGGTCGCCAACAGTGTGTTCGTCGAAGAAGGAGCGGAGAGCCGACTCGGCCCTGTGCTGCGTTTCCTCTTGTCCCCCCGGTCGGCGTTCATCAGCTGCCAGCCGTTTCACGTCAGCAAGCTCGCCAAAGGTGACGAAGCGCCCGACACGCACGTGCTTGGGGGCAAAGTCGCCTTGGTGACTGGCGCTGCGCGAGGCATCGGCGAAGCAACCGCCGAGCTCCTCGCTGCAGAAGGCGCACACGTGGTTTGCTTGGATCGACCGGCGGATGACGCCCCTTGCAGCAAAGTGGCCCAGCGCATTGGCGGCTCGGTGCTTCTCGTCGACATCACCGACGAGGACGCTCCTGCGCGGATCGCGAACGAGCTCAAGGAGCGCTTTGGAGGCGTGGACGTCGTCGTGCACAACGCGGGTGTCACACGCGACAAGACTCTCGGCCGCATGAAGCCCGACGCCTGGGACATGGCAGTCGACATCAACCTCGGCGCTGTGATCCGTATCACCGACCGGCTTCTCGAAGACGAGGTGTTGCGCCCCGGCGGCCGAATCGTTTGCCTGTCCTCGGTGTCCGGAATCGCCGGAAATCGTGGGCAAACGAACTACTCGGCCAGCAAAGCAGGCATCGTCGGCTTCGTCGAAGCGCTCGCACCCAGAGTCGCCAAGAAGGGCATCACCGTCAACGCGATCGCGCCTGGGTTCATCGAAACCCGGCTCACCAGCGCCATGCCGGTTGCGATCCGCGAGGTCGCACGCCGCATGAGCGCGGTAGGGCAGGGCGGGAAGCCCGAAGACGTCGGCCAGGCGATCACTTTTCTCGCAACCCCAGGCGCCGTGGGCGTGACCGGTGCAACGGTCCGTGTCTGTGGCGGCGCACTCATAGGAGCATGAACATGGCTAGGAAGAAGAGTAGTTGGGGCAAGAAGCAGCGCGCGGTCATCGTCACCGGCGTTCGCACCCCGTTTGTCAAAGCGTTTGGAAAGTTCCTCGAGCTCGACAGCATCGACTTGGCTGACATCGCCGTGAAGTCACTCCTCGAACGCACCGACCTTCCTCACGAAGAGCTCGACAGCATCGTTTGGGGTGGGGTCATCCTGCCGTCGCTTGCGCCGAACATTGCGCGCGAGGTGGCGCTGGACCTACGTCTTCCTGCAAGCGTAGAAGGCATGACATGCACCCGTGCATGCGCCTCGGGGCTCCAAGCCGTCACGCTTGCGGCGGCCGCGATTGAACGCGGCGAGGCCGACGTCGTCATTGCCGGCGGATCCGACTCGACGAGCAACGCGCCGCTCAACCTGCCCCAGAAGGCGGTTCATGCGCTCGCGCCCCTCGCGTTTGGCAAGGCCACGCCTGGGGATTACCTCGGGGTCCTTTCGCAGATGATGCCGATCACGGACATCCTCCCGAAAATGCCCAAAATTGCAGAGCGTACGACCGGTGAGGTCATGGGCGAGTCCGCGGAATCCATGGCCCGCCGAAATGAGATCACGCGCCAGGCGCAGGACCACTTCGCGGAGCGCTCGCACCATCGCGCAGCAGCAGCGATCGCCTCGGGCCGTTTCGATGACGAGGTCACCGCAGTGGAAGCGTCTGGTGGCTGGGTCTATGCCGATAACATCGTGCGCGGAGACACGACTTTTGAAAAGCTCTCGAAGCTCCGCCCGGTGTTTGCAAAGGATGGCACCGTCACCGCGGGCAACGCCTCGCCACTGACGGATGGCGCGGCGGCGGTACTGCTGATGAGCGAGGAGAAGGCGCGCGCGCTTGGATACAAGCCGCTCGCCGCGTTCCGCAGTTGGGCGTACGTGGGCGTCGATCCCGCGGACCAGCTTCTGATCGGCCCGGCTCTGGCGATGCCGAAGGCACTCGACCGGGCGGGCATGGAGCTGAAAGACATGAGCGTCGTCGACATGCATGAGGCGTTCGCGGCGCAAGTGCTCTCGGTGACCAAAGCCCTCGCGAGCAAGGGCTTTGCCGAAATGAGGCTCGGCAGGAGCCAGCCCGTCGGCGAGATCGACGAGGACAACTTCAACATCTACGGTGGCTCGCTTTCGATCGGACACCCCTTCGGCGCCACGGGTGCGCGCATGGTGACGACGATGGCCAACGAGCTAGCGAGCACCGGCAAAGAGACGGCGCTCTTGGGGATCTGCGCGGCAGGCGGCTTGGGCGCTGCGGCTGTTCTCGAGGCGGTCGACTGAGGGTGAGCGCGCGAGCGGCCGTTGCCGTGGCGCTGCTGCTCGCCTGCGCGGGCTGCACGAAAAAGGAGCCGCGCGGGCCTGGGCGGATCGTCACGCTGGACACCGGCGTTGCCGGTTTGTCCGGGCTTACCCTGGACGAGCACGGAGCCTTCTGGGCTCCGGGTGAAGACGGGGACGCGGTCGTCCGGATCGATCCCACCACCTTCGGCGTCACCCGCTACGCCGTCGCCGGGGGGCCAGCTGCGACCGACCTGGAGGCCATGGCCTGGGTCGATGGCACCCGTTTCATGCTCGGTACCGAGACCCAGGAGAAGGCACGCCTCCGTGACGTAATCCTCGACGGCCGGCTCGATGAGGCTCGACTGGCCGTTACCGCAGTCGGCAATCTCGACTATGCGCGGTGGCAGTTAGCAGCCCCAGATAACCATGGCATCGAGGGGATTTGTCACGTAGATGGCGTGTTGGTTTTGGCGACCGAGCTTGTGGAAACGCGGCGCGGACGCAGGTGGGCACCCGTTGGCATGTTCGACCCGAAGACACAGACCTGGACCGCGCATCGCGTAGGCCTGACGAGCAAGACAGGAAAGCTTGCGGCGCTCGACTGCCGGATGGCGAACGGGGCAATCGAGGCTCTCGTGGTCGAGCGGCACTACGGTGTGTCGCGTCTCCTTCGTTTCAAGGTCCCGCAAGGTCCCGAGGGGCAGTGGATCGAGCCAGCCATCGCGGCGGATCTGTCGGAGTTGATCTCGCCCCTTCCGAACTTCGAAGGCCTTGCATGGATGAAGGATGGTTCCGCCGCACTCGTCACCGACAACAAATACCGGGGTGGTCCTAGCGAGCCGAGCCGACTCTATTTCGTGCCGGCGAGCGCGCTTCAATGAGCCGAGCCATGGCGGCCCTGATTCTGGCGTTGGGAGTCGCCGGCATCGCCCGAGCTGAGCCCGTCGAGCTAGGGACGGCCGTCCAGGAGCATGTTCGCGCGATTCATGCGCGCAATCCGGAGCTTCGCGACGACGCCTTTTCGAAGATGGGCGGCTCTAGCGTGGCGAGCAAGGCCTTCCTCTACTGCTTCTCGACCCCGTACGTCGATCTCGCCGAGCACCAGGATCTCGCCGAGGCCGTCGAATACTTCAATACCGGAAGGCCCAACTCCTTCAACCGTGAGAGTGAGGCCGCAGGTGTGAGCTGGAACCTCCGCTACGTCCTCGGCGGACGCCCAGCCAATTTCCGCCAGGAGCTCGACGCAACCCAGGGGCGATGGGCGTTCATCTTGTTTGGCAGCAACGACGCTCAGAACGAGAACGAGCGAGTCTACCTGAGCCGTCTGGTGTATTTGATCGAGCAGCTCGAAGAAATGGGCGTGGTGCCGATCCTAGGCTCGGCCTTACCAAGAAGAAACACCTACAGGGATCGATGGATCCGCCGCTTCAACGCAGTCACCGAAGCAGTAGCCACACACTGGTCGCTCCCGTACATCGACTACCACGGCGCAATGGCGACCCTCCCGCGCAAGGGTTTGGCGAGAGATGGCGTGCATCCGAATGTATTGGGGCAGGGCGGGGTGCGCGCCGCGTGTCAGCTCACCGAGAAGGGGTTGCGGTACGGGAACAACGTAAGGAACCTACTGACGCTACAGATGCTCGACGCCCTCCGCCGCACGATCGCCGGCACCGGCACTGACACTGGCACCGACGCCGGCACTGAGACTGGCACTGGCACTGACGCTGGCACTGACGCTGGCACTGACGCTGGCACTGACGCTGGCACTGACGCTGGCACTGACACTGACGCTGGCACTGACACTGGCACTGACGCCGGCACCGACGCCGGCACTGACGCTGGCACTGGCTCGGCCTCGGCCCCGGCCCCGGATCTCTTCCCCCTCTCCACTCTCCTCCCCAAACCTTCCCTCCCCGTCGCCTCCTCCCTCCCCAAGAATTGCGGCGCACCCAAGCCCAACTCCCGCTTCTACCGCACCCGCGTCGAACTCCCGGAGCGCACCCGCCTCCGTGCGTCCGCCCTCGATCTCGACGGCTACAGGCACCGCGTCTTCTGGGTTCGCGTCGATGAGAAGGGTGAGCGCTGCGTGCGCCGTCGTACGCAGACGCTCGAGGTGGATGCGCAGCCCGGAATGTGGGATCTCATCGTCGAGGTTTCGGAGCGCGCCGCGCAGAAGGGCGAGATGCTGATCCTCATCACGCGCAACCCACGTTGACCATGACTGCCGCCGACCAAATACGGATTCACGAGATCTATGAATCGATTCAGGGCGAGTCGACCTTCGCCGGGCTTCCTTGCACGTTCGTCCGACTCTCCCGCTGCAACCTCCGTTGCCGCTGGTGCGACACGCCTCAGGCCTTTGAAGGCGGTACGGAGCTGCCGCGCGCCGAGGTGCTGGAGAAGGCGCTCTCGTTTGGAACGCCACTGGTCGAGCTCACCGGCGGCGAGCCTCTGCTGCAGCCGGGCGCGATCCCGCTGCTCAAAGAGTTATGCGATTCGGGCCGGACCGTCCTTCTCGAAACCAGCGGCGAGCGGGACATCTCCGGCGTCGACCCAAGGGTGCATCGCATCATGGATCTCAAGGCGCCGGGCAGTGACGAGTCCCATCGCAACCGTTGGGAGAACATCGAGCAGCTCCGCCCGCGCGACGAGGTCAAAGTCGTCCTTGCCGACCGCGCCGACTACGAGTGGGCGAGGGCGGTCATCCAGAAACACGATCTAGCCGAGCGCGTGAACGCGGTGCTGCTCAGCTGTGTCTGGGGAGAGCTCGATCCGAAGGACCTGGTCGGCTGGGTCCTCGAGGACAGTTTGCCGGTTCGCGTGCAGATGCAGATGCACAAGGTGATCTGGGATGCGGACACACAGGGAGTCTAGAGATGGCATTGGACCCAGAATTCATTGCAGATTGCCCGTACGGACCAGACGCGATTTGTATCGATGAGATCCTCGAAATCGACAAAGAGGCGGGCCTCATCCGCGCGCGGATGCCCACGCGTCCCGACCTGCCGCTGACCCGTGACCAACGGGCACACCCGGTGCGTCACCCGCGGCATGTGAGCGGCGGCTTCATGGTGCATCTCACCGGGATGCTCGGGTTCATGCACACGTACTATATCCTCGGGCTTCGCCACGCCGATGGCTGGATCGGCTACGGAGGGCGAATCTATGACGCGCGCTTCGCGGCCCTCGCGACAATGGGACCACCACTCGACCTGGAGCTCCGCGCGACGAAGGTTCGGAAGCGTGAGAACCAGGCATTCGGGCGATATGAGTTTCGCTTCACCCAAGGGGACACGCTGATCTATCAAGGCGACCAGGCAGCGATGTGGATGAGGGTCACCGAGTCATGAGCGCGCGGTCCAAGACCCTCAGCATCGAGACCCGAGGGCGCGGCACCACGGAGATCACTGCCGAGGTGCAAGATGCCGTTGTAGCGTCCGGCATCGCTGAAGGCCTCTGCACGGTGTTCATTCATCACACCAGCGCATCCCTGATCGTCAACGAGAACGCAGACCGGGACGTGCAGCGCGACCTCGAAGCATTTTTATCGAGGCTCATTCCCGACGGGGACCCCCTCTATGTCCATACGATGGAGGGCCCAGACGACATGCCCGCGCACGTCAAGACCGCGCTCACGCAGACTTCGCTGAGCATTCCGGTCACTCAGGGCCGCTGCGCCCTCGGCACCTGGCAGGGCGTTTTCCTGTGGGAACACCGGCTGCGTGGTCACCGGCGACGCGTCACGGTGACGGTCGTCGGTTAGACCCGCACCGCCCGGGACACCGTCACGCTGTGCTTGCTTAAGCTCGCGCCTGGGGCTGCGCGCCGTCCTCGGTGTACATCGCCTCGATGTCCTCGGCGAAGTGGTCGTTCACTTTCGCGCGCTTCACCTTCAAGGTCGGCGTGAGCTCGCCATCTTCGACCGTGAAGTTGCGGTGCAGGACCGTGAACTTCTTGATCTGCTCGACGCGTGCGTAGTGCGCGTTCATCTCGTCGACGTGCGCCTGAATGCTCGCCCTGAGCTTCTCGCTCTTGTGGAGGGCGCTCGCGTCCTCGCCGTTGGCCGCGGCCCATGCCGGGCCCGCCTCCGCGTCGATCGTGACGAGCGCGCTCAGGTACTTGCGGCGGTCGCCGATCACGACGGCTTCGTCGATCAGCTCGTGGTTCTTCATCGACCCCTCGAGGTTCTTCGGCGTGATGTTCTTGCCGCCCGCGGTGATGATGATGTCCTTCTTGCGGCCGGTGATGTTCAAGAAGCCGTCGTCGTCGAACGCGCCCAGGTCACCGGAGTGCAGCCACTCGCCCGACAGCGTTTCGGCGGTGACCTCGGGGTCCTTGTAGTAGCCCATGAAGACGTTCGGGCCCCTGACCATGATCTCGTCGTCGTCCGCGATTTTGACTTCGACGCCTGGGATCGCAGGACCAACACTGCCGAAGCGGTACTGCGCCGGGGTGTTGAAGCTCGTCGGGCCGGTGTCCTCGGACTGCCCGTAGACCTCGAGAACGACGAGGTCCAAGCTCGCGAAGAACTCCAGCACCTCGCGCGCAATCGGCGCCGCGCCCGTGACACAAACGCGGGCGTTGCCCATGCCGATCGCCGGCTTCAGCTTGGAGAAGATCAGCTTGTTGGCGAGCTGATATTGCAGGCCCTTGTGCCCACCAGGCCGCTGGTTGGCCTCCCAGCCCACCTTCATGGCCCACTTCACCAGCTTGGCCTTCACGCCGGTCGCATCCTTGAGCTTGGAGGCGATACCCGCGTGGAACTTCTCCCAGATGCGGGGCACGCCAAAGAAGACGGTCGGCTGCACTTCCTTGAGGTTCTCCGGAACCGCTTCGATCGACTCTGCGAAGTACACTGGATAGCCGGTGGTGATCGGAACGTGAAGCGTGAACATCTGCTCGGCGATGTGAGACAGGGGCAGATACGACAGCGAGCAGTCTGCGGGGCTGGGTGCGACAATCTCGGCCGCCACGTTGGCCGTCCACGAAAGGTTGTGATTGCTCAGCATCACGCCCTTGGGCGGACCGGTCGTGCCCGAGGTGTAGATCAGGGTTGCAAGTGCCTTGGGATCCAGATTCTCGAGCCGGTCGAGATACACTTGCTTCTCGACTTCATCGCCCTTGGCGAGGAACTCTTCCCAGCTCATCACCATGTCGTCGGCGATGGCCGGGGCGCCCTTCATCGTGATGACATGTTTGAGGTGCGGCATGTTGGCGCGCTCCAACCGAACCTTCCGCCACTGGTCCTCGTTCTCGACGAGGATGACCGGCGCTTCGGCGTGGTCGACGATGTAACGAACCTCGACCGGGGAGCAGGTGGTGTAGATCCCTGCCGGCGCTCCGCCCGCGCCGATGGCCGCGAGGTCGATGACCGCCCACTCGGGCCGGTTGAAGCCGAGAATGCAAACCGTCTGCCCGGGCTCGAAGCCAAGCGCGATCAGCGCGCGCCCCGCCTGAGTCACCTGGTCGGAGTAGGTACCCCAGTTCGTGGGCTTCCAGCTCCCACCTTCGCGGACGTAGTACGCTGGGTCGTTGGGGGTCTTCTGCGCCCTTTGCAGGAGTCGGTTGGGAATCGTGTCAGTAGCCACAGCGTCACCTCTCAGTTTGCCAGCCGTCCGGCGGCTGGGACCGGGCAATATAGGCCGAGATCACCCCGAATGTGAAGGGCAACCTACCCAGGCATGTGCTAAATCGCCCCCTTCACGGAGGAGTGGCCGAGCGGTCGAAGGCGGCGGATTTGAAATCCGTTGTAGGGGCGACTCTACCGGGGGTTCGAATCCCTCCTCCTCCGCCA
>Ga0209456_10000664_pt1 | contig 18020 bp, 15 predicted proteins | sample COG_11_FD_184755 | JGI IMG/M metagenome (GOLD analysis project Ga0209456, IMG submission 184755) | Pelagic marine sediment microbial communities from the LTER site Helgoland, North Sea, for post-phytoplankton bloom and carbon turnover... | ecosystem: Environmental > Aquatic > Marine > Neritic...
TATCCGCCTGCGTCAGGGGTTCGGGGTCATCGAGATTCATTTTCGATTTCGCCGCCTCATAGGCCTCGTCCAGATCGATGCTGGCGAAAAACGGCTGCTGAGGCGTTGATGACGTGTCGATATGACATCCCACGCAGTTGGCCCTCAACAGCGGCCATACCGTGGTTTCAAACGTTGTCTGGCTGACGCCAGCTGGAAAACTTTTGCTGGCGCCTGGATCTTTCTGCGCTGGCGCAACGAGCTGAATCTCGCGTTCCCCACCAGAGCTTCCAGCCGCCCAGTCTTCAATATATCCGGTAATTGCCGTGGCACAGGCGGCAACACTTGGCAACCAGCAATTATGCCCTTCGGCGACCTTTGTTACCAGGCGCGAGTCGGCGGGCGAGTCCAGATTAATCAATGGATTTGCTGCGGCGTACGCCAGATTAACATTATCCCCGCGTACGAACATGGGTGACTGGTTGTCCTCGACGTGGCAGGCGCCACAGCGATCCGTTCCCCTCAAGCGTTCCCACACATTGACCTGGAACGCGCGAATGTCTTCGGTGAGCGCATTGGGCCCGTTATAACTCGAACTCGCGACAGTGGTATCGATGCTGGTAACCGGATTGGTTTCAGTTGACGCACCGCCACCGCAGGCGTTAATTGATAGCGCAGCCGACAGCAGTCCACCGTATAACACGGCGTTGCGAAGCCGCCGGGCACCCGGACCGATTGATAAGAATTCGATGGTTGGATTCATAGGCCTTTCCCCTCAACTTGTTCTCGTCAGTCGCCCAGGCACTGCTTGGCAGCTTCGGCAAAAACATCTTTCATGTTGTACTGGCCCTGGAAGGCCCCCTTGAGCGCGACAAGCTCACCCTGTGTCGGTTCCCCAAGACAGACATTGCGAAACACGTTTATCGATTGGCAACGTGCGAAAGCGTCGCTGGCGGCCAGCTCCTGACCCATCGACTTGGCGCCATTTCCACTGCCGTTAAGGTTTTGATCCCAACCCAGGATAGCGCTGGAACCACTGCGCCAATAGTTGTCCCAGCGGTCGTCCGGGGTCACATAACCAGGTTTGAAGTTGCCGTCGTTGATGTGGTATTTCGCTTGTACCACACCGTCTGTATACACCAGCCGGCCTGAGGTTTCGTCAAAGTCGTAATAGGCGTACGCCTGCGCCAGGGGATCCATGCCGCTATGACAACCGATGCAGGAATTCAGGAAAATACGGCTGTCTCCACCGGGGCTGCGACTCACGTCCTGGCGAATGCGATCGGGTGTTCGGGTAATATCCTTGACCTGTTCCAAGTCGTTACACAGGTGGTTCAAAAGGGTAAAGCGGAACATGGCGCGGTTGGTTCCCGCGACAAAGAAGGCTTCCGAAGCTGCGCGCGAAGTCATCACACCGGCTGTTGCAGAAGAGGGAATTCCGTTGCGGGACGATTGCGTGACTTTAAACAGGTTGTTCGCGTCGCTGAGGTCGACACCCTGCGCTTCCAGGTCTTCATAGTGATCGTTATTACTGTCCGAATAGTCGGACACGCCGGGGATCGTGTCATCACCGACATAGAGGATGTCTCCTGACAGCAGCTCGGTGAACGGAACCCCGTCCGGCGTCTCACGGTCGCGGATCATGCCGATAACCGTCGCCGTGTAATCGTTGAGCGGCGCAAACACATCCTGCTCTTCGTTGGTCCAGGGTGTCGCGAAATTTTTCAGCGTAACGTTATAGAAGGCGGGGTTCTGCATCGCAATTTCTGCCGCCTCGATTAGACCGACACCGTTCCCCGGATCGTTGATGATCTTAGTTTCCATGGCATCCAGAACCGCCTCACTGGGTGGCACGCCGGCCAGCCGGTCGTGAATCATCTTAGCCTTGACTCTGTCTTCGTCAGCAGCAAACGCCGGAGCCGCCAACGCCAGTACAACAGCGCTGACCAGTCCCCAAGCCTTCTTCTGTTTCGCGTACGTCTTATACATGGGACGCCTCTTTGCTCGTTATCTGTCACGGCTATACCGGTAGCAAGAACCGATCCAGCCAGTTCGAACTTTCCCTGCCAGCGAATGTAGAACAGCTACAGCATCCATTCTGTGAACCCGTCCACAGTTCAACGGCAAACCCGGTCACGCTCTTAAAAACCATCACATAAAAACCAGCCAGCGCAGCAACAGCGGGGAAATCGCCCGGTTTCAATTCTGTGACCTGGTTCTCGGATCAGAGAAAGGGATGCGGCCTATATTCGTCACCGTAGTTGCCCTATTGCGTCACAAAGCGCCAGGGATGTGACGATCCGGCAACAACTGCCCGCAACCATTCACGCATATAACTAAGGTGTGCAGCGGCGATAACCGGCGGAAACAGAACAAGGCGTGGTTTTTGCTTAAACAAACAGTCTGGCGGCGGAAAATTAATAGTGGGCAGCTTGTAATGAAACCCAGTCACAAAATGGCAGCGTCAATGGGCTTGACTGATAAGGAGAGTGCTATGGCCAGCACGCCAGCAGAAACTCCGGCAACCCGTGCAAGCGGTATTAAAACCGGTCTGTTGTTACTGTCCCTGTCGGTGCTGTCGGCTTGTGGTGGCGGTAGCGGTAGCGATGGTGGCAGCGGTGGAACCAGCAGCGCCGGCCTGGACCCGCTGGTTGAGGACTTTGGCATCGCCTACGTTCGCCAACCGGTACCGGTAATTGATCCGGATATGGATCCGGATATGGATCCCGATGACGTTCGCGAACCGACAAACTTCAACGAGGGGGCTGACCTTATTTTCCGCGACCTGGCTTCACCAGGCGCCAATGAACGCAATGTAAGCTTTGCCGTAACCGGCGGGCTTGGGGATGTAAAAGACGTCGAAGCCTCTTTCGACGGCAGCAAACTGCTGTTTGCACTACGCCTGCCCGAAATCGAAGGCGCTGACCCGGAAGACCAGCCGACCTGGAATATATGGGAATATGATATTGCCGCCGATACCCTGAATCGGGTGATTACATCCGACATCAACGCCGAAGCGGGCCAGGATGTTGCACCGCACTACCTGCCCGATGGCAGAATCATTTTTTCCTCGACGCGACAACGCACGGCAAAGGCCACGCTACTCGACGAAAGCAAACCCCAGTTTTCAGCATTGGACGAAAATCGCAACCAACCCGCGCTGGTGCTGCACGTCATGGATGACGACGGAACCGATATCCACCAGATAACGTATAACCAGAGTCATGATCTGGATCCCGTGGTACTGGAGAACGGTGAAGTGGTGTTTTCACGCTGGGACAATATGGGCAACAACAGCGCCATCCACCTCTACAAGATGTACCCCGACGGCACCAATCTGCGGCTTCTGTACGGCGCTGACAGCCACGATACCGGTACCAATGGAACGACGGTGCAATACCTGCAGCCGCGGGAACTACCGGGCGGTGGAATAGCCGCTCTGTTGAAGCCATTTTCCGGAAATTTCCAGGGCAGCGATATCATCAGCATCGACGTGGATAATTATGTCAATAACACCCAGCCGACGGCCGTAAACGCGGGCATCCTGACAGGCCCGGCGCAAACCTCGATAGCATTCAACACCGTGCGCACTGACGCCGAACCCTCTCCCGGCGGGCGCTTCAATGCATTCTACCCGCTCTGGGATGGCACCGACCGGGCCCTGGTCGGTTGGAACCAGTGCCGTTTGCTGGACAATAGCCGCATCGTTCCCTGCACCACCGAGACACTGAACGATCCGAACCTCGTCGAGGCGCCACCGCTGTACGGTGTGTTCCTGTATGAAATGGGCAGTCAGACCCTGATCCCTGTCTTCACCCCGCAGGAAGGCGTTCTGTACCGTGATGTTGTTGCCGCCCAGCCCAGGCGACTACCCGCCATCCACTTCGACGGCGCCGGAATACCGACGGGGAGTTTTGATTTTGATCCCGCGCTGGTGCGCGAAAACGTCGGTGTTCTGCATATTCGCAGCGTGCATGACTTTGATGGCGGCTATAACGCGCTGGGTGCAGCCGCTGCGGATATCACCACGCTGGCGGACCCCCAACAGACAGTCGCGGCCGGCCGCCCTGCCCGCTTCCTGCGCATTGTTAAGGCGGTCAGCATTCCGGATGACGACGTTGTGGACCTGAACGGCGCCGATTTCGGTATCAGCACCCAGCAGGGAATGCGCGAAATCATCGGCTATGCACCCATCGAACCTGATGGTTCGGTACGTCTCAAGGTACCGGCCGACATCCCTTTTACCATCAGCATCCTGGATGCAGACGGTCAAAGAATCAGTAACCGCCACCAGAACTGGTTGCAGCTGCGCCCGGGTGAAATCATGAATTGCGGAGGCTGCCACGATCCGGCTAACGCTAGTTCTCACGGTCGATTTGACACCTTCAACATCCTCAACACCGGCGCACCTTCTGACGGCTATATATTTCCGAATACCGAAACTTTTTTCGCCGACAGCGGCGAGACCATGTCCGAAGCGCGAACCCGCATAGACCAGACAAGCCTTGAACCCAGTGTCGATATTCGCTACGAGGATATATGGACTGACGAAACAGCTGCCGGCCGCATGAAAGACACTGCTTTTTATTATAACTACGCGGATCTTGACCCCGGCATGACAGCGCCCGCCAGTGTTGCCTGCCAGACCAACTGGGACACACTGTGCCGCATCGTTATCAACTATGAAACGCATATCCATCCGCTCTGGAACGTGACACGTGACGTGGGCGGCGTAGACAAGACCTGCACCAGCTGCCATAACAACAAGGATGCAGCCGACGCAGATATGGAACCTGCAGGCCAGCTCGACCTGAGCGATGGCGCCTCTGATATCAACCCGGATCATTTCAAATCCTACCGCGAACTGTTCTCGGGCGACGATGCGGAAATACTCGACGCCGGCGGCACGCTCATCAGACAGCAGGCCCTGGATCCGGTTACCGGTGACCCGCTGTTCGTACTGGATGCAAACGGCGACCCCGATCCCCTGCAACCGATTTTTGTGCGCGCACCGGGCCCATCCATGAGGGTGGCCGGCGCCATAGCCAGCAGCCGGTTCTTCAACCGCTTCGCGAACCCGGGCGATGCGGACCATTTCGGCACCTTGTCAGATGCGGAATTAAAGTTGATCGCCGAATGGCTCGATATTGGAGGTCAGTACTACAACAATCCGTTCGACGTACCGCCGTAAACGTCGACTGATTAAATGGACTTGAACCAATTTAAAAAGGAAAAAACCCGGCTGTGACCCCGTTTGCGCCCATTCGCACCTGTGCTGTGCTGCTGCTCTGCCTTGTTTCACTGAGCACAAAAACGGCATTTGCTGACATATTCAGCAATCTGTTTGCCGATGAGCAGCCGCTGGAGGTGCAGATCGCCGATCCTTATATAGAACTGCACTCCGGTCCAGGTGGCGGCTACCCCGTCTTTCACGTCGAAGAACAGGACGCCTGGGTCGAAATCCTCAAACGCAAGACCGACTGGTTCAAGGTTCGCACCGGCAAGGGCAAGCAAGGCTGGGTACCGCGTGAGCAACTGGAACGCACCCTGACACCCGCCGGCGAATACACCGATATCAGCGATGCGACGAAGAAGGAATTTTCCTTTCACCGCTGGGAAATGGGCGCCATGGGTGGAGACTTTGAAGACTCTGACGTCATGAGCGTCTATGGCGGATTTTTCTTTACACCCAAATTTTCGGCGGAAATTTCCGCCTCCAAGATATTTGCCGACTTTTCTGATGCGGATATGGCCAATATCAGTTTATCGATTCACCCGTTTCCGGAGTGGCGCCTTTCACCCTTTTTTTCGCTGGGCACAGGCGTTATCAAGACGGACCCCAAAACGACACTGGTCCAGGAATCGGACAGCACTGACCAGCTCGCTCATGCCGGTGCGGGTTTACGTATTTATCTTGCCAGGCGCTTCATTTTCAGAGCCCAGTACAAGCATTACGTGATATTCCAAAGCTCTAATGACAATCAGGAGATTGATGAATGGAAAGCAGGATTTGCCGTCTTTTTCTAAAAGCGGTAACAGTGGCAGGGATATTGGTCAGCAGCGTCAATGCACCAGCCATTCTTGCCGAGGAACCGGAACAGGTGGTTCGCCCGGAAATCGAGCGCCGTGAAATCGACGAAGCCGACATCGATACCGAAGATTTCGAAATAGGCGCCTTCGCCGGCATGATGAACGTCGAGGACTTCGGTACCAACCTGGTGTATGGGGCACGCCTTGCTTATCACGTGACCGAGTACGTCTTTGTCGAGGCCGCTTACGGGCACACCGGCACGGATGAGACCAGTGCCGAGCGCTTCGGCGGTTTCCAGATACTGGAAGACGGTGACCGTGACCTCGATTACTACAACCTTTCCTTTGGCTTCAACGTTCTGCCGGGAGAATCCTTTATTGGGAGTAAATGGGCCTTTACCTCGGATTTCTACATCATCGGCGGTGTCGGCAGCACCAGCTTCGCCGGTGAGGACGAATTCACCTGGAATGCAGGCTTTGGCTACAAGGTACTGGCCAACGACTGGCTGGCACTGCGGGTCGACGCCCGGGACCATGTATTCGATGTCGACCTGCTTGGCGAGTCACAGACCAACCATAACCTCGAGTTCACCGGAGGCTTGTCGATCTTTTTCTGAATTGTGACCCGCATCCCATTTTACAAATACGTGTCTGCCGACAATCCGCGGGAGGTAATGTACACAATGACACGACCCGACACTTTTAGGAAAACAGGAGCACACTGATGAATAGACTGATCCAATGCCTGAAACATACCCTGCGTGCTACCGGCTTGGCGGGTCTGTTAATGGCGGCTGGAGTCAACGCTGATACAAACAGCGGGCCGGCACCTGACTTCGCGCTCAAAAGCCACAGCGGCGAGAATCTGCGACTGAGCGAATTCCGTGGAGAAGTGGTCATGATCAACTTCTGGGCCTCCTGGTGTGGTCCCTGCCGCCAGGAAATGCCGTTGCTTGATGAACTCTACACCCAGTACCAACCGCTCGGTTTCACCATCCTCGGCGTTAACGTTGAAGAAGACCCATCGAAAGCCAAACAGCTGCTCAAGGAAAGCCCGGTCAACTTTCCGATACTTTTCGATAACAAAAGCGAAGTCAGCAAGCTGTATAAAGTCGTCGCCATGCCCAGCACCGTCCTGGTAGACCGGGACGGTAATGTGCGTTACCTGCACCAGGGCTATAAACCCGGCTATGAAGAATCTTACCAGCATCAGGTACGCGCACTGATCAGGGAATAAATGTGAAACGGACAGCAAGCCTTATATTGCCGGTAGTGTTGCTGATCAGTGGATGCAGCAACATAGAACCCTGGGTTAAACCCTATGAGCGGGCACACCTGGCCGACCCCATTATGAGGTTCAGCCGTGACCCCGTGTCTGACAGCTATCTAAGTCACATCTACCAGGTCAGGGAAGGCGCCCGTGGAGCAGAAGGCGCACATGGAGGTGGCTGTGGCTGCAACTAGGCAATCTGTCAGCTATTTCAGCAACAGCTATCGCATCCCCGCTGCGGCGGGGATACAGGCAGCTGTACTCAGCCTGTTGCTCATCGCTTCCCCAGCGCAGGCCGAAGTTTTGCCCGAAGACAGCACCGACGCCATGTACCATTCCTACAACGGTGGTGGCGTCACGGTGGACGGTCCGTCCTACCTGGTGCGCAAAGGGGACAACAAGAATTTCTCCGTATCTGCAAATTACTATATCGACAGCATCAGCAGCGCGTCTATCGACGTGGTCACCCAGGGCAGCGCCTACAACGAGCAGCGTACTCAGTGGTCCGGCAGCGTCGACTACCTGCACGCCGATACCACCATGACGGCAAGCTACAGCTACAGCGACGAAAGCGATTACCAGGCCGATACCTACGGATTCAGTATCAGCCAGAGCATGTTCGGAGACCTGACCAACGTCAGCCTGGGCTATTCGCGCGGCGATGACGACATCTCCAACAACGTCGAGCCCGGCTTCGGTGAGACAGCCGATCACCAGAACTACCATGTCTCCCTGTCCCAGGTGCTCACCAAGAAGTTGCTGTTGAGTGTCAATTACGATGCTGTTACCGACGAAGGCTATCTGCAGAACCCCTACCGTAATATACGTGTGCTCAATGACCCTGATGATCCTTCTGCCGGATTTAACTTCAATACACCCGAAACATACCCGAATACCCGCACCAGTAACGCGATCTCTGCCAATTTCTTATACTATCTGCCTTATCGTGCAGCACTCAAGACCGGTTATCGCTATTACACCGACGACTGGGATATTAACGCCCATACCGCCGATGTCGGCTATGTACATCCGCTCTGGGGCAAGTGGATATTCGAGCTCAGTTATCGCTACTACACACAGACTGACGCCGATTTCTACGGCGACCTGTTTGAACGGCCTGACCAGCAGAACTTCATGGGGCGTGACAAGGAGCTGAGCGAATTCACGGATCACACGGTTGGATTTGCATTGAGCTACGAGGTACTTGAAAATGGCTGGGGCTACCTGGATAAAGCCTCGCTGAACTTCAAATACAATCATATCTGGTTTGATTACGAGAACTTCACCGATGTCAGGGGAGATCCTGCCGTGGGGCAGGAACCCAAGTATGATTTTGACGCTGATGTCATCCAGATTTTCGGCTCCATCTGGTATTAGCCGCTAACAGCCTTGCACACCATTTCTAAGGAGTACAGATGTTGGTCGACATAAGCTTGAGGGACCGTCGGCCGCATGGACGCGGCCGTCGAGCGTACAGGGATGTATTCACAGCGTGTCCAGAAAGCTTATGTCGACAAACTTCTGTACTCCTTAGTAAGTTATTACTGACTCTGATGATGTTCATGCAATCGGCCAGTGCTGGCTGGTTACACGAAGATGCAGACATCATGGGAACGCGGATCACCGTGGAACTGTTCCATGCCGATCCCGAACTGGCCCGAATGGGTATTGATACCGTACTGCGGGAGATGCATCGCATCGATACCGGCATGAGCCCTTACATCGAAACCAGCGAGCTGGCCCGGCTTAACGCATCCGCACAGCAGCAGCCATTCAAGACCAGTAAAGAACTGTTTTCTCTGATCCGACGCTCACTTGATTTTTCCGACATGACCGGCGGCGCATTTGACATCACTTTCGCCAGCGTCGGTTTCCTCTACGACTATAGAAACAGAATACGGCCCGACGAAACTCAACGTGAAAGGGCCGCTGCTCTCATCAATTATCGCAAACTCGTGCTCGACCACCACAGAGGTACTATCGCTTTCAGCGGACCCGGTGTACGTATCGACCTCGGGGGTATCGCAAAGGGCTACGCCGTCGACCGCGGCATAAGCCTGCTGCAGGAACTCGGCATCCAGCAGGCGCTGGTAACGGCCGGTGGTGACAGCCGCATGATTGGAGACCGCTGGGGACGCCCCTGGTCGATCGGTGTACGTGATCCACGCAACGAAGACAAACTGGCTGCCGTCATTCCCTTGCGGGATGTTGCCGTGTCGACATCGGGCGACTACCAGCGTTATTTTGAAGAGAACGGCATCCGCTACCATCATATCATCAACCCCGGTTCCGGCGACTCTGCCCGCGAACTGCAGAGTGTCACCATCATCGGACCCGATGCGACAACCACAGATGCCCTGTCGACCAGCGTATTTGTCATGGGCATGGAGTCCGGCCTTGAACTGATCAACCGAATGCCTGACATTGACGCTATCCTGGTCGATCAGCAGGGCCAACTGCATTATTCAGACAACCTGCAAGCCGCCAAAAAAGCGGACAACGGCGTCAAGGCTTCGGCAGCACCGCTCACGCATTAGCGCACAAAAGCTTGCACCGATACGCTCCTCGGTGGCTTGTTCGCCTCGATCCCGGGCAACAGTCTGCATCCAGCAAATCTTTTGCTGTTATTGCCTGCCAAGGCGTGCGGAAGTTTGCCGGGAAGATGTATCTGGCACAGACCTTGCCTCAATACCCGGAGTATAAAACGAGAATCGACATCGATAGATAGCGCGAATCCTCGATCTGTGAATGGTTTAACACTCCGGTTGTGAATGAGGTCTCGGAAAACAGGGCCGTCTACCGGTAATACTACACGCGGGTAGGTGCACGTACCCGAAACGCCGAGGGAGGGCGCATGAAAGTGTTATTCAGGGGAATTCTGGCCGGGCTTTTAGTCTGGCCATGGCTGGTTCTGGGTGATCCGGAATCAACGGTCGAGACCGGAGTCAACGAGGATGTCCAGACCCTCAAACAACAGGTGCTGGAACTGAACAGGGACCTGTTCATGCTGGAAGAAGAGCTGCTGTTTCCATCCAACACTCAGGTCTCGGTTTTCGTCTCCATGGACGTCGGCGAATTTTTCCAGCTTGACTCGGTACAAGTCAAGCTCGACGGCAAGGAAGTCGCCGACTACCTGTACACCCGGCGAGAACTGGACGCCTTGATAAGGGGAGGCGTTCAACGTATTCATATGGGCAACCTGCGCACCGGCGAACATGAACTGGTAGCTTTCTTTACCGGCAAGGGTCCTCAGGGGCGTGACTACAAGCGCGGCGCCACCACCAGGATCCAGAAAGGCCTGGGCCCCAAGTATGTTGAACTGAAAATTGTCGACCAGACCAGAAACTTTCAGCCCGAATTCGACATCAAGGAATGGTGATGCCGAAGCGTCCGCTTCAGTTTCTGTTGCTCTGGTTCTGGCTGGCAACGACAGGCAGCAGCTATGCCGTATCCGTCAAACCGCAGCAGGTACTCGACCTGCACTATGGTGAAGTGCTGTTCCATTTTTATCAGGAAGACTATTTCACAGCCATCAGCCACCTGATGGTTGCCCGGCAACAGAACCTTCTGCAACACCACCGCGATGAATCGGAACTGCTGCTCGGTGGTCTGCAACTCTCCTATGGCATGCCCGACCAGGCCGAACGCCGGTTTGACCGTCTGCTGGACCGGAACACAGATGCAGACCTGCGCAACCGGATCTGGTATTACCTGACAAAAATCTCCTACCAGCGCGGCCATTACCGCAGGGCGTTGGGAAAACTACAGAAAATAGAGAAGCCTGACGACAAGTCCATCGGCACTGAACTGGCGGTGCTCAATGCGAATTTACACATGGCATTGGGCGAGAACGGCGACGCCGCTGAGGTGCTGGAGAACACCAGTGCACCCGATGGCTGGGAAGAATACCTGCGCATCAATCGCGGTATTGCCCTGTTGCGTGCCGGTGAGTTAGAGGAAGGCAGGAAAACGCTGGACAAGCTGGGTAAAGTGGATGCGGACAATGAGGAATTGCGCGCTCTGCGTGACCGCGCCAACCTGGGTCTGGGCTACGAACTGCTGCGAGCGGGTGACGCGGAGCAGGCCCGGGAGTATCTCAACCGCGTTCGCCTGCAAGGTCCGTTCAAGCAGGCCGCATTACTGGGTGCGGGCTGGGCGGACGCCGAACGGGGCGACTATAAACAGGCTCTGACACCCTGGCTGGCGCTGCTCGAACTCGCCAGCTATGAAGCACCGGTACAGGAAGCACATCTGGCGGTTCCCTACGCATTTGCCCAACTTGGTGACAGTAAACGCGCCATCTACTTCTATGAGCGGGCTATCGGCTATTTTGATGAAGAACAACAACAGCTGGATGCAGCCATCCAAGGTACGCAGTCGGGTGAGCTACTGTCGCTGCTAAGCCAGACAGACACCGGCATATCCGGCGGATGGATGCACGACACCCCGACACTGGAGGGTGTCCCCTCCGGGCGTTATCTGGTCGATATACTGTCCAGCCACAGTTTTCAGGAACCGCTGAAGGACTACCGCGATCTCGGTTATCTCCAACAGCTGCTGAATGAGTGGCTGGAAAACATTGACCTCTACTACGACATGGTCGATGCCCGTCGCCTGGCCTACCAACAGCGCGCACCGCTGATCAGGCAACGCCTTGAAAGACAGGAGGCAAAAGCCCTGTACCAGCGCTGGCAGGATTACCAATCCTTGACCCTTGCCCAACACGGCAGTGGAGATCCTCTCGACCTGGCGACCGGCAAGGAAAAACAGCAATGGAGGACGCTTCGGAAAGTTCAGGCTACGCTGGCTTCCTTAGCTCCGGCACCACGCCATACCAACATGCTGGCCAAGGCCCGCTGGCTGCAAGGCATACTGTATTGGCAAATCCAGGCCGACTACAAGACACGGCTATGGGATGTGGAAAAGCAGTTGCAGGCACTCGAAGCCCCTGTCACAGAGGCCACCTCGAAACACCAGCAGGTTAGCGATGCACTGGAAAATGTGCAGGTGGGATTTGACGGATACGACAAACGCATCGCAGCCATGCGCAAACGTATTCTGGCGCTGTTACCCGGCATACAGACCAGCCGTGACAATGCCAGTGACAAGCTCCAGCGTCTGGCGCTGAAAGAACTGGAGACCCGCAAGCAACGCCTAGCCAGCTACCGAATTCAGGCGCGCTACGCGCTGGCGCGCAGCTATGACCAGATCGCTCAGCAATCCGGGGAACAGCCATGACGCGCCACAGCCAACTGCTGTCCTTGACAATCTTTCTGTTACTCGGCGGCTGCTCAGTGCTTTCGCCGTTCGGTCATGAAGATGACCAGCCAACCATCGCTTCGCTGTCAGAAACCGATTTACCCGAGATCACGGCAGTAGAAACCAGCAGTAGCCGGGATGCCGCCATGCGCAATTATGAGTCATTTCTCGACGAAGCGCCGGACAATGTTTTTGTGCCGGAAGCCATGCGCCGACTGGCAGACCTGCATCTTGCCAACGAGCAGGACAGCTTGCTGGATGGCCACGCAACTTCTAACGGGCAATCACGGGCAGCCGAACTCTATGCGGAGCTGCTCGAACGTTTTCCCGATCATCAACGCAACGACAGTGCACTGTACCAGCTGGCGCGTTCCCATGAGCAAAGCGGCAAGGTCGAACCTTCCATGCAGGCGCTGACCAGCTACACGGGGAAATATAAAGCGGGTGATAAATACGACGAAGTCCAGTTCCGCCGCGGCGAGTATCTGTTCGTGCGACGCGATTATGCGCAAGCGGAGGAAGCCTACCAGGCAGTTATAGAGCAGGATGAAGAGTCAAGCTTCCATCTGCAGACACTGTACAAAATCGGCTGGGCGCGCTTCAAGCAAAACCACTATGAACCCGCCTTGAACGCCTATATGCGCTTACTCGACGAGACCATCGGCTCGCACGACAACGCCGCTTTGCCGGAGTCTATAAAGCGCGCGGACAAGGAACGTCTGGAGGACAGCTTGCGCGCTGTCAGCCTGAGTTTTTCTTATCTCGGCCCCAATGGCGAGATACGGGACTATTTCCGGCAGCATGGCAACCGCGCTTACGAGCCTCTGCTCTACGCCAAGCTGGCTGCCTTGCACCTTTCCAAGGAGCGTTTCACCGACGCCGCGGAAACCTACAGCCTGTTTGCCGACGTACACCCACAACATCGTGAAGCACCGCTGTTTCAGTCCCGCGTCATCGATGTCTACAAGCAGGCCGGATTCAGCGAACGTGTGCTGGAAGAGAAACAGGCGTTCATTGAACGATACGAACCGGCCACTGACTACTGGAAACAGCATGACGCGGCGCAGTCACCGGAGGTCATGCAGCAGGTGCAACGCCACCTCCGTGATGTCGCCCGTCACTACCACGCGTTGGCACAACAACAGAATAGACAACAGACCTATGCCGAAGCGGGGCGCTGGTACCGGCTCTACCTGAACTCTTTCCCGGAAAGCAAACAAGCGCCGTTCATGAACTTCCTGTATGCAGAATTGCTCACCGGTTCCGGCCAACACGGGCTTGCAGCCGCACAGTATGAACGAACTGCCTATACATACGGCCAACATGAAAAGGCCGCCGAGGCCGGTTACGCAGCCTTGCTGGCCTATCAGAAACATGAGCCAACCCTCAAGGGGCGCAGCAAGGCTGACTGGCATCGCACCGGCATCAACAGTGCACTGCGTTTTGCCGGCGAGTTTCCGGCCCACAAACAGGCATTACCTGTGCGTACACTGGCCGCTCAACAACTTTACGCATTGCAGGAATATGCGGCGGCTATTGCCGCAGCACAGCCCGTCATTGAGAACCCCGCTGCTGCGAAGGATCTGCAGTTATCCGGCTGGACGGTCATCGCCCACGCGCAGTTTGACCTGCAAGATTACCAGCGCGCCGAGACTGCTTATCAGCAGGTACTGGCGCGCACCAGCCACAAGGAAAAACAATACGGCAAATTACAGGAAAAACTGGCAGCCAGTATTTACAAGCAGGGTGAACAGGAAAAACAGGCCGGTAACCTGTCCGGCGCAGCGGAACATTTTCTGCGCATCGCCGACGCCGTGCCGGGCTCTAGCGTCAACGTGACGGCGCAATACGATGCCGCGGCGGCTTATATTGCCCTCAAGCAGTGGCCGGATGCGATCGGTATCCTGGAGCTCTGGCGGCGCAACAACCCAGAACACAAACTGCAGGCTGACGTTACCCGTAAACTGGCCGTTCTGTACCAGGAAAATCATCAGCCCTTGCGTGCTGCAGGTGAGTTTAAACGCATCGCCGCTACCGAGAAAGACCCTTTACTGAAACGTGAGGCGGCCTGGACGACAGCCTCCCTGTACCAGCAGGCGGGACAGGACAAGCAGTCGATCGAGGCTTACGGGCACTTCGTCGAACAGTTTCCCCGACCTGTAGAACACGCCATGGAAGCCCGCTATCAACTGGTCAAGCTGAACGAGAAAGTCAATGATCCCGGCAGGCAACGTTACTGGCAGCAGCAGATGGTCGAAGCCGACCGCGCTGCCGGCAAAGATCGTTCGGACCGTACCCGCTTCCTGGCCGCACACGCCCGGCTGGCGCTGGTGGCGACTGACTTTGCAGCCTATAAAAATACCAGATTAAAGGAGCCACTGAAGGACAATCTGGCACGCAAGAAAAAATTCATGAAAGCCGCAATAAAGGGTTACAACGAAGCGGCCGCTTATAAAGTATCGGAAGTTACCACCCAGGCTACCTTCCGTATCGGGGAGCTTTATGCCGATTTCGGCCAGGCGCTGATGTCATCTGAACGTCCACGCAATCTTAGCGGCGAGGAACTGGAACAATACGAGATTCTGCTGGAGGAACAAGCCTATCCCTTTGAGGAAAAAGCCATTGAAGTGCATGAAACCAATGCCCAGCGTGTCGCAGGCGGCGTCTACGACAAATGGGTGAGAAAAAGTATGGCGACGTTGGCCAAACTGATGCCGGCACGTTATGCCAAGCAAGAAAAGGGTGAGAATTTTGTTGCGATTCTACAATAACTGGCTATCAGCCGGCCTTATTGGCTTGCTGCTGCTCAGTGGCTGCAGCAGCGCGCCGACCAGCAGGGTCGACAACCCCGGGCAAAAGTCTGAGGTCTCCCCCGCCCTGCCCGCTAGTTACGATAAGGCACTGGTACTGATGCAGAGTGGCGACTATCAGGCGGCTCTCCCGGTATTACTGGACTTCATTGATAAAAACCCTGAACTTGCCGGCCCCTACCTGAACCTGGGTATTTGCTACCAGCACACCGACCAGGACGATGCTGCGATGGAGGCACTCAAGAAAGCCGTCGAATTAAATCCAGCCACTGCAGCTGCACACCATCAGCTGGGCATCCTTTATCGGGAACAGGGCGACTTTGAGTCTGCACTGAGTGCCTATGACGAAGCCTTAAAACTGGATGCCGGTTATGCACTGGTGCACCGCAATATCGGTATTCTCTATGACCTCTACCTGGGACAGCCAGCTTTGGCACTGGAGCACTACCAAAAGTACATGGAACTGTCTGTGGAACCCGACCCGAGCGTTGATCGCTGGGTAGTTGATCTGGAGCGTCGCAGCGGCTCGGCACAAGCCAGGACAGACCAGTGAAGTCTTTTCCCCAAACCTGTAGGAGCGGTCTCCTGACAGCAATTTGGTCAAGCTTTGGAAAAGCTATCGCGGTCAGGAGATCGCTCCTACAGCTTGCTCTTGGCCTGCTTGTCGCCGCCCCCGCGATAGCAGAGGACGCAATGGAACTCGACGGCATGGCAGTATTTGGCAACCGCGAGTTACCCAAGGCACTGTTCATTGTTCCCTGGAAGGACCCGGAAGCCGGCCTGGCGCCTGACCGTCCGGTCAACAGCTTGATCGATGAGGCACTACAGCCGGTTGACCCGGATGTTTTCAGGCGAAAATTGCAATATTACGACACAGTTCACAAAACGGACTAAAGATCAGGGATGTAATCCCCGTAAAACAGTAGGCACTTTTTAGGAGTTCACCATGGATATCTACTCGACCTTTGTACAATTTTTCCAGTCCGGTGGGGTGTTTATGTACCCCATCGTGGTGGTACTGGCACTCGGCGTCGCGATTGCCGTGGAACGTTACATCTATCTGACCGCTGCCCGCGCCACCAACCAGCGCGTCTGGAAGCAGGTCATGCCGCTGTTATTGGACGGCAAATATGGCCAGGCCGTCGCCATAACCGAAAAATCGAAGTCTGCATTGAGCCGCATTCTGCGCTACGGTCTGGATCGGGCTGACGCCAAGACCCGTCGCGATGACGTGGAAGTCGCCATGGAAGAAGGCTTGATGGAAACCGTGCCTCGCCTGGAAAAACGCACCCACTACCTGGCGACTTTTGCCAATATCGCCACCCTGCTGGGGCTGCTGGGCACCATCATGGGCCTGATCCAGGCCTTCACCGCCGTCGCCAATGCCAACCCCTCGGAAAAAGCTGACATGCTATCAGCCAGTATCTCGGTCGCCATGAACACCACTGCGTTTGGTCTGATGGCCGCTATTCCACTGTTGCTGGTCTACACGGTGCTACAAACCAAAACCACCGAACTGGTCGACAGTCTGGAGATGGCATCGGTCAAATTCCTTAACATTCTCACCGAACGCCGCGGAACGCCTGCCTGATGAAACGTCACTGGCGTAAAAAACACCTCAGCGAACCCGCCGAGGTGAACATTACGGCCTTCATGAACCTGATGGTCATCCTGGTGCCGTTCCTGCTCATCACAGCGGTGTTCTCGCGCATCACGATTCTGGAGCTGAATCTGCCCACACCCGGATCCCCAAACCAGGCCAGCAAGCAGGATGAGCCGGAGAAACTACAGCTGGAAGTCATTGTGCGACAGCAATCCGTCGAAATTGGTGATCGCAAACGCGGCCTGCTGAAACTGGTGGCAGTAACACCGGACGGCGGCCACTTACAACAGGTCTCGGACACGCTGCAAGAGATCAAGGCGCGTTTTCCGGACAAACTGGACGTGACGCTGTTACTGGAAGCTGACATTCACTACGAGCGCCTGGTCGAAATGATGGATACCCTGCGTGTCGCGCAGGTCAAACAGGATGACGAAATCGTTGTGGCGGAATTGTTCCCCGCCATCTCCATCGGTGACGCACCGCCGGCGAAGTTACAGACGGCTGAAAGGATCGACAAATGAAGCAGTCACGTCGTGCAAGACGCATGGAACGCCATCACAAGCGTCACAAGGGCACCCCTTCGTTCAACCTGGTGTCGTTGATGGACATTTTCACCATCCTGGTATTCTTTCTCCTGGTGAACTCCGGGGAAGGTGAAGTCTTGCCCAGCAGCAAGAATGTTGATCTGCCCGAGTCCATCGCCGAACAGAAACCCCGTCAGAACGTGGTGGTCATGGTGACCGAGCACGACATCCTCGTTCAGGGCAACCGTATCGCACTGCTGAAGGACGTCAACAGCAGCAACAGGCTGCTGATCTATCCACTCAAAGTTGCACTGGAAACCCAGAACAAGCGGCGACTGCTCGAAACAAGCACCGCTAAAACGAAGGGCCCGGAAGTCACCATTATGGGCAACAAACAGATCCCGTACCGGCTTTTGAAAAAGGTTATGGCGACCTGCACCGAAGCAGGCTTCGGAAAGATTTCTCTCGCTGTGATGCAGAAGGCTGCCCAGGAAAGCTAGGACAATAACAATGGTCTATTCCCACTCACTGTCATTGCCATGGTC
>Ga0209456_10000665_pt1 | contig 18002 bp, 14 predicted proteins | sample COG_11_FD_184755 | JGI IMG/M metagenome (GOLD analysis project Ga0209456, IMG submission 184755) | Pelagic marine sediment microbial communities from the LTER site Helgoland, North Sea, for post-phytoplankton bloom and carbon turnover... | ecosystem: Environmental > Aquatic > Marine > Neritic...
GCGTGGAAGAGCTCGAAGCGCTCTCCGCCGAGATTCAAGGTGAGCCGCTCCTGGTACACGGTGTCGGGCCAGGCGAACTCGCCCGCCTCATGCGGCCAGCTGATGCCCTCGGCGATGCCGAACTGCACGCTATTGATGTGTGAGTTTAGCGGCGCGGTCTTCATGTACGTTCGAAAACGCCGGGGCAGGTTCTCGTGGGCGATGATGCGCGGCTTCTCGCCCGCGTCGAGCCAGGGTTTGAGCCCGAACGCATGGTCGAGATGCCCGTGTGTGAACACCACCGTGTGCAGCGGCGCATCCGTCTCTTTGCGGATCAGCTCATAGACGGTCTCCGCGGACTCGGCGGTCCCCGTATCGACCAGCACCAGCCCCTCGTCGGTCTCGAACGCGGAGAGGCCCACATAGTCGGCCATGACGAACCAGGTGCGCGGAGCCACCTTGGTCAGCGTGTGCTCCCCGGTGAAGTAGCGGTCGAACAAATCGCCGCCAACCGATTCGTTGATGTCGTCCGTGCTATGCGGTCCTTCTCTCATCGTCTCGTCCTACTCCGGGCGTGAACGCCGGCCAAAAAACTACTTTACGTTAGTTTTTCTGCTTTGCAAGCGGGCTACCAGAGCGTAATCTCTGCTCGAAACTCACGAAAACCCAGTATGATTGGGCATTTGAAACAGTTGACAAATATTGTCTCATGTGCCAAAAAGAACCCTAGCGAAGGAGCCTAACGTGATGTCCAACACCGGCAACTCAGCCCGAAGTTTCGACGACCTGGTGATTGGGGGAGGCCACAACGGCCTCGCTTGCGCCACTGTCCTGGCCCGAAGCGGCCGCAGAGTTCTGGTTCTGGAGAAGAACCACTACGTCGGTGGCATGGGCGGCACTCGAGAGATCCTCAAGGGTTGCCGAAACGAGGTGGGCGCAAGTTGCCTCTTCCCGCTGTCGAAAGAGATCAAAGACTACTTCGACTTCGAGTCGCATGGCGTGGAGCTCATCCCTTTACCGGTGATGGCGGTTAACCTCCTGGGCCCGACTGGGCGCCCGGTGATCTTTTACAAGAATCCGCTCAAGTTGGCGTTTGGCGTCATGCGCACTTTTGGCCTCGGCGCGATGCTTGGGTTCATTCGGTTTCTCGCCTTCTGTCGATACCCGGCGCGCGTGCTCGACCGGTTCACCGCGCGCAAGACGCCGCGCAATCTGGAAGACTTGATCAGGGAAGCGCCAACCCCGGAAAAGCGCGAACAGCTCGAGCTAGCCTTCAAAGGCTCCGCAATGGATATCATCGACAAGTTCTTCCCGGACAAAGTGAAGCACCGGGAGCTGCGAGGGAATCTGGCCTTTGCCGCAGTTCAAGCCACGTTCAAAGGGCCGTACAGCAAGGGCTCGGGCCTGTGCCTGATCTACACGATGGCTCAGGAGGGTTCTGAAGGACTGATGCAACGCGTGCGGGGCGGCATGGGCCGTCTCTCGGAATCTCTCGCCGCACAGATCGAGGAGCTCGGAGGCGAGGTACGCCTCAAGCAGCAGGTCAGCCGCATTCTGGTCGAGGACGGAAGAGCCGTCGGCGTCGAGCTCAAGAACGGCGAGCAGATCTTCGCCGAAACCGTGATCTCCAACCTCGACAAGCCCGCCACCTTCAACCGCCTGCTGGCCGACCACCCGCTGGACGAAGCAGTACAGAAGAAGATCGATGGCTTCGAGCACCGAGGCGCGTTCGTGCACATGCTGTTCAAGCTCGAGGGTCTGCCGGACTACAACGAACACCTCCGGAAGCTGAACGGCATTCCCGGCGCTCGTTTCGGCGGGGCAATGGTCATCGATCCAGGGGAGATGCAGGAGTGCTACGAAGCCTGCAAAGAGGGAAAGCTTCCGCCCAAGGTGCCTCTGGCGTTCCAGATCCCCACCGTCATGGACAGCACTCTGGCGCCGGAGGGCTACCACATCGCGAGCGCCTACGGCTTCTATTTCCCGTGCGACGCGGACAAGTCGATACGTGGCAAGCTGCGCGACGAAATGGGCGAGATGATCATCGACCACATCAGCATGCACATGCCGCGTTTCAGGGAGCTGATCGTCGAGACGGCGATTTTCTCATCCGATCACTTCGCGGTCATGGAAGGGGCCACCAATGGCGATTGGACGCACGGGCTCCTGCATCCCGACCAGATGATCGGCGAGCGCTGCCTGGTAGAAGGAACGGGACACGTCACGCCGATCAAGAACCTCTTCTTGTGCGGCGCCTCTTGCCACCCGGGTCCGGGCGTCACCTTCCTGCCCGGCTACAACTGCGCGCACGAGGTCATGGCCTTTGCGGAACGCACGGAAACCTCGACCCGCGCATCCGCCATCGAGCACGCGGAGCGCGCGGCATAGGCAGCGCGCCTGACGCCCCTAGCCTCTCTTCGTGAGTAGCTTCCACATGCGCCTGGCGAGGGGGAACGGGTTCTCCTCGACCAGGGCGTTGAGCGTTTGCTGCATGACCGTCTCGACCTCGCGGTAACACTGGTCCAGCACGTCGGGCTTCTCGGCGTCCTCCGGGCCGAGATGGCTCCAGTCCAAGGGCTCGCAGACCTGGACCGTCACCTTGGCGGGCAAGGGGAGCAACGCAGGAATAGGACCGAGCACGACCCCCCAAGGCAGCGCGAACGCCACCGGCATGACGTCGAAGCGCAACTTGTTGAGGCCAAGCGCTTTCGCGATCCCTTCGCCGCGGGTCAACACGATGCTGGTGCTGTGGCCACCGTGCCCGACCACGGGAACCACGGGCGCACCCGTCCGAAGCGCGAGCTTGATGAAGCCTTTGCGGCCGGAGAGGCAGACCTTATTGCGCTCGGTCCAGGGGCGCGCGATTTCATAGCCGCCTCCCGGGTACACCAGCACCGACGCGCCTGAAGCGAGAACCGCCTCTGCGTTCTCCGTGCTGGCGGGCACTTGTCCCAAACGCCGAAAGAAGTCCTTCGCCTTGGGGATAGCGAAAATCGGATCGAAGCTCAAAACAGTGAGCGGTTTTTCGAAACCTCTTCTCCGATACCAGGCCGCCATCACCGCAGGCGTGTCCGGCTCCGAGTTGAGACCGGAGTGGTTGCCGACGACGAGCACCGGCCCTGATTCCGGTAAGCGGTCGATGCCGCGCACTTCGGAATCGAAGTACCGGCCGTACACCTCCATCAGGTTGACGACACGCTCCGTAAACTCGGGGTCGTACTGAAAGATGTCCTCCTCGAGGGCGTCTTTCATCGCCACGCCCCAGGCCTCGATGAACTGGCTCAGACTCGGCAGTTGCCCGCTGAGGCGCATCCGCCACCCGGACGGGTTCGATTCGTTGGCATCCATGATTGAAGTCATCACCTTGGGCGGAGAGCTGCGGGCTCGCCACGCGGGGGCCCTTGCTCGGGCACGCAAACTAATTCATAGTAGTTTTTGTGTCTGATACAAGCGGCGGCGCTGCAATCACCTACCCGTTTCCGCCTCGAGGCAAATCCTTGGCTTGGCTGTACATCGGCTGGCGCGCCCTGACCGAGCAGCCGCTTTCGATTCCCTGGGACCTCGTGCAGCAGCGGTTCCAGCAGGCCTTCACACCGTCTGAAGAGGTGCCGAAGTTGGCGCTCCGTGGCGAGGACGGCCTACTCGGCGTCGACGGCGAGCTCGTGGCGATGGGTTCGCACATTGCATTCTCGCTGAAGGTCGAGGTCGAGCGCCTGCGGATCACGCAAGATCAGGCGACGGTCGCTCTTCGGGTGCACGCCGCGACCACGAAGGCGGTCGACGGCAAAGCGGTCCCCCCACTGAGCACGGTCGTCTTGTCGGGGGCGCTGGATCTGAATCGAATCGGGGGGATCCTACGCGGCCTGCCGGAGATGCCACCGGGGGTCGTGTACGCGCATGACAATCTGATCGTGGTCGACCTCATGCACTTTCCGGAAGCGCGGGAGCAGATCGGGAGCTTCCGCAACCTCGTCGGTGCTGCGGTCTCGGTGGTGTCGCCTACCCGCGTGCGTTTCGAGGAAGACGCGATGCTGGTTCCACTGAAGCGCTTTCCCCTTGGCTGGGGACACTTCGTTGCACGTCTTCGAAGCGCCTGGCGCGCGTGGCGTGGCGAGCTCCCGGCTCTCCAAAACCTGCGCTTGCCGAAACCCTAGCTACTACTCGCTGAGTTCCGGTAGTTGCTCACCGCGTCGGCAACGGCGCGCTGCCAACGAACCGTTCGCATCGGACCTAGATGAAACTCGAGCTCGTCGGTGGGGAAGTGGCCTCCCGACTTGCTGCAGCTCCAGAGCAACAGCCATTGCGTGGCTCTCCCCGATAGGAAGCCCTTGGGCCAGCTAAAACGCTTACTGGGAAGCTCGGTCGCCATCTCATCGGCGTACTTCTGCGCGATCTCCTGCCAGGACACGTGATGGTCCGCGAAGTTGAGGGCGCAACCGCTCGGGCCGCGACGGAGGACATGCTCCGCGAACGGCCCGATGTTCGGCACGGTCATCACGCTGCAGAGTTTGTTTCCCGAGCCCGCCATGAAGAACGAGCCATCCCGAATCGCATCGATGACTGTGGGGGAAGCGAGAGCGTCTCCTTTTCCGATCACCATCGGCAAGCGTAGAATCGTGTACGGGATTCCGCTCTGCTCGACTTCGATTTCCGCTGCGGCCTTGGAGCGGCTGTAGGGCAAGCCGACACGTCGACTGCGTGCGGTCGACGCCTCGGTGCGATTGCTGCCCCTGGCCTTGTTACCGTACACGCTCACCGAGCTGATCTGCACGAAGTGTGAACAGCCATGCTGTTTGGCCCATCGGAGGACGTTGATCGTGCCCCCGAGATTGATGTCGAACATCGCCTTTGCGGGGATGGTGGGATCGACGTTGGCGGCGGCGTGAAAGACCACGTCAAACGGACCCGCTTGCAAGGTCGACAGCGCTGCAGGGTCTCGCAGGTCGAGCCGCGACTCTTGGGCGTCGATCGGATCGCGTCCGTAGACCAGCCCATGAACCTCATATCCGGAGCTGCGAAGCTGCTCCGCGATCGCGCCGCCTACGCAGCCATCCGCCCCAGTGACCAACACTTTCATCGACTCTTTCACGATCACTCCTAGATGAAGAAGTTCAGGGCGGCGCCCTGGAAGACGTTCCAGTCCGGCGTGATGACCCGGCTCGCGATCTCGAAGCCACGCTGACCGCCGGGACGGATTCGATCCTCACGCATGCCGGAGTATAGTTGCTGCTCGTGATCGTGACGGCTGTAGAAGATCAAGAAGTTCGAAAGAACGCGGTACTCGTCGTCATAGTCCGTGGACGACGCCTCGACGTTGCTGATGTGCATACGCGTCCGGGGCGGCGGCGAGAAGGCCCAAGCTTTCAGGTAGCCCGTCTTCGCGATGCGGGCCGTGAGCTCGAGCTTCCCCTCGTCCATGAAATGGGTTTCGTCAGGCTTGGAGAGCTCGTTCTCCACGCGCCAAAGCTCGTCGCTTTCCTGATCTTGTAGCGAGCCCGTCGCAGTGAACCGGATGGGAATCTTGTAGCTCAGATCGTCGGCCAAGAAGGTGAGCCACTCACGATGCCGCCGCGAAGCGAGACAGCGGGCCTCTTGGTACAGGAACTGCTCGATGCGATACGCGAGGTCGCGAGGGAGGGACTCGCCGTAGCGTTCTTCGTCGATGCGACTCATCGTGCGAGCGCTCCCCCACGTTCCATCGCTTCGCGCCAAGCGAGGTAGTAGTTGCGTTGCGGATGCTCGCTCAGTGCGGGCCCGATCAGCCCCGGCATGTGTTCGTCGCGGCGCTCGGTGCCGACACCCATGCCGTAGTAGTATGGGTAGTCGTTGGCGACCTCCATCTTGTTGCCGATCACTTGTTGTTGCCAGGCTTCGCCGTCTTCCTTTTCGAGCGTGCCGCTCGGGCCGAACGTGAGCATATAGCCCTTGCGAATCTGGTCTTTCACTTCGTCCGGGGCGTCTTTGTCGGCATAGGCCCAGGACCAGATCTCCGCGCGGTGGGAGCCCCGGGGATGCGAAACGCGCACGGTGTACGTAGGGTGCAGCAACGAGAAGTTCGGAAACACCGTGTGGCTGAGGGGGCGCATTCGAGAACGCAGCTCGCCGAGGCGCTCCTGCGTCTCGGCATACACTTCTTCGTAGTATTCGCGCACGATGGGGCTTGCGCCGGGAACGCCTTCACAACCGGGAAACATGCTCGTTGGCGCTGTCCCTTCCGGCATGATCCGGAGCCCGAGGCCGTGCCCCCGTTTGGGGCACACGTTCTGAGCGATGTCGAGGATCTCGTCGTAAGCCGGCTGGCTGACGAACGTTCCGTGGAGGTGTCCGGCGTGGTAGTTGTCGCCGACCTGGTTCTCGGCCGGGAGCTTCCAGTTGCTTTCGAGGATCCATTTTTGCGGCGGCCCGAGGATCTCGACGCCCCCTGCCCTGCGGTCGAACGTGACATCGAGGTAGTACCGCATGTCACCGAGGTGCTCGTCGAGCGACTCGGCCTCCTCGTCGAAGGTGCCAAAGATCAACCCACAGTACGACGCGACCTTGGCGACGGGTACCAGTCCCCAGTCCTTGTTGTCGAAGTCGTCGGGGTAAGCCTCTTTGCGAAACGGCGCACCCATGAATCGACCGTCGATGCCGTAGGTCCATGCGTGGTACGGGCAGACGAACGCGCGCGTGTTTCCGCGGTTGGCTCTGCACACGGCGACCCCGCGATGCCGGCAGGCATTGAGCAAAGCGTGTACCTTGTTGCCCTTGCCTCGAGTCACGATTACGGGGGTCTCCCCCATGGTCGCGCTCACGTAGTCGCCAACGTTCGGAATCTCGGACTCGTGAGCCAGGTAGAGCCAGGACTTGTGAAAGACGCGACGAAGCTCTTCCTTGTACAAGGTCTCGTCGCCGAAGACGCGCCGGCTCACCCGGGTACCGTTGTCGCTGACCAGGTCAGAAAGCGTTTGATTTTGCATCGGAATAAACTATTCTACATTAGTTTTTGAGTCGCGCAATCCACCTTTGTCATGCATTTCTAGCGTCGAACCACTATTAGGGAGCCGATGGCGAGCAAAGGGGAACGGACCGCACAGCGGATCTTGGACGTTGCGGAGGAGCTCTTCGCCGAGCGGGGTTTCGACGGGACCACGCTGCGCGATATCGCCGTCGGCGTCCCGCTCCAGCCACCGAGCCTCTACAACCACTTCGAGACCAAAGAAGAGATCTACGAAGCGGTGCTCGCGCGCGCTTTCGACCCGCTTCTCGGACGCCTCAAACACGTTGCTGCGGAGGGAGCGGCCTTGCCAACCGACGCAGTCATCGCGAGCGCGATGCTCACGATGCTGTCCGAGCGTCGCGCGGTGCCCAAGCTTCTCTATCGCGAGCTCTTGTCTGGAGAGCGCGCCACGCGAAGCGCCCGTCAGTGGCTCAAGCAACTCGCGGACGCAACCTTCTCGCTACCCGGCGAGCGAGACAAGGCCGACAAGTACGCCCGCTTCATCATGGGCTTGAACATGATCGTCGGCTTCCTCGCGGTCGAGCGGGGAGTGGCCTCGGAGATCGGTATCAAGCTCAAAGAGAGCGAGGTGATGGATCGATACCTGAAGTTGGTCGCAGAGGTCGCCGACATACTCCAGGCACCGATCACTTCGTCGGCCAGGAAGCCCGCGTAGGGAGGACTACGAGAAGCCGCCGAAAAGCAGGACTACCTGCAGAGCGCCGATGCCCGTGCCGATGACGCCACCCGCCAGGATGAGTTTCCACTCGTCCTTTTGGAAGACCGGACGCAGGATTCCCGCGAACTCGTTCGCATCGAGATCCGCGAGGTTCTGCTCCATCTGAGCATGAATACGGTGCGACTGATCGGTAAACGCAGTCATCGTACCGCCGTTGCTGATGTCCGCGTTGCGTACACGTTCTAGAAGGTCGGCCTTGGCCTCTTGGAGCTTCTCCTTGGAGGTAAGCATGGCGACCATAGTGTCGTCCTCGTACTCTTTCATGCCCGACTCGACCTGGTCTTCCAGAATCGCCAAGACCTTGCTGCGGGACGGCTCCTTGCTGAGGTACTCGATCATTCGATCCTGGTTGAGGACCCGGCCGCCGATCTCGTCCGCAAAGGTGGTCGCGACCTCACGCTGACGCTTGATGAAGACCCCTTGAAAGCGAAAGGGACCGATCTGCACGGGTTCACGCGGCTCGTAGATCAGGTTCATGGCCAACCAGTTCGTGATGTAGCCGACGAGGAAGCCGGCAGCCGGCAATACCCATGCCTCGGGGTAGACGATCCAGACGAACATCTGAAGGATGCCGAAGAGACCGCCAAACCAGAGGCCCGAACGCTCGATGAACTTGAACTCCGGACCAGCGACCTGCAGGAGCACGTTGCCGAGCAGAGCGCGATCCGCGACCAGCGCCTCGTGCACGAGCTTGTCGACATCGATGAAGTCGCTGGCCTCCTTGGCCATTCGGTCGAGAATCTCGACCGTCACCCGCCGCACGTTCCGGCGGACCAGCGTATTGATGTACTCGCGCAGCTTTTCCCGAGAACGCCCCCAGGCTTCGGGGGCGATGTTCGTAGAAAACTCCTTGATGATCTGTTGGGCGGCGTCCTCGACGACCTCGTCGATCTTTTCGTTGTCCTCACTCGAGATTTCAGCAAAGACCGCTTCGAGATCGACCAGCTTGTCGTGGATGAGCTTGCTGAAGCTCCGCGACATGTCCTCGGTGTTCTTGGGGATGACGCCTTGCCAACCGAACACCGGCGGAATACCCACGAACTCCACGGGGTAAAGCGTCGCCTTCACGGCGAGCCAGTTTGTAAACCACCCGATGAATCCCGCGATGAACGGGATGCATAGGACCAGAGGATTGATGTCGCCCATTCGTATATATCGTGGCTACTCGGCCGCTTCCTGCTTGTCTTTGTTGAGTTGGTCCAGGACGACGCGCGCGCCGTTCAGTCCAGGGATGCAGGTCACGCCTGGGCCCGGATGGCACGCTGCGCCGGCGATGTAGAGATCGTTGAGCGGGGTCATGTGCCCGCCATCCCAACCTGGAACCGGACGATCGCCGAACATCTGACCTGGGTGCAGGAGACCCAGGGAGAAGTCGCCTTCGGTCGCGTTGAAGGTCTTGTCGAAGTATTGCTGGGTGAAGACCACCTTGTCCATGATGAGGTCGCGGAAGTCGGGGATGACCTTCTCCATCTGGCCGATCATCCGCTCGACCATGAGAGCCTTGGCCTCGCTGTGCGAGCTGCCCGGGAACTCGGTCGGGAAGTAGTGGGAGAACATGGTGCAGGTGTGTGTGCCATCGTCAGGCGCAAGGCTCGGGTCGAGCTGCGACGGGAAGTAGGTGTATACGGCTGGATCGTCGGCCACTTGCCCCGCGCGGGACTGCTGCCAGGCCTTGTGAAGCTGCTCGGGCGACTTGATGTAGGCCACGAGCCAGCTCTGCACCGTGCCGTTCACGAACTCGAGCTGCTTCGTGAAGGTCGGCAGCCGCTTGATCGTCATATGGACCTGGACGTAACCGTTGGTGTACTCGATGTCGTCCACTGAGTTGCTGAAGTCGGTGGGCAGCGTGCCATCGGGGCAGAGATCCCCGAAGGTCACCTTGGAATCGAGCGTCGAGACGACCGCCTTGGAACGGATCTCCTCGCCGCCCTTCATGCGAACGCCAACGACGCACCCGTCCTCGACGATGAACTCGTCCACGATCGACTTGAAGCGCACCTCGCCGCCGTAGCGCTCGAACACCTTCTGGAGAGTCATCGACACGGTGCCAATGCCGCCCTTGGGGATCTTGAAGTCGTAAGTGTCGCCGGCCGTGTAGTGATAGGCCATGGAAAGACCGCTGCCCTTGGTGAAAGGACCCATGTGCGTGCCGTCGATGGCGGAAGCCGCAAGCGAGCCCTGGATGCAGCCGTGCTTGCCGGACTCCTTGAAGAAGTCGCGAACGATCTCCATCGCGCTACCGTAACTGAGCTTGGCGATCGATTTCCGCGCGGTCTCGTCTTCCGTGTCGGCGATGATCTCCTCGAGAGTCGGAGGAGTCTCATGCATGTACTTCTCGAACATCTTCTTGAAGCTCGCGAAGAAACTGCCGATGCCGCTGAAGCCGTCGAGCGCTTCGACCCCGTGATCCTCGGCCAGGTGGTTGGCGAGATCGATCGGGTCGGTGTAGCCGATGAAGGGCGTGTCATCTTCGTCGCCGAAAACGGTGAACGAGCTCTCCGGACGAATGAGCTCGAAGCCCTCCTTGTCCATCTCGAGGTGCTTGATGAGCTCTTCGCGGAAGATAAGGAGCGCCCAGGCGCCGACGCTGTGCTTGTAACCCTTGAAGAGCTCTTTCGTCGCAGCTTGCCCGCCAGGCCAGTTGGTCTTCTCGAGGATCAGGACCTTCTTGCCGGCGCGCTGGAGCTCAACCCCGGCGGTGAGGCCGTTGTGGCCTGCGCCCACGATGATTACGTCATATTCGGACATCGATTCGTTCCTTTTCGTCAGCTAGCCTTCGCACGAAAGTGCGAGGTGTCGGAGGTGAGGGTAAGCGATCTGTCTGGATGGATCTTCTGCGCTCGCTCGAAAAGTGTCTCTTCGGTTTCGACTCGCTCGGGATCCTGCACGCAGGTCTCCGGCGGGCAGGCCGCCGCGCACATCTGCTCGTCGTGGTGACCGACACATTCGGTGCACAGGTTGGGATCGATCACGAAGATCTCGTCCCCCATTGAGATTGCGCCATTGGGGCACTCGTCTTCGCAAGCTCCACAGTTAATGCAGTCGTCTATGATGATCGTCGCCATATCAAGCCTCTAGTGATGACGCAGCTCCGGCTGCGGATAGACACATAACACAGCATGACACAACAGACAAGACTTGTTTCATGTTTCTTTTTCTATATCAAATAGATCGCTAGCTCCGGAGGGTTATAGCCCCCTGTTTATATGAGACTTTCGGTGGCCCGGCCGCGTGCCAGGCCTAGTCAGTCTGCTGGCGCAGGCCAGGGAGCATGGCGAGCAGAGCAACGGAGGAAATGCCTGCGAAGTACTCATAAGCCAGGACGCCCCACGTATATACCGTGCCGCTGTCGTCGACCACCAACCCATAGGTGCGACTCAACGCAAGGCAGCCACCGATGAAACCCAGAGCGAACAGAAAACTGGGAACAAACCGTCTGTCGTACAAAGCCAACGCGGCCATCAGCCCCACTGCGGTTTGGAACCCGCCGTACATGGCGCGGAGGTCGCTATTGCCACTCCGGGTGATGCCGGCAACCCCAATGACGTCGGAGATCAATGTGATGTCGAACACGCACATCAAACCCCAGGGGAGCCAAACGAGCAGGGTGAATATGAGATACGGTTTCATGTATTTCATTGGATTGGGCCTTACTGGCTGTTGCCTCGCGTGGCTGTCAACTGTTAACTCTGGTATGTGTTGGGTCACCGACCATTGCAACCGCCAACAAAGCCACGCCAAAGCCATGAAGAAACTTGCTTCACTCGTGTTCGCGGCGTCTGTCCCCTTCTTCGGCTGTACGGAATCCAGCCCAGCAGAATCGGTAGACGGCCCTTTTGAACTTGCCGCACAGACTCACGTTGACGAAGCCTTTGAGAACGTTGTCAGCCCCAACAACACCTACGACCCTACCGTAGATTGGGAAAACAACATGCCCGAAGGCTTTCAGGGTAAGCGCAACGCTTCCTACCCCTGGGGAACGACCACTTATGGCGCCGACGAGCTCTGGATGGGCACCATCTCTAACGGTTGGTGTGCATGGCCATTTCAAAACTTAGAATGGCCGCTTGAGCTGACTACTTTCGAAAGTACGTTCACGGGTTGTTCCATACCGAATGTGATCAGCACGCCGTCCGAAGTCTATGTCTACAATTTCGAGGCCGGCACGCAGGAGCTGATCTACGAAGGTTCGTTGACCAGTGGAGGTCCTGAGTACACCGCAGCAAAGCAACCACATGAGGGCATGCCTGAGCTTCAGGCGCTCTATGGCCTGCGTGCCGCGGGTACCTCTGGCAACCTCGTGTTCTTTGCGGGTCACCACATGCACACGGGTAACGACGGCTGGTTACGCATTTACGTGTTCAATGCCGAGACTCGTGCATTCCTCGGTTATCGCGAGCTGCGTGGTGATACGACGCGGCGCTTCGAAACCATCACAGATGAAAATGGTGATACCGCCTTCTACACGATTATCGGTGCAGAAACGGGTATGACGCAAAACGGAGAGGGCCCCACGGTGATGTTGCGCTGGGTGGGCACTGAAGACGAGCCGTTCAAGGGCGGAAACTACACCCAGACCGATACTGGGGAAGGCGCAGGTTGGGACGTTGTCTCTGAAGGCCTGGACGGGGTACACGGCATGGTCGGCGACTTCAAGCAGTTCACCTATGTCGACGGTAGCGAACGTCTGATCATGTCGTCTGCTGCACATCCGCTTCTGTACGATACAGATACCGGGGAGCCTGATCCCGCCCGGAGTGAATCGGTCATGCTGCTGTCCGAACCCGTTCCCGCGGGCGGCTGGACGCGCGATAACCTCATGAACTTCGAAGTGGTGTTCGGTATGGATCGCTATGATCCGGACACAAAAGGCCGCTGGGGTGCCAAGTGGGGGACGACCAACATATACAACGGTTACATTTACTTCGGCACGTATCACCAGGGTAACGGTGCGGCTTACAAACACTTTCGAGAGGCCGATCCGGGCCTGTTCGCCGAGTTGACCGCCACGCGCGCCAAACACGAGGAGTTCATGATCAACGAGTGGCGTGCGAGCTCAATCTTTCGGATGAAGCTAGAAGACATCGAACCGATCGCCACGGGTGCAAAAGACGCTGAGCTATTGTACGGCTACGAAGAATTCCGAGTCGCGAATGATGCGGGCGAATGGGTTGATATGGACAACAAGCTCGGGCAGCAGCCCAAGTTTGGTGAAGCTGGCCTGGGTCATCCAGGCAATGTGTACTCCTGGACTTCGCTGAGCAAAGATGGCCAGCTCTTCTGGGGTTTCTTTGATGCTTTCTCTGGCACGCATGATCTGCTGTTCGAAGCAGACGCAAGTCAGTTCTTGTTTACCGCCGGTCCCCCGATGCCAGTCGATGATTGGGAGCAAAAAAGGGATGAGAGCCTGACCAGAGCATTGTACGACTGGGCAGAGGCTGAGTTGAACAACAAGGGCCTTGGCGATGAATTCGTCCCCGGTGGTGACCTGGTAGTCTTCGAAGGTGAAGAACAAGCCCGGATCCTGACCACGAAGGGCTTCGGTAACCCGTGTGCCAACGGTATCCGAAACGTAGAAGTACTCAATGACCGTATCTTCTTCGCCACATCGACCTGGTGCAATCTGTCGGATCGAGCCGGTCTGGAATTCTACGAGTACATCCCGAAGCTTGACGATTGAGACCAAAGCCTTGCGGGAAGCACAGCCACCTCACGCAGGGCGGCCGCAGAACGCGCGGGGAAAACAACCGGCCACACGGCCACATTAATTTTGATACGGCGAGATCCGCGGTGCGCTGCCTCAGCGGGGCTCATCTCGGTCGGTTGGAGGGAGCTTCGGCGCGTTACGAAGGCCCGCCTGAACCTCTTCGCCGTTCAGAAACCAGTGGAAGAATGCGGAAGGAAGCCAGAGCGAGAGCCTCTTAGCCCATTGGGCTCAAGCCGAGAGCCGAGTTTCGCGGTACTGAATGTTATGTCGCGTGATGCGTGAACCTGAAAGGGCGTTTATATCTACTATCACCGAGCAATCGAATGCAATTACGCAACACCCTTCAAAATTGTGTGATAAGGGCCACGCTCCACGGAGTACTCTTCTCGACCCTGACGATAACAGCAGGCTGCTCCTCTTCCCCTGCTGCGGAAGGCGCCTGTCAACCCGTTCCGGAAGGCCCCTGCCAGACAGACCCCACGAGAGATGCATGCCAGCCACGCGATTGCGGTTCGCGCTGGGTTGATGACGGAACCTTGGGCTATGCCAATACGATTTGGCGATCGACCCACTCGGGACCTCGAAACAACGACCACATGCCTGACGCGGTCATGGCAGATGACATGCAGCGAGAGTGGACGGCGTTGGACGGGCTCCAGGTCGTTGCCCCGCCTGTGATTGGTCTGGACGGGACGATCTATCAGACGGTAGGTGGACCGAAGGGCACGTCGAACTTGGTTGCGTTCGATGAAGACGGAGCTCAACTCTGGGCGACATCGCCATGGGAAGAACCCATGGATTTCGATAGCTGTGCTACGACGAGCGCCCCGGTGATTGATCAGCAGGGCTTCCTCTATATCACCGACTGTGACCAATTTTGGGCATTCCATCCCGATGGAAAGCTCAAGTGGGTCATCGACTTGCCGGTGCCACCGGAAGGGCAGGCGTACTCCAACACCAACCCCTTCATGACGGCGTTTCTCGGGTTGAATGGCGTAGTTGGTGGGGTGACGGTGCATGGTCAGGTGGTCGTCGTCGACCGATATGACGGCTCGGCGGTGACCGCGCCTTTTACGCTGCCCAGCGTCGTGGATGACGCGAGTACGGCACCTTCGGCGCCGCCGCCACTATGGAATAACGGTGAAATTGATCCCGAGATCAAAGATCTCATGCAAGCCATCTTCGTAGGTTCTACTCACCTGGCCACCGTCGACAGTCCGGCGATCGCTGAAACAGGGCCTGCACCAGGTAGGATCTTCGTGTCGGCACTGAGCAGTGACCCGGCGAAAGACGGCGCGCTCTACGGACTCGACATCATCTCGGACGCCGACGAGCCAGTTCCCGATGCAGACGATCTGGGCAGTGTTGTGATCGCCTTCGAAACAGAGCTCAATGGCGCGGGCGGTGGATCCAGCCCGGCATTGTCCGCTGACAATTCCCAAGTTTACGTCGGCGATGGCAATGGGTTCTTGAACGTGATCAATGCGGCCGACGGCTCTGTGCTTGCCGCGTACGATGTCGAAAACCCTGCAGCTTCTCCCTCTGTTGGGTCCAATGACATTCTGTACCTCAGCGCCAGTGGTTCCGGTAAGGCCTTTGATCCAAATGCAGGCATGGAGCTGTTCACAACGGATTGGAGCAACTTCGGAACGTCACTTGGGTTTACCGACTTGTCCGGGATCGATGCACGTGTGACAGGTCCATTCTCCAGAATCGATGGCCTCATCACCGTGTTGAAGGACAATATCAGTTATTCGCTAATGACGTTCTATTCATTTGACTATGACGACGATCCTGAAACGCAAGCACTACTGTTGCCAGTAGCTACACACATCGTGCAAGTTGATCAATCAACAGGGCTTCTCGCAAGTGGAACCGCGCCTTTCGCACTTCGAACGACGAACGAATGTATTGCTTTGCCGCTACCCTCCGGCAAGACCTATGTGTGCAACGCGTCGTATCTGGCCAGCTTGGGACAAATTGGGAAGCTCCCGTCGTTTGGTTTGCCCAGCGAGATTACCGACCTAATCCAGGACCCAGTTGGTGGCGTCGAGATGTTCGTACCGGTAGGGCAGTAGCTAGCCCCAACTCGAGATGTTCCAAAACAACGGACTCTCAGCTTGCTTCTGACCGCGAGCGCTAAGTGCACCGAAGGTGCACACATAAACGCGCGAGCCAGTTGCGGTGCAGAGAAACTTTCTACGGGTTCGGTGGCAATGTCGGTAGGGTCACACCCGATCCCATCCCGAACTCGGAAGTTAAGTCTATCAGAGCCGATGGTACTGCAGGGGCAGCCCTGTGGGAGAGTAGGACGCTGCCCGAATTATGGAAGCCCCGTCTGGAAACAGGCCGGGCTTTCTTCTTCGACGTGACCGAGTCGCGCGGTACTGGCGTTCGCGTCGACTTCCCAAACCTCCGAAAACGGGCGGGTGTCCACGAAACCGGGTCAACTCCACACGAAGCGGGGCTGCGTCATGCCCACGGCTGGAGCAGGAATCACGCCATGATGCTCTCACGTGATTTCAACCCTTTGCGCAGCCGCAGCTGGCGGATATCCGCAACCCGGCAACGAACGCCAACCTGGGTGGGATTGATGTCGGGCTCATTGGCCGTCGCCTGGGGAAATTCTCGTTGCGAATCAGGCGACGGGAGGGGCACAGTCGGGTCAGACCTCTACCTGGAGCTGATAACTGATGCGATTGTCCCCCTACTCGTCTGTCTTGATGCTCGTGGCGGCGTGCTCCACGAGCGGCAATTCGGCCAATGCCCCGGCACCCAATTGCGACGATCGCATCGTGCAAAACGGAGGCGCCCCGAGCAATCCGTTCCTTGCGGACTCCGGGTACCCCCTTCCCCATCTCGACTCCGCACAGCAAGACTCGAGCTCGGTTCGTGGGCCTGAGGGTCCGACCAAGACGCTGAGCGAATCGGAGATTCACTATCAGCACCTCGGTGCGGGTCACTTCGGCGCGTACCTCTCGGGACAATACGAGGACTGCCGACGGGTCTACTGGAGCAACGGTGCGGATCGAATCGCAAAGATCGACCACACGACCTTCGAAGTCCTGGCGGAGTTCCCTCTCGAACGCTACCCCATTGCGAGCATCGAGGAGATGGAAGAGGATCTCGCCATTCTCGATGCGCTCGACTGCAGTGACGGCGTCGACTCGCCAGATTGCGTGACCCTGCAGGCCCACGCGCTTCAGATGGCGAGCACATATCTGCTCGGCCTCGACGGCGTGTACGCCATGGTCGACGTCGACAATACGTTCTACGTGGGCGGCAGCTCCGGCGTGGTCGCCTACGGCGACGCTATCGAAGGCGATCCGAGATCCGAAATTGTGGTGAAGCGCGTTTGGGAGGTGCCCGACGACGGAAGCGTTCCGGGCAACCTCGTCGGGTTCAACATGACGCACGATGGCCGGATCATCCTGGTCACCGACCTTGGCGCGCTGGTGGCCCTGAGGCGTGACTTTTCGGCCTACGAGAGCATCATGCTTCCGTTCAGCGAGGAGGCGCCCGCGTACAATGAAATGGTGGCCGAGATGGGGCTGCGGGGCTTCAATTGGGTTCGAAATCCGGCTGCCATCGACGAGGCCGGGGGCATCTACATTGCGAGCGCCGACCATCTGAGTCGTGTCGTGTGGACGGGGGAAGCGCTTTCACTCGACGAAGGCGATGGGGCCTGGAACGTTCAATACTCGAACTCGCGCGGCTTCGGCACTGGCGCCACCCCGAGCCTGATTGGCTTCGAAGAAGGCGAAGATAGGTTCGTGGTCATCACGGACGGCGACGTCCTCATGAACATGACCTACTTCTGGCGCGAAGATATCCCCGCCGACTGGCAGCAGATCCCTGGCACGCTGTCTCGACGTGTTGCAGGAAAGCTTCCCGTAACGTTCGGCATCGAAGGTCTCGAGGCCGCGCAAAGCGAACAGTCCGTCGTGGTCGCAGGCTACGGAGCCGTCGCGGTGAACAACGAGCCTCGCAACGTGCCAGCGAGCGCACCCACGCAGGCAATCCGCCTCTACGCGAGCTACCTCGGCAACGAGCCTCTGTTCCAGCCGTTCGGCGTGCAGAAGTTCGAGTGGAACCTCGAAACGCGAACGCTCGAGGAGGCCTGGGCCAACCCGGAGCTGAGCTCACCGAACGCGGTTCCTTTCATCAGCCGCAGCTCCAATTTGGTGTACACGATCGGTGCGCGAGACGGCGGCTGGACGCTCGAAGGGATTGACTTCACCACCGGAGAGTCCGCGTTTCACTACGTGCTCGGTTCGGCGCGCTACAACAGCTTGTTCGCGGGCACGACGCTCGATCAGGAAGGGCGAGTCGTGTACGGGAACCCGTTCGGCAAGACCCGTATCGAAGTGAACTAGCAGGCGAGCGCCTTCCGAGGTTGAAGGCCGTGCATAGCTCGAATCGCGGGCTGATAGTCGCTATAAACACCGTTTCAGGTTCCGACCCCGTGCGACATAACATCTACTCCCACGCAATTCGGTTGTAAGCCCCAGTTAGTAATGTCCTATTTCTCCCATTTTCAAATGTCCGGTTTTCGTGCACTCGGCATCGATGACGGACGATTTGACGAGTTTGAGCAC
>Ga0209456_10000666_pt1 | contig 18000 bp, 12 predicted proteins | sample COG_11_FD_184755 | JGI IMG/M metagenome (GOLD analysis project Ga0209456, IMG submission 184755) | Pelagic marine sediment microbial communities from the LTER site Helgoland, North Sea, for post-phytoplankton bloom and carbon turnover... | ecosystem: Environmental > Aquatic > Marine > Neritic...
CATCGCAACCTTCGTGACCTGCGTGGATTACGCAATCATGGCGATCAGCATCGAGCTGCATCGCGCGCTGGGCGCCTTCATCGCGCTGATCGTCGTGAACTGTCTGATACTGGGCCGCTCCGAGGCGTTCGCGTCCAAGAACAATCCCGGTCGCGCGATTCTCGACGGCTTAGGCATGGGCGTGGGTTTCACGTTCGCATTGTTCTTCATCGGCGTCGTGCGCGAGATTCTCGGCAGCGGCACGCTGTTCGGCGTGGAGATGTTCCCCGGCGGATTCCAGACCTGGACGATCTTCGTATTGCCCAGCGGCGGCTTCTTCGCCATGGCCGGTTGGTTGCTCGTAGTCAACTGGATCCGGCAGCGGCAGGACGATGCCGCGAAACGGGCCGATGAGCCGGCCAGGGAGGGAGCGGCATGAACGAGCAGGGCTACTGGTCGATCTTCCTGGACGCGGCACTGATCAACAACTTCGTGCTCGCCTACTTTCTCGGCATCTGCCCGTTCTTCGGCGTATCGGCCAAGCTGGAGACGGCGGTTCGCATGGGCGGCGCGGCCAGTTTCGTGATGCTCGTCGCGTCGACCTGCGCCTATGTCATTAACATTATTCTCGAAGCGATCAATGCCCCGTACCTGCAGATCATCTCGTACATCCTGGTGATTGCCTCGACCGTGCAGCTCGTCGAGATGCTCTTGCGCAAGCTGAGCCCGACGACGTTCCGTGCGCTCGGCATCTTCCTGCCGCTGATCACGACGAACTGTGCGATCTTCGGGCTGGCGTTGTTCCAGACCAACAAGGGCTACGGATTCACGCAGGCGATCACGTACGCGTTGGGCGCCGGCGCCGGATTCGCCCTGGCGCTCGTGCTCATGGCCGGCGTGCGCGAGAAACTCGACCTCGCGGACGTACCCCAGCTTTTCAAGGGAACGGCGGCCGCATTGGTCGTTGCTGGTATCCTGTCCATGGGTTTCATGGGATTCGCGGGTCTCGGCAGATGAACCTCTTGGTTAGCCTTATCATCACGACGGTTGCTATCACTGCGATGATTGTGATTCGCATGATCGCGGCCGAAAGTGTTTTCAAAGAGCGGCTCAAGTCCAGTCGCTCCGACAGCGATTGCGATCCAGCATCGTGCTTTTCCGGATGCGGTTCCGGCCGATCCGATTCTGCCGCGGGCCCCGCCCGTGACAGCAAAAGAAGGAGTGCTCCTAATGCGTCTTGAAGACTACCCGAAAGAACCTCGTTTCTCGGCGACCGTGCTGAAATCCGAACCGATCAACGACGAAGGCGCAGACGTCGAAGTCCGCGAGCTCGTGCTGGAGGTCGACAGACCCGAGTTCCATTTCGATATCGGGCAGAGTATCGGCGTGCTGGTTGAAGGACCGAAGGAGTTCGGCGGTTCGGTACACCACCGGTTGTACACGGTTGCCGATACGCCGGGTGCAGAAGGCGAGGGCAAGCCCGAGGTGACGATCGTCGTCAGGCGCTGCAATTACATCGACGATTACAGCGGCGAGCAATACGAAGGCGTCAGTTCCAACTACCTTTGTGACCGCAAGCCTGGCGACAAGCTGTCGATCACCGGGCCGTTCGGCCTGGCATTCAAGGTGCCGGAGAACAAGAACGCCAACCTGCTCCTGATCGGTCTCGGTACCGGCATCGCGCCGTTCCGCGCCTTCCTGAAGCACATCTACCAGGAGGTCGGTGACTGGCAAGGCAAGGTCCGGCTGCTGCATGGCGCGCGCTCCGGTCTCGAGCTGCTGTACATGAATGACAAGCGCGATGACTTCGCGCTGTACTACGACGAGGATACCTTCGAGGCCATCCAGGCGCTGAGTCCGCGCCCCAACTGGGCCGATCCGATCGCGTGGGATTACGCGATCGAAGATCGCAGCGGAGAAATCCTGGGTATGCTCGAAGACGAAAACACTTACGTGTACGTAGCCGGGCTGGTCCCGATTCGCGATGCACTCGACAAGGTATTCGCCAACATCGTCGGATCGCCTGAATCATGGTCGAAGAAGAAAGCCGAACTCGTTGATGCGGGTCGTTGGGTCGAGCTCTTGTATTGAACGCTGCGGGCCTGGTGGGTAACTATGGCCGATAAACCGTCAAGAGGCGTTATCGCGCCAATCCTGACGCCGTTCAATGATGATTTGACGGTGGCGACGGACCTCTATGTCAACCACGCGCGCTGGCTGTTCGAGCAGGGCTGCGCCGCGATTGCGCCGTTCGGCACGACAGGGGAAGCGCTGTCCGTCGGCATCGATGAACGCATTGCGGCGATAAAGGCGCTGATCGATGGCGGCGTCGACCCGGCGCGCATGATTCCCGGCACCGGCCTGACCAATGTCGCCGACACGGCACGCTTATCACGCGCCTGCCTGGACATGGGTTGTGCGGCGGTGATGACCTTGCCGCCTTTCTATTTCAAGGGCGTCAGCGAGGAGGGCCTTTACAGCTACTTCGTTCAACTGATTGCCGCGATCGGTGACGACGCGCGGATCTTTCTCTACCACATCCCACCGATTGCCGTGGTCGGTATTCCGCCATCGCTGGCCGCGCGCCTGCACACGGATTTCCCTCGGCAGATTATCGGTATCAAGGACAGTTCGGGTGACTTCGAGAATACCAGGGCGCTGCTCGATATCGATGGGCTGATCGTCTACCCGGGATCTGAATTGCCGCTGATCGAGGCGCTCGAGTTGGGTGCGCCCGGTTGCATTTCGGCGACGGCCAATCTGAACGCGGCCGCCATCGCAGCGGTCATCGATGCCTTCGACCAGGGCGATATCGAGCGGGCACGTTCCTTACAGGAGGAGGTCCGGAAGTTCCGCCTGGCCGTGCAGGAATACGCGCCCATTCCGGCGCAGAAGCGCCTGCTGGCGATCGCCAGCGGTGACGAACGCTGGGCTAATGTGCGGCCGCCGCTGACCACAATGCCCGATGACACAGGGCGGGAACTGGACGCAGCACTGCCGGCATTAAGGCTTTAGGGCCTCGCGGACAGCGTCGATAGACGCATCGATTGTGATCGGCTTCGCCGACGCCTGCAGCGCACCGCTCGTGTCCTTGAGTCCGCTACCCGATACCAGGCACACAACGAGTTCATCGGTTTCTATTATCCGCTCCTGCGCCATTTGCCTGACGGCTGCCCATGACGCGGCCGCAGCAGGTTCGGGGAAAACGCCGGACAGGCGCGACATCTCGGGTATGGCCGCCAGTATGTCGTCGTCGTGAACCGTTATGGCTTCGCCGCCCGATTCGATGACGGCTTTCACGGCCGCCAGGCCGTCACGTGGCCGATCCACGGCGATCGAGTCCGCGACAGTTGCCGCGTGTACCGATGCGAGCTCCACGGCCGACCAATCGACGTGTTCGGCAGGCCGTACCTGGCGCACCGTCTGGCTGATCGCGGCGCTCGATTCGGACTGCGCGCAGTCGATTTTCGGTAATTCATCGATGAGTCCGACTGCCTGCAGGTCGCACCATCCCTTCCACATGCCGCTCAGCAGGTTGCCATCGCCAGTCGGTACAACAATGCGGTCGGGCGCGCGCCCATCGAGCGATTCCCATATTTCGTAGGCGCAGACCTTCTTCCCTTCTCGTGTGAACGGGTTGTAACCCGTGCTGCGATTGAACCAGCCGAACTCTTCGGAAGCGGCCAGGCACAGGTCGAAGGCGTCGTCGTAGCTGCCGCGCACCGCGAGTACGGTCGCGCCGAATGACAGGCACTGGGCGAGTTTGGCCGCGGGTGCGCTGTCAGGCACGAACACGACGGCCGGCATGCCGACCGCCGCTGCGACACAGGCGAGCGATGAGGCTGCATTCCCGGTGCTGGCAACGGAAACGACGTCGGCGCCAATGTCCATAGCCCGACGGACCGCCACCGCGCTGGCCCTGTCCTTGCTCGAGGAACTCGGGTTCGTCGTGTCATCCTTTAGGTAGAGATTACGCAGTCCCTGCGTCGCACCCAGGCGCTGCGCTTCGTACAGCGGCGTGCGGCCGATGCGCAGCGGAAATCGCTCGGCCGGTTTCGCGACGGGCAGGAACGCCGCGTATCTGAAGATGCTGCGCGCGCGATCGATGCCTGATCGCTCGATGTCGTCGATGACTGCATCGTAGTCGTAGCTGATGTCGAGATTGCCGCCACAATCCGGGCACAGGAATCCGGCGAAATCGGCAGCTTGTGTTGTCGCGCAGGCGATGCAAGAGAAACCCTTCATGGTGTTCGTCCGTTACGGCACGATGTGCGTGCCACTGATACCCTGCAACGCGCCTTCGAGATGGTGCGGTTGCGTGATGATGACTTCCTTGCCGCCGTTTTCGAGAAACGTCAGTGCGCTTTCGATCTTGGGCAGCATGCTGCCCGGCGCGAAGTGGCCTTCGTCGAGATAACGACGACATTCTTCCGCCGTCATGCGGTCGATGTCCTCCTGGTCAGCCGTGCCAAAATTGAGCGCCACTTTGTCGACATCGGTCGAGATGATCATTACCTCCGCGCCGAGTTCGCAGGCGAGCAGGCAGGACGCGGCATCCTTGTCGATCACGGCGGGGCGGGGCCGAAGATCACCGTCGGGTTTGTAAACGACCGGGACGCCGCCACCGCCGGCCGCAATCACGAGGGTTCCCTCGTCGAGCAACTTGCGAATGGTGGCGATCTCGACCACTTCGAGCGGCTGGGGTGACGCCACGAGTCGGCGCCAGCCGCGGCCGGCGTCTTCGCCCACGATCCAGCCATCATCTTCCTCGTGCTGGCGTGCTTCGTCTTCGCTCATGAATGGACCGATCGGCTTGCTGGGCGCGCCGAAACTCGGATCATTCTCGTCCACCACTACCTGTGTGACGATCGCGACGACGTCCTGCCGTACCCCGTGATGCCGAAACTCGTTTTGCAGGCATTGCGCGATCTGCATGCCGATCGATCCTTGCGTGTCGGCGACGCAGTTGGCGAGTGGCACCTGGTGGATGACGTCCCGCGCCAGTTCCGAGCGCAGCAGGACGAAGCCGACCTGTGGACCGTTGCCATGCGTAATCAGCACGCGGTAGCCGCGTTCGACAATGGACACGATGTAGTGGCTGGTCTCGCCGGCCGTTCGGTACTGGTCCAGCACGTCCATGTGCTCGCGGTCCCTGATCAGCGAGTTGCCCCCAATTGCAATAACGACGAGCGGACTGTCTGCTTTGGTCATCGTGACATCCTTTACATTGTCAGTGCCATGAGGGCCTTGGCCGTATGCAGGCGATTCTCGGCCTCGGGGTAAACGCGCGATTGGGGGCCGTCGATGACGGCGTCGGTCACTTCAGAGCCGCGATCGGCCGGCAGGCAGTGCATGTATATCGCCCGGTCTCTGGCGCGAGCCATCATGGCTTCGTCGCAAATCCAGTGACGGTATTGCTGCGCCACGCGCATCGCTTCCTCGGGCTGGCCGAACAGCGCCTCGACACCCCAGCTCTTGGGATACACGATGTCCGCGTCGGCGAACGCCTCTTCCATGTTGTGGGTGACTTCGAAGCTGCCGCCGGAGCGTGCCGAATTTTCCCGGGCCAGGCGCATTGGCTCTTCCATGAGTGCGTATTCGGGCGGATGCGCCAGGCTTACGTTCATGCCGAATCGTGTCATCAGCATGATGAGTCCCTGCGGCACGGACATCGGTTTGACGTAGCTCGGGGCGTAGGCCCAAGAGACTGCAATTTTTATATCTTTCAAGTCTTTACCAAACTCTTCGCGAATTGTCATGAGGTCGGCGAGGTTCTGGCAGGGATGGTCGACATCGCACTGCATGTTGATGACGGGTACCGACGCGTGCCTGGCAACCTCGCGCATATAGCTCTGGCCCTCGCCGGGGACCAGATCGTGCCGGATCATGATGCCGTGGCCGTAGCTCGACAGGATCGTGCCCATGTCCTTGGGGCTTTCTCCATGCGCGATTTGCGAGGTCTCCGAATCGATAAAGTGTGCATGGCCGCCCAGCTGCGTCATGCCGGCCTCGAAGGAATTGCGTGTCCGCGTCGACTTGTCGAAGAAAATCAGGAAGGCGGTCTTGTGCGCGAGATGCAGTGTTGGCACCCCGTTCCTGAATTCGTCCTTGAGTTGGTCGGCCGTGTCCAGGGCGAGTTCGATCTCGCCATCCGACCAGTCCTGTGTCATGAGCCAGTCGCGGCCCTTCATGTGTTCAGGTATCGGTCTTGCAGTGCGACTCATTATCAATTTTCTCCGTTGACTAGCCTTGCGCGAACTCATCGACGAGCGCCACGTAGAACGCGGCGGCGCCCACGAGATGCTCCACCTCTGTCTGTTCGTTCGGCGCATGGGCGAAGTGTTCATGGCCCGGTCCGAGTCCTACCGTCGGTATGTCATGCATACCGGCCGTGGCTACGCCGTTCGTGCTGAATGTCCAGTGGCCGACTTCGGGCTCGCTGTCGAAGGTCTTTCGGTAAGCCGCCAGAGCCGCCTGTACCGGCACCGACTCCAGGGGGGTCTCCCAGGTCGGATAGTACTTGCGCGTCGGGTAGGTCAGGCCCGTGTAGCTTGGAACGGCATAGTCGAGCACGGTCACCTGAGCCTCGGCTGCCTGGACGGACGGCAGCGCGAGGATCTCGGCGACAGAGGTCTCCTCGGTCTCGCCGATCGTCAGCCTGCGGTCGAGGTGTATCGTGCAACCATCGGCTACGGCACACAGGCTCGGCGACGTCGAACGAATCTCGCTGATCGTAACCGTGCCCTTGCCGAGCGGTTCGCGCGGTTCGAGACGCTCGTTGAGCTTTTCGATATCGGCGATGATTCCGGCCATCTTGTAGACGGCGTTGTCACCACGCTCGGGTGCGGAGCCGTGACACGATACGCCGGATGTGTGCACCTCCATCTCCATGCGGCCGCGGTGGCCGCGGTAGACGCGCATACTCGTTGGCTCTGTAATGACGACGAGGTCCGGCCGCAGGCCGTCTTCGTTGACGATGTACTGCCAGCACAGACCGTCGCAGTCCTCTTCCTGAATGGTGGCAGTCGCATAGAAGGTGATGTTTTCCGGGACACCGCGCTTTTTCAGGATGGCGCCCGCGTATACGCTTGACGCGACGCCGCCTTTCATGTCGCTCGCGCCGCGCCCGTAGAGAATGCCGTCCTCGATCTCGGCCGAGAACGGATCGCGATCCCAGAGGTCGGCATCGCCCACGTCCACGATGTCGCAGTGGCCGTCGAAGGCGATGACACGCGGTCCCGAGCCGATGCGGCCGAGCACGTTACCCATTGGATCGACCGTGACCTCGTCGTAGCCGATGTCCATCATTTCCTGGCGGATGCGTTCGACCACCGCAGCCTCATCGGAGCTCAACGACGGTATGCGAATAATGTCCTGCATGAACCGTACGAGATCGGGTTTGATCTCGAGAGCATCCTCGTAATAGCTACTGCTCATTGCGTGTCTCCATCCCCGTTGAACGCGTCAATCAGGCGGTCCCATTCGTTGACGACGTCCTCTGCGAACACCTGCTTCCAGAAATCGTCGTCCCAGAGCTGCCGCAGTTCATCCGAACTGCGACCCTGTTGTTCGACCCAGGTGAAATACTTGAAATTGTGCAGAGCTTTCTGATCGGCGTAGGTCAGCTCGCGCAGGTGATCGGTCGTCGTTCCCTGCAGGTACCGCCCATAGTGCTGGTCGGCCAGGTGCTCGGTGTACGGGCCGTGTGCCTCGTGCATTTCCTGCATGCGCGAGCCATAAAGTTCCATGGAATCGGTCAGCGGCATGAAGATTACGTCCCGGCTGTCCATGTCGTAGTAACGCGCTGTCTTGATGGACGCGACGAGGTTGCAGATTCCCGAGATACCGATGTCGCCCAGCATTCCGATCGTCCTGTCGTCGATGCCCTCTCGGCGAAGGCACTCCTGACCCTGTTCTTCGTTAAACAGCCGCATGAGTTGCATCGTCTGCTCATCGTCGATCGCCGCGACGAGATTGGTATTGCGGACGTTGTGGATCCAGGGCACGTGCTTGTCGCCGATGCCCTCGATGCGATGATCGCCGAAACCGAATTGCAGCAAGGTCGGGCACTGCAGCGCTTCAGTGGCGACGACGCGAATGGCCGGGTGTTGCGAACGCAGGTAGTCACCCGCTGCAATGGTACCGGCCGAGCCCGTAGCGCTTACGTAGCCGGACAGTCGCCGCCCGCTCGCGTAGTGATCCCGGAATATCTCCTGGATAACCGAACCCGTGACATGGTAGTGCCAGATCGCATTACCGAATTCCTCGAACTGGTTAAAAACGACGATGCCGTCGCCGCGGTCCTTCCTGAGCTCCCAGCACTTGTCGTAGATCTCCTTGACGTTCGACTCGGTACCTGGCGTTTTGATGATTTCGTCAGTGCCGATCTCCTGGAGCCAGTCGAAGCGTTCACGGCTCATGCCTTCAGGCAGTATCGCGACAGCCGGGCACGAGAGCAGGGCACAGTCATAGGCGCCACCCCGGCAGTAGTTACCCGTGGACGGCCATACGGCTTTCTGGGTGTCGGGGTCGAAGGCGCCCGTTACAAGCCGCGGAACCAGGCAGCCATAAGCCGCACCGACCTTGTGCGCGCCCGTCGGAAACCACTTGCCGATGATGCCGACGATTGTCGCGTCGACGCCCGTGAGCGCGGACGGAAATTCGATCCAGTTGCCATTCCCGAATCCGCCACCGTGTTCGACGGCTTCATTCTTCCAGGTGATTCGAAACAGGTTCACCGGGTCGAGATCCCAGAGCCCGACCTTGCGCAGCCGTGCCTTGATCGTATCCGGTATCAATGCCGGGTCTTTTTGCTGTGCAATCGTGGGCAGGACGATGCCGCGCTCGCGTGCGCGCGCCTTGCTCTTCTGCAAGACGTCTTCGCGAATCTCAGGTATCAGCTTCAAAATTCTCCTCCCAGTTGAATCTCGGGTATTGCGTCGCGGTCTCCCCAGGCCAGTTCAATGTCAGTTGCTCCGGAGTTCATCGCGCGCAACAGTTGGTCCTGGTCGACAGGCAGGCTACGTACACGAATGCCGGTCGCCCGGTAGATGGCATTGCTTATCGCAGGGCCCGTCGGAATGCTCGGCAGTTCGCCCACGCCCTTGGCGCCGAACGGGCCACTGGCCACACCATGTTCGACGACATGCGAGATTATTCGGGGTGCGTGCGTGATGCTCGGTGTCTTGTAGCGCGCCATCACATTGGTCCACGGAGAGCCGTCTTCCTGGATGTAGTGCTCGGTCAGCGCGTAGCCAACGCCCATCACGATGCCGCCTTCGATCTGACCCTCCAGCGTCAATGGATTGAGTGCGCGGCCGACATCGTGCGCGGCGATGACTTTGCGAACCGCTACCTCGCCGGTTCGCCTGTCGATTTCGCAGAGGGCGGCTTGCGCACAGAAGGAAAACGCAACGTGCATGTCGCCGCCCGTTCCGAGCGCCTGCGTCTTCGGCGCCCAGTACTCGTATTTCGCCCTGGTGCGCTCGCCGGGAGCTTGCGCCGGCAGCTGTTCGGCCACCTCGCGTGCTGCAAGGCGAGCGGCATTGCCGCTCACGAACGACTGGCGGCTTGCCGTCGTTGGGCCCCCGTCGGGACAGAAGTCGGTGTCGCCCAGCAGCACGGTTACCTTGTCGCGTTCGATGCCCAGTTCTTCGGCGGCGCACGCGGCCAGCACTCCGGGCAGGCCCTGACCCATTTCGGCGGACGATATACGCACCTCGGCGACCAGGCCCCTGTCCGGATCCTGCCATGCTTCGACTTCGGCCTCGGCCTTGTCGGGCGCGCCGCCACCCAGCCCCGTATTCTTGTAAGCGACGGCGAGGCCCCAGGCGAAGCGCCGATGACCTTCGTCCCAGCTCCAGCGAAAGTGCTCGTCCCGCATGTCGCGTTCGACCACATCGATGCACTCGCGAAGGCCGACGCTTTCGCGCATGACCTGGCCGGTTGATGTTTCCGAGCCGATATCGAGCGCATTCATGCGCCGCAACTCGATGGCGTCGATGTCGAGCTTGCCGGCAAGAATATCCATGTTGCTCTCGACGGCGAAGCAGCTCTGGGTGACGCCGAAACCGCGAAATGCGCCACAAGGCACGTTGTTGGTATACGTGGCAAAGCAGTCGACCTTGACGTTCGGCACCGCATAGGGGCCCGTGGCATGCGTCGTGGCGCGCGTCAGTACCTTCTCGCTGAGGCTGGCATAGGCACCGCCGTCGCCATACAGTGTTGCCTGCACGGCGGTCAGCCTGCCGTCGCTGGTAGCGCCCGTACGCATGCGTATCACGGTGGCATGGCGCTTGGGGTGCACGAGCAGGCTTTCCTGCCGCGAGTACAGCATCTTCACGGGACGGCCACTCGCCTCGGCCAGCAAGGCGACATGGATTTGTCCCGCGATGTCTTCCTTGCCGCCGAAACCACCACCCATGAGCGTTGCGACGACACGCACCCGGTCAGGGTCGACATCGAGAGCCGCTGCCGCCTGGTCGCGGTCCGTGTACGGAATCTGGCTGCCGACGTAAATCGTTGTCTTGCCATGTTTCGCGGTCTCGCCACGTACCGCGTCGAAGTCCCGAACGCCGCCGTGCTCTGCCGGGTCATAGCCCGCCGGCACGCCGATCGAGCATTCGGGCTCGAGGAACAGGTGTTCGGTCGTCGGTGTGCGGTAGGTCTGGTCGACGATCACGTCGGCGTCGGCAAAACCGCGTTCGATGTCGCCTTTCTTGACCTTGATGTGCTTGAGGAGGTTACCGTCCGGGCGTTCGTCGTGTACCAGGGCTGCGTCAGGCTGCAGCGCGGCGATAGCGTCTGTAACCGGCGGCAGTTCCTCGTAATCGACGTGGATGAGGTCGATGGCCTCGGCCGCTATGCGTTCCGAATCGGCCGCCACGATAGCGACCGCGTCGCCGACGTAACGCACCTTCCTGCCACAAAGTACAGGCCAGTCGAAGGTGACAACGCCGTGTGCATTACGGCCTGGTATGTCGGCATGCGTGAGCACGGCCCGCACGCCTTCGAGCGCTCTCGCGGCGTCGGTATCGATCGATCGGATTCCTGCATGCGGGATGCCGGCGCGCTTGGTGCGCGCGTAAAGCATGCCCGGGAACCTGTAGTCGTCTGTAAAACGGGCGCTGCCTTTGATCTTCGCAAGCGCGTTCGGGTTTGGCGCCGCTTTGCCGACCGCGATACCCGGGTCCTGGGTTTCGGGAAGGTACGGCCGAACGGCCTGGCCTGACGCCTGCAGAATCGCGTTGACGACGCTCTGGTAGCCCGTGCAACGGCAGTACGAGTCCTTGAGCGCTGCGCGAATGTCCTGTTCCGTGACAGCTTCACCCTTGGCTGTCTTGTGATCGAGCAAACCCTTGGCGGTCATGATCAGGCCAGGAGTGCAAATGCCGCATTGCACGGCGCCGTGATCGAGGAATGCCTGCTGTAACGCGTGCAGCCCACCGTCCTGCGAAAGACCCTCGATGGTTTCGACTGTCGACCCGGCCGCTTTGAACGCCGGGTATACGCAACTGACCACAGGGATGCCGTCGACGAGCACCGTGCAAATACCGCATTCGGCTTCGGCGCAGCCGACCTTGGTGCCGGTCAGGCGCAGGTCCTCGCGCAGTACCTCGGACAGGTAGCGCGATTCGGGCACGTCGATGTCGACGGCGGCGCCATTGACGGTCATCTGCAGGCGACTCATCGGCTTGCTCCTGCACGCTCGGCAGCGGTCGCCAGGATGACTGGCAGCCAGGTACGTATCATGGCCTCGCGATATTCGCGCGTCGCCCGATATTTGCTTTCGCGCAACTGCACATGCCGGAGCGCCAATTCAGCAGCCTGTTCGAAATGCTCTGGCAGCGGCGGGGAACCGACAAGCGCGTCTGCTACTGGTTCCGCGAACCAGGGTACCGGCCCTACCGGGCCCATACCGATGCCCACACGCCCGATCGTGCCGTCGTTCGCCAGCGTGATCCGGGCGGCCATCGAGATGATGGGCAGGCACAGGCCTTGCGGACGCATGACGCGGTGAAATGCCGAGCCCTCGCTGTCGCCCGTTGGTCGAAATCGAAGACGTGTCAGCAATTCGCGTTGCCGGTCGATGTGGCTGCGTCCCGGACCCTGGAATGTATCCTTTGCCGGCATCCAGCGAGTGCCGTTCTGCCCGGCGACTTCTACGTCGCCGCCGAGCGCCAGCAGCCCGATCGTGCCGTCACCTGCGGGCAGGGCGTGCGCGACATTGCCTGCCAGCGTGCCCACATTGCGCACCTGCGGACCGCCGATAACGCCGCAGCTCTCCGCAAGGCACTGCCCGTGGCTCCTGATGAGCGGCTCGTTGACGATCTCGGTGTGCGTGACGCCACAGCCGATGACGATGTAGCCGTCGGTTTCCGAGATCCCGCGCAGTCCGTCGATGCGCGACGCATCAACGACTGCATCGAACGGCCGCCTGAGGCCACGCCGTGTTTCCACGAGTAAATCCGTGCCGCCGCCAACGACGCGCGCCCTGCCATCGTACTCGTGCAGTACGGCGAGGGCTTCCTCCACGGTTGCCGGCGTGTGGTAGTTCAATGAATTCGCTCCCAGATCCGTGTTGCACGCTCGGCGCTGCGCGCGCGGATCGCATCTTCGTCGATGTGCGGCAGCCGCCCGTCCTCGACAATGACCCTGCCGCGAGCAATCGTCGTTCTGACGCGAGTAAAACTCAGGCCGAACAGCAGATGACCGTAAAAGGTATCGGCATTCAGCGGCGTGAACGGGACGTAGTCCGGAATGATGACGTCGGCCAGTTGCCCGGTGGCGAGCGCGCCGCGCGGCTCCCGGAATATGCGGTTGCAGATGCTGCGGTTGTTCTTCAGCAGGATGTCGCAGGCTTCGGTGAACGCGACCGTTGGATCGCGATGGTAAGTCCGCTGGTGCAGGTACATGGCGCGCGCCTGCGAAATCAGGTGCGAGGACATTCCGTCGGTGCCAACGCCAACGGTAACGCCGTGCTTGAGCATGTCGAGAATGGGCGCGACGCCCAGGCCGTTGTTCATGTTCGATTCGGGATTGTTGACGAGCATCGAGTCCGTCGATCGCAGCAGGTCGAGTTCTCTCGATTCGAACAGCACGCCGTGAACGAACAGGGTCTTCGGTCCAGGGATACCGAAGTCCAGGAAGCGATCCATGACGCGCCTCCCATAGCGATCCATCGTGGCCTGCACATCCACCTCGTCTTCGGCGGCATGCACGTGAAAACCGGCGTCGAGAGAGTTGCCGATGTCTGCGCAGCGATCGAGTGTTCGGGTGCCCAGCGTCAGCAGTGCGTGCAGTCCGAACATGGCTTCCATCTGGCCGTCGTCTGCGTCGCGGCATTTCCTGATGTAACGAGCGTTTTCCTCGATGCCCTCTCCAGGCTGGTTGCGATCCGAGACTTCGTAGCACAGGCAGCCGTTCAGGCCGACGTCGCGAAAGGCGCGCTCGACCTGGTCGAGGCTGCCATCCCAGCAGGATGGTGAGGCGTGGTGGTCGAAAATCGTCGTGCATCCGGCACGGGCGGCGTGCATCACGCCAAGCAGGGCCGAGTAGTAGACATCTTCGGAGTCGAGTGCCGCGTCGAGCTTCCACCACAGGCTCTTGAGCGTCTCTTCGAAGTTGGTAGGCGCCGGCCCGGGCGGTGTAAAGCCGCGGGCGAAGGTCGAATACAGGTGATGATGTGCGTTGATCAGGCCGGGCATGACGAGGCTGCCACGGGCATCGACGACACGATCGACCTTGTACGTGTCGGTCGGGAATTTGCCTACGTCGATAATGTGGTTCCCTTCAATGTAGACGTTGCCGTTCTCGATAAACCGGTTCTTCTCATCGAGAGTGACAAGATGCCCGTTTGTGATAAGCAGGGAACTCATTTCATTCCTCGTATCCTGGATGGACGATTCTGCCGCCTGCGTGCGAACTCGCCGATAGCGGCAGGAACGCTGCCGATGTCTGCAGGCCTCTGAGCAAGACAAACATCTCGGCACAATGTCGCAATGACAGGCTGCCTCGTCGCTTCGTCAAGCGGCTTTGCCTGACCGCGAAGGTCTCGGGGTCGAGGCGGACGCTGCACGCCGGTCCGTAATAGTCCAGCATGCCGTTCAACTCGATTCGATGCGTCGTGTCATCGCGGCGCGAGTCGAGCGCCCATCGTTCGCCGTGCGCGGATAGCATGAAGGCATTGTCCCTTTGCGACTCGAAATCATCGCGGTCGAGATACAGTCGCGGTTTATCGCGATAGGGCCTGCCGGATGCCGGGCAGAACGTCGTGCAGTTGCCGCATTCGTTACAGAGATCGGCAAGTACCGCGACCTGGTATGCCTGCGAGACAGTGAAGGTTTCATGGCCGGCAACGCGCAACGCGTCGCTGTCTTGCTCGAGTTGCGGCAGTGCGATCGAAAAAGGCGCGTTCGCATAGGTCTGCAAGGCGATATTCGGGCATACGCCGACGCAGAGACTGCAGAAACGGTCGCAGTCGAGGCACCGGGAGGCTTCAGCGCGCGCCTCTGCTTCGCTGTAGGTCAGGACAACCTCGTCGAAGTTGCGGCGATCACCGGGGTCGGTCTGTGGCGTGGCCACGCGCCGCTCTTTCTCACCGCGACGCCGGATCAGGTCGTCAGTCGCAACGGGCCTGGCTGCGCCGGAGGCGCCCGGTTCGATGCCGAGAATATGTTGCGCAATCGCCTTGCCGGCCGCGGCCGCCTTGACGATCGAAGCGGGTCCTTCGTTGGCAACATCGCCACCGGCATAGATGCCGGGCACCGATGTCTCGTAAGTCTGCGGATCGACTTCGATGTAACCGGCCTCGTTTACCGTGACAGGTTCTTCATCGAAAAAGTCCAGTACCGCATGCTGGCTGATCGCCATTATCAGCGTATCGAGTGAAATCTCGAACTCGGATCCGGGCACCTCTTCGGGAACCTTGCGCCCCGTCGCATCGCGTTTGCCTGTGTAGTGCATGCGCGTGCAGCGCAACGCACACAGCTTTCCGTCCCGGACCTCGAGCACCGAGGGTTTGGCCAACTCGATGATATCGATGCCTTCTTCGATGAGCTGTGCAATTTCCTCGCGATCGGCCGGCATCTGGTCGATCGTACGCCGATATATCAGTTTGACTTCGCCGCTGTTCTGGCGCCAGGCAACCCGGGCGCAGTCCATCGCCGTATCGCCGGCGCCGATAATGCCGACCGTGTTCCCGATATCGAGTGCGCTGTCCTGCTTCGATTGACGCAGGAACTCGAGCGCATCGACGACGCCCGTGCAGTCTTCGCCCTGGAGTCCCAGCGTCTTGCTGCGCTGCGCGCCGACCATGATAACGATGTTCTCGAATCCTCTTTCCCTGAGGTCCGAAAGTCGAATGTCGGTGCCGACTTCCGTGCTGAAGTGAACCTCGACACCGAGCTCCGCGAGTACCGCGAAGTCCTCGGCGAAAACAGCCTGCGGCAGGCGATACTCAGGAACCGCGCCGCCGACCATTCCTCCGCCGTACGGATGTTTTTCGAATACCTCGACGGTCATGCCGCCTCGCGCGAGTTCGGAAGCGGCCGCAATGCCGCCGGGACCGGCGCCGATGATGGCGACTTTGCCGGCAACGGCGACAGCGGGCGCCTGCAATGCCGGCCGTGGCCCGGAATCCATGATGAAGCGCTTGATGTCGCGAATTGCCAGCGGCTCGTCCAGGTGCGTGCGTACGCAGGCGTGTTCGCAAAGGTGATCGCAGACGCGCCCGAGAATACAGGGGACCGGGTTGTCGGCGAGAACAACATGCCTGGCTGCTTCGAGGTCATTGTTGCGAACCGCGTTCATATACGCCGGCACGTCCTGATCCAGCGGACATTCATCGCTGCAGGGCGCCCTGATGCAGTCGAACGCGGTAAGCACTCTGGAGGTCTTCGTGTGCGTCTTGTCGAACCCGTTCTTCGCGTTGTCGGGGTCCGAGCGTGCGTCGGCCGCGTAAGCGGCCAGGTTCCGCATTGCGGCTGTCGTCGAGTCGCTGCCGTCCCCGGCGGAGCGAACAATGAACTCGTCAAGACTCGCTGCCGCCGAGTCATCCATCGCGGAGTCGATCGCCGAGACGTAATCAGCGAAGCGCAGGTAACCGCCGGTCCTGAGAAGGTCGGAACACACTGTAATCGTCTGCATTCCGGCTGCCAGCAGGCTGGCAATATTGTTGCGGCTGGCGCCGGCCGAAAACGACATGGGCAGCCGGCCCTCGAAGTCCCGGGCCAGCTTGTTGGCGAGACTCAACGTTATCGCGTGCAAAGGGCGACCGGACAGGTATGACATGTCCTCGCCCGCATTGAAAACAGGTCGCGAGTTCTCAACCTCCAGCGTGTTGGATAGCTTGACGCCGAACGAAAGGTCGCAATCGTCTGCAATGCGTTGCAGGTTCGAAAGCATCGGCACGGCATCGGCGTAGTCGAGGTCATGTTCGAACGCGATATCCGGGACGACGACGTCACGATAGCCGAGTTCGTTGTTGAGGATCGTTCGAACGAGGTCCGGGCCCAGCAAAGTCGGATTGCACTTGACCAGTGTATGCAAGCGCTTCTCCTGCAACAGGTAAGCGCTGATGCTTTCGATTTCCCCGGGCGGGCAACCGTGCATGGTCGACAGCGTAACGTTGTCGGAGATGCAGTCCGGAATGGAGACATCGCGTACGGCGGGATAGAACCGCGCGACCTGATCGATGATTTCGTTCTTGTAGTTCGAGCAGTCGTTCATCTGCTCGAGGAACCACTGCATGTTGGGTTTTTGGATGCCCTCGAGATCGTAGCCGACGCTCATGTTGAACACGATCGCCGGACGGTCCCCGGGATGGCCGAGCATGTGGTGTAGCGCGTGTATGAGTACCCATGCGCGCAGGTATTCGTCGAAGGACTGGAAGACCTTGAGTTCCTGCGACCATTCGACGTTGTATCCCTCGTCCTGCATATCGATGCAGGGCTTGCTTACATCCAGCTCATCGAGGGTCTGGACGGTCTTCAGTTCGATGTAACGCGCACCGCACAGCCAGGCGGCAACGATGTTCTGTGCCATCTGCGTGTGAGGACCCGCCGCCGGTCCGATGGGTGTGTCGAGCGGGTGGCTGAAAACCGTGGTGCGAAATCGGTCGTTGCCGTCTGGCGCAAAGAAATGCCGGCGGGGGATGCCGAAGGCCGAAGCACAATGATCCAGCTCGCCGAATAGCCAGGCGGCAAGCTGTTCTGTCGAGATAGGCCGGAACAACTCGGACATGGTCAACCGCCTCCCGTAGTTCCGAACCAACCGATCGTTACAGGACGATTGAACCTTTTATGGTGGAGCGGTTGAAATACGCACTTGCCGCAAGCGGCTTACGCTGCCTGAATCTAGCCGCTGGCAGCCCGCCTCTGCAGCTTGTCGTCATACATTCGGGAATCGGCATCCGCAAGCATGGCTTCAACGGTCGAATGCCTGCCAGGGTCGAACTGGATCGTGCCCACGCTCCAGTCGAGCTGTTGTTGAATAGGGCATTTGGCTTCAGCCGCCATGTCCCTCAGGCGCTTCAGTGCGGTGGCCGAACACCCGGCCGAATCGCCCAGCAGCACGACAAATTCATCACCGCCCAGGCGGCCGATGGCGTCAGCTGTCCGAAAGCTCTTCACAAGTAGTTTGGCGAAATGCTGCAATAACTCGTCACCGGCCCCGTGGCCATGCGTGTCGTTGATGGCCTTGAAGCCGTCGAGATCGAAAAAGGCCAGTTCTGCCGAGGTCCCTGTGCGCCGACAAAGAGACAGCAGGTGGTTGGCGACCAGGTTAAAACCGCGCCGATTGGCGACCTGCGTAAGGTCGTCGACCGTGATTTGCGACGAGACTTTGACCTCGTCCTCCACCATGGCGGCCAGATCGCTTAGTGATTCGACGTCCTCGTCACCAAACTCCCGCGGATTCGGGTCGATGATGCACAGCGTGCCGATGCGATAGCCGTCCGGGTGCTTGATCGGATGGCCGGCGTAGAAGCGGATGAACGGCGCATCCGTCACAAGTGGATTATCG
>Ga0209456_10000667_pt1 | contig 18000 bp, 18 predicted proteins | sample COG_11_FD_184755 | JGI IMG/M metagenome (GOLD analysis project Ga0209456, IMG submission 184755) | Pelagic marine sediment microbial communities from the LTER site Helgoland, North Sea, for post-phytoplankton bloom and carbon turnover... | ecosystem: Environmental > Aquatic > Marine > Neritic...
TCGAATGAAGCCCAAGTGCATCGGGGCCTGGACCAGCCAGCGCCGGGATAGGCGTTTCCAAGACACACTGTTTTTTGGACAAATCCATAGACCTCAATGGTTGCAATGCTTAACGAGATTCCATAGCCGCCTGGTGGGAAATGCGGGCTATCGATTGAGCGTGCTCAGTAGTTCCCAAACGAGCAGTAACGCGAAAACGAACAGCGCAATCGCGATAGTGGTCCCAACCGTCTGAACGCCACCAAGCCGGCTGTGTTCGCCGTGCCACCTGCGGGCGAAATCGTTCACCACGGTGAAGCCCTGGTGAACGCCTTTGCGGACGGGTTCAGCCAGGCGCTTCGCGGACCGGTAGCACCAGTCGACGACATCCGGAGCCAGCCTGCGATAGAACCAGTCGCTGTCTAGGTTGATCAGTCGTTTTTCCGGCGGGTAGAGACCCGTGCGCATCAGCACCGAGAAGGCCAGCGCCGAAAACACCAGCAGCTGAAGCTGCGTGAGCACATGGCTGGCAGTGTAGGGCACGTAATTGACCGCGAAAGGCAGCATTGCGTAAAGAGGGTCGGGGTACACGCCGATGCTGATGCACAGCGTCGCAGTGATCGCCATCGCCACCAACATGTTGACCGGCGCCTCCCGACAGCGCTTGCCGGAGTCGTGCGCGAAAAAGGCGAAATAGGGGATCTTGATTCCCGAGTGATGGAACACCCCGGCAGAGGCGAACAGCAGCACGAGCCAGGTGATTAGGTATCCCTCGCTCGCCGCCGCCGACAGGATCATAGACTTGCTGACGAAGCCGCTGAACAGAGGAAAAGCCGAGATCGAAGCCGCGCCGACGATGCAGAAAGTCGTGGTCCACGGCATCGACTTGTACAGCCCCCCGAGATCGGTGCCGTTCACCGTGCCCACGCGGTACAACACCGCGCCCATCGACATGAACAGCAGTGCCTTGTACAGGATGTGGCTGAAGGCGTGCGAGGCCGTGCCGTTCAGTGCGAGCTCAGTGCCAATGCCGACACCTACCACCATGAAGCCGAGCTGATTGTTCAGGCTGTAGGCCAGCACGCGGCGCAGGTCGTTCTCGATGACCGCGTAGAAGATCGGGAACGCGGTCATCGTCGCGCCGATCCAGATCAGCGCCTCGGTGCCGGCAAAGCCGCGGGCGAGCGCGTAGACCGCAAGCTTGGTGGTGAACGCCGAGAGGAATACGGTACCCGCTTCGGTCGATTCGGGATAGGCGTCCTGCAGCCAGTTGTGCAGGAGCGGGAAAGCGCACTTCATGCCGAATGCCAGGAAGATCAGCAAGCCACCGGGCCCGTCTAACCCGATGTGCTCGAAGCGCAACGACCCAGTGGCGATTAGCTGCTGTAGCGCACCGAACAGCAGCAATATCCCCGACAGGATCTGGATCACGATGTAGCGCATGCCTGCACGGTAGGCACGCTCGCCGCCGCGCGCCCAGATCAGGAACACCGAGGTCACCGCGGTGAGCTCCCAGAATACGAACAGCGTCAGCAAGTCCCCGGCGAGCACCGCGCCGATCGCCGCGCCGGAATAGGCGAGGCCCGCCGCCGGCTGTACCCAGTCGCGCACGTGCAGTGCGTAGATCGATGACAGCAGCGCCGCGATCAGGAACACAAGCGTGAACAGCACGCTCCAGGAGTCCACGCGCAGGAGGAGCAGTTGCTCGCCCAAAAACTCGAGCTGTCCAAACTCCCCCGCGGGTAGCAGCCAGAGCTGTACCATGCCAACGATCGGCAGCACGAGCGTCCACGCGCCGCGCACCTTGCCGCGCAGAAACGGCACCAGCGCGGCCCCGAGAATCAATGTCCAGGCGGGAGAGAGCTCAGTGCCGCTCATAGTAGTCCTCAGGTCGGCTCACCACGAGGCGCAGCACCTTTGCGGCGAGCACCAGGCCGACGCAGGCGAAGAATCCAAACCAGCCGTGAAAGCCGAACCAATTCTCGAAGGAGAAATCCACGTGCTTGTGCACCAGCGGCTCGACCAGGAACAGCAGCGCGCATAGTCCCCACACTCCCCAGTAAACCTTGGTGACGTTTTCCTTTCGGTCCAGCCAGTATTCGCGTTCGCTCTCGGGTCTCATCGTCGGCCTCCTGCGAGAATAGGTATAAAATCCTATATATATGCGGTTTTCAGGCAAAATAGACAGCCGCAGAAACTGCATTTGTGCGGCCTTGCCCTTCCTGACACATAGGTTACGAAATGTTCCGGGGGCATAGGTTACACAATTTAGGGTTTTGGAGGTAACTCCAATGCGTTGGAAAAAGTGTGCCCGTATGGACGGGATACTGAGATTTGTAGCCCGCCTACTTGAAGGAGATAAGATTGCGGTGTTGCGCTGGGAGTTTGGGATTTCCCGCAAGACCGGCTACAAGGTATTCAACCGTTACAATGATTTGGGATCAGGGGCCTAGCCCGTGCTCATTTCCGTCAAGAGTCGATACAAAGGCTGCGCATAGAAAAACACCACGATACAGCCCACCGCGGTCACCGCCAGAGCCGCCACCGAGGGGAACGGCGCCTCCCGGATCGCATTCGACGTCGCTGGAGTAGATCTGGGGGGGAATAGAAAGCCCCGTATCGGAATGACCATCAGATATGCCACGTTCAAAAGGGTGCTGATCAAGAATACGGCCAGCATGGCCCACTGCTCGGCGGATGCGGCGCCCAGCATGAGGTACCATTTGCTCCAGAATCCCCCGGTCAGCGGCAGTCCTATAATACTCAGGCAGCCGATCAGCATGGCAGCGTAAGTGATCGGCATGGATCTTCCGAGCCCGTCCATGTCGCTGATCTCGGTCTTGTGGGTGGCGACGTAGATCGCGCCGGCGCAGAAAAACAGCGTGATCTTTCCCAGCGCATGGGTGGCGATGTGCATCCCCGCGCCGACAACGGCGACGGAATTCACCAGCATGGCGCCCAATACGATGTAGGAAAGCTGGCTCACCGTGGAGTACGCGAGCCTCGCCTTGAGGTTGTCCTTGGTGAGTGCGACAAGGGACGCCAGGATCACCGTCGCCGCCGCGACCCACATCATCCAGCGGTTTGCCCCGGTTTCGCGCAGGAAGTCGATGCCGAAGACGTAAACGGTAATTTTCAACACCGAGAACACACCTGCCTTTACTACGGCGACCGCGTGCAGCAGCGCGCTGACCGGCGTCGGCGCCACCATGGCCGCGGGCAGCCAGCGGTGAAAGGGCATGAGGGCGGCCTTGCCGATGCCGAAAAGATACAGCGCCACGAGCAGCGGCAGGAACGCGGGATCGATTTTCCCCTTCAGGATGCCGCCCGCCGTGAAGTCGAGGTGTCCGGCCGCGTTCCACGTCCACACCAGGGCGACCAGGAAAAAACTGAATGAGGTGGCCAACAGGATACCGAGGTAGACGCGGCCGCCCTGGCGGGCTTCGTCGGTTCCCTTGTGCGTAACCAGCGGGTACGTGGAAAGCGTAAGCACCTCGTAAAACACGAACAGCGTGAAAACGTTCGCGGAGAGCGCGACGCCCATCGCCGCGGCGATCGAGATCGCGAAGAACACGTAGAAACGCGTCTGGTGCTGCTCGTTGTTGCCCCTCATGTAGCCTATGGAGTAGATCGAGGTGATGATCCACAACCCCGACGCGACCGTTGCAAACAGCAGTCCGAGCGGCTCCGTGGAGAGGCTCAGCGGGAGCCCGGGGAACGGCGTCGCCAGCACGGCGACCGCCTGGCCGTCGCTCTGCTCGAGCAGGAACAGCACCTGCAGAAACAGCAGCACCGAGGTGCCTATGGTCACGGCCTCCCGTAAATTCGGCTGACTGCCCGCCGCAGCGATCAAAACGGCCCCGAAGAGCGGGATCAGGATCGTCAGAATGAGCGCGATCTGTGTTTCCACTACCTCAGCCCCAGGAGGTCCGCGGCCGCGACGCTGGCAAAGTCTATAGTCAGCTGCGCGTTGATGCCGAAATACACGTTGGCGACTATCAGCAGCCACGTCGGAATCAGCAGGCTCAAAGGCGCTTCGTTTACTTCGGTATTCGGTGCGGGTTTGAAGTAAGCCGCTTCCACGACGCGCCAGATGTAAACGACCGCGAGCAGGGAACTCGCGACGACGAGCACCGCCAGCCACCACCAGTCGCGTTCCAGTGCGGCGAGGATGAGATACCACTTGCTGACGAAGCCCACCGTCAGGGGCACCCCGATGAGGCTGAGCCCGCCTACGACGAAGGCCATGGTCGTCCACGGCATGGTTCGTCCGATCCCGGCGAGATCGTTCAATTCCAGACTCTTGATTCGGTAGAACATGCAGCCCAGGGCCATGAACAGCGCGCCTTTCATCAGCGCGTGATTGAACAGGTGAAGGATGGCGGCGGTGATGCCGGTGGGAGAGGCGAGACCGATACCCAGGACCATGTAGCCCACCTGGGCCACGCTGGAGTATGCGAGCATCCGCTTGACGTTGTGCTGATAGATGGCAACCAGGGACATGCTGAAGATCGCCACCACGCCCATGATCAGAAGAATTTCGTTCAGCCTCATGGTGCGCAGCGAAAACGACTCGCTGAAGATATCGAAGAAGAAGCGCAGCAGGAGGTAGATCGAGACCTTGGTTGCGCTCGCCGCCATGAAAGCGGTCACCGCGGAGGGCGCGTAGGTGTACGCGTTCGGCAGCCAGTAGTGCAGGGGAAACACCGCCGCCTTCAGCGCGATGCCCAGCGCCAGGAACGCGAAGGCGGCGTGAACGGTGGTGGTGTGCGACACCGCGGGAATGCGCTCTGACAGGTCCGCCATGTTGAGCGTGCCGGTCATCATGTACAGAAGGCCTACGCCGATCAGGATGAACGTGGCGCCGATGGTGCCCATCACAAGATACTGAAAGGCGGCGGTGAGCGCGCGGCGGTCGGGCCCGAGGCTGATCAACAGGTACGACGAGAGTGAGGAGATCTCGAGGAAGACGAAGACGTTGAACGCATCCCCGGTCACGGTGATGCCCAGCAGGCCGGTCAGGCACAGCAGCCACCCGGTATACGCGAGGTGGATGCGCCTGATGCCGAGTTCGTATCGCAGGCTTTCCCGCGCGTAAACCAGGACCACGGAGCTCATTCCGGACACGATCACGAGTACGAACGCGTTGACCACATCGACCTTGTACTCGATGCCCCAGGGCGCCGCCCAGCCGCCCAGTTCGTAGCGTATCTCACCGGTGGAATACGCCTGCCAGAGCAGAGATATTGAGATAAGAAACGAAATACAGCTCACCGACAGCGCCAGCAGCCAGGTCACGGTTGCCTGGCGGAACACGACGCAGGCGGGCGCCGCGAGCAACGGGAGCGCCACTTGAAGAACGGGAAAGTGCGTGCTAATCAACGGGATCGTTCTGATATATTTTTTCTTCGTCTACCGAACCGTATTCGGAGTGAATGCGCACGATCAGGGCCAGTCCCAGCGCCGTTGTCGCAACGCCGACCACGATCGCGGTCAGAATCAGTACGTGCGGCAGCGGGTTCGAGTAGATCTTGTATCCCTCGGCTAGGATCGGCGCGGTGCCCCCGGCGACTTTACCTATGGAAATGTACAGAATGAATACGGACGTCTGGAAGATATTCAAACCGATGATCTTTTTGATCAGATTGGTGCTCACGATGACCACGTACAGTCCGGTCATCATCAGGAGAAATACGATCCAGTAGTTGTACAAACCGATATAGGTCATTGCTGATCGCTCTTCTCAATCGAGTCCTGCTCGTCGTCATCTTCGGCCGCTGGATCATCCAGATCCTTCTGGCGATAACCCGCAAACGAGTAGAACAGGCTGACCATGACGAAGGCGACGGTGACGCCCACACCCAGTTCGATCAGCATGATGCCGATATGCTGACCGGCCGCGGGGGTGGCTCCCAGAACGCTGTAATCCAGAAAATTACCGCCTCTGATCAGGCTCAGGACACCGATCCCCGCGTACAACAATACGCCAATTCCGGTCATGTGGTGGATTATGCTTTGGGGCAACACCTTCTTGGTGGTCTGCAGTCCGAATATCAGTGCGTACAAGATGATGCCGGATCCGAATATCACTCCGGCCTGGAAGCCGCCCCCGGGACCGTAGTCCCCGTGAAACTGGACGTACAGTGCGAACAGCAGGATCACCGGGATGAAGGACTTGGCCACGACTCTTAAAACAATATGGTGTTCCATCGTTCAGGACCCCCGCCGCGTCGTTTTCCGTCTTGGTCTGCGCCTTGACAGCAGGCAGAGCACACCGACACCCGCGGTGAATATCACCGTCACTTCGCCGAGAGTATCGTATCCTCGATAACTCGCCAGCACCGCGGTCACAACGTTGGGGATCTGGACCTCGGTTCTGGTGCCTTCTATATATTCCGGCGCCACATGCAGATTGGCCGGCGCGTTGGGGTCGCCGACCAGAGGCATGTCCAGCGAGGCATAAATTAGCGCCGCACCGATGGCCGCGGTAATCAGGAACGGGATCAGGGGCCTGCTGTGTTTCACCTCCAGGCGGGCGCCCGTTATGGACAGCGTGCTGAGGATGAGTATGGTGGAAATTCCGGCCCCCACCGCGGCTTCCGTGAACGCGACGTCAACCGCGTCGAGCACCACGAATATCAGGGCGCACAACAGGCTGTATATTCCAAACAGCATGGCGGCGCCGAACAGGGACCGCAGCCGCACGATCCCAATGGCCAGCACGGTCAATAATGCCAGGAGAGCCAGATCGACCAGCGCCTCCATCAATCCCGCTCCAGGTGTTTTGGCTTCAATCCGCCGTGGAGTGCCGACTTGGCCAGAGCATGCGTTGCGGTGGGACCGGTGAGCACCAGAAGGACGAATATCATGATCAGCTTCACCGAGATGAGCGACCAACCGGACTGCAGCAGCAGTCCCAGCAGCACCAGCCACGCACCGAGGGTCTCACCACAGCCCGCGGCGTGCAGGCGGGTGAAAAAATCAGGCAACCGGATCAGCCCGACGCCCCCGATGATGATGAACGCGGCACCGCCGATCAAACACAGCGCGGTCGCGATATCCAGAACAACGCTCATCTATTCGTTCTCGTTCCGGTGTGTGGAGGACTGTTTACCCAGATCCTGATACTCGAAGAATTTGAGTACCGCGATGGTCCCAATGAAGTTGATCAATGCATACACCAATGCGATATCTAGAAAATCCGGCCGCTCCATGAGAAATCCAAGCACCGCGATCATCAGCACGGTCATCGTGCCGAACGCGTTCACGGCGAGTATGCGGTCGTAAAGCGTCGGTCCGTCCAGCCCGCGGTACAGGGCGAGCGCCATGCCGACGACGATACCCAGCGCAGTGATCATATATATCATCGCTGTCCGGACCTCGGGTCGTCGGGTTGTGGGCGTTCGACAGCGCTGACACGCCTGTCCATTTCCCCGTCCAGCAGCGCTTCCGCGGGATCGGCCGCCAGTGCATGGACCTCGATCTCGTAGCCCTCGAGGTCGATGGACACGGTGCCGGGCGTCAGCGTAATGGAATTGGCATAGATTACCTGTCCCAGTTCCGTCCTTTGCGAGGTGCGCACCTTCAACAGTTTTGGCTGGATAGGGAGATCGGGGTCGATGATGCGCCGCGCGACGTCGATGTTGGATTTGACGACTTCACCGCCCAACCAACCCCAGTACAGCATGAGCCTGATCGGGTGAAGGTGGAGGGGATGTTCCTCGTGGTCGACTAGATCCATGCGTTCGCTGATGTACCAAACGAGCAGGCAGGATGCCGCGCCCAGGCCAAGCAGGAGCGGAGTGTAGTGACCGGACAGCAACAGCCAAATGATTGCTAGAAAGAGTACCAGATAGAGCGAGCGTGCCATGGACCGGTCAATAGTGTTCCTGTACGGCGGTTATTTTTTTCGAATATTACCGCAATGTTACACGCCGTCGGGCGGATCCACACATTCCATTTGATGATGGGTGCGATTAAATTCGAATTGTTTGTTACGTTTCGTAACATAATTTGCTAATCTTGCCCCTCGTTATGAAAGACACGCCCAGCCGTCATCCGCGGGAGCGACTCATACTTGTCGTCGCGATTACGCTGTTGTTGTTTGCCTCGCCGTTCATCTTTTCCTGGGCGCGGGATAACAGTCCATGGTATCTCATATATCTGCTCTGGTTTTTCGTCATAGGTCTCAGTGCCTGGCATTCTTTGACTCGACGAACTGATGACTTTTAGCCTGACTTATCTTTTTCTGGCCGTAATCGGCTATTTGTCGCTGCTGTTTCTTCTTGCCTATGCGACGGAACTCGGAAAGGTTCCGAAGCGGATAATATATCATCCCGTGACCTACGTTTTGTCCCTGGGTGTTTACGCGACATCGTGGAGTTACTACGGCAGCGTCGGATTCGCCGAATCCCAGGGTTACAACTTCCTCGCTGTCTACGTGGGCGTGACCATTGCGTTTATCATGCTACCGGTCCTTCTGCAACCCATCCTTCGGCTGGTGCGCGAATACCAGTTGACTTCTCCGGCCGATCTGTTTGCGTTTAGATATCGAAGTCAGCTTGCCGGCATTGTCGTGACTTTGTTCATGTTGGCCGGGACCCTGCCGTATATTGCGCTGCAGATCAGAGCCGTTACGGAATCCATGCGCGTACTCACCCAGGAGGCGGCCCCAAAGGTTCTGGCGCTCGGATTTTGTGTCATCCTCACCCTGTTCGCCATACTCTTTGGCGCCCGCCACATTTCTTCCAGGGAGAAACATGAAGGACTCGTGGTGGCTATCGCGTTCGAGTCACTGGTGAAACTGCTGGCGCTGCTCGTGGTTGGTTTTTTTGCCGTTTTCGGCGTATTCGGGGGGCTGGGGGGAATGAACACCTGGCTGGATGCAAACCCGGAGGCGCTGCAGGCACTGTACCAACCGGTGCGTGAAGGCCCGTGGATCAGCATTATCTTTCTTTCATTTGCCGCGGCGTTCCTGTTACCAAGACAGTTCCATATGACGTTTACGGAAAACATGAACCCCCGTGCACTGCCCTTCGCAGGCTGGGCCTTCCCACTCCTGTTGCTGCTGTTGAACCTGGCCATACCCCCGATCCTATGGGCGGGTCAGGTCATCGATGCACCAACCAGTCCGGACTACTACGTACTCGGAATCACGCTCAACAGTGGGTCCAACTGGTTGCCAATCGTTGCTTTTATCGGCGGCGTATCGGCCGCCAGTGCAATGGTGATCGTCACCACCGTGGCCCTGTCGGCCATGTGCCTCAACCATATCATTCTACCGGCCAGTTACCCCGACCCCACCGTGAACCTATATCGGTGGCTGCTGTGGGGAAGGCGCATCGTCATCGCTGCAATCATCCTGGCCGGCTACGGATTTTACGTGGTCCTGGAGCACAACCAGGGACTGGTACAGCTGGGTCTGATTTCGTTTGTCGCGGTGGCACAGTTTCTTCCCGGCGTCGTCGGGGTCCTGTACTGGTCTCGAGCCAATCAGCACGGTTTCCTTGCCGGTCTCGCGGGCGGTGTTCTGGTGTGGCTCGCCACGCTCATCGTTCCGCTGCTCGAGCAGGCGGGGCAGCTCCGTACCGGGTTTACTCTGACCCCCTGGCTGGAGTACACGGGTCAGGACAAGTGGACTTTCGTTACCTTCTGGTCGCTGACGGTGAATTCGTTTCTGTTCGTCGTCGTCTCGCTGCTTACGCGACAAAAACCCGAGGAAATAGAGGCGGCGAACGCGTGCACCCGTGAACTGCTGGCCACGGGTGGCGGCGTGTTGAGAGCACGGTCCACGGGAGAAATCTCACAACAGCTCGGGCGCATGGTAGGAACGGATATGGCCCAAAAGGAAGTCTCGCGTGCGCTGGAAGACCTGGGTATGCGCCCCGAGGAGGCCAATCCCGTGGAACTGAGACGGCTGCGGGACCGCATCGAGCGGAATCTGTCCGGATTGCTTGGGCCCGAGATGGCGCGCGCCTTGGTCAATCAGCAACTGCGGGTCGATCATGCAACTCAGAACGTACTCGCCGACACCATCAAAATCATCGAAACCCGTCTCGAGGACTCGAGGATGGAATTGAGGGGCGTCGCCGCGGAGCTGGATACATTGCGGCGATATCACCGGCAGGTACTGCAGGATCTGCCGATTGGAGTCTGCTCACTGGGCCCGGACGGAGAGGTCGTGATCTGGAACCAGGTCATGGTGAAAATGTCAGGGCTTCGTGCCGACGAGACCACCGGCCTCAAGATCGAAGATCTTCCGGACCCGTGGGGAGAATTGCTGCATCAGTTCCTCCACGCAGAGGAAAGCGGGGCAAACAAGGTGCGCAGAATCGTCGACGGCGATTCTAGGTGGTTCAACCTTCACAAGGCCCGGCTCGACAAGATCCCATCCGTGCAGCCGGAACAGACTGAACGGCGGCAAATTGGGGTGGTCGTCATTATCGAGGATCTGACCGAGACCCAATTGCTCGAAGCCGAACTCATGCACAGCGAGCGGCTGGCATCCATCGGGCGTTTTGCCGCGGGAGTCGCACATGAGATTGGAAATCCGGTTACGGGCATCGCGTGTCTGGCCCAGAACGTTCGTGATGAAAGCAAAGACCGGGATACCAAAAACGCGGTTAACCAGATACTGGAGCAGACCCGGAGGATCGGGAATATCGTGCGGTCCCTGGTCGGGTTCAGCCACGGCGGGCAGATAGACACCGACTACAGGACGCTGGGGCTTTCGGCCTGCATTGCCGAGGCCATTGAGCTGGTCAAACTGAGTGAACGGGCGAAACACTTGCGCATCGATGTTTTCTGTGCGGGGGATATTCATGTGTGGGGCGACCGGCAGAGGTTGTTGCAGGTATTTGTCAATGTGCTGATCAATGCCTGCGATGCGTCGCAATCCGATGACAAAGTGAGCGTGACCGTAAAGGAAGATGACGCCAGGGTAGACATCTGCGTCGAAGACGCTGGCAGCGGTATCGAGGAAAAGGATCTGGATCGCGTATTCGATCCGTTCTTTACCACCAAGGAGCCCGGGGTGGGGACCGGGCTCGGGCTGGCGCTGTGCTACAGCATCGTGCGTGAACACGGCGGACAGATCATCATCCGCAGCACCCCGGGTCAAGGCACGTCGGTCCTGATCAGGCTGCAGCGCACCGAGGACAGTGGGCAGCAGCAAATGGCGGCGAATCAATGATACGTATCCTGGTAGTCGACGACGAAGCCGTCATCAGGTCGGCGCTGAAGCGCCTGCTGAATCGTCACAAATATGATGTCGTCGCGGTGGGCTCCGTGAAGGAGGCCGAAGCCGAGTACGACGCCAGGACGTTTGACCTGATCATTGCGGACTTGCGGCTGCCCGGGGCCGCCGGTACCGACATCATCAGCAAAGTCAATGGAACCCCGGTACTGATCATGACCAGCTATGCGAGCGTCAAGTCCGCCGTCGAATCGATGAGGATGGGCGCGGTGGACTATATCGCGAAGCCTTTCGACCACGATGAGCTGATCATGGTGGTAAAACGGATCGTCAAGGAAAGCCGCCTGCAACGACAAAACGCAGCGCTCAAATCGGATGTTCAGAGGGAGTACCCGATCAGCGGCATGATCGGAAACTGCGGTTCCATGAAAGAGGTGTTTGAACGGATTGACAAAGTCGCGCCTACGGATACCAACGTGCTGATTTTCGGCGAGTCCGGCACGGGAAAGGAACTCGTCGCCCGGGCGCTGCACGAAGCCAGCCCCAGAAAAGATGCACCCATCGTCACCGTCAATTGCGGTGCCATACCGAGCGAGCTCATCGAGTCGGAGTTGTTCGGTCATGAGAAGGGCGCTTTCACGGGTGCGGTCGGCGCCCGTTCCGGGCTGGTCGAGGCGGCCCACGGCGGCACGTTGTTCCTGGACGAGATCGCCGAACTTCCGCCCACTGCGCAGTCGGGACTGCTGCGCGCGTTGCAGGACGGCGAAGTGCGCCGGCTGGGTTCGACGACCGCCCGAAAGGTCGACGTCCGTGTGCTGGCCGCAACCCACCAGGACCTTGCGCAGCATGTCAGAGACGGCCGCTTTAGGGAGGACCTGTACTTTAGGCTGCACGTGATTGAGATCGCCTTGCCGCCGCTTCGCGAGCGCGGGAAGGATGTGCTGGCGCTTGCCGATCAACTCGTGGTGCGCATGTGCGCACAACTCAACAGGCCACCGGCAAAGTTGTCCGACCGGGCCAGGGAGGCAATTCGAAAGTACCGCTGGCCGGGAAATGTGCGCGAGCTGGAGAACGCGATCGAACGCGCGGCCATCCTGTGTGACGGGGTAGTGATAGACAGCGCGCATCTGCCATTGGATGTCAGCAACAGCCCGTCGGGAGCGGCCGTCAGCCCTGCGCAACCCGGTTCACTGGATCAGTACTTCAGGGACTTCGTCAGGGCAAACGAAGCGGGCATGACCGAGACGGAACTCGCACGGCGCCTGGGCATAAGCCGGAAGACACTGTGGGAAAAGCGTCAGCGACTGGGACTGCCACGAAACAACAAGGCGTGACTTCCAGCCAGCCCGGCGTTTATCGGCGCCTGCGCTGCGCCATCGTCGTGGATCCCGATGAGAAGTACGGGCCAGGTTTGGTGCAGCGCACCATGTTACCTCCAAGTTACGTTGTTACGATTAGTAACAAATTTTAGTGTTCATGCCGCCTAAGATCATTACTTCAAACTGTTAATAACTATAAACAATTTGTTTATTTCGAAAACAGGCACGATAATTGCTTGCGAAGAGCTTCGATATTCCAAGGAACTCATGCGACGGACTCGTACCCGAGCATGGTCAGGGATGTTCACTAAAACCAACCTTAAAACCAACCTTCAATCAATCAAAGGGGGAGCAACTAACAATGGATGCAAAAATGGTATGGTTGTTCGTGTTCGTCATCCTCTATTGGGCCTACTGTATTTTCTGGGGCATCAAGGGAGCGATGACCGCGAAGACCGCAAGCGACTACTTCATCGCCGGTCGGCGACTGTCGCTGTGGGTATTCGTGCTCGCTGCAACCGCAACATCCTTCTCCGGCTGGACATTCATGGGACATCCGGGCCTGTTGTATCGTGACGGGTTCCAGTACGCCTATGCTTCGTTTTATGCCATAACCATCCCGTTCACGGGCGTGATGTTTCTCAAACGCCAGTGGATGCTAGGCAAGCGCTTCGGTTTCGTGACACCGGGCGAGATGATGTCACACTATCTGAAATCGGATCTCATTCGCCTGTTGATCATCGTCGTGGCGTTGTGCTTTTCGGTTCCTTATCTCGGGCTTCAACTGCGCGCCTCGGGCTTCCTGTTCAACGTGCTGACCGACGGTATACTCAGCGTCGATGTAGGCATGTGGCTGCTGTCCGCGGTGGTGTTTATCTACGTGGCATCCGGCGGGTTACGCGCGGTGGCATACGTGGATACGGTGCAGTGTATTCTGCTCGCGGGCGGTATCATCGCCATTGGCATCATTGCCATCAGCTACGTGGGCGGATGGGAAAACCTGAATCAGGGCATTGCCGCACTGGCGCAATACGACCAGAAGCGGACGCTAGACGGCTACAGCCACTACATTGCGATACCCGGCGTGATTCAGTTCGTGTCGAGCGGCCCGAGCGCGGTCGGCGGCGCCTGGACCGGCATGATGGTGTTGACCTATATGTTCGCGTTGATGGGCATCCACTCGTCCCCGGCGTTCACCATGTGGGCCTTCTCCAACACCGATCCGCGTCCGTTCGCACCCCAGCAGGTGTGGGCATCGGCGTTCGGCATCGGATTCATCCTGTTCTTTTTCACCGCCTTCCAAGGGCTGGGCGGCCACTTGCTGGGCGCCGATTTGGGCTTCATGGAGGCGTATCCTGAGCACGTAAACAACGTCATGCAGGCGGGTCTTGGCGGCAAGGATCTGATGGAGTCCGCGGGCAAGCAGGGCATGCTGGTTCCGCAGTTTATCCATCTGATGGCCGACACGGCACCCTGGCTTGTCGGTCTGCTGTCGGTTTGCGCTCTGGCCGCGATGCAGTCCACGGGCGCGGCGTATATGTCGACTGCCGGTGGCATGCTGACCCGCGACCTGCTGAAGCACTTCCTCATGCCGCAGGCCAGTCACGCACAGCAGAAGTTCTTTGGCCGGCTTGGTGTGTTGATCATCGTGCTCGCCGCGCTGGTCGTCGCCACGACGTCCAAGGACGCGCTGGTGCTGCTCGGCGGCCTGGCGGTCGCTTTCGGGTTCCAGATGTGGCCCTCGCTGATGGCTGTTTGCTACTTTCCGTGGTTTACCCGGCCAGCGCTGAACCTTGGGTTGGTTGCCGGCATTATTGCGGTGATCTCCACCGAGACGGTCGGACAGAGTCTGGGAATCACCGCCTGGGGGCGCTGGCCGCTGACCATGCATTCAGCGGGCTGGGGCATTTTCTTCAACCTGGGGGTCGTGGTCCTGGTGTCTGCGGTAACGCAAAACCAGGCGGATATGGAACACAAGATGAAGTTCCACAACTTCCTGCGTGAGCACGCCGCTCTGCCGGATGCCAAGAAAGGGCTTATTCCGGTCGCGTGGATCATCACCCTGGTCTGGTTCTTCTTCGGCATCGGCCCGGGTGCCGTCATTGGAAATACCATTTTTGGTGATCCCAATGACTATGCCACGTGGACTTTTGGCATGCCGTCCATCTGGGCCTGGCAGGTACTGTGGTGGGCACTGGGTGTGTTCATGATGTGGTTCCTGGCCTATAAGATGGAAATGTCTACGGTGCCTACGACAGAAGTTCAGGCGCTTTACGAAGACATCGGCGATCATCATGAAGCCAGCGATACCGTCTAGGTTCCAGGGCCTGATGTGATTTGAAGGGGAGGGGCGACCCTCCCCTTTTTTTATCCTGTTTGATTAAAATGACCTTATGACCGCTTTCATCCTGTGGGTCCTGCTGCTGGCGATCCTGCTGTTCTGGCCGGTGAGCAATCTGATCTGGACATTCAGTGTAAGGCGTAAGCAGAAAAAACTGGGTCAGGAGTTGAGCGAAGAGGAAATCCTGGCGCAGAAAAAGCGCGCCCGCTTCGTATCGGCGGTCATCTGCTTCCTGTTTTCCGTGCTGTTCAATCTGTCACGACTGGGCATCCCTGAGCATGGATGAAAAACTCTACAGTTTCCTGAAATACACGGCCATAGTCATGGTCGTGGCATGGATCGGCTGGTCGTTCTATGACAGTTTTGTCAAGGAAACGTCACCTGGCCAGAACGCGTACATCACCGGGGAAAAACTGTTCGAGGATGGGGACTACCAAAGGGCGCTGGACGAGTATGAAACCGCGCTCGAACAGGATCCCGAGGCGCCGTACCTCGCCCGGGCCAAGGCGCGGGCGCTCATGCAGCTTGGCCGCAACGAGGAGGCTTTGCAGTGGTTCGACCGGGCGGTGGAATTACAGCCGTTTTTCGGCGGCACTTTCGCCAACCGAGGCATCCTGTACGATAGGATGGGGCGGTACGAACTGGCCATGCAGGACTATGAGAAAGCGCTCGAGCTGGACGAGGAGATCGGAGAAGGACCGCACTGGCTTACCCGTTTTCTGCGGAAGCAGCCGGAAAAACCTCCCACTGTGAAGGAACGCCTGGAGTACTTGAAATTGGAGATGGCAAAGCCCGTCGAGGAGCGTTTGCTGAGGTTGCCAGAAATCGACGAGGAGCAACGAACCTATCAACAATAGCGGGCGATGGACGAAACACTCAAGAACATCATCTTTTTAGCGATCACGGGATTCGTGGCGTATCACGGGCTCACCTATCGGAATGAAGAGGGCGAGAGCGATTTCGTCCGCCTGCTTTTCGGCTGCATCGCCTTACTGTTTTTTTTGCGTGTATTCATCGTGGATGTTCTGGGTATCGAAATCTTCTGATGGTCAATCGAAGCGCTCTTCCCGGGCTTCCTCAAATTAATTCGTAGGAGCGGCGCCCTCGCCGCGAAAAATCGGCGCGGGGCGCGCCTCCTACATTGTTGGTGTAGCCCGAATTTCTCACCAGGCGACTATGGATGCTTTTTAAGGATTGCAAACATTGAGGTCTATGGATTTGTCCAAAAAACAGTGTGTCCTGGAAACGCCTATCTCGGCATTGGCTGGTCCAGGCCCCGCTGAACTTGGTCTTCATTCGATCCATAGCCACGAGGGGGAACAACGCGAATGGGCGCTTATTGGCGCGCCCTGCGGGAGTCCCCCAATGGACCCACTACGTCGTTGCAGCCCTTGGAAAGGGCTAGCCATTCCCTGCGGACTGCGCCTCGTATTGAACCCATTGGGGGCTCTTAAATACCACTTATTTACGGGACAGGACACTAGTAGCAGGGGGGGAAATAGCAGCCTTCGAACATGGCAAGAACGTTTTCAGGAAGCGCATAGATCGATACTAAAGCCAGCACGAAAACCAGCAGCAACACTGCGGTATACATCTTGGCAAACAGAACCATCCGGCGGCTGGGTAGCCGTTTCCAGATGCCGAACGATTTGGGATCCAGCGAGCCCTCAGACTGCAGCTTCAGTATTTTCCGTGAAAAATGCCGGACCCAGGTCGGAACGCGTTGTGCAAACATGTAAGCCGCGAACTGGCGCTCCATGAATTCCACTTTTGGGGATTTTCCATACCAGTCTTCGAATGCGAGTTGAAAAAGCCGGAATTCCGTGATCTCGAGCGCAGCGGATGCGTCGAGTACCGCGACGATGTCGGATTCCAGGTGCCGGTTGAAGAACTCGGTGGCCTTGCGCATTCTGTGCCGAAAATTTGCCGGGACGGGGTATTATTCAGACCGCTACAACCGGCCTGGGTTCATCGAATCCGGGCCCTTTGCGTTGAACGACGCAGCATTTACAATTACGAGCCGGCGGTGAAACCGCAGGTTGATTCATTATAAAAGCCGATGTCGTCTAAATGACGAAAAATGAGGAAACTCTGATTTATTCAGTATTTCGCCATTGCGAACGAAGTGAAGCAATTCAGCACTGTTGTCATACAAAAACTGCTGATTGCGGTGTCGCTCCACTCCTCGCAATGACACAATTAATCAGACGCCCCTAAGATAAACAAGCAGGTGTGCCCGAGTAACCTGTCCGAGGTTGAATGCCAAAAAACTAAGGAGCTAAAGAATGTCTGAAGAGAAAACTTATCCGGTCCCGGCTGAAGTCGCCAAGGCAGCGTACATTGACGATGCGAAATACCAAGAAATGTACAAGCGCTCAATCGATGATCCGGAAGGGTTCTGGGCGGAGCAGGCCGACGAATTTCTGCACTGGTTCAAGAAGTGGGACAAGGTCATGGACTATGACTACCACAAGGCGGAGATAAAGTGGTTCGAGGGCGGGAAACTGAACGTTTCCTACAACTGCCTCGACAGGCATCTCGACACTCGCGGAGACCAAATTGCCATAATCTGGGAGGGAGACGATCCCACGGTAGATCGATCAATTACCTACCGTGAACTGCACGAAGAAGTTTGCAAGTTCGCCAACGGCCTGAAAAGCTTGGGCGTCAAAAAAGGTGACCGGGTATGCATCTACATGCCCATGATACCGGAAGCCGCGGTTGCCATGCTGAGCTGCGCCAGGATCGGCGCAATCCACTCTATCGTCTTCGGGGGCTTCTCCCCCGAGGCGTTGAAGGACCGGATCAACGATTCGAAGTGCAAGGTGTTGATCACCGCCGACGATGGCGTCCGGGGTGCGAAAAAGATTCCTCTGAAAACCAACTCCGACAAGGCATGCGAGAATACACCGAGCATAGAGCACATGGTGGTGGTGCGCTTGACGGGCGGGGAAGTGAACTGGCATGACGGACGGGACGTCTGGTATCACGAACTGGTAGACGGCGCGTCCCCCGACTGCACCCCTGAAGAGATGGACGCGGAAGATCCGTTGTTCATTCTGTACACCTCGGGTTCCACGGGACAGCCCAAGGGCGTGCTTCACACCACAGGTGGTTACAACCTGTACACCGCAATCACGCACAAATATGTCTTCGACTATCACGAC
>Ga0209456_10000668_pt1 | contig 17996 bp, 10 predicted proteins | sample COG_11_FD_184755 | JGI IMG/M metagenome (GOLD analysis project Ga0209456, IMG submission 184755) | Pelagic marine sediment microbial communities from the LTER site Helgoland, North Sea, for post-phytoplankton bloom and carbon turnover... | ecosystem: Environmental > Aquatic > Marine > Neritic...
CCAGGAATTTCTTGTCGTCACACTGGTGTGTGTCCTGTTCCTTTTTCACCTGCGATCGTCACTGGTTATCATCGTCAGTCTGCCGGTCGGTATCCTGATAGCTTTCATTATCATGTATGCCCAGGGCATCAACGCCAACATCATGTCTCTGGGCGGTATCGCTATTGCCATCGGCGCCATGGTCGATGCCGCCATCGTCATGGTCGAGAATGTACATAAAAAGATGGAGCACGAAGAGGTCACGGCTACCGGACGTTGGCAGTTGATAGCTGAAGCGGCGGCCGAAGTCGGTCCGCCACTGTTTTTCTCACTGCTGATCATCACGCTCAGCTTCCTGCCGGTTTTCACCCTGGAGGCACAGGAAGGTCGCCTGTTTTCGCCGCTGGCCTTCACTAAAACATACGCGATGGCCGGGGCGGCGGCTCTGTCGATAACGCTGGTGCCGGTGCTGATGGGCTACTTTATCCGTGGACGGATTATCGCCGAGGACAGAAATCCCATAAACCGGTGGTTGATCGCCGCCTACCGGCCGCTCATCCACTGGGTGATAAAAATGCCCAGAACCGTTGTCCTGGTATCGATACTGGCTGCTGTCTCCATGGCCTGGCCGTTGTCCGGCTGGTGGCCGTTGAACAGCAGCCTGGGCTCGGAGTTCATGCCGGATCTGGACGAAGGTGACTTACTCTATATGCCCAGCGCCTTCCCCGCCGTTTCCATTGGCAAGGCCCAACAGATCCTGCAACAAACCGACAAACTCATCATGACGGTGCCGGAAGTCAAACGTGTGTTCGGAAAAATGGGGCGGGCAGAATCGGCCACCGATCCGGCGCCGCTGACCATGATTGAAACGACCATCCAGCTCAAGCCGCGTGACCAGTGGCGCGAAGGCATGACAGTGGAAAAACTCAAACGTGAACTGGATACTCTGGTGAAGATACCGGGCATGAGCAATGCATGGGTTTGGCCGATCAAGAACCGTATCGACATGCTGGCCACCGGTATCAAGACACCGGTAGGTATCAAGATTGCCGGCCCTGATCTGGCGCGTATCCAGGACATCGGCGAGGAAATCGAACGGGTACTGGCAGCGGTGCCGGGTACGGTATCGGTATTCTCCGAACGCGTAGTGGGCGGCCGTTACGTGATGGTGGATACCGATAGAAGCACCGCCTCCCGCTACGGGCTTAATATCGCCGATGTACAGGAAATCGTAAGTACCGCGGTTGGCGGTATGAATGTTAGCGAAAGCATCGAGGGCCTGGAGCGCTACCCTGTCAATCTGCGTTACCCGCGTGAATTTCGGGATTCCGAAAGCAAACTTGCCGAACTCCCGATACAGACGCCGGCGGGCGCACAAATTACGCTCGGCGACGTTGCCGACGTGCGTATCGTCGGCGGACCGGGTGTCATAAAGAGCGAAAACGCCCGCCTCAACGGCTGGATCTATATTGATATCCAGGGCCGGGATCTGGGTTCCTATGTCGAGCACGCCAAACAGGTGGTGGCACAACAGGTCAAACTGCCCGCGGGTTATTCGCTGAACTGGTCGGGACAGTACGAATACATGGAACGTGCCAAGCGCAAGCTGGCCACAGTTGTTCCCTTCACGCTGACGATTATCGTCCTGCTGCTGTATCTCAACTTCCGTCGCGCCAGCGAAGTGCTCATCATTCTGGCCACCCTCCCGCTGGCGCTGGTCGGTGGCATCTGGCTGATGTACTGGCTCGACTATGACCTGTCGGTTGCAGCGGGCGTGGGTTTCATCGCCCTGGCCGGTGTATCGGTGGAGATCGGTGTCATCATGCTGGTGTACCTGAACCAGGCTTACCGGCGACAGCAGGACAAGGCATCTTCACAGCAACGTAAGGTCGGTTTATCCGATCTGCGGCAGGCCGTTATCGAAGGCGCCCTGTTACGTGTGCGCCCGATTATGATGACCGTCGCCGCTATTATTGCCGGCCTGTTACCCATCATGCTGGGCAGCGGCACCGGTTCCGAGGTGATGCGCCGTATCGCCGCGCCGATGGTTGGCGGAATGATCAGCGCAACGCTGCTGACCCTGCTGTTGATTCCCGCCGCGTACCTGATCTGGCGCAGCGGCCAGATCAGAAATAACCCCACCGACATAGGTTAGTACATACTGATATCCTGCCAATCTACCTGAGATTAATTATATATTTTATTGTTATTAATAAATAAATAACTCTGCATGCGCGTGATTCAAAAATGTTATACACTTATAAAAACAATATAATAGTTAGTTTATCCGATGCCAACTTCTATGCCCCGACTTTTATTAGCCGTTTGCGCAGATATTGCCGGCCCGATTCAGCAGCAACTCGATGCCCGCTTTGCAACTAACGTGTGCCATCGGGTCACAACAAAATCCGAACTTTTAAAAGCGCTGGAAGACGGGCACTGGGACCTCGCTGTCAGTGAACTGGAACTTGACGACTTCACGGCCCTTGACTTCCTTACCTGGACTCGCGAACGCGGGATCGAACTTCCACTGGTACTGATCGCTGAAAGCGGTGTCGAAGACATCGCGTTACGGTGTCTCGAACAGGGTATCGACCAGTGCATCCTTGCCAATGAAGAGAATCTTCGCCGCCTGCCGGCCTTGGTAAATGTACTTCTCAGCCGGGTGCAATCCGAGCAGGAACGAAAGCGGGTCGAAGATGAACTCCGCAAGAGCGAGGAGCGTTATCTTGACATTTTTGATAACACCAACGACCTCATTCAGTGCCTGGCAACCGATGGCGCTTTTCTCTATACCAATCGCACCTGGCGCGACGCCATGGGCTATACAGAGGATGAGCTCACATCAAAGAATCTGCTGGATGTGCTGCACCCCGACAGCCTGCGATGTTGCCAGGAGCGTTTCGAGCGTCTCAAAGCCGGCGAAACGCTCACTGAGATCGACTTCAAGTTTGTCGCCAAAACGGGCGAAACGGTTCATCTCCGAGGTGATTGTGGTTCGATCATAAAAGATGGTGAAACCATATCAACCCGCGGCATTTTCAGAAATATCACCGACCGGGTAAAAGCCGAACATGCCTTGCGTGTCAGCGAAGCACGCTATCAGGCCTTATACGAAAACGCGCCCGACATCAATGCGGTACTGAATGCCGCGGGTACCATCCTTTCCATCAACCGCATCGGTGCCAGAACCCTGGGCTACGCTGTCGATGAACTGCTTGGACAAAACGCTGAAAAGCTCACACACCCGGACGATGTTGCCATGGTATCCGCGTATATGGAGAAGAAGTTCAGCAGGCCCGAGCGCGATGCCGGCATCGAATACCGGAAAATCCGCAAGGACGGTTCGGCATTCTGGGTTCATCTGCGCGCTAATCTGGATCCGCAGGCGCATGAACCGCGCGTGCTGGCGGTCTGTCGTGATATTACCGACCGGCGCCGGCTTGAGGATCAGCTCACCTACCAGGCTTCGCACGATGCACTGACCGACCTTATCAATCGACGCGAGTTCGAGCGTCGACTCGGTCGTTTACTGATTCAGGCCGACAAACATCCCGGCGACCATGTCCTCTGCTATCTCGATCTCGATCAGTTCAAGATCATCAACGACAGCTGCGGCCATGTTGCGGGAGACGAGTTACTGCGCCAGATTGCCAGTCTGTTGACCGGCCAGATCCGATCCCGGGATACGCTGGCAAGGCTGGGGGGTGATGAATTTGCGGTACTCATGGAACACTGCCCGCTTGGCCGGGCCGGTGTTCTCGCCGATCATATGCGTGTAGCGATCGAGGGTTTCCGCTTCCAGTGGCACGAACGGCGCTTTTCACTGGGTGTAAGTATCGGCCTTGTGCCCCTTCAGGGTGGCGCCTCGATCGAAGATGCCCTGGGCCTCGCTGATTCCGCCTGCTATGCCGCCAAGGAAAAGGGCCGAAACCGTATCCATGTCTACCACCCCGATGACGACCCTTTGGCCGCCAACCGGGCAGGCGATTCACACTGGTCATCCAGTATCAGCTCGGCTCTGGAGAATGATCAATTCGTATTATATGCACAGCCTATTCATGCCTGTTGTGCAGAGGGTGGCGGTAGCCGCTACGAGATTCTGCTTCGACTCCGCGAAGGTGGTGACGTCATTCGTCCCGGCACATTTATGCCGGCCGCTGAACGCTATAACCTGTCACCCCAGGTGGATCGCTGGGTTATTGATCATGTCATCCAATGGTTCGAGGATCACCCTGAACTACTGCCGCAGATCGAGCTCTTCTCGGTGAACCTGTCGGCCTTGTCACTGTGCGATGAACCGTTCAGGGAACACGTCCTGAATCGCCTGGAAACATCCGGTTTCCCCAGGCATAAACTGTGTTTTGAAGTGACGGAAACGGCTGCCATCGCCAATCTATGCCAGGCGACAGATTTTATCCATTCACTGCGCGATGTGGGTTGCCGTTTCGCGCTCGATGACTTCGGCAGCGGCTTGTCTTCCTTTGCCTACCTCAGAAACCTGCCGGTCGACATGGTCAAGATCGATGGCGCCTTTGTACGCAACATAGCGAACAATGATACTGATCGCATGATGGTTAAATCCATTTGTGACATCGTCAGCATGATGGACAAGCAGACGACAGCGGAGTATGTTGAAACCGCCGAGTCGCTGGAAGTCCTGCAGGATATCGGCGTAGACTTCGTGCAGGGCTTCCACCTCGGCACACCGGCACCACTCGAGCAGCTCGGCACAAAGGCCGGACTAGCGGATCACACCGTTGTCTATCTGAAGCACTAGTGTACTGTCTCATCTAGATGTACTGTCTTATATAGATTGGCGATTTCAGAGCAATTCAAACTCTTCACTGAAGGCGATCTGCTGTACGAGGCGATGCTGGCGTCGATTTCAACAGCGCAACATCACGTGCTGCTTGAAAGTTACATTTTTGCCGATGATGAAATCGGACGCCGTTTTGCAGCAGCGCTGATCGACCGTGCCCGGACGGGCATCATCGTTCGGGTACACCTCGATGCCGCCGGTTCCCTGTTCTGGGCTTCCCACCAGCTGATCCGCAAGTTGCGTCGGCATGGCGTAAAGGTCCGCTGGTTCCATCGCTGGAGCTGGCACCAGCCGTGGCGCTATAACCGGCGCAATCACCGCAAACTGCTGGTCGTCGACGGCAGCTGCGCTTACGTGGGCGGATTTAATATACATCGGGAAAATTCACGCGCCCTGTTCGGTGAGGCCCGCTGGCGAGACACACACATCGGCTTCAGTGGCGCTCTGGCCGCTCAGGCCATGGAGTTGTTTGGTCGATTCTGGATCGGCAGAAAACGCCCTCCGGATTTACACGCAGCAGAAAGCGGCAGCATCCTGTTGTCTAATTTCAGCCGCGGCGGACGCCGTTATATGAATGGCAGTTTTGCCGACATGGTTTCCCATGCCAGGCAATCGATCTATCTGACAACGCCCTATTTCGTGCCGAATCGACGCACTCAGCGGCTGCTGTGTGAGGCGGCACAACGCGGGGTGGACGTGCGCCTGCTGGTACCGCGCAAAAATGACATACGCCTTGCCCAGTGGGCGGCACACGCCGCGTATGAGGCCCTGCTGGAAAACGGCGTGCGTATCTTCGAGTATCTTCCGCGTCTGCTGCACTCCAAAACCACCGTTGTCGACGGTAAGCATGCAACCGTTGGGACATCGAATATTGACTATCGCAGCTTCTTTCTGAACTATGAACTGAATTTGTTTACACATGAGTCATGGCTTTGTGAGCAATTGCGGGCGGTGTTCCTGGAAGATCTGCAGCAGTCAGAAGAAGTCCTGGTGGAGCAATGGAGAACACGCTTCTGGGGGCGCAAAGCGCTGGAGCTGGTTGGCTGGCTGGCACGACGTTTGCTGTGAGTTCAGGGATATACCTGAATCGAACTTAATTTGAGTGAATGCCATATAAGCAGCCACGGAAGACATGCAGATTTTTATCCTTTACTTCCGTGTATTCCGTGGCTAAATTCAACTCTGTTCCTCGCGGTGTGGGACAGCGGGGAGGTTAGGGCCATTCGGGTACACCTGAATTATCGATGCCATAATGCGCGCTATTAAGGCATGTGTAAGTTAGCCGACATAAACTTTCGGGGTAACAGACAGTCTAGAGGGATGCTTGATGGCTAAAAACACGGTAACCATTACCGACAACAGGACCGGCAAACAGATCGAACTGCCGGTCAGGCAGGCCACAGAGGGACCGGACGCCGTCGATATCGGGCGCTTTTTCCGTGAACTCGGCTATTTCACTTACGATCCCGGCTTCGTTTCAACCGCCAGTTGCCATAGCAAGCTGACCTATCTGGATGGTGATCAGGGCGAGCTGATGTACCGCGGTTATCCTATCGAGCAGCTGGCCGAACACAGCAATTTTCTCGAAGTCGCTTACCTGATGCTGTATGGCGAGCTGCCAGACCACGAGCAGCTGAAAGAATTCGACAATATCATCCTTCACCACAGTATGCTCAACGAATCGCTGAAGAGTTTCTACCGCGGTTTTTACCACGATGCACACCCCATGGCGATCATGGTGGGTGTGGTGGGATCACTGTCCGCCTTCTATCACGACTCCACCGACATCAGCAATCCAAGACACCGGGAGATAGCGGCACACCGCATGATCGCCAAGATGTCCAGCATCGCGGCGGCAAGTTACAAGCACTCCATCGGCGAGCCCCAGGTCTACCCCGACAACTCGCTGAGCTTTACCGGCAACCTGTTACACATGATGTTCTCGGTGCCTTGTGAAAAGTACCAGCTTGATCCGCTCGCCGAGAGAGCACTGGACCTGATATTCATCCTTCACATCGATCATGAGCAGAATGCCAGCACCTCGACCGTGCGCCTTGCCGGCAGTTCGGGCGCCAATCCCTTTGCCTGCATTGCATCGGGTATCGCCGCCCTGTGGGGACCCGCGCATGGCGGTGCCAACGAAGCGGTGCTCTCCATGCTGAATGAAATCGGTGAGGTGAAAAATATCCCTAAATTCCTGGCGCGCGCCAAGGACAAGGACAACCCGTTTCGCCTGATGGGGTTCGGACACCGGGTTTACAAAAACTATGATCCGCGCGCCCGTATCATTCGGAAAATGTGCCACAACGTCCTGTCAAAACTGTGCCATGGCGATGATCCCCTGTTTGAGCTGGCACGGCGGCTGGAAGAAATCGCCCTCAGCGATGATTATTTTATTGAACGCAAACTCTATCCCAATGTTGATTTCTATTCCGGTCTGATCTACCGGGCTCTGGGTATTCCCAGCAATATGTTCACGGTCATGTTCTCTATTGCCCGTACCGTCGGCTGGGTTTCCCAATGGATGGAGATGATAAGTGAAGATAACCAGCGTATCGGTCGACCGCGGCAACTCTACGTCGGCGCGAAACAACGCGACTATGTACCCATCGGGCAGCGCTGATGCCGGCGATTGTGGACCTGATCGAAAGTGAATTCACACTGTCTGAAGAACTCTGCTATCTCAATCATGCCGCCGTTTCACCCTGGCCAAAACGGACGGTGGATGCCGTCAAGTGCTTTGCTGAAGAAAATGGCAGCAACGGCTCCCGCTATTATGAACGCTGGCTGAAAACCGAACAGCAGTTACGCCGGCAGTTGCAAACCCTGATCGGTGCTTCCAGCAGCGATGAAATCGCATTGCTGAAAAGCACCTCGGAGGCGCTTTCCGTTGTCGCCTATGGGCTGGACTGGTCAGCCGGCGACCAGATTATCATCAGCAGTCAGGAATTCCCTTCCAACCGCATTGTCTGGGAATCGCTGAAACCGCTCGGTGTAGATCTCATCGTGGTTGACATCGACTCGACAGCAAACCCCGAAGCAAGGATTATCGACGCGATCACCGCGCGCACCCGGCTGCTATCGGTCAGCTCGGTGCAATACGCGACCGGTCTGGCGCTGGATCTGGACCCGATCGGTGCCGCCTGCCGACGACAGAGCGTGGTATTTTGTGTGGATGCTATTCAGAGTCTCGGCGTCAAACCCTTTGATGTAGAGGCCTGCCAGGCAGACTTTGTCATGGCGGATGGCCATAAATGGATGCTGGGAGCGGAGGGACTGGCCCTGTTCTATTGCCGCAGAGAGTGGATCGGGCGTCTTTCACTCAAACAGTATGGCTGGCATATGGTCGAAGCCATGGGTGATTATGATCGCCGCGACTGGCAGCCGGCCGCTACGGCACGGCGGTTCGAATGCGGCAGCCCCAATATGCTGGGCATACACGCCCTGCATGCCAGTCTGGGTTTGCTGCTGCAGGTGGGAATTCAGCGCATCTTCGACAGCGTTTCTGATAAAGTCCAGTATCTTATTGATAATATAATTAATTACGGAGGCGTCATCGTATCGGAAACAGCACCGGCACGGCGTGCGGGTATTGTCACTTTCCGCTTTGAGGGTGAGGATATCGAAGCCAGGTACCGGCACTTGCAGGAAAACGGCGTCATCTGCGCCCTGCGGGGTGGCGGCATCCGCTTTTCACCCCATTTCCACACCCCGGAAGACGTTCTGCAGCGTGCCCTGACTTTTTTTTGTGAACCACTGAATAGTTAGGTAATTCATGGGGTAGCAGAGTACTTTCAGACTGGCGGTGGATATGCCGTTATGCTTATGATGGAGAAGCTGATTGACCAGGCAAAACTCGCCCATGGAGTCATGGTCCAACCGTATACGGTGCTATCAGAGCGTTAGCTTTTCTGATCCCCTCTCCCTAACCCTCTCCCGGCGGGAGAGGGGACTTTTACAACACTCTCCGGTGGGGAGAGGGGACTTTTACAACACCCTCCGGTGGGGAGAGGGGACTTTTACAACACTCTCCGGTGGGGAGATGGGGCTTTTGCGACACCCTCCGGTGGGAGAGGGAGTTAACGGGACAGCAGTGAACGGTTATAAGAAAACCACCTGAATGACAGGAGCAGACACATGGCGACAACCCTAGAAGCATTGGCGGTGCTGGCAGTCGTATGGGGGCTGCTCGCTTGGCGGGCACCGGCGTGGGCGTGGAGCGGCACGGTTGCCGTGTATCTGTTGAGCTGGCCCGGCCGGCACGATGTCGGTTTCTGGGCACTGACTCCGGCCTGGCTGGTGTTTATCGCGGCTGCAGTGCTGCTGGGCGTTCCCGCCATCCGGCGTCAATTCATCAGTGGCCCGTTCCTGGAACAGTTCCGCCGCATGATGCCCGCCATGTCCGATACCGAGCGAGAGGCACTGGAAGCCGGCAGCACCTGGTGGGAAGCCGAATTGTTCAGCGGCCGGCCCGACTGGAACAAACTGCTCGATTACCCGACACCCCGGTTGAGCGCAGAAGAACAGGCTTTCATCGACGGCCCGGTCAATCAATTGTGCGGCATGATCGATGACTGGAAAATCACCGAGCAGCTGCACGACCTGCCCGAACCTGTCTGGGACTTTCTCAAGCAACAGCGTTTGTTCGGCATGATTATTCCCAAACAGTACGGGGGCCTGGAATTTTCCGCCTACGGTCATTCCAGCGTAGTGATGAAAATTGCCAGCCGCAGCATTAGCGCTGCGGTAACCACCATGGTTCCGAACTCACTCGGCCCCGCCCAGCTGTTGCTGCATTACGGCACTGAGGAACAAAAACAGTATTACCTGCCGCGGCTGGCCTGCGGCGAGGAAATCCCCTGCTTTGCGCTGACCGGCCCGGATGCCGGCAGTGATGCTGCCGCCATGCCGGACAAGGGCGTGGTGTGCCACCAGGAATTTGAAGGCAAACAGCAGTTGGGTATCCGCCTGAACTGGGAGAAACGCTACATTACGCTGGGCCCGGTGGCGACCGTTCTGGGCCTGGCCTTCAAGCTCTATGATCCCGACCAGCTGCTGGGTTCCAATAAAGAACTCGGTATTACGCTGGCACTGATTCCGACAGATACGCCGGGTATCGAGATCGGCAGCCGGCATTTTCCACTCAACCAGGCTTTCATGAATGGTCCGAACCGGGGTAAAGATGTGTTTATCCCCATCGACTGGATCATCGGCGGACAGGCACACATCGGCCAGGGCTGGCGTATGTTGATGGAGTGTCTGGCCGACGGCCGCTCGATTTCGCTGCCCGCACTGAGCTGCGGAGGCGGTAAGCTGGCGTCCCGTGCGACCGGCGCCTACGCGGCATTACGCAAGCAGTTCAAAACCCCGATCGGCAAGTTTGAAGGGGTTGCCGAAGTCCTGGGCCGTATCGCCGGTAACACCTATGCCATGGACGCTGCCCGCGGACTCACCACCCTGGCGGTCGATAGCGGTGAGAAACCGTCGGTTGCCTCGGCCATTGTCAAATACCATTTAACCGAACGTATGCGCAGGGTCATTGATGACGCCATGGATGTACACGGCGGCCGTGGTATCTGTATGGGACCGCGTAACTACCTGGGGCGGGTTTATCAGGCGATTCCCATCAGTATTACCGTAGAGGGTGCAAACATTCTGACCCGCAGCCTGATTATCTTCGGCCAGGGCGCCATCCGCTGCCACCCCTACCTGCTGAAAGAAATGCAAACCGCACAGCAGCGTGAAGCGGGCGGATTTGACCAGGCGCTGTTCGGACACATAAAGCTGTTATTGAGCAACCTGGCGCGCGGCGTGTTCCACAGCCTGAGTGCCGGCCGCTTCGTCAAAGCACCTGTTGACGGTGAAGAAGCGGTCTACTACCGCAAGCTGACACGCATGAGTGCAGTGTTTGCGGTCACCTCCGAGGCCGCCTTGCTGACACTCGGCGGCAGCTTGAAACGCAAGGAATCCCTGTCCGCCCGCCTGGGTGACGTGTTGAGCCATCTCTACCTGGCCTCGGCCGCATTGAAACGTTTTGCCGATCAGGGCCGGCAAGCGGCCGACCGGCCGTTGCTCGAATGGGCCGTTCGGGATTCACTGTATGAGGCCCAGCGGAAGCTGTTCGAAGTCTACGATAATCTGCCCGCTCGCTGGCTGGGGCAGGCGCTGAAATGGACGCTGTTCCCCTACGGCGCCAGCTATCGCGCACCCAACGATGCCCTCCTGCAGCGTGCCGCCAATGTGATCCTGCGCTGGGGCAGCGCCCGTGATCGGCTGACCGAAGGATTGTTCGTTTCCGAGGACGATCATGAGTCACTGGCACAACTGGAAGTCGCCCTGGAAAAAGCAAACGTCGCACAAGCTGTACTTTCGCACTTGCGAAATGCCATGCGCAGTGGTCAACTTGCGTCCGGAGACCCTGAACACTGCCTGGTCGAAGCCGTCTCGGCGGGTGTGATCGATGAACGCGAGGCGGCACAGGTACGAGCCGCCGTCGCTGCAAGACAGCGGGTGATCGGTGTCGATGAATTTCCCGCAAACTACTGGAACAAGGAAACCGATGCATGGCAGCCCAACCCAACCCCCTCGCAACAGGCCGGCCGGTCTTTGTAGTCGACGGCAGCCGCACACCCTTTCTACGCACACGAGGTAAACCGGGTCCCTTCCATGCATCCGATCTTGCCTTTCAGGCCGGACGGAACCTGCTCTATCGTCAAGCGTTTTCCGCACAGGATCTGGACCAGGTGATCCTCGGCTGCGTCATGCCGGGCCCTCATGAAGTCAATATCGCGCGCGTCGTCGCGCTCAGGCTGGGCTGTGACAATCAGGTTCCGGCCTGGACGGTACAACGTAACTGTGCGTCCGGACTACAGGCTGTCGACAGTGCAGCACAGGATATCGCAACGGGACGTTCGGAGCTGGTACTGGCCGGCGGTACCGAGTCGATGAGCCACGCGCCACTGCTGTTTGGCAATGCCATGGTTGCCTGGCTGGCCACACTCAATGCTGCACGCAGCCCAGCGGACAAAGTCAAGACGCTGACGGCATTCAGACCGGCGTTTCTGAAACCCGTTATCGGCTTGCTGTGCGGTCTCACCGACCCGATCGTCAGCCTGAACATGGGCCAGACGGCGGAGATCCTCGCCCATCGCTTTGCTATCAGCCGCGAACAGATGGATAGCTACGCACTACGCAGCCACCAGCGCCTGAGCCGGGCACAGGAAAACGGGCATCTCGAGGAAATCGAGGTTATCTACGATCACCGGGGCAAGTTTTATGCTGCCGATGACGGTTTACGCGCGGACAGCAGCATGGAAAAGCTGGCCAAACTCAAACCGGTGTTCGACAAACCGTTCGGCAAGGTAACCGCCGGTAACAGCGCCCAGATTACCGATGGCGCCGCCTGGCTGATTCTGGCCTCAGAGGAAGCCATCAAAAAATATGAGCTCCCGGTGCTGGGCAGGATCGTAGACAGTCAGTGGGCCGGACTGGATCCCAGTCAGATGGGACTTGGACCGGTGCACGCCATGGCTCCCGTCCTGAAACGCAATCACCTGGATAGCGGCGACATCGACAACTGGGAAATCAACGAAGCCTTTGCCACCCAGGTGCAGGCCTGCCTGAGCGCCTGGCAGGATGAGGCCTTCTGCCAACAGGAGCTGGGGCTGGACAGTGCATTCAGCCCGATCGATGAAGAACGCCTGAACATTGATGGTGGCGGTGTCGCCATCGGTCATCCGGTGGGTGCCAGCGGTGCCCGCATTGTGTTACACACATTGAAGACACTGCAACGAACGGGGCGGAAACGTGGTATCGCCAGCCTTTGTATCGGTGGCGGCCAGGGTGGCGCCATGCTGGTCGAGAGGGACGCTTGATGGATACACAGTCGGAAAGCCCGGATCTATACACAGTTATCGATGAAGACAATATCGCCTGGCTGCATTTCGATAAGCAGAACGCCAGCACCAATGTCCTGTCCGCGTCTGTGCTGGAGAGCTTCTACGATGAACTCCTTGAGCTGGTCGAACGGGCACCGCGCGGTCTGGTCATCCTGTCGGACAAGAGCAATGGCTTTATTGCCGGTGCCGACGTCAACGAATTCATCCGCCTGGAAAACCACGGCGAGGCCATCAGCGCCATACAACGTGGCCAGGAAGTGTTCGACCGGCTGGCAGCGCTGCCTTTTCCAACCGTAGCCATGATCCACGGCTTCTGCCTGGGCGGCGGACTGGAGCTGGCGCTCGCCTGCCGTTTCCGGATCGCCAGGGATGACCGCGCTACCCGCCTGGGACTGCCGGAAGTGCGCCTGGGTATCCATCCCGGCTTCGGCGGCTCGGTTCGCCTGACGCCCCTGACCGGTGCCCTGCACGCCATGGACCTGATGCTGAGCGGACGCACCATCGATGCCCGGACCGCCAGGCGCATGGGGGTGATTGACCACGCGCTTCCCGAACGGCATCTGAAGGCGGCCGCGCGCGCCATGATTCTGAAGCCGCCTCTACCGCATCGCCCGGGCAAGCTGCAAAAACTGAGCAACCACGCCTGGGTGCGGCCGATACTGGCCCGGCTGTTCCGGCACCAGGTCGGTAAAAAAGCCCGCCGCGACCACTACCCTGCCCCCTATGCACTGATCGATGTCTGGCAACACCATGCCGACACTGAGCGCTCCATGATGCACGCGGAAGCTGAATCTGTGGCCGAGCTTATCGTCGGTCCCACAGCACAGAACCTCATCCGGGTTTTCCAGCTGCAGGAAAAACTCAAAGCCCTGGGTCGCCAGGCGGACTTCAAACCGACGCGTGTGCACGTCGTTGGCGCCGGCATTATGGGTGGCGATATTGCCGCCTGGTGCGCCTACCGGGGCATGCAGGTTACGCTGGCGGATCAATCACCGGAACGTATTGCACCGGCCGTGAAGCGTGCCCATGCACTGTTCAAACGCCGATTGAAGCGTACCCGGCCGGTGCAGGAAGCCATGGACCGCCTGATGCCCGACCACCAGGGCTTGGGGGTCGAACGGGCTGATGTCGTAATCGAAGCGATTTTCGAGGATGCCGACGCTAAACGCAGCCTGTACCAGCAGCTGGAACCGCGCATGCGCGACGATGCGGTGCTGGCAACCAATACCTCCAGTATCCCGCTGCAGGAACTGCGTAGCGTGCTCAGCAACCCTGCCCGGCTGGTTGGCCTGCATTTCTTCAACCCGGTGGCCAAAATGCAGCTGGTTGAAATCGTTCGCGACAATGAAACCGACGCAGCAGTCGTTGCCAGAGCCATTACCTTTACCCGCGTCATTGACCGCCTGCCGCTGCCGGTCTCGAGCACGCCGGGTTTTCTGGTCAACCGGATTCTGATGCCCTACCTGCTGGAGGCCGTGGAACTGGAAAACGAAGGTGTGCCAGCGGCTGAAATCGATCGCCAGGCGCTCGAATTCGGTATGCCCATGGGCCCCATCGAGCTGGCCGATACGGTCGGTCTTGATATTTGCCTGCACGTGGCCGAAATTCTCGGCGAACACTCAGGTACAGCGGTACCCGGCCGTTTACGTAATATGGTCAATCGGGGACAGCTGGGACGCAAGAGTGGCGAAGGTTTTTACCAATACAAGAAGGGTAAAGCGGTTAAATCCAGCCTGCCCAGGGGCCACCACCCCAACCCGGATGTCAGTGACCGGATGATATTGAGGATGCTAAACGAGGTGGTGAGCTGTTTACATGAGCAGGTCGTCGACACCGCCGATCAACTTGACGCCGGCATGGTGTATGGCACCGGTTTCGCGCCCTTTCGTGGCGGGCCGTTGCACTACATCGAAAGCGTCGGCGCCGACACCCTGCTGCAGCGCCTGCAGGACCTGGAACAACGCCTGGGATCGCGCTTCAAACCGGCCCCCGGCTGGGAGACGGTAGCGGGCTTTACAGATCAGGAAACAAGCAACGGGTAAATATGATGAAGCAGCAGACAGAACTGGATCTGATTACTGTGGAACAGGCGGGCACACTGTCCGGCCTGTTTTACGAACGCGTGCAAAGAAGTCCCGACAAGGTGGCCTACCGCTATTATGATACGTCCACCGACAGCTGGAACGACCTGACCTGGTCCGATGCCGGCAAACAGGTTGCGCGCTGGCAGGCCGCACTCGCCGCGGAAGGTCTGCAGGCCGGTGACCGCGTCGCTGTGATTATGCAAAACTGCCCCGAGTGGGTCATGTTTGACCAGGCCGCGCTGGCCAATGGTCTGGTCGTGGTACCGCTCTACACCCAGGACCGGGCCGAAAATGCCGCCTATATCCTTCACAACGCGGGTGTCAAAGTCCTGCTCATTGGCGGGCAGGAACACTGGGACAGCCTGCAACCGGTGCGGGAACAGCTGGACTTTCTGGTTCGCGTCATCAGTCTTGAGCACATCGATAGCGGCGGCCAGCCGGATTCACGCCTGAAAACGGCCGGCGAATGGTTACCTGACCAGGCCGAACTGATTCGCGCAGACCGGGACAAGGACGCCCTCGCTACCATTGTCTATACCTCGGGTACCACCGGGCGCCCCAAAGGCGTGATGCTGAGTCACCACAATATTCTGTGGAATGCCTACGCCAGCCTGCAAGTGGTTCAGTGCCAGCCGGATGAAGTATTCCTGTCCTTTCTGCCGCTGTCACACACCCTGGAGCGCACCGCCGGCTATTATCTGGCCATGATGGTGGGCGGTACTGTCGCCTACAACCGTTCCATTCCCCAGTTGGGTGAAGACCTGCTGGTCATCAAGCCGACCATCCTCATATCGGTTCCCCGTATCTTCGAGCGGGTCTATAACAAAATCCAGGCCGGGCTGCAGGAGAAATCACCGGTGGCGCGGGCTCTGTTCGGTCTGGCTGTCAATACCGGCTGGCGGCGTTTTGAACACCAGCAGGGGCGCACCGGCTGGAGCCCGCAGCTGCTGCTCTGGCCATTGTTGAATAAAATCGTTGCCAGTAAGGTGATGGAAAAACTGGGTGGAAGAATGCACCTGGCCGTCGTCGGTGGCGCTCCTCTGCCTGGAGGTGTCGCCCGTCTGTTCATCGGACTGGGCCTGCCTATGATCCAGGGCTACGGATTGACGGAAACCAGCCCGGTCATCAGTGTCAATCCCATCGAAAACAATGACCCTTCGGGCGTCGGCTGCCTGTTGCCTGACGTCGAGGCCCGTATCGGCGAACAGGATGAACTGCAGGTTCGCAGCCCCGGTGTCATGCTGGGGTACTGGGCGAACGAGCAAGCCACCCGGGAAATGATCGACAGCGATGGCTGGTTACACACCGGTGACAAGGCCCGCATCGACAATGGACAGGTTTATATCACCGGGCGGATAAAAGAAATTATCGTGCTTGCCAATGGTGAGAAAGTGCCACCAGCGGATATGGAAATGGCCATCTGTATGGATGCCCTGTTTGAACAGGCCCTGGTCATTGGCGACAACCGGCCCTATCTGACGGCGTTAGTGGTTCTGGACCCCGAGCAATGGAAACTGCTCGCCGGAGAACTGGGTATGGACCCGGGCGACACGGCCGCCTGTCAAAGCTCGCGTGTCAACCAGGTCGTGCTGGAACGCGTCGCCAATCAGATCAGCACATTTCCAGGCTATGCCAGGATTCACAAGGTCAGTTGCCGGCTCGAGCCCTGGAGTATTGAAGACGGCCTGATTACACCCACACTCAAATTAAAGCGCAATAAAGTCTGCGAGCATTTCGAGGCCGAAATTAAGGCCATGTATGAAGACCGTTAGCCTTCCCGGCAAGACCGTGTAGGAGCGGCCGCCGGACCGCGCTATTTCGCGCCGAAGGGCGGCGCTCCTACCTGCCTGATCGTTTAATTACTGCTGTGGCGGGTATCCGCCGCCGCCCCGCCGCTGGTATCCCGGCTGTCCGTAACCGTAGCCGGAACCACCGCGTCCCATACCGGGACCACCTGGACCGTAGCCGGATTCACCCGGACCCGCGCCGGGACCACCGGGACCATAGCCATAACCGGGACCACCGCGTCCCATGCCGGGACCACCCGGACCCCGACCACCCATCGCTCCGGGACCGTAGCCGGGTTCACCCGGACCCGCGCCGGGACCACCGGGGCCCGCACCATAGCCGGAACCACCGCGTCCCATGCCGGGACCACCCGGACCCCGACCACCCATCGCTCCGGGACCGTAGCCGGATTCACCCGGACCCGCGCCGGGACCACCGGGGCCCGCACCATAGCCGGGGCCACCGCGTCCCATGCCGGGACCACCCCGACTCTGACCCATCGAACCACGGCTGTAGCCGGGACCGGGCGCATCCCGCCGGTAGTCGCGTCCCGTTCTGGCTGGACCGCCACTACCCATTCCGAACGCCAGCAACAGCGGTTGCTCCTGTACGGTGCTCTGTGGCACCGGCAGCGGTGGTGTGCTGGAAGCCAGCGCGAGCAACGGGGCCAGGCACAGTGTGCCGCTGAGCGTGGTGATTATCTTTCTGTTTATGGACATATTTGTCTCCTGAATATTGCTACAGCCTTCTTCTGCCTGCCGCAAAAAGCTGACGGAAAAGAAGACAATAGTCACTAAAGAATAAGCGCTTGAACCCTGCAGGCAGAAAGCCCACCCGATACACCTTGCTATCCCGAATGGTTAAGAATGTGCAGGAAATAACCGGTGGCTGGGGATTCAGTGTAACACTCTAACAGGATTATGACATCGAGCCACTCCGCACTGCTCGATCACTATTCGCGATAACTCAGCGAGCTATATATCAGCACGGATTTCAGTGGTGTGGAATCAACTCTGACTCCTCACCACAAACAACACAAAGGCATAACAGGTGCATACTTTGTGGTTAAGGCGGTGAGACAGGAATATTCGGCCGAACGGCCGAACGATCAGGCTTCAGGCGGTCAAGCGATCCAGTGTAACGCTGTAATTATTACGTTGGGCCCGACTGATTTTGTCATTCTTGTGCTGAAAGAACATCAGCTCCCGAATAATCGACTCGGCGGTGAAATCAGACCTGGTGAATTCCAGTGCAATTTTACCCTGCCCGGGGCGAACGACCCGTGCGTAGATTTTTCGGTACAGGGTTTCCGTGCCTGTCCATATCTTGAAACTCAGAATGACCGATCGTTGCTGCGGTGGAAGCGCACCTTCGCGTAGTACGATAGAAAGACCGGTGCGGCTTATATTCTCCGCATAACCGTAA
>Ga0209456_10000669_pt1 | contig 17990 bp, 18 predicted proteins | sample COG_11_FD_184755 | JGI IMG/M metagenome (GOLD analysis project Ga0209456, IMG submission 184755) | Pelagic marine sediment microbial communities from the LTER site Helgoland, North Sea, for post-phytoplankton bloom and carbon turnover... | ecosystem: Environmental > Aquatic > Marine > Neritic...
CCAGGAAATATTTCTTGCGAACTTCGAACGCCTCGAAGGACATGTAGACGCGCAAAGCGGGGCCACAGACTTTGAGTTCCTGCTTGAGCCTTTCATCGCCACCTCCCTGGATCGGATCTTCCTTCCACAGAGCGAGTACTTTATTGATGAGCTCGTCTTTTCGCTCCGATTCGTCCATGCGCCCGGTTCGTAACTAGCCCAGTGACCCGACCAGTTCTTGCACAGATGACATCTTGTGACGCGCGAGATAGTCGGCGATGCCGCCGTTGATTTTCGAGCACACGAGCGGGTCGTAGAAGAGCGCCGTACCCACGCCTACCGCAGCAGCGCCGGCGATCATGAATTCCAGCGCATCGCTGGCCGTCGTGATGCCGCCCTGCCCGATGATTGGCACGTCATGTTGTTTGGCCACCTCGTAGACCTGGTGCACCTTCAGCAACGCGATCGGCTTAATGGCCGGTCCCGAGACGCCGCCCTGCACGTTGCCGATGATCGGCTTGCGCGCTTCGGCATCGATCGCCATTCCCATCACGGTGTTGATGACCGCAAAACCGTCGGTACCGGCTTCAATGCAAAGCCGCGCGTTGGCGCGAATGTCGGTCTGGTTCGGCGACAGCTTCGTTATCAATGGCTTCGATGTCTGAGCGCGGCAGGCGGCAACGACGCGCGCGGACATCTCGGGGTCGTTGCCGAACGCGACACCACCTTCCTTGACGTTCGGGCAGGAGATGTTGATTTCGATCGCATCTATTTCCGACTCATCGAACCGCCGGGTCACCCGTTCGTACTCCTCGACGGTCGACCCTGAAACGTTGGCGATGAATCGCGTCTCGGTGAAGTCGAGGCCGGGGAGAATCTCGTCGACGACCTTGTCGACGCCAGGATTCTGCAGGCCGATAGCATTGAGCATGCCGTCGGGCGTCTCGTAAACGCGGTGCGGTGGATTGCCGAGGCGCATATCGCCCGTCGTGCCCTTGAGGACCACGGCGCCGACGTCCGTGTTCGAAAAGCCTTCGACGCGCGTATATTCCTCGCCGAAACCGACACACCCTGAAAGCAAAACGATGGGCGACGCCATCGTCATGCCGCAAAACTCGGTCGAGAGGGATTTGTGGGGTGTGCCCGTCATGCGTGCGGCATTCTACAGAACATTTCGGGGACAGTTTACTCAATTGTCGACGTCTTTCGCCCGGTTGCGGCCAATTAAGTAAACTGTCCCTCAAATGTTCAGCGTCATACTTTACGAGCCGGAGATTCCACCGAACACGGGCAATATCATTCGCCTGTGCGCCAATACTGGCGCCGGCCTGCACCTGGTCGAACCGCTGGGCTTCGAGCTCGACGAGCCGCGCCTGAAGCGCGCGGGCCTCGACTACAGGGAGTTCGCGAGCGTCGAGACTCACGCATCGCTCGGCAGCTGTCTCGAAACGCTCAACCACCCGAGAGTGTTTGCCTTGTCGACGAGAAACTCGACGCGCTACGACCAGGCCGTATTCCGCGAAGGTGACGCGTTATTGTTCGGTCCCGAAACTCGCGGCCTTCCACAGGAGGTTCTCGACGAACTACCCGCTGAGCAGCGCTTGCGCCTGCCTATGCGACAGGGCAATCGCAGCCTGAACTTATCGAACTCCGCAGCCGTGGTCGTCTATGAAGCTTGGCGACAACTCGATTTTGCGGGTGGAGCCTAGGCCGGACTCACAACAAGCGCGGCAGAGAGCAGCACGTACAGCACACGAGCAGGCATGGCCTTTCGATGATCAGTGCTCAGATTCGGGTTTGAGTTCGCGGCTCATGAGTGCCTCGACCGCCTCGCGCGGCGTCAGGCCTTCGTAGAGGATGCGGTAGACCTGGTTGACGATGGGCATTTCGATACCCAGCTCCTCGGCAACTTCGTGCACCGCCTTGGCGGCCTTGACGCCCTCGACAACCTGCTGGATTTCTTCCTGTGCCTCCTCGATCGTCTTGCCGGCTGCAAGAGCGAGGCCCATGCGACGATTTCGTGACAGGTTGTCGGTGCAGGTGAGGACCAGGTCGCCCATGCCGGCCAGGCCCATGAAGGTCTCTTTCTTTGCGCCAAGCGCGACGCCGAGGCGCATCAGCTCCACGAGGCCACGGTTGATCAGTGCAATGCGTGTGTTGGCGCCGAAGCCGAGGCCATCCGACATGCCGGCCCCGATCGCCAGCGCATTCTTGACTGCACCACCGACCTCGACGCCGATGATGTCGTCGGAGGTATAGGCGCGGAAGTTCTTGCTGGAAATCGCCTCGGCGAGTGACCGTGCAAATTCGTCATCGTTGGACGCGATGGTCATCGCCGTTGGCAGTCCGGCGCCGACTTCCTTGGCGAAGGTCGGACCGGAAAGTACGGCGACCGGGAAATCCGGGCCCAGCACTTCGGCGGCAACCTGGTGCGGCAGCTTGCCCGTGCTCAGTTCGAAGCCTTTGGTGGCCCAGCACACGCGCGAGTCCGGCCCGAGCATTGGCTTGATCTTCGTCAGAGTGTCGCGCAATCCGTGGCTCGGCACGGCAACGAGAATATCGCGCGCACCCTCGAGACAGTCCTCGAGCTTCGGGCAGGCGACCAGGTTGTCCGGGAAGCGTGCGCCGGGCAGATAGCGCGTGTTTTCGCGTTTCTCGACCATGGCCTCGAGTTCATCGAGCTCAAGTAATCCACCCAGCCGAACATCATGGCCCGAGCGCGCAAATTGCAGTGCCAGGGCCGTTCCCCAGGAGCCGGCGCCGATCACGGCGACGGATTCTCGCGTGTCCTTGTTAATTAGTGTGCTTCCGCGGCCTGTTGAGCAGCCTGCTGCTGCGCCTGCATGTAGAGTGCGTCGAAGTTGATGGGCTGCAACACGAACTCGGGGAAGCCGCCCTTTTGAATCAGCGAGGCGATCGACTCGCGAGCATAAGGAAACAGGATGTTCGGGCAGAAGCTGCCGATAATCGCCTTGAGCTCTTCGCCCTCATAGCCGGCGATTTCGAAAATGCCGGCCTGCTGCAGCTCGATCAGGAAGCAGGTATTGTCGTCTTGCTTTGCCTCGACCGTGATCGTAAGCACGATCTCATGGTGATCGTCGTCGACCGGGTTGTGCGCACTGCGAAGATTCAGGTTGGTCTGCGGCTTCCAGTCGCTCTGGCGAAAAATGCCGGGCGTCTGCGGAGACTCGAACGAGAAATCCTTCAGATAAATCTTGCTGATCGATAAACGCTTGTCAGCGGCCTGTTCCTGTTCTGCCATCGTATTTCCTGTCTATTAAAAAATTTGCTCGCGCGTCTATTCCGCGAGCAGTTTGTCCAGCTCTCCACTCTGGTCGAGAGCATAAAGTTCGTCGAAGCCACCGACGTGGGTGTCGCCGACAAATATCTGCGGCACCGTTTGTCGCCCACTCTTCTCCTGCATCTCGGCAAACAGCGCCGGATCGCTGGCGACCGCGATGTCTTCAAACTCGACCGCCTTCTTCGTGAGTAGCATGCGTGCTGCTCCGCAAAAGGGACAGGTCGCATTGCCGTAGATGATGACTCTCTTACTCACGTTACTTGCGTTTCTTGCCCGACTTCGCTCGCGTCTTCTTTCCCGTCACGACAGGCAGGCCGGCCTGGTTCCAGCTTGTCATGCCGCCCTTCAGCCCATAGGCGCTTTCGAACCCGGCGCCACGCAGGGTATTGACCGCGCGTGTCGTGGTAATGCCATTGTCGCACACGGCGATGACCGCGTTGGCCTTGTACTGCTCGAGCTGCGAGAGGCGGCTGTCGAGCTCGTCCGACGGGATGTTCTTCGCGTTCACGATGTGACCGCCCGCGAATGCCTCGGCGTTACGAATATCGACAACAATGGCGTCATTGTTGATCAGCTTGACGGCGTCCCCGGCCTCGACGTTGATCAACCCACTGGCCTTGCGGCGCAATTCGGAGAACACGACGAGGAAAAAGCTGACCATCAGCGCGGACACGAGCAGCATATGATTGCTCGCGAATTCTAGAAATTTGTCCATGAATCAATAGTTTCGACGCAGGGTGTCGCGCCATGACGATGCCAAAACGGGGAATTATACGCGTATTCGCGGGCGGGAATAGCCTCGAGGCTCTACACTCGCGCCCATGAAGTCGCGAAAAGCCCATATCGTGGTGCTTCTGGCCATGATGACGGCAGCCGGGGCCCAGGAAGGCGACCTGGCGAGCATCAAGGAGCGGGAGCTCGAGGAGGTCCGGCAGCGCATCAGCACGCTTAAGAAGAGCATGGACGACAGCGCCGCCGAGCGAGACCGTCTGACAGCCGAACTGCAGGACATAGAGGTTGCGATTGCCGAACAGCGAATTCGACTCAAGGAGATCGAGCAGCAGAAGCGCTTCACGGCGAACAAGAAGGATGCGCTGGATCGTGACCTGGCGGAACGCGAAGCGGCACTCGACGAAGAGTCCGCGGCGCTCGCGTCGCAGGTGCGGGCCGCGTACATGAGCGGCAGCCAGGAGAAGATACGCCTGCTTCTGAACCAGCGGGATCCAGCGACGCTCGGCCGCCTCATGGCCTACTACCGCTATCTCAACGACTACCGCGCCGAGAATATCGAAGCGGTGATAGGGCAGATTCGCGAGCTCGAGTCACTGCGTGCCCAGATCGCGGCTGAAGAGGCGCGCCTCGCAGAACTTGCTCGTTCGCGCTACACGGAGCTCGGCAAGCTCAACGAGTCCCAGGAAAGTCGCACCGCGCTGCTCGCACGATTGCGGAAGAAGATCGCCAATGAGGGCGAGGAGGTCGAGCGCCTCGCCTTGCAGGAAAAAGACCTGAGCCGCCTGATCGCGGAGCTGACGACGATATTGTCGGACTACCCGATCAGTTCCGAGGAGCCGTTCAGCAGCCACAAAGGCAGGTTGACGTGGCCGGTAGCGGGAACCCTGTTACACGACTTCGGGCAACCGCGTGCCGGCGGCCAGATCAAGTGGAACGGCGTTGTGCTCGGCGCCCAGCGCGGCCGGGAGGTTCGTGCTGTCTACCATGGCCGCATCGCGTTTGCTGACTGGCTGGCCGGGATGGGATTGCTCGTTATCGTGGATCATGGCGAGGGCTACATGAGCCTGTACGGCTACAACGAGACCATCCTCAAGAAGGCCGGCGACTGGGTTGCGCCCGGTGACGTGATAGCAACCGTCGGTGATAGCGGCGGCCAGGCACAGGTTGGCCTCTACTTCGAGCTGCGCCGCGGCACGCGGCCCGTCAATCCACGTCAATGGGTAACACGGCGGCCCGGTGGCTAGGGTGGTCCGGGCGGGAAACTGAGTGTCCTGCCGAATGTTGATCTTGTGCGCACATTATTGTGTGTCGCTATGCTAAGGTCGACGATCGTGCCTTAAAGGACTTTTGTCCGGGCGCCAGGAAAAATGTATGTCACTGAAAGTACGCGCAATCCTCGTGGTCGTTATTGGCCTCGTGTTGGGCTTCAGCCTTTCGATCGGCGGTGGCCTGATCGGCACCGTCCATTCACCGGACAAGGAAGAACTTGCCTGGGAACAGGCGCGACTGTTCGCAGAGGTGCTTGAGCGCGTGAAACGTGATTATGTCGAGCCAATCGACGACGCCGTACTGCTCGAGAGCGCCATCCGTGGCATGGTCAGCGATCTTGACGCCCATTCGCAGTACCTCGATGCAGGCGAGTATCGCGACATCCGCATCAGCACCACGGGAAGCTACACGGGCATCGGTATCGAGGTCAGCGAAGTCGACGGGGCCATTACGGTTGTGACGCCAATCGCGGGTTCGCCGGCGGCGCGTTCCGGCATTCGCAGCGGCGACCAGGTGATTGCCGTCGACGGTCTCGCCGTCGAAAGCAGCAACCTGCAGCAGACCATCGGCCAGCTACGCGGCCAGATCGGCACGACGGTCAAGGTCACGGTACTGCGTGACGACGTGGCAATAGACCACGAAATGCGTCGCCAGGTTATTCGCGTCGCCAGTGTGCATCGCGAGATGCTGAGCTCGTCCCACGGCTACGTTCGCGTGAGCCAGTTCAGCGAAAGCACCGCTCGTGAACTCGGCCGGGCTATCGATGAATTGCAGGACGCCAATGACGGCCTGCTCGAAGGCCTGGTGCTCGATTTGCGCAACAACCCGGGCGGCGTTCTCGATGCCGCGGTCGACGTGTCGGACCTGTTTCTCGACTCGGGCGTTATCGTGACAGCCGACGGGCGCTCAGCGGATTCGCGGTTTACACGTTCGGCGCACCGGGGCGACATCCTGGATGGCGCCGACATGGTCGTGCTCGTCAATGAAGGCTCGGCCTCAGCATCGGAGATCGTCGCCGGGGCGTTGCAGGATCACGGCCGGGCACTGATCGTCGGCACCGGGACTTTCGGCAAGGGGCTCGTCCAGACCGTGATGCCGTTGTCGAAAGGGCGTGCAATCAAGCTGACCACCTCGCGCTATTACACACCCTCGGGCGATTCGATCCACGATGTGGGTATTTCGCCCGACGTGTTCGTCGAAGATACGCCCGGTTTCCCGGACCTCCGCCTGTCGGGCGTGCTCAATAGTGAGGACGACACGCAATTGGCCGAGGCGCTCTCGTACCTGCAGCCTCGTTCGGTGATGCACAGCAAGGCCCAATGACGGCTGCCAGGGGGGGTCTCGCAGCGGTTCTGCTGCTGTTCGCAACGCACACGGGCGCCGGTGCGCGCGCACACATCGCCATTATCATCGACGACCTGGGCTATCAGCTGGACGCAGGGCGCCGCGCTATTGCGTTGCCCGGCCCGCTGGCCTTCGGCGTAATCCCGGGCGCGCCGCGAGCCACGACGCTCGCGCGCCACGCACATGAAAGTGGCAAGGAGGTACTCGTTCACTTGCCGCTGCAGGCCAACTCGGAGGAAACGACGCGAGACCCGGTGAGTATCGAGCTCGACATGAGCCGGGAGCGGGTCGGTACCGTCTTCGAGGAGGCCCTGGAGTCGGTACCGCATGCGGTCGGCGTCAACGGCCATCGTGGCAGCCTGCTGACTCGTCACCCCGGTCACATGCAATGGCTCATGGAAGAGATCAGTGCGCGCGAAGACCTGTTTTTCGTGGACAGCTTTACGACCCACCACAGCGTCGCCCTGCAGGTAGCCGCAGAGGCCGGTGTTGACGCAATCAAGCGCGATGTTTTCCTTGACCCGGATCATTCGGTTGAAACCGTCGAGCGGGAGTTCGCCCGTATGAAGCGGCTGGCACTGCGGCGCGGTCAGGTTGTGGCGATTGGCCATCCTTATGGTGCCACCCTCGACCTTTTGGAAAGAGAGCTGCCGGAACTCGAGCGTGAAGGTTTCGAGCTTGTCCGGATCAGCGAGATGGTGCGGTGAGCTGGTACGAAGATCGCATTCTGCCGCGGATGACGAATCTCGTGTGCGGCGTAAAGCCGGCGCAGAAGCAACGGCAGAAGATAGTGCCCCAGGCCCGTGGCGACGTACTGGAAATTGGATTCGGCAGCGGACTCAACTTGCCGTTCTACGATACCGACAAGGTGCGTCGGGTTTGGGGTCTCGAACCTTCCGATGGAATGCGTCGCCTTGCCAGTGAACGCCTGGCCGCCAGCCCCATTGACATCGAACTGATCGATTTGCCGGGCGAGGAAATACCGCTCGACGACAACACTGTCGATACGGTCGTGGTTACTTACACCTTGTGCACGATAGCCGAGCTTGCGCCGGCCCTGGAAGGAATGCGACGAGTGCTGAAGCCGGAAGGGCGGCTCCTTTATTGCGAACACGGCAAAGCGCCGGATGCGGGCGTGCACAAATGGCAGCAGCGCCTGAACCCGGGGTGGAGACGGCTCGCCGGCGGCTGCAATATGCACCGCGACATCCCGGCACTGCTGGGCGAGTCAGGCTTTGCGCTGGAGGATGACAATCGCATGTACATTCCGGGGCTGCGTGTGCTCAGCTACAACTACTGGGGCTCAGCCAGAATCCGTTGAACCGGGAGCGCCTGCAGCCCTCTAAGAGTAGGCGAGAGGACTTATTGATCTCATGAAGAAGAGCGTCGTTTACAGGACCCTGCTGTTGTTGCTGCTGCCAGTCGTTGCGGCCGGCGAGCAGGAGGTTGCCTGCACGCAGCAATATGATCCGGTGTGCGGCGTGGATGGGCAGACCTACAGCAACGAATGCGTAGCCGGCGCGTCCGGCGTCGAGATCGCGAGCCGCGGCAGGTGTCCCGAAGAATCCAGCGACTGTCCGGAGACATTCGATCCCGTCTGCGGCGTCGACGGCAACACCTACATCAACGAATGCTTCTCAGCCAAGTCGCAGGTCGAGATCGCGGGCCTCGGTGCCTGCACGCCGAACGGTTGTCCTTCGATACGGGAGCCGGTCTGCGGCATGAACGGGCGCACGTTCATCAATCGCTGCGAGGCCGATGCCGAGCGCGTTCCCGTGCAACGCAAGGACCAGTGCGACCTCGATAATTGTCCCAAGGTGTTCGCCCCGGTTTGTGGCGACGACGGCGAAACCTATGACAATGCCTGCCATGCGCAGAAAGCCGGCGTACAAACCTTCACCGAGGGCATCTGCGGGCTGCGTCCCTGCCCTAACCTGTTCGTGCCGGTCTGCGGCTACGACGGCATGACCTACAGCAATGCCTGCCAGGCGGAGAGGCGCGGTGTCAGCATCGAGTACGCGGGCGTCTGCGAAAACCTCGGGCGTAACTGCCCTCGGGATTACTCGCCCGTGTGCGGCATGGACGGAGTGACTTACGATAACGATTGCCAGCTCGACAACGCAGGCGTCACGAAAGCTTACGCAGGTTCCTGCATTGGCGACTGAAAACGACCAACAATACAAAAAGGCCCTTCCATGAGACAAAGATTAGTCACGATCGTGCTGAGCCTCCTGGTGATCGGCTCCGCAACGGCCCAGACCGAGTTGCCGTTCGAGGTCGAGGAGATCACGTCATTCGACGAGCCGTGGGCGCTGGCGTTCCTGCCCGACGGCCGCATGCTGGTCACGGAAAAGAAAGGAAGCATTTTCATCGTCAGCACGGACGGGCGAAAAGCCGGGCCACTCCGCTGGGGGCCGGATGTCGACTACGGTGGCCAGGGCGGCCTCGGCGACGTTGCCCTGCACCCGGACTTTCCGAATAACAATCTTGTCTACCTTAGCTACGTCGAGCCCGGCGTGGGAGACACTCGCGGTGCCGCCGTCGCCCGGGCCGTACTGACCCTCAGCGAGCGCGGCGGAGGGTCGCTGTCTTTGGTCGACGTCGTCTGGCGGCAATACCCGAAGATGGTAGGGCGTGGCCACTATGGCCATAGAATCCTGTTCGATGACGATGGGTATCTGTGGATCTCTTCGGGGGACCGGCAGAAGTTCACGCCGGCCCAGGATATGCAGTCGAACATAGGCAAGATCCTGCGCCTCAACGACGACGGGTCGGTTCCCGGGGACAATCCCTTCGTCGACTACTTCAGCAGGAATCCGCTTGCCGATGACGAGGGCGTCTACGGCGAAATCTGGTCGCTCGGGCATCGCAACCCGCTCGGCATGGCAATCGATCTCGATGGTCAGCTCTGGGCCATTGAGATGGGCCCGGCCGGCGGCGATGAACTGAATCGTATCGTCCGCGAAGGCAACTACGGGTATCCGGTGGTCTCGAATGGCGACCACTACGACAGGCGCGAAATTCCGGATCACGATACGCGACCGGAATTCGACGAGCCGGCGGCCTGGTGGACGCCCGTCATTTCGCCGGGAGACCTGATGGTCTATCGTGGCGATCTGTTTCCGGGCTGGCGCGGCGATGCGTTTGCCGCGGGGCTTTCATCCAGGGCGATCGTCAGAATAGAACTCGACGGTGACAGTGCCCGTGAAGTCGAACGCTACCCGATGGGGGCGCGGATTCGCAGCGTCGTCGAGGGCCCGGACGGCGCGCTCTGGGTACTCGAAGACGATCGGCGCGAAAGTACCGGGCGGTTACTGAAGCTAACGCCGAGAGACTGATCCCCCCTGGAACCACGCTGGGTGAGTGACCGCCTTGGACGCCGCCTCAGCGAGTCGGCATTCCCTGTTAACTGGTGATGACTATGAGCCTGAGAATACTCACATGCTGCGTGCTGCTTTCGTTTAGCAGCGCGGCGCTGGCTGACCCCTACCTGTGCACCGCAAAGTACGCTGCCGGGGTCACGGAGAAGGAGGACGATGTTACCCAGGCTCAGAGTGGCGAATACGACAAGAAGTATCTTGTGGATGAGCGGGGGTTTCGACCCCTTGGTGATGACAACGTGAAGCTAAGCAAGTGCAACTTCATCGATGGCAGGCCGGCGTTTTGCGAAGATCCAGGCTTCGGGTGGAGCGGATTCTTCATACTGCCATCAAACCTGGTATTCACCTACTTCGCTGTTGTTGGCGGACACGGCGGGGTCCTGGAAGCTATGGTGGTCAAGGGAAAGTGCAGCAAGATCCAGGCGGATTGATTTCGAGGCGGTCAGTCACCGCTCGAGCTTTACGGCACTCCAGTACGACAAGAAGTCTCTTCCGGTCGAGTTCGATAATCCTTCGAGCCTGTTTCCCTCCAAGACTGCGGAGTGATTGTAGGGGCCGGAACCATCAGCAGTAACGAAGGCTATCCTCAACTTGCCCCAGTCCCTATTGATGCGCGCCTGTGAAATGGGGGTGTCATAAAAGGTGCCGGTGAACGAGCTCCCTTGTACCGACGTCACAACAAACTCTTTGTAGTAAGGCTCGGACCCTGGTGTCGGTCGCAGATCTACCGTCCATGTGCCCAGCAACCTATCAGCGGTCACGACTTTCGGTGACGACTCGACCGCAGCGCAGGCGCCGAGGCAACAGCAGCTTAACACCATCGTCAAGGCGTATGCGCGCCGTGCTCGACGGCGATTGAGTGCTCTTGCCAGGCTATCCATATCGCCCCCCTGCCTTGGATTTTATTGGCTACCAGGCGGGTCGCAGGCGCCCTTTCTCATCCGCCGTGTACGGCAGCCAGGCGAGGCCGGTCACGGCGACATGAATATCCGTGCTCTTGGCACGCACGGTGATCTCATCGAGCTCCTCGGTCTGCGCATCGAACGAGGTGTCGAGTTTCGCAACCTCTTCCTCGAGTTCCTTGCTGAGCGCGGCGATATCGGCCTTCACTTTGTCCGCGGTCTGCTTCGCGCGTTCCACGTCGGCGGCTTCCTTGCGGGCGCTGCCGGCCGTCTTGATGGCCGAGCCCATTTTGGTTGCGGTGCTGCTGGACAGCTTCTTGCGGCCAAGGACGGCGCCCAGGATGGCGGTGCCAAATGAGATTGCCGTATCCAGCTTGCGCTTGGTCGATTGCTCTTTTTGCACGGCGATGGCCTGCTCCGCCCGCATTAGCCGGTTTTCCAGCGTCGTTACCTTCGTCGCGTACCGTTTGCGAATCTTCGCTATCGCGGCGTCGCGTTTTTCGCTGGCGGCATCCTGGAGTCGGGCCCGGAAGTCGCCCTCGGTTTCAGTAGACAAGGAGGTCAGCCTGAATCGCTTGCTGCGATACAACGTGACGGTTTCGTTTTGTCGCAGCCAGCGCTTGTAGTCCTTACTCCAGGCGGGGTATGCCTTGGCGTTGTCGGCCGCCGCCGGACAGTCGGCGTAAGTGGCGCCCTCCTCGCCCTCGTCGTTCAGGTCATCGATCACGAGCTCGAGCGGCTCACTGTTGTCCCAGTCGATATCGACGGGACCATCTTCGAACTCGACCGTATGCAGTACGGCGCGCTCATCCTCGATGTTGTAGCGTGCGCTCGTGAAAACGACGTCGCCGCCCGCGACGAGGCGTGCATGATAGACGAGGCCTTCGCCCGAGCCGGGTACGAAGAACTGGTCGATAGACGGAGGCAGCGCCGGCGCGCTTTCGGCGCTCTTGCGCTTCGGCTTCGATACGGCCCTTGCTGCGGCAGCGAGCTTGTTCCTCGCCGTCTTCATCAGGGTGCGAATATGGTCGCGCGTTAACGGGCCTGCGAGGTAAGACAGTACCCAGCGAGTATTGAAGACCACGGGTTCGTCTTCGTGCACGTTGTGCAGCAGGAAGCGGCGTTTGCCCAGTCCGGCAATCGTGCGCTCCATGGCCTGCTTGTCGAAGTTACCGGCCGTTGCGCCCTCGAGGCCCTCCATGACGCGCGCCTTGTCGCGCTCGGTCTGCAGGCGGCCGATGAACCAGGTGCCCGTGTTCGACAGTCCCTTGTAGTCGAGATCGACCGGGTTTTGTGTCGCCAGCACGAGGCCGAGACCGTAAGCACGGGCCTGCTTCAGGAGCGTCAGGAACAACTTCTTCGACGGCGGGTTCGCAACCGGCGGCATGTAGCCGAAGATCTCGTCCATGTACAGGATCGCGCGCAGGGAAGACGTGCCGGGCTGCGCCCGCATCCAGCCGATGAGCTCGTTGAGCAACATGGACACGAAAAACATGCGCTGCGCATCGTCGAGATGCGAGATCGCCATCACGGAAATGCGCGGCAGGCCGTCATCGGTGTACAGCAGGTTCTTCGCGTTGAGCGGCGTACCCTGCATCCACGCCTCGAATCCCGGCGCAGCCAGCAGGTTGTTGAGTGCCATCGCGAGCTTGAAGCGGTCGTTGGCGGGGAAGAAGGAATCGATATTCATGACACCGACCTTGGTGATCGGCGGGTCCTGGATCTCGCCGATCAGGGCGGGCACGTCGAGGCTTCGGCCTTCCTTCCAGGCATTGTCGAGCAGTCGTGATATCAGGATATGTTCCCGGCTCGATACCGGGTCGGCATCCATGCCGAGCAGCGTCAGGATGCCGGTCGCCGTCGCCTGTACGCGTTCGCGATACAGATCGATGTCGTCGATCAGCTCCTGGTCGGGCGCATCGAAGGAATGCAACACCGATACGGGCAGGCCCGCATTGCTGCCGGGCGTGTAGATCGCGAGGTCGACGTTCTTCCTGAGTTGCGCGATGCGCTTGCCGGTCTGGCCCCACTGGCCAAGGCCTTTCTTCCACAGGGCGGCCTGGGACGCCGCAAACTCGTCCGGCGTCTGGCCCTTGTCGAGAGCCGTGCGCGGGTTGATCCATGGCCGGAAGTTCTCGGGCTTTAGCTGCGGAAACGTCAGCAGCAGGTTGCCCATGTCACCCTTCGGGTCGATCGCGATCACGGGAATGTGGTCGAGGGCGGCCTCCTCGAGGATACCGATGCCGAGACCCGTCTTGCCCGAGCCCGTCATGCCGATAATGGCCGCGTGCGTCGTCAGGTCCTTGGAGTCATACAGCACAGGCTCTTCCGTGAGCTTCTGTGCCTCCATGTCATAGCGCTTGCCGAGATAGAAAGCGCCCAGTTTTTCGAAATCGAGCATGCTTGTTCTTTAGCCTGGTGGATACGTGTAGCTGGCCGCGAAGCCGAGCGGAATTCCGGCCGCGTAGTACAGGAGCAGGAAGATGGTCCATGTCAGGAGGAACCACATAGAGTACGGCAGCATCATCGCAGCGAGTGTTCCGATACCCGTCGACTTCACATACCGTTGACAGTAAATGACGACCAGCGGGAAGTAAGGCATCAGCGGCGTGATGATGTTGGTGCTCGAATCACCCACGCGATACGCTGCCTGCGTCAGGTCGGGCGAAATGCCGAGCGTCATGAGCATCGGTACGAAGATCGGCGCGAGCAGACCCCACTTGCCACTCGCCGAGCCCACGAAGAGGTTGACGAAGCCGGTAAGAATGACGATGCCGACGATCGTAATCGCCGTTGGCATGCCGAGTGCTTTAAGAACGGCCGCTCCCGACAGCGCCAGGAGCGTTCCGAGGTTTGACACCGCGAACGCGATTACGAATTGAGCGATGAAGAACATGATGACGAGGTAGTACGCCATGTTGTGCATCGCATGTGTCATGCCCTCGATCATGTCCTTCATGCCTTTCATCGACCCGGAGACCTTGCCGAAGACGATGCCTGGAATGATGAACAGCAGGAAGATCAATGAAACGATCGACTGCATGATCGGCGCACCGAACGTTGCAAGGTTGCCGTCGGCATCGCGCCACGCCGAATTCTCGGGGATGAGCGTCAAGCCAAGAATCACGAGACCGAGCACCATGGAGATTAATGCCCAGCGCAGCCCGCGACGTTCAGGGTCGGTCAGGTCATGCATCTCGGGCAGGTCTTCAGCATCGCCATCAATCTCGACTTCGGAAACGCGCGGTTCCACCACCTTGTCAGTGATGTACCAGCCGAGGCTGACGATCAGGAGGGATGAGGCGGTCGTGAAGAAGTAGTTATTGAGTGTGTTGACCGCAATATCCGGGTCGATGAGTCGCGCACCTTCGAGCGTCAGCCCTTGCAGCAACGGATCGAGGGAGCTCGGCACGAAGTTCGCCGAAAAGCCGCCGGAGACACCGGCAAATGCGGCCGCGATCCCCGCGAGTGGGTGCCGCCCGGCTGCGTAGAAAATAACGCCGCCCAACGGTATTACGAGCACGTACCCGGCGTCGACGGCAGAGTGGCTCACGATGCCGACGAGGATGACCATCGGTGTCAGCAGCCATTTCGCGGTTACGTTCAACAAGGCGCGGATAGCCGTGTTGATGAAGCCCGTGTGTTCCGCGACACCGATACCCAGCATGGCCACGAGTACGACGCCAACCGGCCCAAAGCTCATGAATCGATTAACCATCGTCGCCAGGAACTGGACAAAGTTGTCACCCGCCAACTGGTTGATGATCACGATTCGTTCGCCGGTTGCCGGATGAAAAACGTTGAAAGTCACATAGGACAGCAGCCAGGAAAGCACCCAGACGACAAACAGCAATGCGATAAACAGTACCGCGGGGTCAGGCAGCTTGTTGCCTACCCGTTCTACAGTGCCGAGGAAGCCGCCGTTGGTGGCAGCGGATTTTTGTTCTGACATGGGAGCCCCCTAGCTTTTTTATTTGGGGCAGAGTGTACTCAATCAGGCCGCCGCCGTCGCGCCCGCAGAGCCAATCGCACGCGCGTTCCGGCGCCGGGAGCGCCGCGCGATCAGTGGATTCCGTGCATCCAGCGCCGCAGGAGCGGCGAAATGACGATCATGAACACGCCCATGCCGATGCCGAACCACATCAGGAAGCCGAACAGCTCGGTGTAGGTTCCCAGTGCGGATGCCGAGTCGGTCACCTCACCGCCCGAAGACGCGATCGCAGCCATCTTGCCGATTCGCTGCGCAACGGTCTCCGATAATGCCGTTGCCAGGAACCAGGTGCCCATGCTGACCCCGACGACATTGCCGATCGACAGCTTGGTAACGGCCGAGAGTCCGACGGGCGACAGGCACAGCTCACCGGTCGTGTGCAGAAGATAGGCGAGAACGAGCCAGATCATTGCGACCTGGCCGGCCTGGTCCGGAAACTGCGCACCGAAAACGAGTGCTCCGAAGCCGAGCCCGGCCTGCAGGATGCCGAGCCCGAACTTGACGGGCGTCGACGGTTCGAGATTCTTCTTGGAAAGCCAGGTCCAGAGCGCGGCGAACGGGATTGCGAGCAACATGATGAAACCCGCATTGAGTGCGCCGAACTGCGCGGCTGTAAACGTAATGTTGCCCCACGTTCGGTCGACGACACGATCGGCATACAGGGTCATCGAACCGGCCGACTGCTCGAATAATGCCCAGAACACGATCGTCGAGAGGATCAGTATCATGAGCACGACCGTGCGGCCGAACTCTGCGGAGTCGTGGGTCATGAAGCCGTAGACCACGAAGCCGACAATCAGGATGATCGAGCCGTAGAGTATGTTCTCGGCAAGATCCTCGGCGCCCGGAATGAAACCGAGTGTTACGCCGATAGCATAGATACCGGCAAGAGCGGCGATCGCGGCAATCGTATACGCGGTCCTGTTGTCCTGGTCTTGCTTCGTGTGAACCATCGAATAGAGAATCAGCCCGACGATCGCGATTACCAGGAAGACGTTTTGCGTGAGCAGCACGACGGGTTCGTGCTGCACGAGCAGCCAGAGCACGCCGAGTACAGGCAGGCTCAGAAGGTAGATCGACCACTCGAGATTGATGGGGCCGAGGAAACTCTTTTGCAGTTTCTCAGGCTCGGCGGGTTCAGCATGGCCCTTCAGAAACTTCTGGCCATACGTAAAGGTAAACAGGCCAATGATCATGCCGATACCGGCCGCGCCGAAACCGTATTTCCAGCCGAAGGTCTCGCCGAGCCAGCCGCAGAGGACCGTTGCGGCGAACGAGCCAATGTTGATGCCCATGTAGAAAATCGTGAAGCCCGAATCGCGGCGCGGGTCTTCTTTCGAGTACAGCTTGCCGACGATGGTGGAAATGTTGGGCTTCAGGTAACCGACGCCCATAACGATCAGCGCGAGCGCGAAATAGAATACCTTGAGCGCTGCCGTGTCCCGCATCATGATGTCTTCGGCCAGTACCGTGCCGGCAACCAGCACCTCGCCGCTGGCCAGCGTCAGGCTTTCGGTCAGCGTCGTACCTGCCGCATAAAAGACGGCCTGATAGCCTTCGACGGCCATCAGGATGTGACCGAGCGATAACAGGATGCCGCCGAACAGCACTGACTTCCTCATGCCGAGGAAGCGGTCAGCGATCATGCCGCCGATCAACGGCAATGCGTAGACGAGGCCGGCATAGGCGCCGAGCACCTCGAAGCCCATCTCGTCAGTGAACAGGTGGTACTTGGTTAAATAAAGGAGCAGCAGGTATTTCATTCCGTAGAATGAAAAGCGCTCCCAGAGCTCGGTGGTGAAACAGACGTACAAGCCCTTTGGGTGACCCCAGAGTTCTTCGTCGTGAGAATAGTCCTCCGCGGTAGCGGCAACGGCATCGGTCATATTTATTCTCGGGTCGCGGCACGGGCCACCCGGCCTTCAAGCTGGCGCAGAGCTATGCATTAAACACTATTTGTCGCCGGATTTGAAAACCCGCGACATCAGGATGCCGAGCTCGTAGAGGATGTAAACAGGGATCGCGAGCATGGTCTGGCTGATAACGTCCGGCGGTGTGAGCAGCATGCCGATGACGAAGGCGCCCAGGAAAACATACGGGCGAGCCTTGCCGAGTTTCTCCGGGGTCGTCAGCCCGGTCCAGACCGTGAGCACGGTCGCGACGGGTGTTTCGAAGGCCAGGCCGAAAACGAGAACCACCATCATGATGAAACTCACGTACTCGGCCATATCGGGTTGGTACTCGACCTTGTCGGGCGTGAAGCTCGAGACGAAGCCAAAGATCAGGGGGAAAACCACGAAGTACGCGAAGGCAACGCCGGCGTAAAACAACACGATGCTCGTTGCGAGCAATGGAAACGCGAAATGCTTTTCCTTCCTGTAGAGGCCCGGCGCGACGAAGGCCCAGGCCTGGTAAAGAATGACAGGCATGGCGGCAAACAACGCGATGTAGAACGACAACATAATGGTCGCTGTCAGGGGCGACACGGGACTAAGCGCGATGAGTTGTCCGCCGGGTACGACGCTGATCAGCGGTTCTGCCGCAAAATCGAAGATTTTCTGTGCAAACGGTAACAGGATGACGAATATCGCGAATACGCTGCCGAATACCTTGAACAGGCGGCTCCTGAGCTCGACGAGATGCGACATCAACGTGCCTTCGGCGAGGTCGTCCTTGTCGTCGGGTGCCGCGTCAGTCATCAGGCGGATTTCTCCTCAGGCGCCGCCTCTTCTTCTTCGTTCGTGGACTCTTCGTCCTCGGCCGCGACGTCTGTGTCCTGAGTGTCTTCCTCTACATGCAGCGGCGAATAGGTGTCGTCATCGCGCGGGGTGAACATATCTTCGGGGTTCAGCTCTTTTGGATCGAAGCCCAGGTTCTTTTCAACGTCGATCTCTTCTTCGAGCTGGCGCTGCAGGCTGCGTGTCATTTGTCGGGCCTTGCCGACCCAGCTGCCAAGCTGGCGCGCGACGCGCGGCAGTTTCTCGGGCCCGAGGATAAGGAGCCCGATCATGCAAAGGAGTAGAAATTCCGAACCGCCGATTCCGGACATGGCTGATTTCGATCAGGCGTCTTTTTCTTTGCGGGGTTCTTCG
>Ga0209456_10000670_pt1 | contig 17988 bp, 19 predicted proteins | sample COG_11_FD_184755 | JGI IMG/M metagenome (GOLD analysis project Ga0209456, IMG submission 184755) | Pelagic marine sediment microbial communities from the LTER site Helgoland, North Sea, for post-phytoplankton bloom and carbon turnover... | ecosystem: Environmental > Aquatic > Marine > Neritic...
CAAAGTGGGCGTCCTTCATTTCGCCATGTTCGAGCGCTTCACGATCGATGCGATCGTCGACGTGACGACGACAATGCATCACTACGCGCCCACGTGTAACGGCGCGCGCACGCCAACCTGGCGGCGACCTTCGGACCCTGGATTTCCGACGGCTTGCCGCTACGATGGCAACGAGAAGCCTGTCGCAGTGGGCAAGCTGTCGAAGGAGCGCGGAACCATCGAATGGGCCCGGTGCAAAGCTGCGCCGAGCTACTGGTCGGCTGATCGAGGCGCCTACAAGCCCGGAGACCAGAGCAAGGGCCGCGGCTGCCTCAGCGAAATGCACGCCGTGGGCAACATCCGCTGTGACGGAAGGCTTGCCTGCAAGTTCGGCGATCTCAAACGGGGCGACAATCCGCAGTTCGACGTATGGACCCAGCCTTTATTGCACGGGCCGCCCGGCTCAAATGGCGCCGTCTCGATTTCGGGTGACCTGCGGACCGTCCGATCACCGACTGGCCGCAAGGGCGGGTTCCTTTCCTACAACCTCCCCAACGACTCACCGAGCCGCACGTGGTTTTCCTGGGTGGCGACGGCGGACGACTCGAGCCCTCATACCACGTGCCCGATGGGCGTTGATCCTTAGAGTCGGCCGCGGGTAACTTTCTTTCGGGGCTGCTATTGCCTAGGGTGGCTGGATGGACAGAAGCAAGGTCTTCCTCGTGGTCGTCGCGCTCGTTGTGGTCGGGCTGCTCGCGTACAAGAAGCTCTCTAGCAAGAGCTACGAACCCATCGTCTTCATGGGCGAGACTTACTTCCACGTTGAGGACAACGAGGTGAACAAAGTCGAGAACCACATGTTCACGCCGGGGGGTGTTCCGGTCGACGAGACGGATGAGTTCATCCAGGTCTCGAAGTACGACCACCCGGACCTGACTCCGCAGCAGGTCGGCATCGTGCAGAAGCAGGTGATTAGTAGCTTTCGGCTACGGGCGCTCGAGGGCTCGCGCGACCGGTTCTTCGGCGTGTTCGAGGGCACCGTGCCTGTGTACGGGTACATGAAGGCCGATGCGTTCGTGCTCAAGGTTGGGCCGAAAGATCCCGCGGCAGACGCCGACGCGCTTCGCGCCGGTGCCGGTGTTCAGATCAACGAGCTCGCGAGCGTTTCCACGGACTTGTAGCGCGGGGGAAGCAGGCTCCCGCTCGAGAAGGAGCCACTGACCGCGGCGAGCAGACGGTCCTCTGGGAGGAAGTTTGCTCTCAGAACAAGACCACGGGTTCGTACCTCGGGAGCGTGATGAACTCGATGTTGGGGTTGGCGGCTTGTTTGGCTCGGAGGAAGGGGAGGAGCTCGTCGGCGCCCTTGGAGAGCAATGCTGCGGCGCGGACCATGCCGGTGAAGGGGCCTTTGATGGGACCGGTGAGGCTGTCCCAGTGGATGGGGATGACGCGGGTCGGATGGGTTCGTTCGACCGACTCCTTCCAATAGGTTTCACGGTAGGCGTCGGTTTGGGAACCGAGGGCGCCGACACCCAGGAAGACCACGTCGGCGTCGTAGGGTTCGAGGGCGCCTTCGACGAAGCCGGCGCTGCCTAGGATCAGCCAGGTGCCCTTCGGGTGGTTGACGTGGAGCGCGTAGGCCTTGCCGAGCCTGTAGTCGAAGGCGCCGACCGGCGGCGTGAGTGGCGCGTTGATCTCCGGGTCGCCGAGGGCGCGGGCGGCCATTTCGGGATTGGGGAACTGGAAATGGCGCGACTCGATCGGGGTGACGGTGAACTTGCCGAGCGTGATGGGCTCGCGGTCGGGAACGGCGCGGATCTGTTCTTCGGGAAGGCCCCAGCCTCGACCGATGTTGGCGGTCGACTCCGAACCGAGGAGCATGGCGCCGGTTCGCTTGGCGACCTCCGGCGCATCCATGGCGTGGTCGTAGTGCGAGTGCATGGGGAAGACGGCGGAGAGCTCGTCGACTTCGTTGTCTGCGAGGCCGCGTGTGATCGCGTCGAGGTCGGGCTCGATTTTTCCGAAGAGAACTTCGAGGGGACCAGGGCGGGAGAACCAGCCGTCGGTCATCCAGGTCGTTTCGCCGTCGGAGAACACGAGCGTCGCCGTGCCTGTGTAGCGAACGGTGACGGCGCCTTCGGGGATGGTCGTCGAGGGGGCGACTGCCCAGTTGGGATCGACAGGGGCGGGCTGGTAGCTATTGAGGAGAAAGATTGCCGCGCCGAACGTGATCACGATCAGGGTGACGAGGCTTAGGAGGAGGATCCGTAGGGTGCGGGTCTTCATGGGGGGATGATACCTCGGCGAACCGGCCGCGCGGAACGTTGGGCTATGGCTGTGGGAGGGGCCACGTTACCATCACTCAGTCGGAGGGACCCAGACCATGAATGACGCCGCGTTTGATGGACTGCGAACCGTTGCCGTCAATGGAGTCGAGCTCGCGTATCGCGAGGAAGGCCAAGGCGAGCCCGTTGTCCTCGTCCATGGCAGCGCATCCGACCTGCGCACTTGGGGACTGCAGCTTCCAGCCATCGGCGCGCGCTATCGAACGGTTGCGTACAGTCGACGGTATGCGCGGCCCAATGAAGCGATCCCAGAAGGCGCGGACGACCCTATGCTCCCGCACGTCGATGACCTCGTCGCTTTGGTGCAGCGTCTCGACGCCGCGCCCGCACATCTCGTGGGCCATTCCTGGGGTGGCTTCGTGTGCCTGCTTGCAGCGATCCGACATCCGGAGCTCGTCCGTAGCCTCGTGCTCATGGAGCCCCCGGTGCTCTCGCTTTTCGTCAGCACGCCCCCTCGCCCCGTTGAGCTCCTCCGGACTCTGTTTCGGCGGCCTCGGACGGCGGCGGCGATCGTGCGTTTCGGCATCTCGGCGGTGGGGCCGGCCGAGAAGGCCTACCGTCTAGGTGACGACGAGGCAGGATTTGAGGCATTCGCTCGCGGGGTGCTTGGCACGGAGGCGTTCGATCGGCTTTCGCCGGAGCGCAGAGCACAGGCTTGGGACAATGTCGCGGTCGACAAGGCGCAACTTCTCGGAGAAGGGTTCCCTCATCTAAGCGACGCGGAAGTTCGCGGTGTTGCAGCGCCGACCCTGCTCATGCACGCAGAGCGAAGCCCTCAGTTCCTGCGTTTGCTCACGGACGGTTTGGAAGAGCTGCTGCCGAACGTCGGTCGGATCGAAGTCCCGGAAGCGTCACACATCATGCATGAGGACAACCCGCGCGTCGTCAACGAGGCGATCCTGGCGTTTCTTGGGGGGTAGTTCCTCAGATAAGAGGTTGTTGACCTGGGTGTAGTGGCTGGTCGGCTGGGTCATGGTCGTTCAGCGCTTCGTTGCAGTGGCTGAGGGTGGCTTGCGCCCTGCGGCTGTACGAATGATCTTCGGGTGTCGGGCGGCGATCTTGAGGAGCGCGATGGCTGGGCCTTCGGGTTTGCGGCGGCCTTGCTCCCAGTTGCGGAGAGTGTGGACGCTGATTTCGAGGGCGTGCGGCCGGTTGGTTTTGAAGTCTCTTGGAGGGTCATCGCGGGCGTTGGGTGGGCTACTCACTTGCGTTGAACGGGTTCACCCATTCGATGTCGAGGGACTCGATGTGAGTGACGTTTCGGGTGGCGAGGACGAGGCCGTGGATGTGGGCCGTGGCAGCGAGGAGGCCGTCGACCGTTGGGATTGGGTTGGGGGTGCCCATGTTGCCCCAGGTGCGGGCGATCGGGAGCGTCACGGGCAGGATCCGATTTTCGAATTGGCTGCTCAGGCTCGAGAGCCAGCGGCGGAGGCGTGTGGCGGATTTGGGATCGCGTGCGCGGATGCGTTCGATGCCGCGTTCGATTTCACCGACTACCAGGACGCTGAGGAACAGGTCTTCGTCGTCGAGGGCGCTGAACCAATCGAGGACGGCGTCGTGGCAGCGGGCGCCCTTGCGGAGCTCGGAGACGACGTTGGTATCAAGGAGATAGGCCATCGTCGCGGTCCAGGTCGCGGTCGATCGCGAAGTCGCTGTCCTTGCCGACGTTCGGCATGGCGAGCAGCGCCTGCTTAAAGGAGCGATCCGGCTGGCGGAGCAGCACTTCACGGAGAATCGCACGGTGCTCGGCTTCAGCGGAGACGCCTTTTTTCGCGGCGCGCACCTTCAGCGCACGAACGACGGATTCTTCGAGCTCTCGGACGATGAGTTGGGCCATGGTTGATTTGATATCAATGATATCCCTGGGACTCTTGCTGTCAATCGGCATGCGGCCGCCATCGGCGGGCGCGGTGAGTTGCTATGGCGCGCTGGTTGAGTGGTGGCCGCGCGGCCGGTGAATAGATGCGCAGGGGTGCAAAATTGCGTGTGAAGGATTCTGTGCGCGGGAGTCACAGTTGGGCGTAAGTCGGGCGGCCGGAATTTCGAAAAACATTGGGGATTTGAGGGTCGGCGGGTGGCATGGCTGATGCATCTACGAGGGGGTTGAAAGGGACACTGCCGAGTGTGTGGGCAGTGGGAACGGAGCCTGAGACATGCAAGCGAACGACTTCTCACAGCTTCTGGAAGAGCTCGGGAGATCGGAGCGTGACGCGCATCGGTACCGGGACAATGGGTCGGTCGGCGAGCTGACGTACGGGGAGCTCGTTGCGGAGGCAGACCGGGTTGCTCGAGGGATGCAGCGCCTTGGGGTTCGGCGTGGGGATCGGGTTGGGCTCGTTTTGCATCGGCCGCGGGATTTCGTGCCTGCGTTTCTTGGCTGCGTTCGTGCTGGGTTCATTGCGGTGCCTTTGTATCCGCCGCTGACGCTGGGGCAGCTGGACTCGTGGGCGGAGACCACGGGGCGCATGTTGGCGACCGCGCGGGCGAGCTTGGTCCTTGCCGACTCGCCGGTCGCGTACACCCTGCGCGGACTTCCGGATCAGATTCCGTCGCTGCGCGAAGTGGTCTCGATGGATGAGCTGCCCGATGGCGGGGAGCTGCACCTCGGCGCCGTGAGCGATGACCAAGTGGTGTTTCTTCAGTTCACTTCGGGGAGCACGGCTGCGCCTCGGGGTGTTCGCGTGACGCACGGGAGTCTTTGGGCGAACGCCCAAGCCATCATGGTCGATGGCTTGGGGGCGAGTCCTCGGGACCGCGGGGTGAGCTGGCTGCCGCTCTACCACGACATGGGCTTGATCGGATTTGTGATGTCTCCGTTGGTGACGCGGACGCCCGTGACGTTCATCTCGACGCTCGACTTTTTGAAACGACCGGAGGTGTGGGTCAGGACGCTGTCGGAAGAACGGGGGACGATCTCGTTTGCGCCGAACTTCGGGTACGCCTTGGCTGCACGGCGCACGGAGTCGACTGAGGGACTGGACCTCTCGGCGATGCGCGTGCTCGGGTGCGGTGCGGAGCCGATTCAGCCCGACGCCATCCAGGGTTTCTTCGAGCGTTTTTCCGAGGCGGGTTTGAAGCCGAGCGCGTTTCTCGCGTGCTACGGCATGGCCGAAACCACACTGGCCGTGACGTTCGCTGGGATGGAGGACGAGCTCAAGGTGGACCACCTCAACTTGGAATCCGAACCGAACGACGACGCCCGCGACGAACCGTCCGGGCTCCATCGCCTCGAGCACCGAGTTCCGGTGGTGTCGTGCGGACGCCCCCTTCCCCGCCATCGCGTCTCCATCCTCGGTGCAGACGGCGAGCCACTCCCAGAAAATCGAGTCGGTGAGGTCTTCGTGCAGGGGCCCAGCGTCACGGACGGTTACTGGGACGACGAAGAGGCGACGAACCGCGTCTTCCTCGACGGCGGCGTGAAGACGGGAGACCTTGGGTACATGTCGGAGGGCGAGCTCTTCGTGACGGGTCGTTTGAAAGACATGATCATCGTCCGCGGTCGCAACTACGACCCGACACCCATCGAAGTGGCGGCGGGCCGCGTCGAAGGCGTGCGCATGGGCAACGCGGCGGCGTTTTCTATTTCGGGCAACCCCACCGAGCGGATCGTCGTCGCTGCCGAGTACCGCTACGGCGACCCGGAAACCATCGAATCGAACATTGTCCGCGCGGTTCAGCGCGACGTTGGCCTCACGGTGAGCGAGGTGGTGCTCATCGAGGCGGGGTCTTTGCCGAAGACCACGAGCGGGAAGCTGCAGCGGTCGGCGACTCGGGAGCAGTATCTCGAGGGGACGTTGGGCAGGGTGCGTCGCCGTACGGATACGGCGGCCGTGGCTTGAATGAGCTCCGCGAGGGCACCATTTGCCTGAGTTTCGAACAGGCTGCGACCGTTGTTCTTGCCGCGTCTCGAGCCCGTTGGGCGCGGTCAGTGTCTGTTGCTAGTCTGGTGCCATGAAGCGGGGGACGGTGGTGGTGGCTGTTGTGACGCTTGCGGGCTTGGGGGTGTTGCTTTCGTTGCCTTCCGGCGCGTTTGGTTCCGGCGACGACCTGGCGTCTGACAAGCGCTGCGGAAACGGGCCGCTGAGCCGGCCACGCGCGAACTGCGCGCCGGCTCCCGTGCCGAGCACCGGGAACCCCTACGACGACTGTGTCGCGCGAATCAACCAGCTGCGTTGGGTGTGCCAATGCCTGCGGCCGCTCGGGCGTTGGAAGGGGGGCGAGGCATGCGCCAACAAGCACGCGAAGTACGACAGCAAGCGAGGCATTCACGCGGGCTTCAACGGCGGCATCTGTAGACCCGAGGGCCTCGCGCAGAACGAGTGCCCCGCATGGCCTTCGAAGAGCGGCGTCGTCGAGGGATGCCTCCAAGCGATGTGGGACGAAGGGCCCGGCAAGCGGTTTTCGAAGCACGGCCATTACGTCAACATGAGCAACCCGAGCTACGAGCGTGTCGCATGCGGCTTTGCCAAGGGGGCGGACGGCAAGACTTGGAGCGTACAGAACTTTCGGTGAGTAGAGCGACTGAGACGCTAGCTACGGTCCGCTCAGCAGGCCATCGCGCAATCCAAAGTACGCGGGTTTCCGTTCGTAGTTCTCGTCCAGTGGCAATGGCGCCAGGTCGGGGCCGAAAAAGCTATCGATCCATGTGTGGCGGTCGGTGAATCCCCAGAACGTGATTCGCTTGCATGCCTCGACGGCTAGGCACGCGCTTGCCATGTCGAAGAACTCCTGGCGCTGCCGTTCGAGGCGTGCGGCGTCGTCTCCCTGACCCCGCGCGATGATGTCGACTTCGGTGAGCTCGACCACGACGCCCAGGGCCGCCAGTTTTTGGAGGTTGGCGAGGAGCTCATCGTGGTTGGGGGCTTCTGTGAGGAAGTGCCCCTGGAGGCCGACGCCATGGACCGGCACCCCCTGTTCGAGCAGGTCGGCCGTCAACGCGAGGAGCGCATCGAACTTGTCGCCGTCATTGCTGACCAACGCTTCATTGAGAAATAGCGTGGCGTCGGGATCGGCCTCGTGCGCCAACTCGAACGCTTCGGCGATGTAGCCGGGGCCCATCAGTTGGTAGAAGATGTTCTGATACAGCTCTGATCCCAAGGTATCGAGGGGCTCATTGACGACATCCCAGGCATCCACACGACCTCGGAAGTGACCCACGACCGTCCGGATGTGGTTGGCCATGAGCGTCCTCAGCTCTTCGGGGTCGGTGATTGCAGTGACGTACTCCGGGGTGGCATCGACCGTGGCTTGCTCCCAGACGAGCGTGTGGCCTCGCACCGCCATGCCATTGGCTTCCGCGATTTCTATCATCCGGTCGGGCTCGTCGAAATTGAACACCCCGTATTGGGGCTGCGTCGCAGCCCATTTCATCGCGTGCTCGTGGGTGACACTATTGAAGTCTGCGGTCAGAGCAGGCAGGTACTTCGGGTCGTCGGTCGCGCTGACTTCGCGGAACGCGGCGCCGACCTGCACACCCGCCTGGACGGCGGCCTCACGCAGAGAGCAGTTCGCCCCGTCAGCCCGGCAGTCGACCGGATCGTCGCCTTCACAAGCGAGGGCAAAGACGCTGAGAGGAAGCACGATGATGAGGGCGCGTAGGTAACGCATCGCGAAGACTTTCCACGAATTTGGAGCCTGCTCAAGCTGCAGGCCCAAGGCGGCCACGCGGTCGGTGCTTAGTCTGAGAGGTTCCAGATGAAGGTTAAGATGAGGGAGCTTTGGAGTAGTGTTGGGCTGCGGCCTTGGCTTGGATTTCACGTATCAGACGGTGGGGGAGCGATGTGAATGTGCTAGAAGAGAGCCGTGCAGAGGCCGGTCAAGGTTACGCTCATCGCGATGGCGGTATTGATCGGGCTGTTGATCGGCGCCGTCGTAATCGTCCCCATCGTTTTGCAGGAGCGAGTCGCCAAACTCGTGCACGACGAGCTCAACCAGCGGCTCGATGCAACGGTTGACTTCAAGAGCATCGACCTCTCTTTGCTGTCGACATTCCCGACATTGACAGCCGAAGTCGTCGATCTCGAAATCACTGGGAAGGGTGTGTTCGAGGGAACGACGCTTCTTTCGGTGCGGTCGCTCGGAGGTGGGGTCGACTTGTTCAGCTTGGTCGGAGACGAGCAACTCGTCGTTGAGTCGATCACGATCGACCATCCGGAGATCCGTGTCTTGGTGAACGAGGACGGGGTCGCAAATTACGACATCGTCAAAGAGCGCCCCGATGGGGCCGAAGAAACAGAGCCCGACGAGGAAGAGTCTGGCAACGTGGCTTTTCAGCTTCACCGCTACCGGGTCATCGACGGGTCCATCACTTATGATGCGCCCGGCACGCACATGTCGATCGACGGGCTCCATCACGATGGGTCGGCGACGATCAGTGCTGTCACGCAGGTGCTCGCGTCGAACACGACGGTCGACGCGCTGTCCATCAAGCTCGGACGAGTCACTTACTTGAAGCAGGCGAAGGTCGGAGTCGACATCGCGGCGACCCTACGAACCGACGACCAACACGTAGACCTCGACGCGCTGAACGTTACCGTGAACGAGCTATCGGTCGGGGGCTCGGGCCAGATTGGATGGACCGACGACGCTCTTGATTTGGACGTAGAGCTGGCGTCGGCCAAGGGGCAATCGGTCAAGGCGCTCGTCTCGGCCGTCCCCAACGCGTACGCGGCGGACTTTGCCGGCCTCCGAGCGAGCGGCAGCTTTTCGATCGATGCGAAAGTGAAAGGACAGCTCGGCCCCGACGATGATGACATCCCATCGTTTTCGGCACGGCTTCTCGTCCGCGACGGCACGCTCAAGTACCCGGACCTCCCGTTGCAACTCACCCGCGTGGCGCTCGATGCAAAGGCCACGCACCCTGGTGGCAACCTAGACAAGCTGCGGATCGACGTCGCAAAGTACGCGGCACGCGCCGGAGAGAGCCACGCGTCGGGCCACCTTGCCGTCACGACGCCCATCTCTCAGCCCGACGTGGCGCTCGTCCTCGACGGCCGCTTCGACGTGGCCGAGATCGCCAAGGCGTACCCGATCCCAGACGTCGAAGATCTACGAGGGGTCATCACGGCAACCATCGACCTCGCCGCCAAGGGCGACAAGATCAAGCGCCTGAATGGGGACATCCGGGTGACGGACATCGTGTATCGGGCCAAGGATGCGCCACCCGTGGAGGTCAAGAACGCGCACGTGGTGCTCTCACCCCAGGCGACGAAGGTCGAGGCGTTCCGTGCAAACTTGGGGCGGAGCGACGTGGCGCTTTCGGGCTCGCTCTCCCCGTTCACAGCGTTTTTGAGCGACGACCAAACCATCGTGGGGAATCTGCAACTGAAGTCCCAGGCGATTTACGTGGACGATTTCCTATCGGAGGAAGGGAACGAGCAGGCCAGCCGGGAGACAACGCCGTTCCTGCTTCCCGACCAGGTCAACGCCAAGCTCGCGCTCGACGTGGGGAAGCTCACGTACGGCGAGCTCGTGCTCTCGAACTTCAAGGGGACCGCGCGGGTCCGACGCCGCAAGCTCACCTTGAGCGACGTGAGAGCCAACGCCCTCGGGGGCTCGATGAAGCTTTCAGGGACGGTTGCCACACCGGTCGGCAAGCCCGCCACCTTCGAGATGAGTTACCAGGTCGACAAGGTGCGCTTCGCCGAAGCCTTCGAGGCGCTACCCTCGATGCGGGCCTACGCGCCGATCGCGGGTTTCTTAGACGGTCGCTTCTCTACGGACCTCAAAGCGGCCGGGCAGCTCGGCGACGATGGTGGGCCAAAGCTACGCTCGATCGACGCCAACGGCCTGGTGATGACGTTGCAGAGCAAACTCCGCTCCGACTTCAAGCCCCTCGCTGTGCTCAACAATGCCATCCCTGCGATTCCGAAACCCCTCGACCTGAGCTCGCTCAGCGCGCGGTTCAGCATTGAAGACGGGGCAGTCCACATGAAGCCCTTCGAAGCACGAACCAAGGGCCTCAAAATCTTGGTGAGCGGCAGCCACGGTCTCGATCAGGAGATGAGCTATCGCGTGAGCACGAACGTTCCAATCAACAAGGTGACCGGAGCTCTCGCAAAGAAAGTCCAGGGCATCGGCCTGGACTTGTCGAAGGCGAGCAGCGTCGACGTGCTGGCCAAGGTGACCGGCTCGCTCGACCAGCCGCGAGTCTCGGTCGACGTGGATACCGATTCACTGCGGGAGTCTGTTGCCGACGCGATTTCCACGGAGCTCGAAGAGCGACGCCAGCAGGCGCTTGCCGCCGTTGCCGAGCAGAACCAAAAGATCATGGCGGAAGCCACGAAGCGGGCATCGCAGGTTCGAAGCGAGGCCAAGAAGGCCGCGGAGAAGGCTCGCCAGGAAGGCTACAAACGCGCCGACCAGCTGGTCGCCAAGGCGGGCAGTAATCCGCTCGCGCAGGTCGCGGCGAAAGAAGGCGCGAAGCAGGCGCGAAGGGAAACCGACAAGCGCGTCGACCAGATCAACAGGGAAGCCGACAAACGCGCCACGCAAATCGTTACCGAAGCAAAGCAGCGAACGGAGCAACTTCAGGCCGAAGCCGAAGCGCAGAGCGAGCGCGCGACGGACACCGCCACCGAAAAGATCGCGAACTGAGAGCTTAGAAGATCGAGCTCAGGACGCATGAGATGGGGCCGTGCGGCCTGTGGTTTTTGCCGTGTTTTGGGGGCTATGCGGCGGTGGCGGGCTTGATCTGTTTGAGCTCAGCCTTGTGGAGGCGTTCGGCTTCCCAAAGGTCCAGCTCGCGTTGGGCGTTGAGCCAGAACTCGGGGCTGTTTCCGAAGTAGCGGGAGAGGCGGAGGGCCATCGCGGCGCTCAGGGCGCGCTTCTCGTTGATGAGCTCGTTGACCGTTTGGCGGGAAACCTTGATGGCCGCGGCGAGATCGGCGACGGAAAGCCCGTAGTCCGGCAGGAAGTCTTCTCGCAAGAACTCTCCTGGGTGCGTTGGTCTGATGATTCGTTTGTTTGGGTTTCTAATCATCGGTCTTTCCCGAACTAGTGGTAGTCGACCACTTCGACATCGTAGGCATCGCCATCCTCGAAGCGAAAGCATACCCTCCACTGGTCGGTGATGGAGATGGCATGCTGACCCTTCCGACCTCCCCGCAAGGCGTGAAGCCGATTGCTGGCGGGGACTCTGAGATCATCAAGCTGTGTCGCGAGGTGAACATACTCCAGCCTTTGCGTCGCCCGCCGGATGACATCTGACGGCAGCCGTCGAGACTTGCCTGTGATGAACAAGTCCCGCGAGTGCTTATCGGCGAACGACTTAATCATGAGTAGGATAACGTGTCACGTGACACACGTCAATCGGGAGGAAGATCCTGCTGGAGCGGTACACGGCGCGGGAGTTCTCGACCGTCGTCAGCGGGAAAGATGAGCCCCAGCGCGCCGTTGATGTTTCCGATGTCGAGATAGGTCGGCTCGAAGTCCGACCAACCGACTGCATCGCAACCCGGAGCCAGCGCCCGGCGCGCGGCGGGATTGTCGATCAAGCCAACGAGCTCGTTGTATCGAGAAATGCCTCCGATTCCATCGGGGGGCCCGTCATTGTTGCCGTCGATGCAGCATGGATAGTGACCGCGGGGGACGGGGGCTTGTGTGCCGTCGAGCACAGCGTCGACACGCCACCGGTCGCGACGCTCATAGACGTAACGGATGTCGTGCCCCGGCCTCCTGAAGAGATCGAGGAGGAAGACCTTGCTTTCATCTTCCCGCTCATCCGGTGCTCGGCTGCCTTTAGGACCGAACGTCCTCGAGCCTTGCGTGAACTTGTGCGCGGAATCGTCGAACCGGCCGAATGAGCAGGAGATCACATCGTGGAGGTCACCTAGAGTACACTCCTCTGGGACCAGCACCCGGCGCCAGATTTCGGGAAAGGAGCTGGTTAGCGTGAGCCTGAAGTCGAAGATGGTGCCGGGTTCAATCATGCTGTCTGGATATCGGCCGGATCGACGAGAAGTTGCGTCGGCGGTCGTCCGTAGGCGCTGGCGGCGCGCTTGATTCTCTGAGAGGGTGGCGTTCGTGCTGGTTCTCCACTGTACTGCAAAGCTGCGATCAGCCGCATACGAGACTGGGTCGTCCGAGGTGCCAACTCACGACCCGCTCGATTCATGGCACGCGAATTTCTTCTACTTGCAGCGGCGCAAGTGCGTGATGGTCGTCAACGATCGCACGCTTCTTCCGGTACTGCTGTTTGGGCTGAGAAAGCCGCAGCTCTCGAACCTCCCCGCCGCCTTCACCGAGCGGTTCTGTTCCTTGCTCGAAGAGCGGAAGGTGCCGGACTACGTGGTGGACAAAGTGCGACGCCTCTACCGCCGCGCTCACATCACCAAAACGAAAGACCGCAGCGTCGCTGGCTCGCTCAACGAGTTCACCAAGGAGCTGAAGTGGGTGCTCGCCGATGGCCATCTGCGTGACCCGCGCGAACACATCAGTGACGCCGACGGCTTCTTGTGGGGTCGGGTCTCCCTCCAGCTCGTCGAGTTCTACCCGGCCCAGGCCCTGATCGACGTGTTCCTGGCGCGCTTCGTCGAGAGCGGCCGTCCCGGTCTGGACGAAGCCAGGCGCGTTCTTCGCATACGGTCGCGAGTGGATTGAGGTCGGGAGCTTCGTCCATTGGCAGGAGCTGAGACTCTTCCAGGACTCGTATTGAGTTCATGCGCGGAGAGGTCGCAAGGTTTGTGCCGGGCGGTGGCTTGATGTCGCTCCGAAGAGGAACAGGTCGCGCGGCTGGGAGAGGACACTTGACACGGCTGCTTGCCTCCGGCGACTCTGTTCGGCTTCCCCTCCGACACGATGAGTGGCGGGCACGCACGGGCGAGGCGGGAGACGCACAATGGCTTACGACAAGATCAAGCCGAACATGCACGGGACAGGTGGCGGGCGCTGGACTACGCGGGAAGAGGCGAAGCGCGCTGCCAACAAGGCGCGCCGGACGGATGATAGCCGGGAGGCGCAGGGGTCGATCGAGGAAGCCTCTGACGATGGCGCGCAGCCGGCGGCCTCGGACGCAGGACGGGGACCGAAGGCAAACCCATAGGGCGCGACCACCGCAGCTGGGTTTGGCGCGCTTTGGGCGGTTACGCTGAGGCGGCCGCGCCGATCGCCCTACCCACCTGCCGGCGGTTGACGCCGAGGGCCAGCAACGCGCGGATGAGGAGGTCGACTGAGACGCTTGGGTCGCCGGGGCCATCGGTCGCCGAGCGCGTGAGTTGCGCGTTGGATCCAACGGACGCAGCGGTGCGCTGACGCGCGCCGGAGGCGCGCTTCCGCATCGGGGCTGTATCAAGTTTGGTGAGGCCGCGCGGCCAGTGGGTTGGGTTAGTTGCTCGGGTGTGCCCTACTCTTCGTAGACCTCTCGTCGATGACCGATCTTCACGACCAACACCAGGTCGGGGGGTTCGATGCGGTAGATGACGCGGTAGTCGCCGACGCGGAGGCGGCGGGCGCCTCGGAGGCTGTAGCGCAGGGGCTTGCCTAGCTCGAAGGGGTGTGTGGTGAGCTTGGTTTCGATGGCGCGGCGGATTTGGCGTTTGGCTGATTTGGGGAGCGCGGGGATGTCGCGGTCGACGACCGTGCGGAGGTACTCGACCCGGTAGGTCAATCCCAGGCCTCGTCGTGGGAGACTCGGCGTTGCTTCTTCTTGAGGCGCGCGTCGGCCACCTTAGAAAAGTAGCGGTCTTCCTGGTACTCGAGTGCCTCTTCGATGAGCCGGAGGCTTACCCGCGAGATCGACTCTTCCCGCTCGTCAGCCAGCCGTTCGATGGCCGCGTAGGTGGCGTCGTCGATGGTGACGTTGATTCGCTTCTTCTGGGTAGGCATTTGCATAGTGTAACACTTTTGCATCACCTTGGGCATTGGCGATTGGAAGTGTCCCGACTGCTCACCTCACCCGCCCGATCGGCCGGGTGCTGCCGTTGTTTGCCGAGCCCTACCGACCGACCAGCTTCGAGGCCGCGTCGAGGATGCGCGGGACGCTCGGCAAGACCTGCGCTTCGCGTCGCCTGTCGAAGGGAATTGTTTCTTCGACTGCGACCCGTGCGAACTTCGCACCGATGCCAGCTTCCATGACCGCGGCAGCAAGCTCCCCGGACAAGCTGAAGTGCTTATAGTCCTCGTCGACGACGAGGAGGCGGCCCGTTCGTTCGACCGACTGGCAAACCGTACGGATATCGAGAGGGGCGATGCTGCGCAAGTCGATCACGGTCGCACGGACGCCGCTCTCTTCGAGCTTGTCGGCGGCCGCCAAGCATCGATGCACCGAGACCCCGACGCTCACGATCGTCAGGTGCTCGCCATCTCGAGTGACCTTGGCCTCGCCGAGTGGAGTGGGCTCCCAGTGCTTTGGAACCTCTCCGCGAATGCCGGCCTCCGGAATGTCGTAGTCGAGGTTGCTTCGGCCGCCATCGGCCAGGTAGTCGATCCAATAGTCGGCAAGCAGCTTGTGCTCCATGAAGAGCACCGGCCCCTCGTCCTCGATCGCCGACAGCATCAACCCACCTGCATCGGCGGGATTCGACGGCACGACGACTTTCAACCCGGGCACCTGCGCGAGCCATCCCCAGAGGCTTTGCTCGTGCTGCCCGCCATCCCCGTAGCCACCGCCGCAGCCCATGCGAACGACCATGGGCGCCTTCCAGCGGCCTCCCGAGAAAGCCTCGACCTTGGCGGCATGGTTGACCAGGGCGTCCGCTGCCACCGCCACGAAGTCCACCATCATGAGCTCGACGACAGGACGCAGTCCCGCCATGGCCGCCGTTACGGCCGCACCCAAGAAGGCCGACTCGCTGATCGGCGTCGGTCGGACACGCATCTCGCCGAACTTTGCGTAGAGGTTCATCCGAAGCGCGTGCACGTCCTCGCCGAAAACCACGATGCGCCGGTCTTCAGACATCGCTTTCATCAAGACGTCTTCAATGGCGCCAGCAAAGGTCATCGTATTCATGCTCGCGCCTCCAGACTTCGCAAGGCCGACGAGACCGCCGCCTGCACTTCCTCGTCGACCTCCCGCTCGAGCTCTGCGCGATCGACCTCCGAAATCGACAATCGTTGCCGCTGCCGCTCGACTGGATCGCTCGCCGCCTGGGTTTGGATCTTCTGCGCCTTGCCGAGCATGCCCACGATCGAGCCGAGGCTTGCGGCTCTTTGCGAGAGGGACGAGCCGCCGGTCGTGGCGGCCCTCATCAGCGGAGCGACCTTGCTCTTGAGCTCGCGCACCGGTTTGCGAACGATGCGCAAGAGCGGGTCGCCGAGGAAGTGACCCTCGGGCCGAACACAAGTCGCGTGCAAGAACGTCGGGCCGTTCCCGTCGCGCGCTCGCAGGAACGCGTCGCGGGCCGTCCCCCAAACTTGGTCGACATCCGTCCCGTCCACCGAGACGGCGTGGGCACCGAGCCCCTCGGCCCGGGTGAGCAAGTCGCCCGCGGTCACTTTGCTCGACGGGGTCGTGATCGCCATGCCGTTGTCCTTACAGACGAAGATCACCGGCAGCGACCAGGCTGCTGCGAGATTGATCGACTCCATCAGCATCCCTTGATTCATCGCGCCTTCCCCAAAGAACGCGACGGCAACCTTGCCCGGCCGCAGATGCTGCGCGGCAAAGGCAAAGCCGCACGCCGCCGGTCCCGAAGCGCCCACGATCCCAGACGACGCAGCGAGGTGATCGGGCGAAAACAGGTGCATGTGTCCGCCCATTCCGCGACACAGGCCATCCTCGAGCCCCATGCACTCCTTGACCAACAACGCGAGATCGACGCCCCGCATGACCAGCGGCGCAGTCCCTCGATGCTCGAGCGCCAAGGCGTCACCGTCTGTGATGTGATCGAGCACCCCAGCGACGATGCCCTCTTCACCTTTGCTCAGATGCATTTCGGCCGAGATGTGGCCTTCGTTCCAGAGCACCGTGACGGCTTCTTCGAACCGTCGGCTCTTGTACATCTGGCGGTAGAGCGCTTCTGGGTTCGGCTGCATACCGGCCTCCTATCGGAGATTCGATACTAGCAGCCCCCCGCTCGAGACCGAAGCGCGGTTTTTGCCCGCAGTGGGTGCGGCCGGACCGACTGGCCTGGGTACGACATCTCGAGGACGAGGCAGCCTTCTTCGGTGCAAACTGGGATCGCTCACAGACAGAGCCAGCAGCATTCGAACGCTGCTGGAGCGCAGAAGCCCGTCGAGCCGGCGAAGTCGGGCCGGTTGCAGGTCGGCCGCCTCGAATCGGTGCAGTCGTCATCACTGGCGCAGGGCGTCGAGCACAGACAGCTCTGTGCGGGACCGCCGATTGGGCAGCACTCGCAGCTCAGGCCTGGGTCGGCGCATGTGCCCGTGTTGAAGCCACCGCACATCGGACCTGAGGTACACTCCCCCTCGTACGCGACCTCGGCGCCATGGCAGTGCGCGTCGGCGAGGCCACAAGCGTAAGTGACGCCGTCCGTCCCACAAACCGGGTCGTACCGGAAGCAGTTGATCTCGCAGATCGGCTGGCAGGTCTTGGTCGGCGGGTAGCAGATCAACTTGCCCGGGCAGTCTTCGTTGAAACGACATTCCCCCTGTCCGAACCGCTCGAGGCACTGGACCAGCTCGTGTGTGGGGGTGAATCCGCACTGCCCGTTGAGCTGGCGCTCACAGGTGGCTTCTTGATAGCACTGGTACACGGGGCGCCACTCGCACGTGCTGGCAATGTCCATACCCTCTTCGACGCAGAGTTGGCCGCTGCATCCAGCGCGGACGCAGGCACCTCCCGTCGGTTCCTCGCAATACCCCTCGTGCGCGACGCTTGCCCCGGCGCAGGCGGCTTCACACGCGCTGACGTAGCTGCGGCCATCCGTACCGCAGACCGGTTCGTACTCGGTGGGACAAGCGCAGGGCGTAGGGCCAGGAACACACCAGTGCGGGACGGTTTCATTCGCGGGGAGATCTCCTCCCCCTTCGCCGGCCGGGGCGGGCGCCGGCATACACCCGTCACCGACGAAGCAATCGGTCGGCGCCTCGCAGAGCATCGGATCGTCGCATCGACCGCGGTGCTGGGCCTCGCGCCCCCCTTCGGTCGCTTCTTTGAGCGTGTACGTGTTGCCGTCGGTGCTACAGATGAACGCCTCGGCGCCGAGAGCTTCCCCGGCCCCGCCACAACCCCAAAGGCCAACCACGACAGCGATATTGGCTAGGCAAACTCGTTTCATGTCGTCCTCACTCGGCAAGAGATACCTACCCTGAACGCAACATCGATGCCAACTCGGGGGCCGCAGAACTACGGAGTTTTCAGGAATGCGGGTGTGCCATCGCGTGCCACCCATTCATTCCCATCCGAGCATCGGCGCCCGGCGGTTCACACTTGGGCAGCTTTGGGCTAGCCCTTGCCACGCACGCTCTCCGCCCCTTCGAACCACGGCTCGTCGATGACTACGTTCATCGTGTGGCCCGTGATTCGGGGCGCAATCGAGTCGCGCTGCTCTTCGACGAGAGACCCGTAGCGCTGCCACCATCGTTCCGCATCGGCTCGCGTCCAACGTGGGAGATCGAGCTGGTCGAGTGCATCGGCGAGTGCCTCTGCCGAGGTGGGTCGGTCGTCCTTGCGCTTCGCCAAGCAAGATAGGATCAGCCGCTCGAGCTGCTTTGGGACGGGCTCGCCGCGCGCTTCACTCAACGGGGCGGGAGCGGCCTGCACGTG
>Ga0209456_10000671_pt1 | contig 17980 bp, 19 predicted proteins | sample COG_11_FD_184755 | JGI IMG/M metagenome (GOLD analysis project Ga0209456, IMG submission 184755) | Pelagic marine sediment microbial communities from the LTER site Helgoland, North Sea, for post-phytoplankton bloom and carbon turnover... | ecosystem: Environmental > Aquatic > Marine > Neritic...
CACATCTGCCGCGAGCGTCAGGCCACTCGCGGTTTCGAACCTTGTCTTCTGCAAGTGATCAGTCAAATTCAAACCTGTCAGGCTATCGGAGGTATGGTCACTACCAAACCATCCAGATCACTCGTGATATCAACCTGGCAAGCAAGGCGACTACTCTCCTTAAGGTTGAGTACTTCATCAAGCATCATCAACTCTATGGGAGCTGGCTCCCCAATAGATTCACTATAATTTTCTTCCAGGTAGCAGTGACAAGTTGCGCAAACGCAAGCACCGCCGCATTCGGCTAAAACACCTTCAATATTATGTGCTACAGCCAGCTCCATCAGCGTAGTTTCCCGATTTACAGTGGTCACTATTTCTCGTCCACTGGCTTCTACAAATTTAATAGTTGTCATCTACCTATTCCAATATCTAGCGACCCAACTGGCTCGCACTCAGACTATTCACAGAACCCCTTTAGAACGTTGACCACATTAGTGCCTACCTCATCTACGTCATAACCTCCTTCCATAACGAAGAGGGTGGGAATATCGAGCGCGCCGATCATCTGGCCGGTAGTCAGAAAATCGGGAGAGGTCAGCTTGAAGAAACTGATCGGATCGTTCTCAAAGGCATCTACACCCAGGGAGACAACCAGGTACTGGGGTGAGAATTCAACCATCCGAGCCAGGGCATCGGCCAGGGCCTCCTGCCACTGCTCAAATGACGTCCCCGGTGGCATAGGATAGTTGCGGTTGAAACCGGCGCCCGGCCCCGAGCCGGTCTCATCGGCATAACCTAGAAAATGCGGGAACGCATCCTCGGGGTCCCCATGCAGGGAGCAGAACAGCACATCGTCGCGCGCGTAGAATATATCCTGGGTACCGTTACCGTGATGAAAATCGATATCGAGAATGGCAACCCGCTCGGCGCCCTGATCGCGCAGGTATTGTGCCGCGATGGCCGCATTATTCAGGAAACAATAGCCGCCATACATATCCAGCGCGGCGTGGTGACCGGGAGGGCGGCACAGGGAAAATACACCGCGCTCCCCCTCCAGCAGGGCTTTTGCGCCAGTGAGCGCCACGTCCTTGGACGACAGTGCCGCCGCCCAGGTACCCTCGGAGATCGATGTTTCCGCCGCCATGGCATAGTAGCCGACCTTGCCATCGATAAACCGGGGCACCCGGGACTGCATACGCCTGGCCGGCCAGACACTGGCGATCACCTCCCCCGCGTAGCCCGCGTCCTGCCACTCCTGCCAGGCGGTCTCAAGAAAAGCGATGTAGTCGGCGTCGTGCACCGCCAATACCGGTTCCAGCGAAAACGCCTCCGGGGCTGAAATTTCGCCGAGGTCCGACTCCCGCACCATCCTGAGCACGGTCTCCGCCCGGGACGGCTTCTCGAAGGGCTGTACCAGTTCCCCCCCGTAAAGCTCGGTCCTGGCATCCCGAAGGCGGTGCTGCTCACTGTAAATCGTTCTCATACCGCGTCACTCTATCACGGTAATAGCGCCCTCAGGACACCAGGAAGCGCCAAGCCTGGCGGCCTCCTCCTGCCCTTCGACGACAGTGAACTCACCCATGCTGTTATAACCGGTGTCGTCCAACTCATAGACTTCCGGCGCCTGGGAGGCACACATGGCATGCCCCTGGCATTTATCACAATCCACTACAATCTTCATTGCCTGGCTCCAATTCCGGTCAGAAAACACCCGTTAAAGCGGGGATTATACTATACACTTATGTAAAGTTTAATTATCATAGGGATCGCTGTCAACGCACCCACACAGGAAACGAAGAATGCCCCTCTCAGCACACTACGACTCACTGTACATTGCCGGAAGCTGGGTGAAGCCCAAAGGCAGTGAAACCTGTGCCGTGATCAACCCCGCCACCGAGGAAACCATTGGCGAAGTCCCCGTTGGAACAGCCGCCGACGCCGATGCGGCAATCGCCGCGGCCAGGGAGGCTTTCGATAATGGCCCATGGCCGAAGATGGAGTGGCGCGAGCGTGCGGTGATTCTGCAGAAATTCCACGATGCCCTGGTTGCCAGGAAAGACGAGATTGTCCAGCTCTGCGTTGCGGAAGCCGGGTCCATCATCCCCGTCGCCACTATCATGCAGTTCGATATGGCCCTGGACGGCCTTCGGTACTATATTGACCAGATTCAACGCCGCGAATTCGTCATACCCAGCTCCGTCTCGGCACACACCGACTGGGCCACGGGCGGCGAAACCCTCGGCAGCACCGTCAAGGTCTACGAGCCACTAGGTGTGTCCGTGGGCATTACCGCCTACAACTACCCGTTTTTCCTGAACCTGGCCAAGCTGGGCCCTGCCCTGGCGTCAGGCTGCACGTTTATCCTGAAACCAGCGCCACAAACACCCCTCGAGGCCATGATCCTGGGAGACATCGCGGACGAATCGGGCATCCCACCAGGAGTATTCAGTATCATCACAGGAGGCGTAGACGTGGGCGAGAAGCTCACCACTGACCCCAGAGTGGACCAGATATCCTTTACCGGTTCGGACAAGGTCGGGGCGATGATCCAGGCCCAGGCGGCCCCAACCCTCAAGCGCGTAGCCCTGGAACTGGGCGGGAAATCCGCCATGATCGTCTGCAAAGACGCTGACCTCGAACAGGCGGCCTTCGCCGGTGTAGTCAACTTCACCAACCAGTGCGGCCAGGGCTGTATTCTGCAAACCCGGCAACTGGTGCACAATTCCATCAAGGACCAGTACATTGAGATGCTTAAGGCGATGGTAAGCCAGGTGAAAATTGGCGACCCGTCGGACCCGGAAACCGGTATGGGACCGCTGATCAGTGCGGCCCAGCGAGAGCGTGTGCTCGCCTATATTAAGCAGGGCGAGGCCGATGGCAATACACTGGTCTACGGCGGCAGGATACCAGCAGGGATGGATAACGGCTTTTTCATCGAACCCACTATTTTTGATTGCCCCAGCAACACCACCACCATCGCCCAGGAAGAGATTTTTGGCCCGGTGGTTTGCGTCATCGGCTTCGATACGGAGGAGGAGGCCATCGCCATTGCCAATGACTCCCAGTATGGTCTGAGTGGCGGCGTCTTTTCCCAAGACGCGGGCAAGGCCTACCGAATTGCCATGCAGATGCGCACCGGCGGTGTGCTCATCAACGGGGGTGGCGGCCGACTGAATCCCAGCGTACCCTTTGGTGGGTATAAACGGTCCGGAATTGGGCGCGAATACGGCGAAGAAGGCCTGAACGAGTATCTGGAAATCAAGGTCATCGATTTCCGGGCCGCCTGAACCTCCGGTGCACACCCTGGCAAAGACAGGCAACAGGATTCTGAGGAAGAGTGAAACAGTGGGAACATCCGTACCAAGAACACTACCTGACGTTGAGCCGCACACCGAGGCGTTCTGGACAGGCGGAAAATCAGGCCGCCTGATGATCACCCAGTGCCAGAGCTGCCAGCGTTACGTTCACCCCCCCGTGCCCATGTGTCCCTCCTGCCACAGCAGGGACGTCGCCCCGGTACCCGTGTCAGGTGAGGCCACGGTAGCGTCCTATACCGTCAACCATATGCCCTGGGTGCCAGATCTTCCCGTACCTTATGTATTCGCGGTTGTGGAACTCAATGAACAATCCGGCCTGCGCCTGAGCACCGAGATCGTCAACATCGATCCCGAGGCGGTGTCCATCGGCATGCCGGTCCAGGTGGTTTTCGAGCAGCAGGAAGAGATTTATCTCCCCCTGTTCGAGCCGAAAAAGCGTTAGGATATCTACCCGGCCAACTTACCCGGCAGACCCCGCTCTACAATCTTAGCCGCCTCGCCAACAATGCGCTCCACCAGCTCGCTACAGCTGGGAATGTCATCAATCAGGCCAACCACCATGCCAGTGGTAATCACTCCACGGTCTTTGTTACCTTCCAGCCAGGCCTCTCGCTGCCGCGGCCCTGCCACCAGTTCGCGGACATCTTCAAACTGCAAATCCTTTTTTGACTCCAAAATTGCTCTGAGCAGCCTCACTGAGGCTATCGGGAACGTTAATCACTTCCAGAAGAGCCAGCGAGGAATTCACGAATGACCGCATTAAACTCGTCATTCCGGTCGCCAGCGACCACGTAGACCCGAAGAAAATTGGCAAGATGCAGTTTGAATTTTGGTCATCTGCGATTGACAAGGCAATGGCAACAGGGGTAATTTTGTTGGAATTGGAAATCGCCTCCTGACTCAGCACGGGATTTACTGATAACAAGAACAGCGCGGAGAGGAACAGAAGGAATTTTACCTGTGGCATGGAAGCCCCTCCAGGAAGGCCAATGAAACAAAGAGAACCGGAGCCAATGTCACGTATCGGCACCCGACATAATGAGCCGCGCTACGAAGAGGGCGCCCTGGCTACTCGGATGGAAGCCTTCGCTTGTCACCTTCTCTCCAAAAATTCTCTGGCACACCCGCGTAGACGATCTCGAGCGGTCCGTCAGAGATGGTGATCTGGTAGTTACGCTTCCGGATGCGCCAGCCCGACTCCGTACGCAGCCAGAAGTCGTGGTAAATTCCCCACTGCACCAGTATTTCACCCTCATAATCACCGATTCCCGCATGAACGGCACAGAAGTAAGCGTGGCTCTCTGCCTCGTCTCCCTCTATATCGATACGCGTATTGGACAATCCATGCTGCGTCGCGCCGCAGAAACTGTCCTCGAACAGGTGTGCTCGAATTCTCGCTACAACATTGTCCAATCCAACATCAACAGTGCCTTCGCCGAACTCCCACTCGACATCCTCGGAAAACACCTCGGGCAGACGCTTCAGATCCCTGGTATCAACGCTCACGCACCACAGCGCCAACTTGTCCGCGAGTGTCTTTTGATCATCTGGCGATTCGGTCATGCCTGACATCGCTCACCCCGGCCATGATAAATGATTACTGAGCTGAATAACCGCCATCCACAGTAACAACGGCACCGTTCATCAGTGTCGCGGAATCAGAGCAGAGCCAAAGCACGGCGTCGCCGATTTCGTGTGGTAAACCCATACGACCCATCGGCTGGTGACCGATATAGACTTCTTCGAGTTCTGGGGACTCCTTCAATGTGGCCTCGAGCAATCGCGATTTAACCAGCCCAGGGCAGACAACGTTAATGCGAACGCCGTCCTGTGCGTGATCCAGAGCAGCGGAGCGCGTCAGCCCGACTACGCCATGCTTCGCCGCGCAGTAGGCTGTCATGCCCGGAACACCATTGATCCCGGCGCCTGAAGAGGTATTGACGATGGCCCCGCTCCTCTGTGCCAGCATATGTGCGAGCTGGTGCTTCATACAGAAGTAAACGCCCTTGAGGTTGATATCCACCACTGTGTCCCAAACACTTTCTTCTACTTTATGTATGGGATCTCGGCCTATCTGGTCTATTCCCGCGTTGTTATGCGCATAGTCGAGCCCGCCGAACTCGCTGATGGCAAAATCTACCATGGCTTTAACCATGGTTTCATTGCCGACATCAACTTTGCAAAAGGCAGCCTGCCCCCCGGTCTCCTCGATAATCGACACAGTTTCGTTGCCACCTTCCTCGGACCAATCCGCTACAACGACCTTGGCGCCCTCCCTCGAAAACAGCCTGGCCGTTTCGCGCCCGATGCCCGATCCCGCGCCCGTAACAATCGCCACTTTACCTTGCATCTCTTCGTACATACTAGCTTCCTGATAAGGATATCTGCTGTGATGGAATTTGCCTTGAGGTCAAAGCATATTTTATCTTTACAGTTATGTATAGCTTAAACATAGTCGAATTTGCAGCAAGAGTTTATTTAATCCGCCAGATTGGGGAGCTTGGGAATGAAGAGTCTCGACGGCACCAGCGCCCTGATGATCCATCTTTAAACGGATTCGAAAAAAAAGCTTCCATCGCTGTTGTTTGGGCAGCTTTCTCGATTTTGGTGGGTCTCTATCCACGCGTATTTATAGTTTCAGCCGCTATGCTAGCCTCCTTTATAAGAGAAACTGGTATGAGAAATTTCTTCGTAACAGCTATCACCTTCTCGCTGAGTAGTCGTCCAGTGGGTATATCGCCTGTTCTACGAACATCAAAATGACGCTGAATCCACGATCCTAAGTCACTCAATGAACTGATTTTCATCCGGAACCAGTATATATTATCTTTACAGTGATGTATAGTAATAAGACAAATTCGGACCCGCCGACCTAAGACGAACTGAGGGCTTGGAGATGAAACGACTTGACGGCACCAGTGCCATGATGATCTACGCAGACAAACCACGCTGCTATCAGCATACGCTCAAGATCGCCATCCTGGACTTCAGTCGACACCCCGGGGGATATCGGTTTGAAGACCTGATAGCCCTGATCGAACGCAGCACCGCCTCGATCCCCTTCACCCGCTGGAAGATCGCACGAGTCCCGTTTGGAATCAATCACCCTTTCTGGATTCAGGATCTGGAATTTGATATTGCACACCATGTTCGACGCATTGCCTGCCCGGCTCCCGGAGACAGACGCACCTTTTGCCGGTTGGTTTCCGAGCTCTATTCACAATCCCTTAGCAAGAGCATGCCACTGTGGACCGTTTGGATCGTAGAAGGGCTTGAGGATGGGAGAGTCGCGCTGGTGACCATGCTGCACCATGCGTACACTGACGGGGTTGGTGCAGGTCTTCTGCTTCGCCATGTCACCTCCCTGAGCGGAAACGTCGCAACTATCGATAATATGGGGGTAAACCCTGAAAAGAACCCCGGCAGATTCAGGATTTTTTTGCAGGGAGCGGCCGAACTGCCCCTGATGTTCATACGGGAAGTACCAGCACTGATTCGTGACGGCTGGAAACTCAGAAAGCTTGTGAAACAGTTAAAGCGCGAGGGGTTGGAACAGCCACCCAATCCGGCCCAGTCACCCAGTTCCCCGTTATTGAATGCGCCCTATAGTCACCGCCGCTGCTTCTACTATGAATCGCTGGACCTGGAGAGCTTCAAGGCAGTAGGCAACCATCTCGGCGCCACGATTAACGACTTGCTGCTCGCCGTCGTCACTACCGCTCTGCGCACCTACTATAAAGCCAACAACCTTTCGATAGAAGGTCCGCTGGTGGCTACCATACCCATTAATATGCGTAACGAAGATCAGAAGGAAGAAATGCTTGGCAACTACGTGAGCACTTCGGCGGTAACGCTACCCATTGACATTGAGGCTCCCCTGGATCGCCTGGCATTGGTCAGGGAATCTGCACAAATAATGAAAACATATGTAGAGGCCACACACGGGATCGGGTTGTTCAGGGCTGCAGAACTGCTACCTCCCCTGATTACATCGTTCCTCAATTGGCGGATCAGGCATAGCGAGGGGCAAATCGCGCCCATGGGCAATCTGGCTGTATCCAATGTTCCCGGCCCGAGGCATCGCCTTTTTCTCGGCAAGGACATCGAAGTGAGCGACTGGCTGTCAATAGGTCAGGTCTCCTGGGGAACCGGTTTAAATCTCACAGCCTGGAGTTACGTCAATCGCCTCAACATTTGTCTGCTGGCCAATCCCCCGGTTATCTCCGATGGTGAGGCATTCTTCAAACATATGCTGGCCGCATTCGATGAATACCGAGTGATAGCTGACCGCGATCAGAGCACCAGGGAGTAACCACGAAGAGGAATGGTTATGGAGCCCTGGAGTATACCGAGATACTCCAATCCGTCTCACCTGTTCCCCGCATCGAACGCAGTCCCAAGGACACCTAAGGATAGCTGCCTTTATGCAGACGGGAGAACTCGACGAACTACCGTCCCGCTATGGTCGTAGCACAGCCCGCCCATTTTGGCTTAAATCGCCTGGAAAGTGCGGTGCACCGCTCGGGGACACCAATACCACAGGGAAACAAGATACCCTGTCACCAATCTCCTCTCGCGCCAACTCGAGTTTTCCAACACTACGCCCCTATCCGACCTCCTTCCCACAGGGGTGGCACTGTATCGATGGTGCATTTATTGTTAACAATCCATTTGCACATTCTGCGAACCGGTTCTATGGCGTCATGGGGGCTCGCAAACGTCCCGCCTGTACACATGTAGCCCAGCGACGTGATTCGTTGCACGCCATAAAGGGGCAGTGTGTCCCTGACCTTTTCCATCAGGCTATCCGGATAAATACCGACCGTCTGCGTATAGGCATCAAAGAACCTGAAGATATCGCCCACCGTATCTACCGGTATAAAATTTCCCACACGGTCATTCAACAGGTCTGCGAATTCAACCTGGTCGGATATTTGAGAAACAACAATCGCTCCCTCTTCGTCCTGTCCCCCGATAACACGATACCAGTCGTCATCAAGCCGAAGCGCTTCAAGGCAATCCTTCAGCTCCTTATCCATTTTCTTTGGTTTGGTGCTTACATGAGGAGGTAAATCAAGCAGCGCTTTATAGACATATTCCCCGAATCGATTGAGTTTCTCGATACCCGCATCATCGCAGCCGCATACTGCGTAAAACAATCGCCCGCTGACGCAACCCACCTGATTCACTGCACCCATGTCGGCAGCCGCCCGCACGGCGGCATCACGCATGGCTTCATCATTTTCAAAGGCCTCCGGTCCTATGATGGCAGCGCTCCGTTTAGGATCGAATGAAATGAGCTCCAGACCAGGCTGTATGTATTTGGTTACATGTTTCAAAGAGCTGAATCCACCCCAGGCGAGAATCTTTTCAATGTTGTGCGGCCGGTAGATCCGTTTCTCAACCTCCGTATCTCCTCCTTTCCAGTAAGCAACGGCAAGATGCCTGGTAATCGGATGGTCGGGCGCCATATCGCCCATTGTCCGAGCGATGGCAAGCGCAAGAAGGGGCTCATTAGAAGGGGATTTAATAATGGCGTCGGAACGGGTTAGCGCGCTCCATATGACGGAGAGAGCCGCGGGCACGGGATTGTTTCCGGCCGGGATGTGCAGTGTCCTGGAACCAAATGCCCGCACGCAGAAGGCTCCTCCATCCGCCAGGGTGTGCTCTACCCACCCCTCAACATAGTCAATAGAGCCCATTGGCTTCTCAATGAATTCCCTGAGGCGCTGGCGCTCAAAGAGATAGGGAATTGATTCGTAGGTAGAGTCGACAATTGGCGGTGTCACGGGAGACGCCTGGTAGGATACACACCGGGCATGATCGAGATATTCGTTCCGATTTACATCGAGGCGGGTGCCCAGTTCTTCTAGGTAATCAAGGATATCCTCAAAGCTGAGGTCATAGAGATCCGCCAGTTTGGACGGACCACCCAAAGCAAGGCGGTCGGCATATTTATGCGGATCAGGTGCAGAAAATGCGAGATCCCCGTAACGGCCTCCGAAGCTGACGAGATTATCCTCCAGGTACTTCCCTCTGAGAAAAATACCTGCCACAAAGTCCGACATGATAAACCCTCCTAAAATGAACTCTGTTTACAGGTCGAGGAGAAACTCCAACGCTTCATCCTGGGCCTTTGCCGTCATAGCACAATTGATTTTGTCATCACCTCCCTGTTTTTCACTGTATCTTTCAATGTCTCCCAGGATATATGCGCCTTTCATACCGCATGGGCAGGGTTCATCCCAATTTACGGTTATTTCATCTCCGCTTATGAAACCCCCCCAGCGATTGCTGCATCCAAGATCGAAGAAGGCGGCGCGACCGGTCGTCTCCCCGGTTCGTGGAAGCATTTCTCCGGTGTCGGGGTCGAGGGCAAAAGGGAGTACAAACGGCAAAATATGATAATGATCATGGTCACACATGGGATGCAAGGCCATTACCTCGGACATACCGTATCCCATGCCGATACGTTTAATGCCAGTAAATTCCCTGACTGTATCCTTCCAATCCGCGGCCAGTACCATCCCTTTTGCGCCGCCCCCGGTAAACAATACCGAGTCTGGGGAAAAAAGGTTGCTGAAACCTTTCTCCAAACCTTCTTTGGCATGTTCATAGAGCAATGTCATAATTGACGTGATAAAAACCCTCTGTCCGGCCAGTTCCCCGGTAATGCGTTCAAAAAAAGCTTTCCGCATGGCTTTTTCATTTTCGTACAACCGCGCAAATTCCTCTTTTCGGGCAAGAAGGGCCGGCCCCACGTTTACACTGTCGATATTGCCCTTTGCCTGGGCCGCACGTATTTTTCCCGCAAGGTAAAGTAGATCTGAACTCATGGTTCCGGGATAAGCGGCGTGATAGCGCTCTTCGGAGCCACCGAAATAGTCGCGAATGTAATTCGTCAGTCGTCCGCTTGTTCTGCGTGAGTGACGATAATTGAAATCAACGCAATGCAATTTGGGACAGGTTCCGTCGTATATCTGAGGTCCTCCAAATTCCTGCATGAACGTAACGGGCCAGGCGCAGACATTTCTCCTATAGTCTTCGCCCTCAAGGGGCAGGAACGAGACGACACCCGTGGTTCCCGAGGAATGTCCGATCCTGAGCGGAGTTTCTTTATCGAGAACATCGATCCACTGGTCGATGCTCTCACACCCTGAAACATCTACACCCGTAATATCATGGGTAGTTAATTTGTTCAGCCACTGGTTCAGCGATTCAAATCGATTCCGTTCCAGCAATGAGGGCGGGTAGGATTTATACATCGTATGCTTGAATAACAGAGGCACAACGTCCTCAAGCTTTTCAATGCTATCCACCCCCGTACCTTTAATGAGATTACTTAGAACAGGAATCTTCTCGCGCAATTGCTCATGCCTGGCCTGCAGAACTTTGAGCTGCATGTCTTCCAGGTCTTCTCGCTCCAGAGAAAACATGTTGGTTACAGAGAATGAAAAATACTCATCGGGTCTTTCACACAGGGTGAGTGCTGCTTTCAATTCAGTCATTCTTCAACTCCGTTCCGTACAGTGCTTGTCCAATGACAGATTAACCTAAAGGCAGGGTCAAACGTGATGTACGGGCTAATAGCATCACAAACACGCTCTTCGAAATCTATATAGAAAACACCTGCAGTCCAGTCAATTGCCTGGCCTGTTTGTTCAGGCCTGAATTCCTGAATGATAGATCCATTTTCGGATGTCAGCACCGACATCGAGATAGGCAAGTCCTTCAAGTTTTGCTCACGCTTGTGGTCAGATACTATGGCCTTCTCTAGCTGACCAAAGGCATGCTCTGCGACGCCAGAGGAAATTGTTAGACAAGCAGGTAATCCAACTATGTGTTTGAATATAGTTTTCATTCCGGCTGTTCCACTCTTATTGTGACTTTGATTGACTTCGAGGCTAACGACCCACTACAACGAAATTTTTCTAGTTGCTGTCGTTTCTCAGGGCAGCACAGGTTGCCTTTCTAGCAAAGCCTGACAGAACGGCTAACCGATCCGTCTGCTTCTTCATGCCTCTCCGAGATGATGGATTCGCGCCAAGCAATAATACTATACATACGTGCAAAGTATATTTTTTGTTTACATATATGTCAATTATACTGTAATCGATTGCAAACACAGAGGATCCGTCATGCAGCAACCCACTCTTCAAGCGCTCAGGGATCGGGCACATATGGAAACAAAAACGTATGCCTGCCATTATACCAACCCGGACGAAAACAGCGGTGCCGGCCAGCTGTCAGTACGGGGGTCGAATAACATTCCATCCGGATTTTGACGGCGAGGCCAGGGCGCGGGATGACCCGCTCCAGCCCCGATGTCACCAGCGCCAGCGGAAAAAACAATAACATCGCTGTGCTTCGCTACATAGGTTAAATCATCGGCAGTCATTTCCATGATGTCTCCGAGGCAGGCTGTCATGCCCGCATTTTCCAGATATTCTGCTTGCTCAGGTTCCCAGTGTAACTCTGTCATGCTGTGCCCAGCCTTGACAAGCATGGGGCCAAGTCTGGAACCCACCTCTCCGGTCGCGCCAAAAATGAAGATGTTGCTCATTAACTTTGAATCGGGGGTGCTCAGTGTGATCGTCGAGAAAATCGGTACGGCTTATGGTGATGCTCCCCAGAAGCATTTAGTGCAAAGAAAACATGAGCAAGACTAATCTTATTTTACACATATGTATATCTAAAGAGCTGGAGGTCGAGGAGTCAGTGAGTATAGTGACTGAAAATGCACCCTATCCAGTAGACGGCCAGTCAGCCTTTGCTGTTAGACGCACGAATCACTGCTCATTGAGCACCAACCATCGCTGTTCTTTTTCTGAGACTTCTTTACGCATCGGCGATGCGAACGCATAAAACACGAAACCAAGTACAGTCCAACCTGCAATCATATACCAGCAGGAGATGGAGAACCCCATTTGGCTGGTTGGGTTGCCTCGTACCGGAACCACAGCCCTGTCTTACCTACTCGCACAGCACCCTCAAATACGCTCAGTCCGTGAGTGGGAGTCCCGCTACCCTGCCCCACCTCCAGAATCTGCCACACAGCACTCGGATTCGCGTATCAAACAAACCCCGAGGCGCACTATGACGCCTGCCCGGCCAGCATACCCGGCAAGCCTCGCTCTACAATTTCTGAGGCCTCACTAATGATACGCTCCAGCAGTTCACTACAGCTGGGGATGTCATCGATCAGCCCAACCACCATGCCGGTGGTAATGACGCCCCTGTCCCGGTTACCGTCCAGCCAGGCTTCCCGTTGGCGGGGCCCGGCAACGAGTTCGCGAATATCATCAAACTGCAGCTCTCTCCCCCTCTCCTGCTCTATCTGCAGAACGGCTTCTGTCACCTCGTTTTTGAGAAAGCGCGCCGTGTTGCGCAGGGGGCGATATAGCAAGCGGGTATCCCGCTCGGAGGACTCGACATAGGCGCGCTTGATATTGTCGTGTACCGGTGCCTCCTGGGTGGCAACAAACCGTGTACCCATATTGATGCCTTCCGCCCCGAGCGCCAGGGCAGCTACCAGGCCCTGCCCGTTGCCAAATCCACCAGACGCTAACACTGGGATATTCAGTTGCCGACTTGCGGCCGGCACCAGCACCATATTGGACACGTCGTCCTCACCTGGGTGCCCAGCGCACTCGAAGCCATCGATACTGACAATATCCACACCGATACGCTGCGCCGTCAGGGCGTGGCGAACAGACACCGCCTTATGGATACAGACCAGGCCTCCCTCCTTGAACTTCGGGATGTATTGCTCCGGATTACGGCCCGCCGTCTCCACAGCTGCCACTCCCGAACTGGCAATGACATCGGCGTACTCGTCAAAGGGCACCGGATTGATCGTAGGCAGTATGGTCAAATTGATGCCGAAAGGCTTGTCGGTCATCTCCCGGGTTTTGGCAATCTCAATCTCCAGGTTTTCCGGGGACCCTGTCGTCAGGGCCGTTACCATTCCCAACGCACCTGCATTGGAAACCGCCGCTGCCAACTCGGCTCGACCCACTGTGGTCATTCCGCCACACACCACCGGGTGATCTATCCCCAAGAGTTCCGTGATTTGCGTTGTAAAGACCTGCTTCATTCAGGTGCACCTTTTGTCGGTCAAAATAAAGACTTGTCACAATACTATTACTAGTCACTCCTGTAAAGTGTCTGTACAATTGGACCACGAAATTCCTCAGCAGCCGGGCTGGACTGACTCCGGCCACCATTACCCTGCTCGAGCCACTCATCAAGCTTTACTGGGGGCTGGGTACAGAATGCCCTTCGGTCGCCGAGGCACTGATGATTGGACTCCCCGGCGCCAGAAGCCTGGGTTTCACGGGGAAACTGTTCAGCAATGTTATGAGCTACGCAGCCGATGGCGTCAGCTCGCCCTGGTTCCCCGACGGCACCGCCTCTACACCACGCCCTTTTCGACCTTCGAAGCCGAAATCAAAAAGCAGCTTACCGAAATGTTCGCGGAGTATGGATTCGACGCAGAGCGCGACATCGAGGCCATTACCGTGAACCGCTGGTCACACGGATATACTTACGACTACCTGGATCTGTTTGATCCTGAGTGGGAATCTGGCCAGGCGCCCCACGAACTGGGCAGGGCACCGATAGGTCGCATCAGCATCGCCAACAGCGACTCCGAAGCACAGGCCTACCTGCATGCGGCGATCGATGCTGCCTATCGGGCTGTAGGAGAACTCAAGGCCTGATCTACCAAATAAATAGTGCTGATGTGGAGTTTTCTGGGCATTGTCCTGTATCGAGTCTCGGCAGCGCGTCGGCGAGCGCCCTTAAGTTTCCATGCTGGAAAATACCCGCAGGACAACGACGCCACTGATAATCAGTGCGATACCCAAAATGGCCGGTAAATCCATTTTCTGGCCAAACATCACTGCGCCCACGATGGTTATCAGCACGATTCCAAGGCCAGCCCATAGTGCGTAGGCGACTCCTACGGGAATCGTTTGGAGGACAAGCGAGAGAAAGTAGAAAGAAGCGCCATATCCCGCTATTACCAGCAGACTCGGCACCAGCTTGGAAAAACCTTGTGACTCCTTTAGCGCACTTGTTGCCAGCACTTCAGCAACTATTGCAATTGTCAGGTACCAATAGCCCATATTGTCCTTCGAGAAAAAACTGGATCAAAAATGGCTTTTAAGGCCGCAAAACAGCCTTGATCACTTTCCCCTGCTCAGTGTCTTCGACCGCTGTATTGATGTCTTCGAGCTTGTAGAATGTGATTAGCTTGTCAAAAGGGAAACGGCCCTGCTTGTAAAGCTCTATCAACCTGGGGATGAATACATCGGGAACACTGTCGCCTTCGATGATGCCACGCAGGCTCCGTCCGAACATAATGCTGTTCATATCGAGCGCGCACTCCGTCCCAACAGGCGATACGCCGATGAGCCCGCATACCCCCGTCAAAGTCAGCGAATCCACAGCCTGACGGAGAACCTCGGGTATTCCCGTGCACTCCAGCGTGTAGTGAACACCCGTCGGCCTGATTTGATGGACACCCTCGATGGGGTCGGCCTGAGTTGGGTCGATCGCATGGGTAGCACCTAATTCACGCGCTAATTCACGGCGCGAAGAATTGGGGTCGACGGCGATTATTTGAGCACATCCTGCGACCTTGGATGCCATCACCGCGGCGAGCCCTACAGAGCCGCAGCCAAATATCGCAATGCTCATACCCGGCCGTGGGTTGAGCGAGTTCATTACGGCGCCAGCTCCTGTCTGAATGCCGCAGCCCAGCGGCCCTAACAGATCAAGCGGAACGTCGTCCGGTACCTTTACCGTGTTCTTTTCAGTGGCCAACGCATGCGTTGCGAAAGAGGATTGATTGAAAAAGTTGCCGTGAATGACTTCATCACCCTTGCGCAGGGTTGTGGAGGCATCGAGACGGGTCGCGGCGAAGTTGCAATCATAGAGCTCGTGGCAGTAACCCGGACTGTGTTCGAGGCAAGGCTCGCATTGGCCACAAGAGAGATAGCTGAGCACGACGCGGTCGCCAGGCTTCACCTTGGTGACTGACTCCCCGACGCTCTCGACAATTCCAGAGCCCTCATGGCCGAACACACAGGGCAAGGGTACTGGGAAGTACTGATCTCGACACACGAGGTCTGTGTGGCAGACCCCGACACCTGCTACTCGTACCAGAACTTCATCACTGCGTGGCGCCTCGAGGCTCAGGTCCTCGATAAGAAATCTCCCAGACTTCTCGCGGATGACTGCTGCTTTAACGTCGACTGTTGCTTCACCTGGCATGGATTCCCCCCGTTCCAGTTCAATAAACCTTCGGCTATCACCTGTCCGCCCCAATACTTTACATATCAGGCAACATGCGGCATATTACTACCCGCGCATCTTTATTAGCAACCGTGTAAAGTATTTGGAGGGAGCAATGGCAGCGTTGATAGCATCAGCGGCCCTGATGATCGCACTTGTTATTCCCGGTGTCGGCTTCGCCGCTGATCCGGATCCCGCGGACTATCCCGCGTTATCCACCGAACAAATGGGCCACGTGCGCCACATGATCAATATAGCGAACCAGCTCGATGGCGATTTTTCCATGATGGGGGGGGGTGGGTTCGCTGCCATCTACTACATGAGCTTCCACGCCTATCAGTTTCAGTTCGCGTTTGCACATTACGCCTTGGCATCCACTCATTATCACTACACCCCCGCCCATCGCGATCTCTATCAAGAAACCTCGGCCAAATTGATCAAGAGAATGATCTACAAGGATGTGTGGGATTATTGGGCGCACCTCAGCAAGTTTGACCTTACAGACCGAACCGAAACTGAAACGGGCGAGGTCATGGTCACTTATACCGAGGATGACTGGTACGGCTGGATCGATCCCAACATCAAGAAGAATATCATGTACAGCGGCCACCTGTTGCAAATGATTGGCCTGCACGAGTCCCTGTTTAACGATCACCGCTACGATGAACAGGGGTCTCTCACGTTTCGCTATGCGCCAGTCGAGTACGACCAACCCCCCTTTGAGATAGAGTATGACCACAACCGACTGGCAACGGTGATTTACGATCAGTTCGTAGAGGATCACTTTCGCGGGATCGAGTGCGAGCGCAATGCCGTTTACGCCGAGTGCAACCAGCATCCGATCCTCGGCCTCATGTCCTATGACCTCAAGCACGGTACCAAACTGTCACCCGAGGTCAGAAGCAAATTCAAGAAGGTGATGCAGAAGCGGAACTATATAGACCCCGAAACCAAAACCACGATGTATTTCCTGAAGGTCAAACAGGACGCGGTAGTTCCCGCAACCTACGCTTGGGCCGATGGCTGGAACGGCCACGCTCAACACGTTTGGGACAAGGAGTACATTGATAGCATTTACCCTTATCAGCAGAAGCGCTACATACCGTCGATGCTGAAAGGCCCGCCGGGGGAGAACATGGGCTGGACGGCACCATTCGATTTCGGCTGGTTTGCGCTTCTTGCCTCAGAGGTCGGAGATAAAGAAACAGTTCAATTGATGACCGATTACGCGGACGCAAATTTTAGCCCTACCTGGGTGGATGGGGGGCTCTACTACCCGTCCACACCGGACTACTCATATAACTTCTCACGCGATGAAAATGGCTTCATACAGAATGTAGGACCGGTAACGGGTAATGTATTAATTGGTTTTTCTCGTATTAATCCGGCGGACGGGCTGTGGCATATTTACAACAGGCCCTTTGGGCCATCACACTTCGCAAACCTGCATATTACCGATGTCGATTACCTTGAGGCCAGTGTCACGCAAGCCGTTTTCGATAGCGCAAAGGACGCTCTGATCGTCACTCTCGTACCGGGGCCCGTGGAGAGCAGCAATGTCTCGTTCACTGTCCGCCAGTTGGAACCGGCGAAGACCTATGAGTTAATCAAGGATGGAAAATCTCTGGGCAATATTAGCGCAGAAGGTCAGTTACCGTCCGGCACCCGATGGCAGGATGACGGTTCCCTGTTGATCACAACGGCTTTACCCGAGCAAAGTTCATTCATCATCAAAGCGATATAGCAGCGTACTGCCAGGTGGCCACAGACTGCATGCACCGTGCCCTACGAAATCTGGTTGCGCTCACCCTGGTCCTGGCCGGCGCAGCTTGTGGATCCAGCGATTCCGATCCCTCCTCAACGGATAGTCTTGACCCTGACCTGGTGAGGGAATACCTCCTTATGCACCCTGAGATAGTGCTCGATGACGCAGAAGTGAGCGATGCGATCCGCAAAGCACATCTACGCCGTGAACAGGATCGCGCTGCCGAGGAACGCCGGTCAATATTGAAAGCTTACACCGACCTGTTGCAATCACCGCTCACGCCCTCTTCAGGCGGCACAGGCAAAGACGTGACCATCATCGAGTTTTTCGACTATCAATGTGCCCCTTGCAGGGCCAGTTACCCTGAGCTTCAACAGGTCCGAGCCACGGAGCCTGGTGTTCGCTACATATTCGGTCAACTCCCAATCTATGGCAGCCACTCGATCATGGCCGCACGAGCGGCCATCGCCGCTCACCGACAGGGTCTCTTCAAGGAATTTCATCACGCTCTGATGACGACAGATTCGGGGCTGGACATGAAAGTGATTTTCGCCACAGCTGAAAAAGCCGGACTCGACGTTGAGAAACTGCAGGCCGATATGCGCGACCCGCTGGT
>Ga0209456_10000672_pt1 | contig 17979 bp, 12 predicted proteins | sample COG_11_FD_184755 | JGI IMG/M metagenome (GOLD analysis project Ga0209456, IMG submission 184755) | Pelagic marine sediment microbial communities from the LTER site Helgoland, North Sea, for post-phytoplankton bloom and carbon turnover... | ecosystem: Environmental > Aquatic > Marine > Neritic...
TGTGGGAGGTACTCCTGCCGTAATGAAATTTATGCTTGACAATGGAATGCTACATGGCGACTGCTTAACCGTTACAGGTAAAACAATTGCAGAAAACTTAGCAGATTTACCTGGTTTGAAACCCGGTCAGAAAGTAGTTAAATCGCTGAAGGACCCGATAAAGGCAACAGGGCACTTACGTATTCTTTATGGGAATTTGGCAAAAGACGGAGCAGTAGCGAAAATAACAGGTAAAGAAGGACTTCATTTTACTGGTCCGGCCAAAGTTTTCGATGATGAGTTCAAGGCAAATGATGGAATAGGAAAAGGTTTGGTAAAAAAAGGAGATGTGGTGGTTATAAGGTATGAAGGACCTAAAGGTGGGCCTGGCATGCCGGAGATGTTAAAACCAACTGCTGCAATTATGGGAGCAGGACTTGGAAAAGAAGTTGCATTAATAACCGACGGACGATTTTCAGGCGGAACCCATGGTTTTGTAGTGGGGCATATCTCTCCTGAGGCTCAGGATGGTGGTGCCATTGCTTTGCTGGAAGACGGCGATATTATTACAATTGATGCGGAAAAAAATAGTATTTCAGTAGATTTGACCGAGAAAGATATTAGTGAAAGACTGTCAAAATGGGTGCAACCGGCACTTAAAGTAAATAGAGGAAGCTTATATAAATATGCAAAAACAGTTTCATCTGCCTCCCAAGGTTGTGTAACGGATGAATTTTAAGTTGTTATTTTTTGATGAATTGAAGGTTAAAAAAGTTATAGCATTTAATAAAAGATAATGCGTATGCAAACATTAAAGGAAAAAAAACCAAAGACACACAATGAGACTTCGAAAAGAATCAGTGGTGCTGAAGCAATTATCCATTGTCTTCTTGCGGAAGATGTGAATTTGATATATGGCTATCCAGGTGGGGCCATTATGCCTGTATATGATGAGCTATATAAGTTTCAGGATAAACTTCACCATGTACTTACAAGGCATGAACAAGGAGCGACTCATGCGGCACAGGGTTTTGCCCGTGTTACAGGAAAAGTGGGTGTTGCTATTGCAACCTCTGGCCCTGGTGCAACAAACTTAGTAACCGGTCTTGCAGATGCGCAAATAGATTCTACTCCAATGATTTGTATTACAGGCCAGGTACCCCGACATCTGCTAGGGTCCGATGCATTTCAGGAAACCGATATAATTGGTATATCTACTCCGGTTACTAAATGGAATTATCAGATTACAAATGCTTCTGAGATTCCTGAAATTATGGCAAAGGCCTTCTTTATAGCTAAATCGGGTCGTCCAGGCCCTGTATTGATTGATATTACAAAGAATGCACAATTTGAAGAATTTGATTTTAGTTACAGTCGCTGTATAGCAGTCCGAAGCTACAAACCAAGTCCCAAACCTGATATTAAAAAAATTGAATCTGCGGCAGAATTAATAAACAATGCAAAAAGACCTTTTATAGTATTTGGCCATGGTGTTATTCTTGGAAAAGCAGAGAAGCAGCTTCGGGCATTGGTTGAAAATGCCGGGATTCCGGCTGCGTGGACCATTTTGGGCTTATCTGCTATGGATACGGATCATCCCTTAAATGTAGGGATGGTAGGTATGCACGGGAACTATGGACCTAATGTGCTTACCAACGAATGTGATGTACTTATTGCCATAGGCATGCGATTTGATGACAGGGTTACAGGAAATCTAGAGACCTATGCAAAACAAGCAAAAGTAATTCACTTTGAAATAGACCCCGCTGAGATTGATAAAAATGTAAAAGCAGATGTGGCTATTTTAGGTAATGCAAGAGAATCACTCGATTTATTATTGCCATTAATTAAAGAAAATAATCATGATGCCTGGCATAATAAATTCAAAAAGTATTATGAAGAAGAATATGAAGCTGTAATTAAAAATGATCTTTACCCAACTAAAGATGGTCTAACCATGGGTGAAGTGATTGAAGAAATAAATCTAGCTTCGGAAAATAAAGCCGTTATAGTTACCGATGTAGGTCAGCATCAAATGATAGCATGCAGGTATGCCAAGTTCAAACAGACTAAAAGTAATATTACTTCGGGAGGTTTGGGAACCATGGGTTTTGCACTCCCGGCGGCCATTGGTGCCAAAATGGGAGCAATGGAAAGGGAAGTGGTTGCAATTATCGGAGATGGTGGTTTCCAAATGACAATTCAGGAATTAGCGACTATTTTTCAGAATAAGACTCCGGTAAAAATTGTTGTTTTAAACAATGGTCACTTAGGGATGGTAAGGCAATGGCAGGAATTATTTTTTGAGAGCAGATATGCTTCAACGGTAATGACCAATCCAGATTTTGTAAAAATAGCCGAGGGATATCGTATTGAAGCAAAAAGGGTGGAAGATCGTAAGGACCTTAAGTCAACGGTGCAAGCTATGATGGCCTCAAAAGAGCCATTCTTTCTGGAAGTTAGTGTTGAAAAAGAAGACAATGTATTCCCAATGATTCCTTCCGGGGCATCAGTTTCAGATATTCGATTAAAATAAATTAGCATGGAAAAAAAGTGGTTTACTATATCGGTTTATACCGAAAATAATGTTGGAATGCTCAATAGAATATCTGGAATATTCTTAAAGAGACACATCAATATAGAAAGCTTAAATGTTTCAAAATCAGAAATTGAGAATGTATCCAAGTTTACTATTGTCATCAATACTACAGAAGATTGGACACGTAAAATAGTAGTACAAATTGAGAAGCAAATTGAGGTTATAAAAACATTTTATCATACAGATGAGGAGACCATATATCAGGAATCTGCACTCTTTAAAATTGCTTCACATCTTTTGTTTGATGAACCTCAGATTCAGAATATCATCTCAGGGAGTAAATCCAAAATTGTAACGGTATCCAGAGAATATTTTGTTTTGGCTAAAACAGGCAGAAGACACGAGATTGATGAAATGCATGATCAACTTGAACCTTATGGAATAATGCAATTCGTACGTTCAGGGAGAATTACGGTAACAAAATCGACAATGCCTATCACTCCAATTATTAATGAATTCCATCAAACATAAATCTTAGTTAATAAAAAATAACAATAATTAAACATGACAAATTATTTCAATACGCTATCCTTAAGAGATCAATTATTACAGTTGGGAAAATGCAGATTTATGGAGTCTACCGAATTTTCGGATGGAGTTAATGCTCTAAAATCAAAAAAGATCGTAATTGTGGGTTGTGGTGCGCAAGGCTTGAACCAAGGATTAAATATGAGGGATTCTGGATTGGATATTTCTTATACGCTAAGAGAGGCTGCCATTAAGGAAAAACGCCAATCCTATATAAATGCTAGTGAGAATGGTTTTAAGGTGGGCACTTACGAAGAAATGGTGCCTAATGCAGATCTTGTCATTAACTTAACTCCGGACAAGCAGCACACTTCTGTAATAAATGCAGTAATGCCCCTAATGAAAAAAGGAGCAACATTATCATATTCTCATGGATTCAATATTGTTGAGGAGGGTATGCAAATCCGGAAGGATTTAACCGTTATTATGGTTGCACCTAAATGTCCCGGTTCAGAGGTAAGAGAGGAATACAAAAGAGGATTTGGGGTTCCCACCTTGATTGCTGTACACCCCAATAATGACCCGGAAGGTAAGGGATATGAGCAGGCTAAGGCTTATGCCGCCGCTACCGGAGGTAATAGGGCCGGTGTATTGGAGTCCTCATTTGTTGCAGAAGTAAAATCTGATTTAATGGGAGAGCAAACCATCCTTTGTGGTTTATTACAGACAGGATCCATTCTTTGTTTTAATAAAATGATTGAGAAGGGTGTTAACCCTGGCTATGCTTCTAAACTAATTCAATATGGATGGGAAACAGTAACAGAGGGATTAAAATATGGCGGAATAACCAATATGATGGACCGTCTTTCTAATCCGGCGAAAATAGAGGCCTTTGAACTATCAGAAGAGCTAAAAGATATTATGCGGCCATTGTTCCATAAGCATATGGATGATATTATGAGCGGGCATTTTTCTAAGACAATGATGGAAGATTGGGCAAATGATGATAATAACCTGTTGACCTGGCGTGCGGAAACCGGAGAAACCGCATTTGAAAAAACTGCTGCTGGTGATGATGCCATATCTGAGCAGGAATATTATGATAATGGTCTACTTATGGTTGCTTTGGTTAGAGCAGGGGTGGAGCTGGCTTATGAGTCTATGACAGAATCAGGAATAATAGGAGAATCTGCGTATTACGAATCATTACACGAAACACCGCTTATAGCCAATACTATAGCCAGAAAGAAATTATTTGAAATGAATCGTGTAATATCTGATACCGCAGAATATGGTTGCTATTTATTTGACCATGCCTGTAAACCTTTATTAGGCGATTTTATGAAAAAAGTGGATATTGATGTCATTGGCACCCCTTATGTTAAAGGCAAGGACAATGGTGTGGATAACGCCAAGCTAATTGCAGTAAATAAAGCACTTCGTGAGCATCCGGTTGAGATTATTGGTACTAGATTACGGGAGTCCATGACTGCAATGAAACCCATCGTTTAAGAAAACGAAATAGCCGGTATTTAAAAATTATTCTAAGCTTTTAAGACAGAAAACAACATGGAAACAACCGTATCACTAATTCCTGAGGCATTTAGTATTAATGAGCCAATAAATCAAAAGACTTATTTAGTAAACGGGGAATTAAAAGAGTGGGAAGGAGCCACGGCAGAAGTTTACTCTACTATCTCCAGCACAACAGAATATGCGCCAACACTACTTGGTTCAGTTCCGGACATGGGTGAAAAGGAGGCTTTGGAGGCATTAGATGCCGCTGTAAAAGCCTATGACCAGGGGCAGGGAGTATGGCCAACCATGAAAGTTAGAGATCGGATAGAATGTATGGAGAAGTTTGTACGTGGTATGGAAACCAAACGGGATGAAGTAGTTAAATATTTAATGTGGGAAATAGGTAAAACTTTACCAGATTCTGAAAAAGAATTCGACAGAACCATAGAATACATCTACGATACTATTGAAGATTACAAACAACTGGATCGTGATTCAGCGAAATTTGAAAAAAATAGTGGGGTTTATGCGCATATAAGGCGTGGTCCCCTTGGTGTAGTTCTTTGTCTTGGTCCTTATAATTATCCTTTGAATGAAACCTTCTGTTTACTTATTCCTGCAATTATCATGGGAAATACAGCAGTTTTTAAACCTGCCAAGCAAGGAGTTCTTTTGATTGCACCTTTAATAGAAGCGTTTAAGGAAAGTTTTCCGAAAGGAGTCGTAAATGTCTTATTTGGCCGTGGGCGGGCCATTGCAGGACCCATAATGAAGACAGGTAAAGTAGATGTATTGGCTTTAATAGGGCATAGTTCTTCAGCGAACGCATTGCAAAATCAACATCCAAAGAGCAACCGTTTGCGTCTGGTATTAGGGTTGGAAGCAAAAAACCCTGCTATTGTTTTGCATGACGCAAATATGGAGTTGGCTATAAATGAATGTCTGGCCGGTGCTTTATCTTTTAATGGTCAGCGTTGCACTGCACTTAAAGTGATATATGTACATAAGAATATAGTAGAGGAGTTTACTGAAAAGTTCTCAAAGAAAGTAGATGAGCTTAAATTCGGTAATCCCTGGGATAAAGGAGTAGCCCTTACACCTTTGCCAGAACCTGATAAACCGGCATATATACAAGAATTAATTGATGATGCTTTGGAGAAAGGAGCGCAGATTGTGAACGCAAAAGGAGGAGAGCATTCTGATAATTATATCTGGCCTGCTGTCCTTTATCCTGTAACTAAGGATATGAAGGCATATGAGGAAGAACAGTTTGGACCTGTGATTCCTATCCTTGCATTTGAGGATATTCAAGAACCCTTAGATGATATGGCCGAATCTAACTACGGCCAACAAGTTAGTTTATTTGGTAGTGATGTATATACCCTAGCGCCTTTAATTGACAACCTAGCCAACCTGGTGTGCCGTGTAAATCTGAATAGCTCCTGTCAGCGTGGACCGGACGTTTACCCATTTACTGGGAGAAAAGATTCAGCGGTTGCCACATTAAGTGTTCATGACGCACTTCGATCGTTCTCTATCAGGACATTTGTAGCCTCTAAGGACACGGAGTTGAATAATGAAATTCTGGAAAAGTTATTGGAAACAAAACTATCTAATTTTATTAGCACCGACTATCTTTTATAAATAAGGAAATGCCAGCAAATTAAAATTATTAGGATACACTGTTTGGCTTAAATAAGTTATTACCTAAATATGTGAAGCGAGCCAGTCTCCAACTTCACTTGTTTTATAGGCTTTTCCTCCTTCGGAAAGGTCTTCTGTAACTATACCTTTGGAAAGGGATTCATTAACCACCTTACGTATAGCCACAGCCTCATCAGTCAAATTAAATCCATCAAATAACATTGCTGCAGATAAAACTGTTGCCAGGGGATTAGCAATATCTTTTCCGGCAGCCTGGGGATAAGACCCGTGAATAGGTTCGTACAACGCAATGCTTTCACCAATAGAAGCAGAAGGCATTAATCCCATAGAACCCGATATTACTGAAGCCTCGTCCGTAAGAATATCACCAAACAGGTTTTCGGTAATAAGCACATCGTATTCTCCTGGCCACTGTACAAGCCGCATAGCCACAGCATCAACAAATTCATAGGACACCTTTACATCGGGATAATCCTTTTCCATAACCTGTACGGTTTCACGCCATAAACGTGAGGTTTCCAATACATTGGCTTTGTCCACACAGCAAAGACGTTTAGAGCGTTTTTGAGCCATTTCAAAACCTTTTTTGGCCAATCGCTGTACTTCCTTTCGGGTATATGTACAGGTGTCGTAAGCTGTGTCTCCGTTGTCTTCCCTTCCTCGTTTACCAAAATAAATACCACCTGTAAGCTCTCTTAAAAATACCAGATCTGTACCTTCAATCCGTTCTCTTTTTAAAGGTGATTTATCAATTAAAGACGGAAATGTAAAAGTAGGTCTGACATTAGCAAACAATCCCAGTTTTTGTCTCATCCTCAATAAACCTTGCTCCGGGCGAACTTTTGCCGATGGATCGTTATCAAATTTCGGATGACCGATAGCACCAAATAGTACCGCATCTGAAGTGGCACATATTTCATGGGTTTCATCCGGGTAAGGGTCTCCAACAGAGTCAATCGCGGCAGCACCTGTTAAGGCTGGTCTCCAGTTTATTTCATGGTTAAACTTTGTGGCAACGGCATTGCATACTTTTACCGCCTGATCTATCACTTCCGGTCCAATTCCGTCTCCGGCCAACAGTGCTATATTTAATTTCATTTTATTTCTAGGATCTAATTAGTAGAATATATTTGTCTTTATAAAGATTTTTTAAATGATATTCAACATTTTTTCAGTTGCCTTAATAGCGGAAACAGTCTGATCCGAATCCAGACCACGCGTAATAAAGTCTTTCCCATTGTCTTGCCAGGTTATAATGGTCTCACATAATGCATCAGAGTTACTACCCGGAGGTATTCGGACCGCGTAATCTGTAAGAATTGGAAGTTCTATTTTTTTAGTTTTATAGACCTTTCTCAGAGCATTCATAAAGGCGTCAAACTGGCCATCTCCCTGAGCATTTTCTTCATAAGCATGTCCATCGATTTCGACGGCCACTGTTGTAGAAGGTTTAAGACCCTTAGAATGGGTAAGCACATAGGATTTAACAAATGTTTTTTGTTGATAAGACTCACTATCCAATACATCGGAAATGATATACGGAAGGTCTTCTTTGGTCACTTTCTCCTTTTTATCGCCTAGCTCTATAATACGCTGGGTTACTTTTTTTATTTCTTCATCATTAAGAGTAAGTCCTAATTCCTGAAGATTTTTTTGAATATTGGCTTTCCCTGAGGTTTTGCCAAGAGCATATTTACGTTTTCTACCAAAACGTTCGGGTAATAAATCATTAAAGTATAAATTCTTTTTATTGTCTCCATCTGCATGTATACCAGCGGTTTGTGTAAATACATTATCTCCAACAATAGGCTTATTGGCCGGAATACCAAACCCAGTAAAGGTTGATACGATTTTACTAACCTTAAATAGCGAAGACTCTTCCACATTAATCTCGATTTCCGGCATAAAATCATTTATCACCGCGACAACACTTGCCAATGGAGCGTTTCCTGCGCGTTCTCCCATGCCATTTATTGTAAGATGTAATCCGTGACAACCAGCCCTAAGGGCTTCCATAACATTTGCAACACTAAGGTCATAATCGTTATGACCATGAAAATCGAAGTGTGTATCCGGATAGCGAGTAACAATTTGCGAGATAAAATCAAAAGTTTCTCCATGAGTCAAAATACCAAGAGTATCCGGTAATAATATTCTTTTAACAGCTTGTGCAGTAAGGAAGTCTAGATATTGAAAAACATATTCTGGTGAATTTCGCATACCATTGCTCCAATCTTCAAGGTAAATGTTGGTCGTAATTCCTTGCTTTTCTGCCTGTCCAAGTACATTAGCAATATCTTCAAAATGTTCCTTGGGTGTTTTTTTAAGTTGATAAGTCAAGTGGTTCAAAGATCCTTTGGTTAATAGGTTTTGAACTTTGGCACCTGTCTTTTTCATCCATTTGAGTGAAAGACCATTATCTACGAAAGTAAGTACTTCTATACGATCCAAATACCCTACCTGGTTTGCCCAGTCTGTTATCTGTTCAACTGACTTAAATTCCCCTTCTGAAACTCTGGCAGATGCAATTTCTATGCGATCCACTTTCAATTCATCTAAAAGAAGTTTTGCCAGGGTCAGCTTTTCTGCGGCAGTGAAGGATACGCCAGAGGTTTGTTCTCCATCCCTCAATGTTGTATCCATTATTTCAATCTTCTTCTTATTCATGCTAAAGGTAAATGGCTTATAGAGTATTAGATTACTTAATTGTTAAAGAGGTGTGTCTTTCGCAAAAGATTCAATTTCACTCTTAATATTTAATAAATAATCAATATCGTCAAATCCGTTGAGTAAGTTTTCCTTTTTATAATCATTTATATCGAAATTTTCCTTTTCACCCGTTGTCTTTATAGTGAAGGTTTGTTCCGGAAGATTGACTTCAAATTCAGTAGTTGGATCAGCTTCAATAGCCTCGAAAACCTTTGTAAGAAAGTTTGGGCTTACCTGAACAGGTAAAACGCCAATATTCATACAATTGCCCCGGAATATATCGGCAAAAAAACTGCTTACAACACAGCGAAAACCATAATCATAGATGGACCATGCAGCGTGTTCTCTTGAAGAACCAGATCCAAAATTTTTCCCGCCAACCAATATTTTACCACTATAAATAGGGTTGTTCAGTACAAAATGTTCTTTGGGGGTATCATCAGATTGATATCTCCAATCGCGAAAAAGGTTATCACCAAAACCCTTTCGTTCTGTGGCTTTTAGAAACCTAGCTGGGATAATCTGATCTGTATCCACATTTTCTATTGGAAGTGGAACAGCTGTAGTGCTTAAAACTTTAAATTTATCGTATGCCATTAGTAATTGTATCCGTTATTTATTAATAAAAAACTAAGCGGTTTCAAAAACCATCAACTCCCTTGGATCTGTTACCTTACCCGTTACCGCTGCTGCAGCAGCAACCAAAGGACTAGCAAGAAGTGTTCTTGCTCCGGGCCCCTGTCTTCCTTCAAAATTCCTGTTAGATGTACTCACAGCATATTTTCCGGAAGGAATTTTATCGTCATTCATAGCAAGACAAGCGGAGCAGCCTGGTTCTCTTAATTCAAAACCAGCCTTATTCAGAATATCCAACAGCCCTTCTTTTTTAATAGCCTCTTCTACTTTATGAGAACCTGGTACCAGCCAGGCAGTTACGTTTTCTGCTTTTTGTCTCCCTTTAACCAAGCTGGTAAAAGCCCGGAAATCCTCAATCCTTCCATTGGTACAACTTCCAAGGAAAACAAAATCTATTTCTTTCCCGAGCATATTGTCTCCCTCTTCAAAATTCATATACTGAAGCGACTTTTTATAGGTAGAGGCACCACCTTCTATTGCATCAGATTTAGGGATACCACCTGATATTCCTATCCCCATGCCCGGATTAGTCCCATAAGTAATCATTGGTTCTATATCTTCACCGTTGAATGTGATTTCGTGATCAAAAACAGAATCGTCGTCTGTATATAGGGTTTCCCAGTAGCTCATGGCCTTATCCCAGGCTTCACCTTTTGGTGTATACTCCCTATTTTTAATATATTCAAATGTTTTTTCATCCGGAGCGATCATACCTCCACGGGCACCCATTTCAATGCTTAAATTACATACAGTCATACGCCCTTCCATAGACATTTGCTTAAAGACATCTCCTGCGTATTCAACAAAATATCCAGTTGCGCCCGAGGTGCTCAATTTAGAAATAATGTAAAGAGCCACATCTTTCGGTGTAACCGCATTATTTAATTTACCATTTATAGTAATGCGCATGCTTTTAGGTTTAGGCTGCATAATGCACTGGCTTGCCAAAACCATTTCTACCTCCGAGGTCCCAATTCCAAATGCTATGGCACCAAAAGCGCCATGCGTTGAAGTATGAGAATCACCACAAACAATTGTCGATCCGGGTAATGTAATTCCATTCTCAGGACCAATTACATGGACAATGCCGTTTTTTTCATGACCGAGGCCCCAATAGGGAATTTGATGTTCTTGCGCGTTTTGTTCCAAAGCCCGAAGCTGCTTGGCAGATAGAGGATCCTTAACAGGCAGATGTTGGTTTAATGTAGGGGTATTATGATCTGCCGTCGCAAAAGTACGTTCCGGGTATATAACCTTAATTTTTCTATTTTTTAAACCCAAAAAAGCAACTGGACTTGTAACTTCATGAACAAGATGACGGTCAATAAACAGTACGTCAGGCCCATTAAGCACTTTTTTGACTACATGTGAGTCCCAAACTTTATCAAATAGTGTTTTTTTCATAAAATATTCAAATAACTAATAAATAGCTTTTTAGCACAGCTAACAAATGTATGAAATACAAGTAAAAGGGGGTAAAACAATGTGCTTCTAAATTACGATGTTCAATTAGCTATAAAGTTATATAATCTATTGGTAATCAAATAAATAAATTGAATATGTCCACTTTTCAGTTTTATGTTAACAGAGGTCACTAATCTATCTTCATAACAGTATGTGAATTATTGAATGGAATTTAAGTGAAATTACAGTTTAACATGGCCTCACTATGGTTTAACATTACTGTAACGATTACAAGAAAAGGCTATACCTATCTTTAATCAAATCTAACTTAATAATTAAAGAAACTAAGTGATGAAAAAAAATTACATGAATGGCTCGGCATTTTTTCTTGTAATACTAATGCTTTTCTGCATTAAAGGTATTGCACAATTAGATTTGCCCAGAGGGAGTCAGAAGGCAAAAGTATCGCAGCGAGTAGGTATTTCTGATATCTCAATATCCTATTCAAGACCGGCAGTAAAAGATCGCGAAGTATGGGGCAAATTGGTACCCTACGGGATGAACAACCTGGGTTTTGGTACCGCTAAAGAATCCCCTTGGCGGGCAGGTGCAAATGAAAACACTGTTATCAAATTTTCAGATGACGTTAAGATTGAAGGGCAACCTTTAAGTGCAGGAAAATATGGACTGCACATGATAATTTATGAAGACAACAAGGCAACAGTGATATTTTCAAAAAACTACGAAGCCTGGGGTAGTTATTTTTACGATCCTTCTGAAGATGCCCTTAGAGTTGATGTTATGACAAAGGAAATACCTCATACTGAGGAATTGACTTACCAATTCACTAAGGTTGAAGCAAATTCTGCTATAGCTTCCTTAAATTGGGTACAGAAAGAAATACCTTTTAATATTGAAGTAGATGTTACCAGTATAGTCCTGGCAGACATTAGGCATAAATTGCAGAATTCCCCTGGATTTAATCGTCAAACATGGGAACAAGCGGCTAATTTTTCCTTGAATAATGGCGGTGACCTAGATGAGGCACTTGGATGGATAGATGCTGCTATTACAGGGATGTTTTTTAGTCAGAAAACCTTTAGCAATCTAAACACAAAAGCAAAAATTCTAACTAAACAGGGAAAAACAGCACAAGCAGATTCGGTTATGGACGAAGCTCTTGGCCTTGCTACAATATTTGAGGTTCATGGATATGGGAGGCAATTAATTGCACAGGAAAAGAAAGAAAAAGCGCTCGAAGTTTTTAAAATGAATTCAAAAAAGAATAAAGGGCAATGGCCTGTTGATTATGGATTAGCCAGAGGTTATTCTTCTATGGGCGATTATAAGACTGCTTTAAAGCATTTGAAAATTGCCGCTCAGAGAGCACCTGACCAGCAAAATAAGGATGCCATTGCTGTTAATTTAACTAAACTTGAAAACGGCCAAGGAATAAACTAAATATCTTCATGCTTATAAGTAATACTAGGAGCCGGGTGAAGTCCGGCTCTTAACTTATATAATTCCAGATATTCTTGTGCTTCATTAATTGGGCATAGGCATATCTAATTTGTTTATTTTCTTCTTTCTGCAATCCGGGATCCTCTTTAAGTACCTTTATAGCATAATATCTGGCGGTTTTTAGGATATCATTGTCTTTAACAATATCGGCGATTTTAAGATTCAGAATACCACTTTGCTGTGTTCCCATAAGATCGCCCGGTCCACGTAGTTTAAGGTCTACTTCCGCAATTTCAAATCCATCATTAGTACTTGTCATGGTTTCGAGTCTGGTTTTGGCATCTGAAGATAATTTATGACTAGTCATTAGGATACAATAGCTCTGTTCAGCTCCTCTTCCAACTCGACCCCTTAATTGATGCAATTGCGATAGTCCGAAACGTTCGGCACTTTCAATAATCATAACCGAGGCATTAGAGATATTTACACCTACTTCAATGACTGTTGTGGCAACCATTATATGTGTTTCTCCTTTAACAAAGCGCTCCATCTCATAATCTTTGTCATGTGGTTTCATCTTGCCGTGTACTATTGAAATCTGATAATCCGGTAATGGAAAATCGCGTACAATACTCTCATAGCCATCCATCAAATCCTTATAATCCAATGCTTCTGACTCCTGAATAAGCGGATAAACAATATATATCTGTCTTCCTTTTAATATTTCATCTCGCATAAATTGAAACACTTTTAATCGGTTTTTGTCAAATCTGTGCACCGTTTTCACAGCTTTTCTTCCGGGTGGCAGCTCATCAATCACTGAAATATCAAGATCTCCATAAAGACTCATCGCCAATGTTCTGGGAATAGGCGTTGCCGTCATAACCAATATATGGGGTGGTATTTCATTCTTATGCCATAATTTGGATCTTTGAGCAACACCAAACCTGTGCTGTTCATCAATTATCGCCAACCCAAGATTTTTAAATTTAACTTTATCTTCTAAAACTGCATGTGTACCAATTAGAAGATCGAGAGTGCCATCTTCGAGTTGCTCATGAATAACTCTTCTCCTGGCCTTTTTAACTGATCCGGTAAGAAGGGACGCGCTAACGCCAATGTCTCCCAATAATTCTTTTATTCCCTTAAAATGTTGGTTGGCTAATATTTCTGTGGGTGCCATTAAACAAGCCTGATAACCGTTATCTAGTGCCAATAAAATAGTCATTAAGGCTACTACAGTTTTGCCAGATCCCACATCCCCTTGTAAAAGGCGATTCATTTGAGCTTTGCTACCCAGGTCAGCTCTTATTTCTTTTATGACTTTCTTTTGAGCAGCGGTAAGTTCAAAGGGCAAATGGTCTTTATAAAACTTGTTAAATAAGTTACCTACTTTTTCAAAGAGAAGACCTTTTATTTTTTGTTTTCGAATTAATTTCTTTGAGATTAACTGTAATTGAATATAGAATAATTCTTCAAATTTCAGCCGAAATTGTGCTCTTGATAATAATTTAAGATCCTTTGGAAAGTGGATATTAAACATAGCTTCCTTTTTAGAAACGAGCCGGAGTTCTTCCAGTAAGGTAGGGGAGAGGGTTTCTTTAAATTCGCCCTTTGTTTCTAAAAACAATTGTTGCACCAACTTGCTGACAACTCTATTTGTAATCCCTTTGGCACTTAACTTTTCTGTGGAGGGATATATAGGTTGCAACGACACCTTTATTCCTTTTTCATGCTCCGAGAGTAATTCCATTTCTGGATGTGGCATTGAAAATTTGCCACTAAACCAATTAGTTCTTCCAAAAATGACATAAGGACTATTCAATTTAATATTTTCACGAATCCATTTCTGCCCTCGGAACCATACCAGCTCCAAATCACCGGTATTATCCTTAAATGTAGCTACAAGCCGACTTCCTTTTTTTTGTTCTATAGTTTTAATATGGATGATTTTCCCTATAAGTTGAACATCTGCATTTCCTCTTTGTAACTCATTAATTTTATAATACCTTGTTTTATCAATATACCTATTGGGAAACAGATTAATCAAATCCTGATAAGTTACTATCCCTAACTCCGAATGCAGTATTTCAGACCTGTTTGGACCTACACCTTTCAAATAAGTAACTGGGGTTTGGAGATAGTTCGTATTCATAGAACGAAAATAATGGTTACTACATACAACTGCAATACCGCAAAATGCTAATTTTGGTCTGACAATTGTACAATAACAATTATGAATTTTACTAATTCACTTTTATTTATTCTTATTACGGGTTTTTTATTTAGTCAGCCACAACCTTCAACTGATTTCTATAAGGCGGATATATACATAATTCCAGATCCGGATTATAAAAGAATAAATGGTAAAGTAACTTATTCGTTTAAAGTATTAAATAAGACGGATTCTGTTTTTTTGGATGCCAAAAACATGGACTTCTCATCTGTTTTATTGAACGGTAAAAAAGTGCGACATATAAATACTAAGGAAAAAATAATTTTTTATAAAAAACTTAAAGCAGACAAAACGTATAAGTTAACACTGGATTATTCCACAATTCCGGAGCAAACAGTTTATTTTTTAGGATGGGAAGACTCAATTCCTGATAATAATCAAATATGGACTCAGGGCCAGGGAAAATATACCAGTCACTGGCTTCCTAGTTTTGATGATATGAATGAGAAAGTTGAGTTTGATCTTAGTCTCACTTTTGATAAAGATTATGAAATTATCGCAAATGGTAAATTAAAAGATACACTTTTACAAGATTCGCTGAGAACATGGTACTTTGATATGAACAAGCCAATGAGCAGTTATCTGCTGGCTTTTGCCATTGGGAATTATAACTGTAAGAGTTTTAAAAGTAAGAGTGGAATTCCTATAGAGCTTTATTATTATCCCGGGGACAGCTTAAAAGAAGAACCAACCTACAGGTATAGCGGTCAAATTATTGATTTTCTTTCAGATGAAATCGGGATAGCCTATCCGTGGCAGAATTACAAACAAATACCTGTGCGTGATTTTTTATATGCAGGAATGGAGAATACGGGGACTACTATTTTTTCTGATGGGTTTGTTATAGATAGTGTCGCTTTTGTAGATAAGAATTATGTAAATGTGAACGTTCATGAAATGGCCCATCAGTGGTTTGGGAATCTGGTAACTGAAAAAGATGGGAATGATCATTGGCTTCATGAGGGATTTGCCACATACTATGCCCTGCTGGCAGAAAGAAAACTGTTCGGTGAAGATTATTTTTATTGGAAGCTTTATGAATCTGCTAAACAACTACAAAAATTATCCAGCCAGGGAATGGGAGAAGCGCTAACGAATCCTAAAGCGAGTAGTTTAACCTTTTATGAAAAAGGAGCCTGGGCACTTCATATTCTCAGAACTATGTTGGGTGATAAGGTATTTAAAGAAGGTATTCAGTCATATTTGAAGAAATACCAGTATTCTAATGTGACTATATCTGATTTCATCTCCGAGATGCGAAATATAAGTGATAAGGACTTGTCAGAATTTGAGCAAGTTTGGTTGAACGGTACAAAATTTCCTTTTGAAGAGGTAAAGATATTACTAGCAACATCTTCTACTGATTTGCAAACTTATTTTGACCTTCAATGGGAATTGACATCCAGTAATCTAAATAATGAAGATCTAATTAGAAGAGTATGGAATAATACAACATCATCTAAAATAAAAGAAAATATCGTCCTGGACTACCATAAGTCTTTGTCTGAGAGTTTTTTAATAGATGCTTTTAATACTAATGACCTGAAGACAAGGCAGGCTATATGTGTTAAAACTGATAGAGTTCCTTCCGGACTTCAAAAACAATTTGAATCTTTATTGGAAGATAAAAGCTATATTACAATTGAAAATGCACTTTACCGGTTGTGGATATCCTATCCAAATGAGAGGATAGTATATTTAGACAAGACGAAAGGAATTATTGGTCTGCCCAATAAGAATGTTCGTTTAGTTTGGTTGTTTTTGGCAGTACTAACGAAAGACTATTTAAGTGATTTACAAAAAGCAAGCTATACCGAAGAATTATTCGGATATACCTCACCTAAATACTCTTTTGAAGTAAGGCAGAATGCTTTTTCTTTATTATCAGAGGTTTATCCTTTGACGGACCAAAACCTGTTGGATTTGATAGATGCCTCGGTCCATCATTCCTGGCAATTCAGAAATTTTGCCAGAAACCTGATAGAAAGATTATTAAAAGACGACAAACAAAAAGAGCGATTACTTAAATTGTCCAAAGAACTAAAGGGAAAAGAATTGCGTTATATTAAAAGTAAACTGGAGGTAGAATGAGAGCTTTAGTTATATCCGGGGGAGGAAGTAAAGGTGCCTTTGCAGGAGGAGTTGCCCAATACTTAATGCAGGAATTAGGTCACAATTATGACCTTTTCCTTGGGACATCTACTGGTAGCTTGCTGATTTCTCATCTGGCACTTCAAAAGATTCAAAAAATAAAAGAGGTTTATACTTCGGTTGACCAGGATAGTATCTTTAGCAACTGCCCTTTTGTGATTCAAAATAAATATGGTGTGGCCAATATTGGCATAAACCACTGGAATGTATTAAAGAACTTCTACAGGGGTAGCCGAACTTTTGGAGAAAGTCTGAATCTATTGGAACTTATAAAAAATACGCTCACACCTGAAGAATTTAAGATTCTTAAATCCGGACCTAAGGATATTGTAGTTACGGTTTCCAATCTCTCCTTAAATGCAGTGGAGTATAAGTCCATCAAAGATTTTGAGTATGAAGATTTTTGTGAATGGATTTGGATTTCTTGCAATTATACTCCTTTTATGAGCTTGGTACGAAAAGAAGGTTGCGAGTATGCCGATGGAGGACTTGGAAGTATGGTCCCTATTGAAGAGGCTATTATGAGAGGGGCAACAGAGGTAGATGCAATTATTCTGCATACTGAAGTTACTCACTTTAACAGAATGCCTTCTAAGAATGCATTTTCCCTTCTGACAAGTATGTTTGCATTTATGTTAGATAGAATTGAACGTCAGAACATCAGAATTGGAAAATACGTGGCCAATAACACTAATGCAATAATCAATTTTTATTACACCCCTACGGTATTGACTACAAATTCACTAATCTTTGATAAGGAGAAAATGACATCCTGGTGGGAAAAGGGATATGAGTTTGCAAAAACCAAAAATGTTGAAATAAGTGCTTTTGAACCGGAACAGTAAATAATATTCCTTTAAACTAATTACCAAATTTCTCCAATTTCCCTTTTCACATAGGCAAGAGCGGTTGCCGAAGGGGATTGTTTGTCCATAGTTTCATTTAGAACATCTTCACGCAACTTGTCCGCAGAATCAGATTCACTCATTCCGGCTTTTCGTATGGATTGAATTGTAGCATTTTTAGCGGCTTTTATAATATTCCAACAATCGTCACTCATATAGATCTGTTGTGACAAATTGTGATCGAATTCGTTTTCAATACTTCGGATCAATAATTGCTCATAAGCATTTTTATCAGCAGATTTTGGCGC
>Ga0209456_10000673_pt1 | contig 17943 bp, 14 predicted proteins | sample COG_11_FD_184755 | JGI IMG/M metagenome (GOLD analysis project Ga0209456, IMG submission 184755) | Pelagic marine sediment microbial communities from the LTER site Helgoland, North Sea, for post-phytoplankton bloom and carbon turnover... | ecosystem: Environmental > Aquatic > Marine > Neritic...
CGCGTCGTCAAGGTCAGCGACGTGGCCAAGGAGACCTGAGGGCTCACATGCACGAACCCCCCGGTCGCTGTTTGTCGCCGGGGGGTCCGTTGTTGGGGTCTGCCTAGAGCTTCGTTCGATTGAACGACTTGCTTAGTCGAGGTCGATTTCGACGTGTGCTGTCACGCGGGCCTCCTCTGCCACCGCGCTGCCCACCCAAGTTCCGGTCGCGCCTTCGAATCGGCGTGTGCCACCTGTGACGGTGCCTTCAAACTCGACGGAGAAGATTCCCGTGGTGGGCAACCCGTCGGGGTCAAAGGCCGTTGGTTCAAAGCAGTAAAAACTCTTTTCGTCATCGGTCGTCACGGAAAGAATCGAACCGTCCTTGTAGGTCAGAACGGTTGTCGTGCTGAGGCCGGCACCGGGCAACGGTCCGCAACGCGGATCCTCCCCAACCTCCTCAATAACGGTTTGGGCCGAGAAGATGGGTCTCCCGGACTTCCCTTTCGCGATCCCGCTCTGCAACGAGGTGGAGACTGCGCCGAGCGGCGTAGGCGTTCCATCAGGTTCCGAGCTGGTGATGAAATTGCTTCCGGAGAGCTCCAGGCTGATGTCCGGTCCGTGGTGCCACCACCACCAGGCGTGTGCGTCCGGAACCATGAAGACGGCCAAGCCCAGCACGGCAATTGCAAGCAATATTCCCTTTTTCATAGTGATCTCCTTCTTCCGAATGGAACGACGCGCCGTGCTCGCCGCCCCGCTTCAGGAACGCGGAGGATCCCGCCCTCGACGGGGCGGGTCTATACGTAATTCTTTACCTGGCTCCCCTTTTCACGGCGATGACATGACGCTACGCTTGGCATTCCGGGGGCGAGTCCCAGCCGGCGGCTGCGCCGGCTTCTGATCCCATTTGATTCTTCTTGCCATGCTGTTTCTCACGGCGGTTGGGGCCATTAGTGGCCTCACATTCATCCTCGCTACGGCGTTGGTCCTGGCCAACAAAAGGCTGTACGTCTACGAAGATCCGCGCATCGACGTGGTCGAGGAGATGCTTCCTCACGCCAACTGCGGTGCCTGTGGCTTCGTCGGGTGTCGTCCTTTCGCGGAAGCGCTGACCAAGGGCGAGGCACTGCCGGGCAAATGCACGGTCAGCTCCGGCGAGGAGCGAGCGGAGATCGCGGGTTTCCTCGGCGTCGACGTCGGGGCCGAGGAGAAGCTGGTGGCGCGACTGGCGTGCGCCGGGGGGACCAACGTGGCCCGCAACCACGCCAGGTACCACGGCCAGCAGACCTGTCGCTCCGCTGCTCGGGTAGCCGGCGGCGGCAAGGGCTGCTTCTGGGGCTGCCTGGGTCTAGGCGACTGCGATGTGGTCTGCGACTTCGACGCCATACACATGAACGAACACAACCTGCCGGTGGTCGACGAGGCGAAGTGCACCGCCTGCGGGGACTGCGTCGAGGTCTGCCCCAAGGACCTGTTCTCCTTGCACAAGGAGAGCCATCGCCTGTGGGTCGCCTGCAGCTCCCAGGAGGCTGGGGACGAGATTCTCGAGGATTGCGAGGTGGCCTGCACCACCTGCGGCCGATGCGAGATGGACGCTCCGAGCGGTCTCATCTCCATGAAGAAGAACCTTCCGGTGGTGGACTACAGCAGGGGGCATAAGACGCAAGCTCCGATTGAACGGTGCCCCACAGGGGCTATCGTCTGGCTCGATCCCAGAGCCGGGCCGGTGAAGGGCCCGGAAGCCAAGAAGATCATTCGCAAGGGCACGCTCCGCGACGCCCCGACCTAGATACCAGGGCCCACGCCCGAAGGTGGTTTCGATGTCCGCACTAAGCTTTCGCAAGAAGACCAAGGCCCAGGGGAAGGCGGGAGAAGGCAACTTCAAGTACCCCGGCACCCGTGTCGCATTGGACGGCAACTCCGCCGTCATCATGTGCGAGCGCGAATCGAGCGATGCTGCGGGCGCTTACCCGATCACGCCCTCGACTCAGATGGGCGAGTACTGGGCCGAGGCCGCTGCGGCCGGACACATCAACGTCTCTGGGCGACCTCTGATCTTCATCGAGCCCGAAGGCGAGCACGCCGCGGCCGCGGTCACCGCCGGCATGTCGATGACGGGCATGCGCTCGGCGAACTTCTCGTCGGGCCAGGGTATCGCTTACATGCACGAATCGCTTTACGCGGCGGTCGGCAAGAGGCTGACCTACGTGTTGAATGTGGGTGCTCGGGCCATGACCAAGTCGACCCTGAACGTGCATGCGGGACACGACGACTACCACTGCGTCGACGATACGGGCTTCTTCCAAATGTTCGCCAAGAACGCTCAGGCTGCGGCAGATTTAAACATCATCGCCCACAGGATTGCCGAGCTCGCGCTCACCCCAGGGATCATTGCCCAGGACGGGTTCTTGACCACCCACCTCATCGAGTCGCTGATGGTGCCGGAGCGAGCGCTCATCGCCGAGTATCTGGGACAACCCGATGACATCATCGACACGCCCACCCCCGCGCAGAAGATCATCTATGGCGAAACCCGTCGGCGCATTCCGCTGCTCTGGGACGTGGACAACCCGGTGATGTCCGGTCTGGTCGAGAACCAGGATTCGTACATGCAGAGCGTGGCGGCTCAGCGGCCGTTCTTTTTCGATCACATCCAGGCTCTGACAGAACAGGCGTTCGACGAGTTCTACGCGCTCACCGGTCGTCGCTACGAGCGGGTGATGACATACCGGGCCGACGACGCGGACTACCTCATCGTCGGACAGGGCAGCATGATGCCCTCGGCAGAAGCGGTGGTGGACTACCTCCGCGAAACCCGGGGTCTGAAGGTCGGCGTGGTCGACATGCTGATGTTTCGCCCGTTCCCGAGCGATCTCATCGGTCAGATCATCCGGGGTAAGAAGGGAGTCTCGGTTCTGGAACGGCTGGACCAGCCGCTGGCGGTGGACCTGCCACTGATGCGGGAGATCCGCGCCACGGTGAGCAAGTGCCTAGAGAACGGCAAGGACCTCAAGAAGCCGGTGTACCCCGAGCTGGCGGCGTACAAGTCACTGAACGACGCGCCGGCGCTCTATTCGGGCTCCTTTGGCATGGGAAGCCGCGACCTTCAGCCCGAGGGCATCGTGGGCGCGGTGGAGAACATGCTCGAGACGGGGTCCCGGAAGAAGCTGTTCTACCTCTCGATAGATTTCCTGCGGGACGAGGCGATCACACCGAAGCAGGACATGTATCAGCAGACAATTCAAGAGTCGTATCCCAACGTCAAGGAGCTGGCGGTTCGGGGCTCTGAGAACCCCAACCTGATGCCCAAGGACAGCATCACGGTTCGGTTTCACTCCATCGGTGGCTGGGGTGCGATCACGACGGGCAAGAACCTGGCGATGACGCTTTTCGATCTGTTGGGTTACCACATGAAGGCCAACCCCAAGTACGGCTCTGAGAAGAAGGGCCAGCCCACGACCTACTATCTGTCTGCTGCGCCAGAGCCGATCAAGATCAACTGCGAGTACTTCTACGTGGACGTGGTGCTGTCGCCGGACCCGAACGTATTCGGGCACACCAACGCGCTGGCCGGTCTGAAAGAGGGCGGGGTCTTCATCATCCAGGGCGACAAGCCGTCGCCGGAAGCGATGTGGGAGAGCATCCCGCCTACGTACCAGAAGATCATCATCGACCAGAAGATCAAGGTCTACTACCTGGATGCTTTCAAAATCGCGCGGGACGAGGCCACCGATCCCGAACTTCAGCTCCGGATGCAGGGTATTGCATTCCAGGGCGCGTTCTTCGCCGCCTCACCGGTGATGAAGCAGGCGGGATTAACCGAGGAGAAGCTTCTCGATGCCATTCACGACCAGCTCCAGGAGAAGTTCGGCTCCAAGGGCAAGCGAGTCGTGGAGGACAACGTGCGGGTGGTGAAGCGCGGTTTTGACGAGATCCGCGAGGTGGTTCCCGGCGCCCTCACCGAACGCGACGGCAACGGCGCAAGCACTCGACGACAGCTCCCCGTGATGGTGAAACCACTGCCGCAAAGCAAGGCCCCCATGAGCGACATCCACCGCTTCTGGGAGCAGACGGGCAGCTTCTACGCCAGAGGCATGGGCAACGACAACCTCACCGATCCGTTCATTGGACTGGGCGTCATGCCGCCCTCCACTGCGCTGTTCCGGGACATGACTGGAATCCGCTTCGACCACCCCGAATGGGTGCCAGAGAACTGCACCGCCTGCGGCAACTGCTACACGGTCTGCCCCGACACGGCAATTCCCGGACTGGTGAACGAAGTGGGCCAGGTTTTCGATACCGTCGTGAACCGGGTGCGCAAAAACGGCCACGGAGCGCAGATCGAACACCTGCCCAAGGCCGCCAAGATCATGGAGCGCAACCTGCACGGCCTCTTCAAGGGGGCGCAGGAAACCGACTCCGTGGCAGCCCTGATGGACGAGGCCATGGCGCAAACCGTGAAGCAAAGCGAGCTCCAGGCGAGCGAGAAGGCGAAGCTGCAGAAGGAGCTCGATCTCTTCAAGGAAGAGCTGAACGGATTCCAGTTTGCGCTGACCCGACCCCACTACACGTTGGCCGAGCGAGATCAACCTGGGAGCGGCGGCCTTCTTTCGATCACCGTCAACCCCTACACCTGCAAAGGCTGCATGGAGTGTGTGGAAGTCTGCGACGACGACGCGCTTCGCCCCATCAAGCAGACAGGCGAGTCGGTGCAGCTGCTCCGCGATAACTGGGACTTCTGGAGCGACCTGCCGAACACCCCGGAAAAGTATATCCGGGTGGACGACTTGGAAGAGGGCATCGGCTCCCTGGAGACGATCCTCCTCGACAAGTCCAACTACCTACCGTTTACCAGCGGTGACGGTGCATGCCTGGGTTGCTCGGAGAAGACCTCCATTCACCTCTTCGTCGCTACCGTGGAAGCGTTGATGCAACCGCGGGTCGCCAAGCACCTCGACCACGTCACAGAGCTCATCGGTCGATTGAAGAAACACATCCAACTCCGGCTCGCCGGAGAGATCAACGTGAGTGACCCCGACGTCATGGCCAAGGTCGTCGACGACATCGGCGATCAGGACGTGACGCTGGCCGCGATCGCCTCACGTATGGAGAACATCGAAGGCGGCCAGCCCATCGATCAGGATTGGCTCCGGCGGATGACCGGGCTGATGGCAAAGCTCGAACAGCTCAAGTGGAGGTACGCCGAGGGCACCACGGGTCGCGGTCGGACCAGCATGGGCATGATCAACAGCACCGGTTGCACGTCGGTCTGGGGCAGCACCTATCCGTTCAATCCCTACCCGTTCCCTTGGTCCAACCACCTCTTCCAGGATTCCCCGTCGATAGCCATGGGCGTCTTCGAGGGGCACATGGCCAAGATGGCGGAAGGCTTCAGGGCCATCCGAACCGTCGAGCTGGAGCTCGAAGACAAGTACAAGCCCGCCGAGCACGACGAGTTTTTGACGTATTTCAACTGGCGTGACTTCAGCGATGAGGAGTGGGAGCTCTGCCCGCCGGTCGTTGCGGTGGGCGGCGACGGAGCGATGTACGACATCGGCTTCCAGAACCTCTCCCGGGTCATGGCGTCGGGCACACCGATCAAGGTCGTGGTGGTGGACACCCAGGTTTACTCCAACACCGGTGGACAGGCCTGCACCTCTGGTTTCATCGGCCAGGTTTCGGACATGGCGCAGTTCGGAAAGGCCATCAAAGGCAAGCAGGAACCTCGCAAGGAGATCGGTCTCATCGGCATGGCACACCGCAACACGTACGTCATGCAAAGCACCATGGCCCACCCGAATCACATGATCGAAGGCTTCATTCAGGGCCTGAAGGCGCGCCGGCCCGCGCTTTTCAATCTCTACAGCAACTGTCAGCCGGAGCACGGCATCGGTGACGACATGAGCTCGGCGCAGTCGAAGCTAGCGGTCGAGTCCAGAGCGTATCCCCTCTTCCGGTACAACCCCGACGAGGGCAAGACGCCTGCGGAATGTTTTGATCTAGAGGGCAACCCGCAGACGGATCAGGACTGGCCCACGTACACCATCAAGTATCAGGAAGACGGTGTCGAAAAGGAGATGGAGTTGCCGCTGACCTTTGCGGACTTCGCGATCACCGAGGGTAGGTTCCGAAAACAGTTCCGGGCCGCACCGCGGGACACCTGGAACGAAAACATGGTGCCCTTGGCGGAGTTTCTGGATCTCGACGAGGACGACCGCGAAGGTTCGTTCCCCTACGTGTGGATGGTGGACAAGGAAGGACAGCTGATCCGGCTGCTGGTGGCGCAGCCCATCGTGGAGTCGTGTGAGGACCGGCGTGACTTCTGGCACATGCTCCGGTCACTGGCCGGTGAAGATCTGCCCTCCACCGACGCCCTCGTCGAAGAGGCACGGCAGGATATGGCGAGCAAGATCATGTCCGGTCTGATGCAGTTGGCGGTTGGATCCGGTGAAGGACTCGCCGCGCTCGCAACCGGGGGCGCCGCTCGGGCGGCTGGCGACTCCACTCCGGCACCAACGCCGGCCGTGGCACCTGCAGCAGCGCAGGCAGCGGCTGCCGGGGGCGACTATCTGGCGCCGTGGATCGAAACCGTCAACTGCACCGCCTGCGACGAGTGCACCCAGCTCAACTCCAAGATCTTCGTATACAACTCGGAGAAGAAAGCCATCATCAAGAGCGCCGAGGGGGGGCCCTACAAGGATTTGGTGAAGGCCGCGGAGCGATGCACGGCGCGGGTGATCCACCCTGGCCTGCCCAGGAACCGAAGCGAAAAAGGCATCCAGAAGTGGATCAAGCGCGGCGAGAAGTACAACTGAGGAACGAGCTGGGATGAGACCAATGAGGCTTCTGGGGCTCAAAACATTCCGGCACGGCGTGCACCCACCGGAATCGAAGGACGAAACAAGTGGGCTGGCCATTCGTCAGTTCCCGTTTGCGCCGCTTCTCATCGTTCCGCTGGTCCAGCACATGGGGGCTCCATCGCTGCCTGTGGTGGAGGAGGGGCAGGAAGTTCAGAGAGGGCAGCGGATCGCGCGCGCCGACGGCTTCATGTCGGTCGCTATGCACGCGCCAGCCTCCGGTCTGGTGCGTAGGATCGCCCTCGCGCCGAGCATCAGTGGCCGTATGGTGCCGGCGGTGTATCTGGAACCCTTTCCTGGCTCCACGCAGGAGGTCGAGGACGGCACACCCTGCCCGCTCGACACGGCAACGCCCGACGAGATCATCGCCGCCATCCAGGATGCCGGTGTGGTCGGGCTCGGGGGCGCGGCGTTTCCGACCCACGTCAAGCTCAAGATTCCCGACGGCAAGTTCGTCGACACGTTGATCATCAACGGGGTGGAGTGTGAGCCGTTCCTTACCACCGATCATCGCGTGATGCTGGAGGAGAGCCGCGACATCTTCATGGGGATTCGCTACGTCCTCAAGGTGACGGGGGCGAAGAAGGTGATCATCGCGGTCGAGGCCAACAAAGTCGATGCGGCGGATCACCTGCGAGAGACTTTTCCCCACGACTTGGACGGATCGGTGGAGGTGCTCCCGGTGAAGTACCCACAGGGGGCCGAGAAGATGTTGTTCTCGGCGCTTCTCGGGCGGGACGTACCGTCTGGGGGCCTACCCTTGGATATCCACGCTCTGTGCTGCAACGTGGCGACCACTGCACAGATCGGTCACCTGCTGCCTCGGGGACGGGGCATCCAGGAGCGGGTGATCACCGTGACCGGACCCGCAGTGAAGCGAAAGGGCAACTACCGTATCCCCATCGGCACCCCACTCCGCTTCCTGCTGGAGCACGTCGGTGTCGAAGAAGACGTGAACCGCGTTTTCCTCGGTGGGCCGATGATGGGCGCGGCAGCTTCCAGCCTGGAAATTTCGATCACCAAGGGTACATCGGGAGTGACCGCATTTACCGACTCCGCAGCGGAAAGGACGCACAGCCAGGTGTATCCCTGCATCCGATGCAGCTACTGCGTCGATGCCTGTCCCATCTTTCTCAATCCGTCTCTTCTGGGAAAGTTGGCGGCGACTGAGCAGTTCTCGACCATGGCGGAAGAACACAACCTCATGGACTGCTTCGAGTGCGGCTCCTGCTCGTTCGTCTGCCCCTCACACATCCCACTGGTGCAGCAGTTCCGCGCAGCCAAAGCGGCGGTGCGCAAAGCGGCAGCGCTCAAAGCGGGGGCGGCTTGATGGCGACACGGGGCAAGACCCTCGAGATTCGCACGTCGCCGCATATCCTCAGCGGCTACAGCGTGGACACCATCATGTTCAATGTCGTGTTGGCGTTGCTGCCGGTCACGGCGTTCGCGGTGTTCGCTTTCGGTCTCGCCGGTTTGCTGACGCTATCCGTGGCCCTGGCATCCTGCGTCCTCACCGAGGATCTCATCTGCCGCGCGACGGGCAAGCCCACGACCGTGGGCGATTGGTCGGTAACGATCACCGGCCTTCTCTATGGCCTCACCCTTCCACCGAGCCTGCCGCTCTGGATGGTGGCGGTGGGCGGCGTGATCTGCGTCGGCATGGGCAAAGCGTTGTTCGGGGGCCTCGGTTACAACACGTTCAACCCGGCGCTGGTGGGCCGGGCCGTGCTCCAGGCCGCATTTCCGGTAGCCATGACGAGCTGGATCCCGGGCTTCGGGGCCGGACGGTTCTCATCGTTGCCCTTGTCCACGCTGACTTTGCCTTTCACCGCGCCTGAGTACGACGCGCTCACCAGTGCCACCCCACTGGCACTGTGGAAGTTCAGCCGCGAGGCTACTGCCACCAGCGATCTGGCCCTGGGCTTCATCAGCGGCTCGGCCGGCGAGACCTCGACCGTGCTGATCCTCCTCGGCGGCCTCTATCTCATCGCCCGGAACATGATGAACTGGCGCATACCGGTGTCGATCTTCGCGGCGGTCGTCGTGTTCAGCGGCGCTCTCCATCTCGTCGACCCTACGCGCTATGCTTCTCCGGTCTTCATGCTCTTGTCGGGCGGCTTGATGCTGGGTGCGATGTTCATGGCCACCGACATGGTGGGCTCACCCATGACGTCACTGGGATGCATTCTGTACGGCGCGCTCATCGGCCTGGTAACCGTCGTGATCCGCACCTGGGGCGGCCTGCCCGAAGGCGTCATGTACGCGATCCTTCTCGGCAACGCCGTCACCCCGCACCTCGATCGATGGACTCGGCCCAAGGTCTACGGCGCCAGGAGCAAGGAGGCTGCAACGTGAGCCGCACCGAGCTAGCCAGCCGCCCTGCCCCGCCAAGCATCTGGCACATGTACCGCGCGATGGTCGGCGTGGGTGTGTTCTGCGGTCTCCTCATCGTCACGGTGTTTCAGGTGACGCGCCCTGTCATCGAGCGCAACAAGGCGGAAGCGTTGCAGAAGGCCATCTTCCATGTCCTGCCCAACGCCAGCACCAGCACCACGTATCGCCTGGATGAGTCGGGGGGTTTCAAGGTTCTCGAAGGCGAAGGCGTTGGCGAGCAATTGGTCTACGCGGGCTACGACGACACGCAAGAGCTGGTGGGCTTGGCCGTCGAGGCTCAAGGCATGGGCTACCAAGACGTCATCGTTCTGATCTACGGCTACTCGTTCGCCGAACAGGCCATCACGGGGATCCAAGTCCTCGAGAGCAAAGAGACTCCGGGACTGGGCGACAAGATCGAAACCGACCCAGACTTCCTCCAGAACTTCGAACGCCTGGACGTCTCGCTGCGGGACGACCTATCGGAGATTGCGAATCCCATCGTGCCGGTCAAACACGGTGAAAAGACCAATCCCTGGGAGGTGGACGGAATCACCGGAGCCACGATCTCGTCGGTGGCGATCGCCGACATCCTCAATCGGAGCGCGCAGTACTGGGTGCCTCGCATCCGGAACAATCTAAGCGACTTCCAGGGCCACTTTCAGGTGGGGGAGTAGCACATGGTCAGCCCCGACAAGAGCAGCACCGACGAGTTCATCAAGGGCCTGTGGAAGGAGAACCCCGTGTTCGTTCAGGTGCTTGGAATGTGTCCGGTGCTGGCGGTTTCGAACACGGCACTGAACGCGCTGGCCATGGGTTTGGCCACGGCATTCGTGTTGATCATGTCCAACATCGTGGTGTCGTCGCTCCGGAGCTTCATCCCCAAGCAGGTTCGCATCGCGACATACATTCTGATCATCGCTACGTTCGTGACGGTGGTCGACTACGTGATTCAGGCCGTCAGCCTCGATCTCTACAAGGCGCTGGGCGCGTTCATCTCCCTGATCGTGGTCAACTGCTTGATCCTGGGTCGGGCCGAAGCATTTGCTTCCAAGAATACGGTTGCGCGGTCGATCATGGATGGCCTGGGTATGGGGATAGGATTCGCTTTCGCCCTTTTCTGCCTGGGGGCGGTGCGGGAGATTCTGGGCGCCGGATCGCTGTTCGACGTTCAGTTGTTCCATGATTCGTTTCAAGACTGGGTGGTGATGATCTTGCCAAGCGGCGGCTTCTTCACCCTGGCCGGCTGGTTGCTGCTCTTCAACTGGCTCAAGCAGCGCAAGGACAAGAGGGAGCAGATGGACAAGTCGGCGACGCTCACGCTCAGCAAGGAGACGGCGTGATGGCCAGCGAATCCCTGTGGACGATCTTCATCAACGCCTCTCTCGTCAACAACTTCGTGTTGGCGTATTTCCTCGGAATCTGCCCGTTCTTGGGCGTGTCGTCGAAGCTCGAAACCGCAACGCGCATGGGCGGAGCGGTGACGTTCGTCATGCTGGTGAGCTCGATCTGCGCCTTCGGGATCCAGCTACTGCTGGTGGCCATCGACGCGCCGTACCTCAAGCTGATCTCGTTCATCGCCGTCATCGCGTCCACTGTGCAACTGGTGGAGATGTTCATCAAGAAGGTCAGCCCGGCGCTCTTCCGGGCGCTGGGGATATTCCTACCGTTGATCACCACCAACTGCGCCATCCTGGGGTTGGCGCTCTTTCAGACCAACAAGGGTTACAACTTCGTGCAGTGCATCGTCTACGCCCTTGGGGCCGGGGCCGGATTTACCTTGGCGCTTGTGCTCATGGCCGGTTTGCGCGAGAAGCTCGAGCTGGCCGAGGTGCCGGACGTGACGAAGGGGACTGCCATGGCCATAATGATCGCCGGACTTCTTTCGGTGACATTCATGGGCTTCGGCGGGTTGGGAGGCTAGGACGCATGATGTACCACTACGTGATCGGTGTCGGCGCCGTTCTGCTGTTGTCCACCGCGTGGATCGGCGTACAGCGGGCGTGGCGGAGGTCCTTTCCCGATGCCGGAAATGACCCCGATGCACTGGCCGGGCGCTCGGGATGTCACGGCTGTAACGATTCAAAAGATTGCCACCGAAGGCCGGAGAGCGGAGCCTGTAAGGCCCAGGAGGAGATGTCATGAACAGTGCGGTTACTCATCTCGACGACTACGATACCGAGCAACGGTTCGAGGCCATCGTGGTTCAGAGCGAGAGGATCACGCCGGAGGCGTCCGACGTAGAGGTCCGGGAGCTCACCCTCGATATCCAACAGCCCGGCTTCGAGCTGCAGCTCGGGCAAAGCGTCGGTGTGCTCTCCCCAGGCTCCAAGGAGTTCGGACAGGCGCACCACTTCCGTCTCTACAGCGTGGCCGACATTCCGGAGCGTGGAGGTAGCGGGCTTCCCCGAATCAAGATCGCCGTGCGCCGCGTCAGCTACGTGGACTCATATAGCGGCGAGGAGTATCCGGGTGTCTCCTCCAACTATCTGTGCGATCTCCGTCCCGACGACACGATCACCATGGCGGGTCCGTACGGCCTGGCGTTCGAGGTGCCGGAGGAGATGGACGCCAACCTGATCCTCATTGGCACCGGCACCGGCATCGCACCGTTTCGGGCATTCGTGAAGCACCTCTACAAGAACGTCCCCGAGTGGCGGGGCACAATCACCCTCTTCTACGGCGCGAGAAGCGGACTCGAGCTTCTCTACATGAACGACCAGAGGGACGATTTCTCCCAGTACTACGACAGCGAAACGTTCCAGGCGTTCAAGGCGCTCAGCCCGCGACCGAGCTGGGCGGCTCCCATCGACTGGGACGGCGCTCTCGCCGAGCGCGGTCAGGAGCTATGGGGCCTCTTGGGGCAGCCCGACACCTATGTCTACGTGGCCGGCCTCGAGAAGATGCGCGGCGAGCTGGACGAGGCTTTCGCCGAAATCGCCGGCTCCAAGCAAAAGTGGGCCCGCCGCAAGGCGGAGCTCAGCGCCGGCGGTCGCTGGGTGGAGCTACTCTACTAGCGGCGACTCGCAGTGCGTCATTCGTCCCAAAGCGTTTCGGGCGAGTAGGTTTCGCCGAGAAACCAGAAGCTGCCGTCGACCATTCGCTGATGTCGATCGAGTGCGGCGATTGCGGTCATATCGGCTAGCGTCAAGGTGAGATCCCTTGCGTCCCAGTTTTTGGCGATCCGTCCCGGGTTGACCGACTTGGGGATCACACTGGTTCCGCGCGCAAGCGCCCAGGCGATCAAGACCTGACCCGGCGTGGCTCCATGTGCCCCGGCGATTTGCACGATCGTCGGGTTCTGGAGGAGCGGGACGTCGTCTTCACGACCCATCATGGCGGCAGAGTCCGGTGAACCGAGAGGCGAGTACGCGGTGACCACGACCCCGGCGTCCTTGCATGCTTGGACCAGGACACCCTGTTGAAGGTATGGATGCAGCTCGATCTGGTTGACCGCGGGGGTCTGACCTGTTGCCTCGCTGACCCGCTCGATCATTCGCTGGCTGAAATTGGAAACGCCGGCCGCCTGGGCGAGACCTTGGCCGGAAACCTTCAGCATCGCCTCCCAGGTCGCTTCCAGGGGGACTTCGGACAGAGGCAGGAAGTCTTCGGGGCCCGTTGGCAAAAGGACGCCATGTCGCAGGGCAACCGGCCAATGGATGAGATAGAGGTCGAGATATTCGAGTCGGAGCTTCCGCAAGCTGGTCTCGAGCGCCGGTCGTACCTGTTCGGGCGCGTGGGAGTCGTTCCATAGCTTGCTGGTGACCCACACCTCTTCTCGCTTGGCGTCCCCGGCCTGGAAGGCATCGCTCAGCGCTCGCCCGACGTCTTCTTCGTTTTGATAGATCGCCGCGCAATCGATGTGCCGGTAGCCGACCTCAATGGCTGACCGCACTGCCTCGTAGACCTCGTCGGGTTCTGATTTCCAAGTCCCGAGGCCCAGTGCAGGCATTTTCGTTCCGCCACGCAGCTCTAGCGTCTTCATCGATAAATCTCCCAAGTTTTTCCGTGGCGGTGACATTTGGCCCCCAGATCGATAACGTCAAGCGAAGTGGGAGGTGGGATTCTCGACTACCGCTATCCGGAGGGGACGACAGTGTTTTGGGTGTCCCAGGTCGACCGCATCATGAAGCTCCGCCTCGATGCGCAGAACCGGCTGCAGAAAATCACGGAGCTCCCGCTTCAGCCGAAGAAATTCCCGCGCTTCAAGCCCGAAGACATGCAACGCATCGTTGCAAAGCTCGACGCGGCAAAGCTCGGCACCGAGGAATACGACGAGCTCGCCGACGAGTGGAACGGCTACCAGATCGAAGGCTTGCGTGCGTACTATGCGATGGTGAGCAACAAGGGCATTCTCTATGTGAGCAATCGCAACGGCGTCGTGGCGTATGGAGACGCGGAGCCTGGCATGCCGAGCTCGGCCATCGTGAAGCTCGGGCAGTACGTCTTCGAGAAGCGGAAGCTTCAGCTTCGGCTCAAGATGCCGCTTCCGATCATGATTGGGATGAACGTCACAGTATCGCCATCGACGAGCGCGGGGGAATCTACGTCCCCGGCACGAGGAAGCTCCACAAGCTGGTTTGGAAAGGCGACCGCTTCAGCGACGACCCGAAAGACGGAGCCTGGATGGACGATGCAAACGCTCGACTGGGACACTGGCGAGACGCGAGCGGTGTACACCCTCGGGGAGAGCGAGCGCTACAACCCCATCATGCTGGCCCTGCAAGTGTTGCCCAACGGTGACCCAATCTTTGCCGCGTTTGCCGGTGTGATGCACTTGCGGCTCGGGGAAGTGAACGCTGCCAGCAGCGAGGCGCCGCGGTAGCGATGACGTCGACCAGGCGGCCGATTAGAGCTAGGCCAACTGGCCGAGCGACCCGGTGGAATTGTCACCGAAGCTGCTCTGGTTGACGCCCATGGAGGCCATCATCGAGAGGAACAAGTTCGCAATAGGCGGTCCGTTCGTGCTCTTGTTGGGCTCGTAGTCGATGTGGCGGCCCGTGCTGTACGCGCCATGACATTCGCCGGCGAGGATGATCGGGAGATTGCGGTGGCGATGGGCATCTCCATCTTCGATCTCACTCGAGAAGAACACCTGCGAATGCTGGAGCAAGGTCCCCGTGCCCTCCGGCACTTCGTTCATCCGTTGAAGAAGGTATGACAGCTGCTCCACCTCCCAGGTGTCGATCGCCTGAAGTGCGGCGTGGTTGGCCGGGTCGCCTTGGTGGTGGGAATAACCATGGTGACCGCCGCTGGCTCCAATGAACGGGTAGCTGCGGTTGCTGCCGGCGTTCCCGAGCATGAACGTGATGACTCGGGTCGCGTCACACTGAAGCGCAAGCACCATCAAATCGCTCATGATGCGAGTCTTCTCGACGATGTCACCGGTGTCTGAGGGCTCCGCGATCGCACCACAAACCGGGCCTGCCTTGCCGAGCCGCTCCTCGAGCTCGAAGATCCCCGTCGTGTACTGATCGAGCTTCGCTTGATCGGCGTATCCAAGCTTGCTCTCGAGCGCCTGAGTTTGCTCCCGCACGTAGTCGAGCACACTGGTTCGGTAGAGCGTCCGGCGTTGTTGCTCCTCGATGCTGGCGTTCGGGTCGGTGCCCTCGAAAATCTGATTGAACACAACTTGGGCGCTGGTCGTCTTCGAAAGCGGCTGAGTGTCCGACGCCCAGGAGACATTCCTCGAATACGCACAAGAGTAGCCCGAGTCGCAGCCCCCGCTGTTGCCTCCACCGTCGATCCCGATCTGCATCGAAGCAATCCGCGTGGCATCGCCGATCTGATTTGCGATTACTTGGTCCATCGAAATGCCGAGGCGGATATCGGTTTCGCTCTTGTTGGCGTGGGCGGCCGTCAGGAAACCCGACGTGCCTCCGGCGTGGTCGCCAGGCCCGTCCGGCTGAGCCGGCGTGTTGGAAAGGCCGCCCACAACGATGATCTGATCTTTGACCGGGGCCAGCGGTTGCAGGATCGGCGAAAGCTCGAAGTTGCTGCCCGTTTGGGCGGGAGTCCACGCCGCCATGTGCATACCGTTCGGGACGTAGTAACAAATCAATCTTGCCGGAAAAGAATCGTCTGCATAGGCGGCGTCGCCCATGAGGGATTCGAACAAAGGGAGACTCAGCAGAGCGCCAGCGCCTCCGAGCATCACGCGTCTCGAAAACTTCGGACCATTCATGGCGATTCCTCCAAGGTTCCACGCCGTGTCCGGAACGGCTCGCTCGTCACGATGATCTTGATCAACTCGGGGAGCTCCGAGCCGCTTTGCGCGAAAGCCTCCGCAATGGCTTCGACGAAGGGATGCTCGGTCGCGGCTACCGGCCGGCCTAGTGCATAGGTGAACAGCTTCTCGACGACACAGAGATCGAACCGCTCGTCTTCTTGAATCAGCGCCGCCATCTCGCGCGCAGTGGTAAACGTCTCCCCGCCGACGAGCTGACCGCTCGAATCGATGGGGAATCCATCATCCTGGGTCCGGTAGGCGCCGATGGCATCGTAGTGCTCGAGCCCCAGCCCCAGCGGATCCATCAGGTTGTGACAGGACGCGCAGACGGGGTCTGCGCGGTGAAGCTCGAGCCGGTCTCGAAGGGAGCCACTCGACATGTCTCCGTCGGGAAGGCCTTCCACGCCTGGAGGTGGGGGCGGAGGTTCGCTGCAGAGCAGTTGCTCCAAAATCCAGACGCCGCGTTTCACGGGCGAGGTTCGTATTGGCGTGGACGTCACCGTCAGAAGCGAACCGAGAGTGAGGAGACCAAATCGGGGATTGGTCGCGTCGAGGCTCACTCGCTCGAACTGGCTGCCGAGGTCGAGTGCAAGGCCGTAGTGGGCCGCGAGACGGTCGTTGAGAAAAGCGAAGTCCGTCAGCAGGAGCTCATCCATCGCAACGGTCCCGCTCAGGAACTCGCCGAAGAAGAGCTTCGTTTCCTCACTCATGGCGTCGCGCAATGCGCCATCCCACTGCGGGAAGCTCTCGTAGTCGGGGACGTGGTCTTCGAGCGAGCGAATTCGAAGCCATTGACCAGCGAAGTTGTCGATCAAGGCCTGTGACTTGGGATCGCTCAGCATGCGATCGACTTGCGCGCGTAGCCCTACGTCGTCTTGAAGCGTCCCACTGGCCGCTGCCTCGAAGAGCGTTTCGTCCGGCATGCTGCTCCACAGGAAGTACGACATCCGCGATGCAAGCTCGTAGTCGTTCAGCATCCGTGGCTCGGTGGACAGCGGATCGTCGTCCAGCTCCGGCCGGTAAATGAAGTGAGGCGATAGAAGGATCCCGCGGATGGCCAGATCGAGCCCTTGCTCGACACCCTCGCCCTCAGTCAATGCAACATCTACGAGGCTCTGCAGCCGTGCGACCTCCTCTTCGGTTGCCGGACGGCGCCACGCTCGACTCGCGAGCTCCCGAAGGACGTCTCCTCGGCAACTTGCATCGTTCGAATCACAGAAGACGATCGTATCGCGAATGCCTGTGTTCAAGACCTCGTCGGCGAGCTCCTGCGCGCCTTGTTCATAGAGCTCAAACTGAAGCGGCGAGACAGTGAGCACCTGCGCGATGTTGTCGAACCCGAAGCTGACATCATCGGCAGGGAAGTTCGCGCCCGGATCGAGCTGCGTGCCCAACAAGTCGCGGGTCGTGTTTCGATACTCGGTTTGATTGAGTCGATGCATCACCTGCGCGCCGATCACGCCGACATCACTGGCGCCGGGACCACTGAACGGATCGTTGCCATCAGGCCCGCCTGAACCGCCGATCGCACCATTGCACCCCAGCAACACGACGAGGGGGAAGGCTCGCCGCCATCTCTGATCAGCCATAAGGGTTATTTAGTATGGCCTTTGGGGTGATGTCAATGGTGGACCAGGCTTCCCCGAAGATCGGGGTCGTGGATGGTGCGACGGCTCACAATTCGCCGGGCTGGAACGCCTTTCGTGACCCCGCATTCCCAAACGGTTTTGGCACTGGTTTGGGGGTACATGTTTTAAACCGCTAGGGTGAGTTCAGCATTGGCTTCCAAGGGGGTGGAAGGATGTTTAATCGACCTAGCAAGCCCACAAATCTTCGTGCGCAGCTCAGTGATGCTCTCAAAGCGGAACGGCTCCACGAAGCGCTCGATATCTACGAGATGATCGAGAAACAACTGAAAGACGAGCCGCGCTGGTCACACCGAAGAGGTGACCTATTGCAGCGGATGGGACGCAAGGCCGACGCCGTGCTCGCCTACGAGCGGGCGGTCGAGCTCTATGCAGCCAAGGGCTTCGTAGCCCGCGCCGCAGCGATGGCGAAAGTGATCTTGGCGATCGACCCGAGCAAAGGCGAGGTGCTCGAGCGGGTGGATCCCGAAGCCGCACGCCGACTCCATCGTCAGCACCGGAGCGTCATCGTGACGGCCGACGAACCGCCCGGGCCCGACTGGGACGGACCGGCAACCGATACGCAGAGCCTCATCACCGATGCGCTCCCGTTGATTTCCGATCGGACGGCGCCGCCCGAAGAAAGCCGCTTCACGAAGCCAGAGAAGACCACCGACGTCCGCCTCGACATCAGCGGAGTCGAGCTTCTCCAAAGACCGTTGGCCCCGGAGTCGCGGATGAGCCTGCGGCCAAGCGCGGATACCCTTGCGCAGCTTCCCTCGATGCCGCTGTTCGCTGAAGTACCGCGGAATATTCTGGGCGCCCTCGTCAGAGGATCGACGCTGGTCGACGCGGAAGACGGAGAGCGTCTGGTCAC
>Ga0209456_10000675_pt1 | contig 17928 bp, 20 predicted proteins | sample COG_11_FD_184755 | JGI IMG/M metagenome (GOLD analysis project Ga0209456, IMG submission 184755) | Pelagic marine sediment microbial communities from the LTER site Helgoland, North Sea, for post-phytoplankton bloom and carbon turnover... | ecosystem: Environmental > Aquatic > Marine > Neritic...
GGCAGTACTTTCCAAAGGGAACTGACTTGTCTGTACATTCACAGGCAAAGCTGAACAGCGTAGCAAGATCGTTGAACGAGAGACCAAGAAAAACGTTAGGCTATGAATCACCGGCTGAACGTTTTAATGCATGTGTTGCGTCCATAGGTTGAGCCCGAAGTATATTGCTGCCCTTTACTCCGCAGCATAGCGTAAGCTGATTCACCAAGTAATCAATGGCAAGTATGCGCACCAAAGCAGCCATTGTTATAGTCCAGAATGACCCACACTGTGGCCAAAGCCAGCGCAGTGACCCTAATCAACCTATTTGGCAGCGCGCTGAATGCGAACATCGCGCCCGGATAGTATTGGATATTGAAAATACCCAATGAATGCGGCTCGACAGAGAGTGGTTACACTGATTTTCCTGATTGTCTTCCTTTTTTCGCCAGTGGTGGCCAGCGATGTCCCGCGTTTCTTGAGCTTCCTTGAGGGGACATGGACTGGTCAGGCAGAAATCACGCCCATTGGGCCAAGGCCCTACGACATGAGGTTTGAGAAAACGCAGGATGGGCGAATAATGGGCTCCGCGAATCCGGGCGCCGCGACGCACCACTGGACCTTTTATGAGGAGGAAGGCAAGCTGCATTTGAGGTTTCTCACCACCTTCGCCGGCAACACGGAACCCGTCTTCCTGGATGCACGCGAGTGGGGAGAACATGGAGTTTTATTCAGGGCGGACAAACTTCCCATCCTAAGCGTCCGAGTAGCGCCCCGCGAGGACCGATTGATGATGGATGTGTATCATTGGGACGAACTGCACGTCTCCATACGTCTGAATCGCCACTGACAGGCCCAATACCTATTTGGGTGAAGACACTGCATAATTGGCTCGCTACACTGGCCGCATGCGAAGAAGCGTTCCACGTTCAGCTCTCAATCCGCCAGATCACATTATCGACAGGTGGTCTCGCTGGTTAAGGAACAGCGACTATTCCGGTTCCCTCCCGGAAATGGAACAGGCGTATCTGGAATCCAAGGGTTATGACAGCTGGTCAGACTACCTTCTATTTCTCGGCTTTAACGGACACTCCAACGAACAGACACGCAAGTTCTGGGCGTTTTTCGCAAAAACTTATCCGGCGCGGGCGATTCCCATGCAACGATTAGTACATCATCTTGCGACGACTCGTTTCGGTGCTAGGTATGTTCAGAAGTATCTGGGGATGAAGGGCAGGATAGTTGCTTGAGCTGCTTTATAGAGTTCGCGAGCTCTTGTGTGGCCTTCTCGGTTCCATTTCCACAATTCGCTAAGGCCTTGAACGCGCAGGAGCCAAGCAATGAGGTTATTTGTCCCACGGGCTGCAATCTGAGCTTGAACTCCTTCCGTGAGTTCTACCTGTAACTCCACAATAACCCGTTTTGCGATCTCATCCTGTACCGCAAAAATATCGCTTGCCGGTCGGTCAAACCGATCTGCCCAAAGGTGGTGACCACTCAAGGCATCTACCAACTGAGTATTGATCCGCAGCTCCTCATCTGCTTTTTGAATGCTCCCTTCTAGGACGTATTGCACCCCCAGCTCTTCCGCTACTTGTTTGATGGAAACGGGCTTGCCTTTATAGGTTGCCGCCGAGTTTCTTGCGATGACGAATAGTGCTGGAACCTTTGACAGTGATGTCGTGAGATCTTCGGTTAGCCCACTTGCGACGAAGTCTACCTTTTGGTCATCGGAGTAATTGTCAAAAGGCAATACCGCAATTGAAGGTTTATCGGGTAATGGAAGAGCCATCTTCTCGACTGATGCCGGTTCGAAGTCGGGTTGCCAAGGTTGCATCCAAGCCAATAATCCACCCCCACAAATCAAAACAACCACAGCCGCAACGAGGGCGAATTGAGCTACTTTTGATTTCCTGGATTCTGGTACAACAGTGGGTTCTGGTAGATCTGCACCTTCCTTTAGCCCAACTGTGTAAACCCGTACAGGGTTATCAAATCCTTTAACTTGTTGCTCACCCAAATCATTCTGATCAAAGGGTAATCGCGTTGGCAGGGCTTCTTGTATAGCGCCAGTAATACACACACCGCCAGGTTCCGCCAATTGTTCTACCCGTTGGGCTAACACCACCCCCTCACCCGTCACCGCATTATCCGAAACAATGACTTCACCCATGGCGATACCCACCCGGACTTTGGGTAGGATGGGGTCATCGAGTTGAGCGAGAAATTCAGATTGATCCGCTTGAAAGGCTAAAGCTGCCGTCGCCGCATCGGAGGCACGCTCGAATTCGGCCAGCAGTGCATCGCCACGTAACTCCCGAACTTGGCCGTGGTATTTAGTAATGGTGTCGCTGAATCGGCGGAAGGTATCTTGGATTCGCTTGTGGGCCACATCCTCATCTTGTTGTACTAACGCCGTGGAGCCCGCAATGTCTGCGTGCAAGATGGAGGTAAATTTGGACGGTAGGCGTTCTTCTGTTACGACAAAATGCGCCTTGGAATACTGAGAGAAGGTCTATGGTACTACACTACAGGTTTCTCTTCCGCTTCAACATCGAAAACATTACGAATGGCGGGTTTTGGCCGAGTGCTGAATCGTGCAACGCAACAGAATTAGTAGCTAATCCCGGAGAATCAACGGCAGCTCTTCCCTGGTACAGCGGACATTAAGCGCCAAGTGTGTTGCATTGCATCAGCGCTGGCAGGAGGCGACTCAGAGCAGACCTAAAACTAAACGGAGTGTGGACCAACATCTCGTTTAAGTTTCTCAACAGAAAAAACATGACTGTACAGGTTGGCAATCCATTGACGCCCCTCCGACGTGAGCTTTAGGTATTCCAATGCGTCACCGATGTATGGTTCCACAGTATTCCAATAGAACTGCGGATAGACGTCCACGAGGTCGGCGGGCGTCTTCAGGTTCATCTTCTCAGCCACTCCGGTTTCTAAAAATTCATAATAAAGCGCATTCAACTTTTGAAGATATCGTGGATCTGAAAGCTGCCCTATTAAATCAGCGGCCCTTACAAGGCCGGCTTCGGAATCCGTTTCATAGTGATCACCGTCATCTGGAACTGGGAACCGCGTAAGTTCGATATTACGTGCAATACGTTCAGCATTCACAAATTCAGAATCCGCAAAACGTTCCAAGACAAATAGCTTACCTCGCGTAACGTGGTAAGGTGTTAACGTGGCATCGCTTGCCCCACGCGGCAATTCCATCATCGAACCCGTTTCGTCTATTACCACGGCCGTTCTACTGTCAGCAGAACAGACTCCACGCACATAACCAACATCATGGCATACAAGAGACAGAATAAAATGGAGCCACTCGTCCGGTTGCACAGGCTTACGTAATAGTTTCCCACGCAGGATATCCTGTCCTACCAGGGTTACCATAACAGTGTGCTCCATATTGTGATAAAGAGCATCACTTGTCGAAATCCTCTCAATGACAAGTCGAGCGCCCGCGTCTAAGATAGTCGCGTTATAGGCCTCCCGTTCACCAAAATAGTGACGATAGGTCGCCGCCAAACTGGACCCCAGTTGCTCTGCAAGGATAGCGGTGGTGTTAATCAAACCAACTTTCATTGCTGCGCGTTTATCGAGTAACACGAAACAACAATAGTAAGCCAAGTGCCCGGGGAGCGAAAGGTGCCTATCGGCAAGGTATTGGCGGACGGAGGGGGCTTGGGGAAGCGGGAATGCGCCTCCAACGACGCTCATATGACCACAGCGGACAACGGCGATAGTCCTACCGCAACGCAGCACCTCGGATCCCCCGACCCAAATTGGACACCCGTCCTTTTATATCGACGTCATTTTTCGACAAGCTTTGCCAGTTGCTCGATATGCCGAGGTTCGATGCCGCAACAACCGCCTATGACGCGTACACCTCGGTCAATCCAGCGTCGTGCGGCGGCGCAATAATCTGCCGGTGAAATGGTGTTATCGAAGATCCAGCGGTGATCCACAGAAACGCCCGAATGCGCGTATACACCGACCGGCCCAGACCAGTCCGATTGCACCACGTCGAGACAGACATCGATATCCTCAACGTCAGTATGCATGATGTTAACGAGGTCGACCTGCCGATCCTCGATAGCGGCAAGCGCATCGCTCAAGGGCTCCCGATTGCGCAGGCATACGACACCCTGCGCATTGACTTCGCATGTAAATCCCACCCATACCGGCAGGCCGGTCGACCGCGCCGCATCCAGCAATATCAGCATCTTGTCTATATCGATCATCATTTCGAGCATGAACAACTCGGCACGCGCATCGGCGATGATTTCGACTTGGCGTTCAGTGGCGCTCTTCAGATCTTCAAGGGTCGGATGATTGCCGCTCCAGGACCAGTACGATATCCCGCCGGCCACCAGCGCGTTTGACTTTTGTGTGCTGTCGCGGGCTTCGATGGCGAGTTCGATCCCGCGTCGGTTGTATTGTTCGAAGCGTTCGGCCTCGCAGGCATCGCGCAGCGCGTAATAGTGCGTGGCGAAGGTGTTGGAAATGATGATCTCGGCGCCTAGGCGAAGATAATCCTCATGGACCGTGCGCAAGATTTCCGGGTGACTCAGCGCACCGCCACCGTTCCACGCATTGTCCAGCTGAGGCACCCCGCGTCGCTCGATTTCAGTACCGGTGGCACCGTCAATCAGGATGCACTCACCGGCCCGAATGCGCTGCATCAGTTCACTGTATCGACTCATGGGTTCAGTATCTGTTCAAGTTGGATCCCAAAAATTGATGCCAATATTAGCAACTGGCGCGAAACGATCGAAGAAATAGTGAGCGTCCGGTCCTGGCCGGTTGCTGTCTGTGCAGTGCAGCAAATTATCCACTGGACCCTTTAAAATCCCACCGGCAGTAATGGAACCCATTGCAGCCCGTCGAAATTTGAGTGTTCATATCAAATATCGGCGAGGGTGTACTGGCGCTTACGGCCCCATGTAAAACGAAAGCATCCGAGGATTCGTGCCGATCTACCGTGACCGCTTGCTGACGGACAGCCGCCGATCGACCGTGCTTTGAGTCATCGCATATAAGGATTCACTTAAGGACTACCCTCGGCCCGGCGCGGCCATTCACTATTCAATAGTCTGAGCGGCTGGGGGAGCACAACGGATCTTCGCCAGTAAAAGACGTTCAATAACAATGATCGTCTGGTACACTCGGAAATACATTTGGACGAGGGAGACTTGAAGGTCAAATTATTGTTATTGTTGGCAGCATACACGGCTACCGTTTTGGTGGCTGCGAACGTGTGGGCCGAATCGCCACATAACGCCGCCCGAGAGGGGGAAATCGATAGAGCCAATCAGTTAATTGTCGCGGGGGCGAACCCGGGGGCGATCGATGAAGAAACAGCTCTCACCCCTCTGGTCGAGGCCACCCTTGGGGGCCACAAAGACAATGGTGGTGCTGCTGATCGAGAAAGGCGCGGAACCCGACGGCCGGGACGGTAAGGGGTTTACCGCGCTTCATGCCGCGGCCCACATGGGACATGTGGAAATCGTAGAGTTACTTATCGAACAGGGCGTCGACATCAACGATCACGAGAATACGTCAAGAGTCACGCCACTGCACCTCACCGCCGAACGAGACCATCGTGATGTCGCCGCAGTGCTCCTGCGCCAGGGTGCTGTTCTTGACCTAAAGACGGAATCGGGGCATACGCCGGTGATCCTAGCGGTGCTAAATACTCACGCCGATATGGTAAAGATGCTCCGCGATCACGGAGCGGACTGTTCTTTCAGGTCAAAGCGGTTTTCAGAGTATTGCTTGAATGCGGGAAACTGACCCGAGGAGAGTTGATGTGACTATTGCCACACGTTTACTTGATCGAGTTTATCGATCGATCGTCTTCGCGGCCGCAGTTTTATTCGTGCTGACTGGTTTGAGCCAGCCGCTGCTGGCGGAAAACAAAATCAATACGGGCTATTTCGGTAACGTGGCCATCAAGGGTTACGATCCGGTGGCTTACTTCACGGAGGGCAAGGCCATGGAGGGCGACAAGGATTACACCCTGAAATGGCTGGGTGCCAAATGGCGTTTCACCACTGCCGAGAACAAGGAAATGTTCGCCGCCAGCCCAATAAAATATGTACCGCAATACGGCGGCCACTGTGCGACCGGGATGGCGATCCACGGCGGCCTGACTAAGGATATTGACCCAGAGGCCTGGGCGATTATCGACGGCAAGCTCTATCTGAGATACTCGAAAGAGACTCAGAAGTTGATGGCTGAGGGAATCGCCACGCCCGACAAAGCGGATGCCAAATGGGGGAAATACGCGGGGGCTTCGGCCGAATAAAGCAATATATTGTGCGCCTACTCTACCGGCGAGAAACGCCGGACCGTGAGTGGGTTGACATAGACATATTCGTTGCTGTCGCTCGGCGTGCCTCCTGCGTTGCGGTATACGGGGCCGCAAAACTCGAGCCCGCGTGTAAAACCTTCGAACTGCTCGCATAACTCATCATTCTTAATGAACGCTTTCCCGCTCAACAGACTTTCCGGTCCTGCGTATACGACGCTGCCGTCGGTGCTGAATTCCTGAATGAACTCCGCTCTGCGGGCAGCATCCGCCCCTGTCCAGGTTTTACCGGAGATCAGGCTCTCGATGCCTGGGCCCATCAGCCGCTGTGTCGGATCGCCTTGGAAACCTAGAAGCCAGTCGGGCATCCCGGCTTTTCGTAGTGCGTCGAGACGGTGTTGTAAGTCCTCATTGCGTGCGTGATAGCTGTAGGCTACGCGGTACCATGACAGACTCAAAAATGTTTCCTGATCGAGCAACGATTCCACCTGCAACTTAGCCTTGTCCGGTAGACCGGACTGCGCGTACGCCATGGCAAGTATCTCTCTCGGAGCATCCGCCAGACCACGATCCTTGGTATCGGCAATCGGTTCCAACACGGCGATGGCGTCGTCATATTGATGGTTCAAGAAGAGCACCCATCCATAGTAGGTCGTCAAGTATGGTGGCGACCGCGGGTTCAGTCGCACTGAGGTGCGTATCGCATCCAGCGCCGCCTCGGGTTGGCCCGCGTAGCCGAGTACGATCGCCAGTGTCGTGTGCGCCACGGCGCTGTTTGGATCGAGTTCGACCGCCCGCCGAGCCGAACCCAGGGCCGCATCGTGGTCCGCGTCTGATAATCTGAGAAGCGCCAACACGGAATGGGGATCTGATAGAGTCGGGTCCAATTCGAGGGCTTTTCGTGCCGCATTCTCGGCTGTCCTCCGCGAGACGCCCCCGGCGAGCCCGCGAACCGAACCTAAGCGCCACATGTCGACGGCTAACTGCGCCAGACCGGCATAAGCGCGTGCAAATGTCGGATCGAAGGCAGTCGCCTGAACAAAGAGATCCAGGCTTTCACGCATGCGGACGTGATCACGGCTGAAGTAACTCTCCCGCGCCTTCAGGTAAAGCTCGTATGCCTCGAACTCGGGTATTGGACGCTGTGTCAACTGCGTTTCCTCATTCTGGGTTAGGCGGACCGCCAGTGCAGAAACGATCTGCCCGATTAGTTCGTCCTGAACACCGAAGAGATCCGTAACCTCCCGATCGTAACGTTGCGCCCAGATGTGGAGGCCAGTGGACCCGTCTACGAGCTGCGCATTGACGCGGATTCTATTTCCCACCCGACGGACGCTTCCTTCGACGACGTAGCGGACACCGAGCTCTTTAGACACTGTTTTAATACGCACTGGCTTGTCCTTGAACGTGAATACGGAATTGCGGGCAATCACGAATAAACCGGAAACCTTTGATAAGTCCGTGATCAAGTCATCGGTTAACCCATCGACGAAATACTCTTGCGACTGATCGTCGCTCAAATTGTCGAACGGCAGCACCGCGATGGAAGGCTTGTCGGGTAACGTAAGCGGTGGATTGTCGGGCAGGCCAGCTAGCACTAATAGATTTTTGTACCACTCGTCCCGCTTGGGGTCATGCATCGGATAGGCTTTTCCATAATGACTGGCGGTGTAATTCGGTTCTAATCGAAGTCCCTCTTTGATTGCCGCCTCCGCGTCATCTGTCCGCCCCATATCCACATAAACGGCCGCAAGGTGTGCATAAGTACGGGCGTTTTGTGCACCGAGACCGATCGCCTTTTTATATATTTCCACTGCTTCTTCTTTACGCCCGACCAGATGGAGTGCAAGGCCGTAGCCGAAGGAAACCCACCACGGATGCTTGGGACTCAAGCGCATGGCACGTTCGAATAGCTCGATGGCCTCTTGTTCCCGACCATAGTCTTTGATTCGCATGGCCATTCCAGCGACCATGCTGAAATCGTTAGGCGCTAGTTTGATCGCTTTTCCTGCAAACTCAGCTCCTTGTTCTGGTTGATTCGTCAGGAAATACATATTAGCGAGAGCGTTCAGCCCAAGGGCACCATTTGGATCTATCTCTATCGCCCTTTCAGCAGACTCAAAACCTAGTCGAATTGATTCCTCTCGCGAATCTATCCATCCCTGTTTAGCATCGAACCAATGGGTGATTGCAGTTCCCGCCAGCGGCCAAGCCCAATTAGGGTCGGCTTCGTAAGCGGATAGATACAGTTCTCGAGCTCGGATCAGACTGTCCTTGGTCCACTTGTTCATCTCGCTGTAACCTTCGAGCTGCAGTAACCACGCATCAAGATTTTCCGTGCCGTGACTACGAACACGCGCACTGTCACCCATAGTTAATTCAACCTGTAGCTCTGTAAGTACGCGTTTGGTGATTTCGTCTTGCACCGCAAAGACATCGCCCGTCGGTCGATCAAATCGACCTGCCCACAAGTGCTTACCGCTCAACGCATCGACTAGCTGGGTGGTGATTCGCAGATTGTCTCCGGCTTTCTGTACACTACCCTCAATCACATATTGAATACCCAAATCTTCAGCCACCTGCTTAACGTTCACAGGTTTCCCCTTGTAAGTAGCGGCAGAGTTCCTGGCAATTACGAACAGCCAGGGCGACCTTGAAAACGCCGTCGTCAGGTCCTCCGTCAATCCGCTGGCAAAGAATTCCATTTTTGGATCGTCGGAGTAATGTTCAAATGGCAGCACCGCGATGGACGGGTTGTCGGGTAATGGAAAAGACATCTCTTCGACTGAAGCGGGTTCGAAGTCGGGTTGCCATGGCTGCAGCCAAATCAGTAACCCACCTCCACAGACCAAAACTACAACAGCGGTTACCATTATCCATTGCACTGCCGATGTTATTTTCGTTTCAGATGCAACAGTCGGTTCCGGCAACCCCGCACCTTGTCTAAGTCGTACCGTATAGACACGAACAGGTTCGTCAAACCCCTTGACCTCTTGTTCACCCAGATCATCCTGATCAAACGGCATCCTCCGGGGCAGGGCTTCATGAATCGCTCCTGTGATGCAAACACCTCCCGGACCTGTCAATTGCTCCACCCGTTAGGCTAAAACCACCCCTTCGCCAGTAATGGTGTCATCCGTAATGATGACTTCACCCATCGCAATACCCACACGGACCTTGGGTTGGATGGTATCGTCAAGTTGATCGAGGTAGTCAGATTGGTCTGTTTGAAAAGCTAACGCTGCAGCCACCACATCAGAGGCACGTTCGAACTCGGCCAACAAAGCGTCACCACGAAGCTCACGCACATACCCATGATAATTTGTAATGGTCTCGTCGAAACGGCGGAAGGTGTCTTGGATGCGCCTGTGGGCAAGTTCCTCATCTTGTTGGACTAATGCAGTTGATCCTGCAATGTCTGCATGCAAGATAAAGGCAAATTTGGACGGTAGGCGTTCTTCTGACACGAAAAAATACGCCTTGGGATACTGAGTGAAGGTTCATGGTACTACATTACAGGATTCCCTTCTGCCTCAGCACCCAGCCATTTGAATAGCGTTACGGGTGGCGGCTTTTGGCCGGTTGCTGACGGACACCGAGCCGTGGGACCCACGTGTTCAAGCCCAGTTTTCTCGGTCCGCTTTATCGGGGACAACCGCCTTTCGATAACGGTCCGGGACAGAGAATATCAGCGTTTCCCAACAGTCTGGACCCGACCCAGAAGAGCCATTCGATGTGCTCAGCCCTTTGATTCTAGGCTTTAGGTTGTTGTTGGGTTACACAATGAATGGCATCCTTCTGCTGTCAGACTGACCACAGGAATCGGCGTAATCTCCCTATCATTGAAACACGCGGCCAGAATTTGCTGTGCTTTTGCATCACTAGTATTACCAAAGGCCGGTACTAAAACGAGATTATTAGTCACGAGATAGTTAAGGTAAGACGCATCCGTAAAGGCGCTACCGGAACCGAGGACCGGATCATAGCGTTCACCTATGGATCGAACCCCACCTATTGGTATTTCCATTGGGATTAGTTGTAAAGGGTTTCCGTCTTCATCAGTGGCGGTTTTCAACTCTTCTAGATGTTTAACCAGGTAGGGGTAGCGAACATCACTTCGATCCTCAGTCCACGCATACAACACGGTATTCCTACTGGTAAAGCGCGCGGCAATATCTATGTGATAATCAGTACCGTCCCCTAATTCTCTTTCACATACCTCCGGTGGAGCACCAGATAACCAGATAATATTACGCACACCCAGATATTCTGTGAACGCTTGTTCGATTTCTGCTTGGCTGATTCCAGGGTTACGGTTATCGATAATGATCGAGCTTCGGGTTGCCATAAAACTGCCTGTGCCATTCACTTCAATAGCACCACCTTCAGAAATCAGTGGTGCTTTAAACACAGGAATATCAACAATCCCAGCCACTGTTTGAGCGATGTGTTTCTCTGCATCACCCCATTTCGGGTAGGTGGGGCCCAGAAATCCTTGACAAGGATAGAGGCCCCGTGGCCCTGCCTACAACCATATTGTGGGCTACTTAACGTCGATACAACTACGACCCGGTACTATTTGGCAGAATGCGAGTGTGACGAGACTTAATACACTATAAGACCCGTGAACTGAGGTTGCGGACAGTTACGCTTTAGTTAAAAGCGCAATTATTAGTCTTTGATCAAAGGCGCGTGTGTAGATTTTGCTTCTTCTATTAGCGCAATTTTGGCGTGAACACTCGGATTACCGTAGCGGAGATATAATTCGAGAGCATCAGGAAAGGCCGGTTACGACCTATAGATAAGATGGAAAAATGCTGCCCTCCGTGTCATGGACCAGAATCACATTGGTTCCAGGTGGGCGCCTCCGCCAGTGTATTAGGCTTTCCGAAATACGAACATGCACACAACACCGTCTTTTTGGCTCCCTTGAACGCGTAGTTTAGGTTCGACACGCTAAGAGCAGCATACCTGTGCAGTATAGCTCAATCGAAAACCACACACACAAATTAATTACAATTGTGGATTCAGAGCCCAGACAATTAGTGAACTGACGACGTACACAGCAAAGCTTTGATTCGGGTCCATTAAATACCGAGATATGGACGGAAGAACGATATCGAGTAACGAAGCGGATGAGGCTGCCTTAGAAAGATCGTATTCAGTAGCGCCGACCGTGGTCGTCGCCACACTGCCGAGGGGTTCTTGCGGGAAGCACCGCCAATTCCCAGTAGGTACCAGCGCTAGTAATACCCTCCGATTTGCGAAACGCCGGGTTAGTACGGGGATGGACTGTCTCAGAGTCCGATTTTGAGGATTCAACCGCTTAATCCCCCCGGATTAAGCGCGGAACTTTACTAGACGCCGCAGGAACGGCGATTTCCAGCTGAACCATACGTGTTAAATATGTTTTCTCTCTGAACTCTAAACGTGATTAAGGTCACAGTGAGAGGAATAGCTGACTGTTTGTTGTGCTGGGGTGAATGCAGAGTAATCAAATTGACCCCGCCTCCGTGCGGGGTTTCTTATGTCAACCCGTTGATGCGGATTGCCATATTCTGTCACTGGCTTGTGGGGTATATTTCATAGGATGCGCTTATCGCTGCGGCTTATCTTTGCAATCCTGATCGTGTGGCCTCTGGCCAGCGAAGCCATGCCAGTCATCGTTGATGGCAAGGAGTGGCGGCAAGTTATCGATACTTATCAGCTTTCCTGGGATGAAGTTTCAACCGTATGTAACACCTCAACGGGTGCTTGCACAGGCTCGTTAGGCTCTGTGGGTTTTACGGGATGGAACAGGGCAACAATCTATGAGGTCGGAAACCTCTTTATGTCGCTGACACCGCATAACCATTGTCTCTACCTGTATAAAATCTTTCACCCCTGCTTTGCTGGCTTCGAGATTTGGATTATCGTAACTTGATTACTGGCCCCGGGGCCCATAGATGGATACCGGTACACCTTAGCAGAGGAATTGAAATGAATTACACAATAGACCGCGTCATCGATAGCGCGGATTTCGAGGAAGTCGATAGCAGAACCCGTGCAGCGCTCGCCAATCATGGCTTCGGCGTCCTCACCGAGATCGACGTCAAGGCGACCATGAAAAAGAAAATCGACGTCGACATGGATCCTTATCGCATTCTCGGCGCCTGCAACCCGAACATGGCGCATCAGGCAATCGGCATGGAACCGAAAATCGGCGCGATGCTGCCCTGTAACGTGATCCTGCGCGAAGTCGAAGGCGGCATCCAGGTCAGCGCCATCGATCCGCTGGCTTCGATGCAGGCCATCGACAACGATGACCTGAAATCGGTCGCCGGCGAGGTGCGCGACATGCTGGCCGAAGTAGTGCAGGAAATCTGATCTGGCTAGATCACGTCTCCTGGCTTGCTATTGCTCTGACCAGGTTCGCGAAACGCTCGAGCTGTGAATCCTGGTTGTAGTAATGCACCGAGGAACGCACCAGGTCGGGCAAGTTCCTGCGGGTGGCATCGATTAGCGTGCTGTTGGGCGAACTCATGCTGACGTGAACGCCTTCCTCGTGTGGTCAAAAAACTCGTCCTCGCCCTAAGTTCGGATACAACGACAATTCAATCCGACTCTCTAAGGGCACGTCCAAGCCTTGACCAATACAGGAATAGAGCGAGCACGCTAAGAACTCCGAACACGGCGAGCACGTCACCCTTGCCCGAGAGAAGCCAGAACCAGTGGGATGTGTCGCTGCCCTCAATCCAACGAACCACATTGTCGCCGAAGACACCGAAGAACAGCATGGCCGCCAGGTTGTGAGCATTGAGTTCGTGGGGTTCAAGAACCTCGTCTTCGTCTCGATTGGGCCTTTCCGGGATATTGGCAAACGATAGATATGTGAAAGCTACCACGATATTGGTGACGTTAAAGCCGACAAATAGTCCAAGCGGTAGTAACACCCGCCACCATGACCAGGTATCAATGACGCTGAGTTTCAGGACCAGCATGACGACGGCAATGACGCCGCATACATATAACCCGGTCAGACTAATGCCGCTGTCGCCCCGCATGATGGCGCCCTCAGGCAGCCTCGCGATGGTAGTACTTGAGCAGCCCACCCAAGCGTTCGCGACAACGGACAGACGGCTCCGATCTGGGTGAAGACGGCTGTTTCAACGGGAACAGCAGAACATTGCCTTTGCCTTGATGATTCCGTTCCTGATGAAAATGCGTCACGTATTCACGAAGCACCCGCCTCAACGCAGCCTCACCGAAGAGAATAAGCTTTGAGAGACTCTCCTCTTTGACCGATTTCACCCAGCGCTCGGCGTGAGCATTCAAATTCGGGCTCCGGGCAGGAAGCTTCAGTGGATCTACGTGGCCCGATTTGACGATCGTGCGAAACGAATCCGTGAATTTCGTATCACGGTCATGGATGAGATATCTGCAATTGCCGAGAAACCCCCATTCATCCATGGTCACATTTCTAGCGATCTGCTTCATCCAGCGTTCGTTGGGATGGGGCGTGAATCCGGCGACTTCGACTTTGCGGCTGTCAAGATGAATAAAGAACAGCACGTAATAAGTGACCAACCCGCGCAGGGTAAGTATTTCCACGGTGAAGAAATCGGTCCCAGCAAGCACCGCCATGTGGGCGCGAATGAACTCTGTCCATGTCGTGCTGTGTTTGCTTTCTGGCGCCGGTGGAATGCCGTTGCGGCGGAGGATGTTACCTACCGTCTCGTCCGACAGCGTATAGCCCAAATTGGCCAGTGCGCCGACGATCCGATCATATCCCCAGTCGATATTCTCTTTGGCCATCCGTACCACCAGATCTTCGAGTTCCGGTGCAATGCGCGGTCGGCCAGGATAATGGCGTGCTTTTGAACCATCTAACTTTCGCGCGACGTGTCTTCGATACCAGCCTAGAATCGTGTCCGGCTTGGCGGCGTTTGCCACATCCTCTAGCACTTTGCGGCCGAGCCGGTAACCGGTATCGGCGAGCGTCTTCTTTTCCGCGTCCGTCAGTAACAGCCGACCTTTGATCTGCGCGCGCAGGATCCGGTTCTCAGTCGCCAGATACTCGTTACGTAGGAGCAGTTCTTGGTCGACCGTTCCAGTGATGTAGGCCAGCATCCGCATCCAATCCATAAACTTTCCTCCACAACTTAGAGTTACTTCAATATGTCGAGGATTCTAAGCGTGGTCGTGCGTTGGATAAACTATGATATTTCAATCGGTTGGAGTTTTTTGACCACACGGGGTCAGGTGCTATTGGCGGACATAGCCTCCAATCCTGCTGCTTTGCAGCAGCTTTACACGGAGTTAAACCAAGAGAGACATTAAATATATCTCTAATCAGCGTGACCTGACCCCCTAAATCCCCCCGCGTTTTAGTCGAATACTTGAGATCGGAAAGCGAAAATGGCCTTGAGGGTTGATGGCATGGTCGACTAATATTCATCGGCGCGGAAATGCCACCGAGTGCACTTGTAAAGTAGTTATTTGTTTCTCATCGCTCTGTATACCCACAAAGCAATGTATCTCTCCACAGGACAATATTTGTCAGACAGTACACGGGGACAGTGCTGTTCTCCACCCCAAGCAGTTTATTACCGCTTGCTTATTACTGTTTAACACTGCAATGGAGAAAATTGAAATGACCGATCTATTTGAAAATCCCATGGGTCTTGATGGCTTCGAATTTGTTGAATACGCTTCACCTACACCTGGTTTACTTGAACCCCTTTTCGAAAAACTGGGATTCACCAAGGTGGCCAACCACCGATCCAAAAACGTCTGCTTGTATCGTCAGGGGAATATCAATTTCATTTTCAACAACGAGTCCAATAGCCTTGCTGCCTACTTTGCCGAGGAACATGGCCCCTCTGCATGTGGCCTTGCATTTCGCGTAAGGGATGCACACTACGCCTACAACAGGGCCCTCGAACTGGGCGCACAATCCATCGATATCCCAACCGGTCCGATGGAACTTCGATTACCGGCCATAAAAGGTATTGGCGGCGCACCGATCTATCTAATTGACCGCTACGAAGATGGCTCGAGCGTTTACGATATCGACTTCGAGTTCATCGATGGCCTAGATCGGAATCCGGTTGGCTGTGGCTTTCACACTATTGATCATCTGACCCATAATGTGTACCGCGGTCGCATGGAATACTGGGCCAAATACTACGAAAAGTTTTTCAATTTCAGGCAAATCCGTTACTTCGATATCAAAGGCGAATATACCGGTTTAACATCCAAGGCCATGACCGCACCTGATGGAAAAATCCGAATCCCTTTGAACGAGGAGGCATCCGGTGTCACAGGGCAGATCGAGGAGTTTCTCATGGCGTTCAATGGCGAAGGCATTCAGCACGTGGCTCTGGAATGCGATGACTTGCTGGGTTGTTGGGACAATTTGAAGGCGAATGGTATGCCGTTTATGACGCCGCCCCCGGACACCTACTATGAAATGCTCGATGAGAGGCTGCCCGGACACGGCGAACCAGTGGATGATCTCAAGACACGTGGAATACTTCTTGACGGATCGACGGCGGAAGGCGACCCGCGTCTGTTGTTGCAGATTTTCTCCGAGACTGTCATGGGTCCGGTATTTTTCGAATTCATCCAACGCAAGCGGGATGACGGATTTGGCGAGGGCAATTTCAATGCGTTGTTTGAGTCCATGGAACGTGACCAGATTCGCCGCGGCGTCATCGGAACGTACAAATCATGATTTGCGGCGGTCTGATTATCAGGCCGCCGCCTGAAGTTAACCACCATTGGTAATAGGGTGTGGTGAGTTGAATTAGGTAGGCCGGTATTGGCCGGGTGCTGACTGACGCGGCGCAGATATATCTTGCTGTTCAAGCTGGTTTTCTCGGTCCGCTTTGTCGGGGACAACCGCCGTTGGATAACGATCAGGTTGTGGACACTTAAGCGGTTCCTAACAGACATGACCCGACCCAAACCGGAAGTACAGCGGCCGGGTTCGCCCCAGAAAATAAGATCCGTATCCAAACGTAGCCGTCGGGACATTGAAAAAGTCGATCGATACTAGATCCCGAACATGCTGGTCTAGGAATGTTCTCCACGTAGGCGACGGAGGCCCGGCTCGCTTGGGCCGATACTTTTCCACCGTTGACTTGGCAACGTCGATTCCAAGCATGGCGAGCTCAGCAACAATCTTCGGCGAGCCCCACGTCGGATTGGCTTCCCACATCCGCCCAATGAGCTTTCTGAGTTCTCGCGAGATCCGAGGTCGGCCTGCCTCAGCCGACTGACTGAGTGCACGCCAGTAGTTGCAGAATCGTTTATTCTGCCAGGTCGTTACGGTCCTGGGCTGGACAAAGTACAGGGCTTCCCGACAGCCCGCCCAACATTTCGCGATGAAACACCAGAGCAACCGGTCAGCAGGCTTAATTCGTGGCCTTTGTCCCGATTTCCGATAAAGAAACAACTAATTCCGCAGCGCCGGGTTCTCCGCCTGCAAAGACAGCCGCGATCGGACCGATGTAGCCCCCAACGTCAGCATGAACTGGATCAGCCGTACCATGGATCCAAGGATCAACCATCATCCAGAAATATGCAATAGAATCAACCGACTCCTATTTTCGGGACCCACAGCTGGGTTTTTTGACTTCCAAGGGGCTTGCCGAGCTCCTCAAACACCTTTCCATCATTTTTAACAGCGCTATCGGTTCATTTGACGAAACAATTAAGGATAATATAATATCCGTTCCTTCGGGTGAGATAAACGAAAGCAGCGATGCTACCAAAACATTTGGATAACATAATATCCTTTCGGCAAAATAAACAATGCTTGATCGCTACCACATCACATTCACCAAACAACGAACCACCGTTAGTTTGGATAAATATTTATCCGATCTGTTGGCGATTAAATTGAAAACAGAGCCCCGGTCACTAGAAGCGCATCAGGCGGTGCGGGAGTGGTTACAAGAGACGATCATAGAACACCTGGGTGAGAAGCAGAAGAATCAGCGCATCAGTGCCAGTCAGTGGGCCCGATTCTATGTGACGATGGAGTTGGTGGATAAAAGGTTATCCAAACGATATTGGGATTGGCGACCCGGCGAGGAGTCATAGCGTGTCTGCAACGATCTGGGAAGGAACGAAGCCATGCAATATATAAAGCTGTCGGATATTCTAGAACTCAAATCGCCGTATAAAGAATTGATCGAAACGGAAGCCAACGGAATCAAGGAGGCCACCGGCGGTGTTGTCGCTCCAGAGGAGCTTGCTCAATTGGTAGAGGAACAAAACCACCGGATATTCTTAAGGCTTGGTTGTTCCCAGGAATTCGCGAACGTGCTCGGCGAAGTGGCACGATGTCGCGCATCCGATCTCGCCCGGGAGGAGGGTTCTCAATAGTGTGTATAAGAAAGCGCGTTTTACTTTCGAGATGAGTTGTGTGGGCGTTACGGCGCAAAATGTAAGATTAAGAATATAGAGCAAGGGGGAAACATGTTGACGGTCACTAAGGCGGACCTTGCGGATATGCTGTTCAACGAACTGGGTCTGAATCAGCGCGAGGCAAAAGAATTCGTTGAGCTATTCTTCGAGACAATCAAAATTGCGCTGGAAAAGGGGGATTCAGTCAAATTCTCTGGTTTTGGCAACTTTGAAGT
>Ga0209456_10000676_pt1 | contig 17926 bp, 16 predicted proteins | sample COG_11_FD_184755 | JGI IMG/M metagenome (GOLD analysis project Ga0209456, IMG submission 184755) | Pelagic marine sediment microbial communities from the LTER site Helgoland, North Sea, for post-phytoplankton bloom and carbon turnover... | ecosystem: Environmental > Aquatic > Marine > Neritic...
GGCGACGCCGTGTAAAATCCGGCTCTGACAGCCAAGGAGGCTCAGCTCATCAATCCACCCCCCCATTCCGCCGCAAGCGCGCCGGCGCTCGATCTGGCGATTGCCGAACTGAGTTCCGAGACGGAGGCCGTCCCGGTGCTGATCGTGTCCGGCAGCCCGGACAATGCCGAGGCCATCAACAGCGTCCTGCGCAATCGTGGTATCCCCGCCCACTGCACCCGCATCGCCTCAGCCGAGTTGTTTAAGGATCATGCCGGCACCGGCTACAGCCTGGCCGTGGTGTTTTCAGACGAGGATGTGAACCTTCTGCAGGAGGTGCTCAAGATCCGGGACCTGATGGACAAAGACCTGCCGGTGGTGAGCTGCCGCCAGGTTCTGGATCCGGACATGCTCAGCGCGGATATCGTCGCTGGCGCAGCGGACCTGGTGGTGCTGGGCCAGCGCCAGCGTCTGTACAAAGTGCTGGAACGAGAGATCCGGCGATCGCGTATGGCCTGGGCCCTGCGCGAGACCGTGGCGGTGGCAAGCTCCTATCGGGAGCAGCTCCAGACCTTTATGGCCGGTTCGGCGGACGCCATCGCGATGGTCCAGGAGGGCATCGTAATGGAACCCAATCCCGCCTGGAGCCGCTTGTTCGGGTACAAGGACGAGGACGCCATGCTGGGCATCCCGCTGATGGATCTGGTGTCGATGGATTCCCAGGCGGCCCTGAAAGGCGCGCTGATCGCCTTCGATCAGGGCCGCTGGCCGGGTGACCCGCTGCGCTGCACCGGCGTCGATGCCAAGGGCCGCCCGCTCGAACTGGAGCTGCTGTTTGAGGCGGCCGAATTCGAGCAGGAACCGTGTGTGCGCATCAGCATCGCCTCGGGCGCGCGGGAGGATGCGCGGCTGTTGCAGGATCTCCGGGACGCGGTCAACAAAGATCCCCTGACTGGTTTCTTCAGCCGCCAGCACTTCGTCAAGCTGCTCGAGGCAGATCTGTCCCAGCCGTTGCGCGGCGGCGTCCGCGCGCTGGCCGTGGTGCGGCCGGACGCATTCGGCAACCTGGTCGAAATGGTCGGCCCGATTGCCAGCGAGGAACTGCTGGCGCGTATCGCCCAGGTGCTGCGTGACCATCTGCAGCCCAAGGATCTCTACGGCCGCTTCGGTGGCACCGCCTTTTCGGTGCTGCTGGCGCGCGGTAACACGCGCGACGTCCGCGCCTGGGCCGACGGCCTGTGCCGCAAGCTGGCAGGGCAGCTGTTCGAGATCGGCGGTAAATCCATCGCCGCCACATGCACCGTCGGACTGGCGATGGCGGACAGCAAAAGCAAGAGCATCGATGACCTGGTGGCGCAGGCGCTGGATGCCTGTAGCGGAGGACGCAACAAGGGTGGTAACCGCAGCGAATACAGCGCTGCCGACGACGCCAGCACGCGCCTCGAGGAAAGCGATCGACTGTGGATACCGCGGATCAAACAGGCGCTGATCGAAAGCCGCTTCCGCCTTGCGCTGCAGCCGGTCGGCAGCCTCACCGGCGAGGACGTCGGGCTGGTCGATCTGCTGGTGCGCATGATCGACGAACAAGGTGACGAAGTCCTGCCCAGCCATTTCCTCGGCGCCGCCGAACGCAACAAGCTGATCAAGAACATCGATCGCTGGGTGATGGCAGCGAGCATGGCATGGCTGGCGGCGAACGAAGGTAAAAATGCGTTCGTGCGTCTGTCACAGGCCACGGTGCTCGATGAATCACTGCCCGGTTGGCTGGCCCAGCAGATTGCCAACGCCGGCATCGAACCCGGCCGCATGATCTTTGAAGTGGCGGAAACGGCCGCCGACGGTCAGCTCAAGGCGACTCGCGATCTGGCGGAAAAACTGCGCGAGACCGGCTACGGTTTCGCCGTCGAACATTTTGGCGTCGGCTCCCGGCCTTTGCAGGTCCTCAACCACATCCCGATGGACTATATGAAAGTCGACGGGTCTCTGATGCAGGGCCTGGCCCGCGACCATCAGCTCCAGCAGACCGTCAAGGAGCTGGTTGCGGAAGCCAAGCAACGCAATATCCGCAGCGTCGCGGAACGGGTGGAGGACGCCAACACCATGGCCGCACTTTGGCAAATCGGCATCGAGTACATCCAGGGCTACCAGCTCAACGAGCCTGAGGTGGTGCTGTCAGAGGAGCCGGACGTCTAGATCACCGCTACGACAGATCCTGGTCCGTCTGCAAGCGCTCTACCTTGCGCCAGCCCCGCGGCAGCAACGCGCCACGCCGGCCACGAGCGCCGAGATAATGCTCCAGATCCCGGGGCTTGAGCGTCATCACCCGCTGACCGCTGCAGACTCGCAGGCTGACGTCAGCGGCCAGGGCCACGACCGAGACCATGGACTCCTCGCCGGAGGCGAACTTCTTGCCCGTTATGCCGAGGATCTTGTTGCCCTTACCCCGCGCCAGTTCGGGTAACTCGTTCAGCGGGAAGCAAAGCAGGCGGCCGGCATTGCTCACCGCCGCAACCAGCGCGCCCTCCGCCGCCGGCACCGGAGCCGGGATCAACACCCCACCCCCTGCAGGGACCTTGAGCACCGACTTGCCGCTGCGATTGCGTGAATAGAGGTCCTGTAAGCGCACGACAAATCCGAAGCCGGCGTCGGATGCGAGGAGCCAGCGTTGCCCCGCAACGCCGGTCATCACCCCGGCGAAGCTGGCACCGTCGGGCGGGTTGACCCGTCCCGACAGGGGTTCGCCCTGCCCCCGCGCCGAAGGCAGCGTATGGGCCGGGATGGTGTATGCCCTGCCGGTGCTGTCGAGAAATACCGCCGCCTGGTTGCTGCGCCCACAGGCGGCCGCGAGGAATCCGTCACCGGCCTTGTAGTTGAGCTGGATCGGGTCGACATCATGCCCCTTGGCAGCCCGGATCCAGCCGCGCTCGGACAACACCACGGTCACGGCTTCGCTGGAGATCAACGCGGATTCATCCATCGCCTGGGCCGCGGCCCGTTCGATGATACGGGTCCGGCGAGCGTCGCCGAATTGCGCAGCATCCCGTTCCAACTCCTCCCGCACCAGCTTTTTCAAACGCGCCTTGCTGCCGAGGATCTTCGACAGCTGCTTGCGCTCTTCGGCCAGCGACTCCTGCTCGCCACGGATCTTCACTTCTTCCAGCCGTGCCAGGTGTCGCAGTTTGAGTTCCAGGATCGCCTCGGCCTGGATGTCGCTCAGAGCGAAGGTCTTCATCAACACCGGTTTTGGCCGGTCCTCGCTGCGGATGATGCGGATCACTTCGTCGATATTCAGATAGGCGACCAGAAGACCTTCGAGGACATGCAGCCGCGCCTCAACCTTGTCGAGCCGGAAGCGCAGGCGCCGGGTGACGGTATCGAGGCGGAATTCAAGCCATTCCTTGAGCAGTCTCCTCAGATCGAACACCCGCGGGCGCCCGTCCAGCGCGATGATGTTGAGATTGGCCCGCACCGTGCGCTCGAGATCCGTGGTCGCGAACAGATGGTCCATCAGACTGTCCACATCGACCCGATTGGAACGCGGCACGATCACCAGGCGGACCGGATTCTCGTGATCTGATTCGTCGCGCAGATCCTCCACCATGGGTAACTTCCTGGCGCGCATCTGCTGGGCGATCTGCTCCAGCACCTTGCCCCCGGAGACCTGGTGCGGCAGCGCGCTGACCACGATATCGCCGTGCTCGCGTTCCCAGGTCGCCCTCAGCTTCAGCGTGCCGTTACCGGTCTCATAGATCCGGCGCAGGTCTTCTGTCGGGCTGATGATCTCCGCCCCGGTAGGAAAATCCGGACCCTGGATGTGCTCGCATAATTCCGTCACCGTTGCCTTCGGGCTCTCCAGCAGACGGATACAGGCCGATGCCACTTCGCGTAGATTGTGCGGGGGTATATCCGTAGACATACCGACGGCGATACCGGAACCGCCGTTCAACAAAACATTGGGCAGCCGCGCAGGCAGCCGGCACGGCTCATCGAGCGTGCCATCGAAATTGGGCGTCCAGTCCACGGTGCCCTGGCCGAGCTCCGACAACAGCACCGAAGCATAGGGCGTCAGGCGGGCCTCCGTGTAGCGCATCGCGGCGAAGGATTTGGGGTCGTCGCTGGCGCCCCAGTTGCCCTGGCCGTCTACCAACGGATAGCGATAGCTGAAGTCCTGGGCCATGAGCACCATGGCCTCGTAGCAGGCAGAGTCGCCGTGTGGATGATATTTGCCGATCACGTCGCCGACGGTACGCGCCGACTTCTTGTGCTTGGCGCCGCTGGCGAGGCCGAGCTCACTCATGGCGAATACGATCCGGCGCTGCACCGGCTTGAGACCGTCGCCAATATGCGGCAGTGCCCGATCCAGGATGACGTACATGGAGTAATCGAGGTACGCCTTTTCGGCGAACGCATGCAGCGGCTGCTGCTCGTTGCCCTCGAGATCCAGTTCCAGGGTTTCCATCTGTTTACCTCAGGGCGGCATTCACGCCACCCGTTTCAGACCTCTGCCAGATCGCCCTTGCTTTGTAGCCAGGCGCGGCGATCGGAAGCGCGTTTCTTGGCCAGCAGCATGTCCATTAGCTCATGGGTGTTATCACGACCGCTGACGGTCAGTCGCACAAGACGTCGGGTGTGTGGCGCCATGGTCGTCTCGCGTAGCTGCATCGGGCTCATTTCGCCAAGACCCTTGAAGCGGGTCACCATGACCTTGCCCTTGAGTTTCTCTGCCTCGATGCGATCGAGTACGCCGGTACGCTCGCCGTCATCGAGGGCATAAAAGACTTTCTTGCCGACATCGACTCGGTACAACGGAGGCATCGCCACGTAGACATGACCGGCGTCGACCAGGGGTCGGAAATGGCGCAGAAACAGCGCGCACAGCAGGGTCGCGATGTGCGCCCCGTCCGAATCTGCATCGGCGAGCACACAGACCTTGTCATAGCGCAGGCCTTTGAGATTCGCCGAACCCGGATCGACACCCAGCGCCACGCTGATATCGTGGACTTCCTGGGAAGCCAGGACCTCGGCGGATTCCACTTCCCAGGTGTTGAGGATCTTGCCACGCAGCGGCATCACCGCCTGAAACTCACGATCCCGCGCCTGTTTGGCGGAGCCTCCGGCCGAATCGCCCTCCACCAGGAACAGCTCCGAGCGGCCGGCGTCCTGAGTCGTACAATCCACCAGTTTCCCGGGCAGGGCCGGCCCGCTGACGACCCGCTTGCGCACCACCCGACGGCTGGCCTTGACGCGCCGCTGGGCCCGGTCGATGGCCAGACCGGCGATTTTCTCGCCTGCGTCCGGATGCTGGTTTAGCCATAGCGCGAGACTGTCCTTGACCACCCCGGACAAGAATGCAGCGCACTCCCGGGATGACAATCGCTCTTTGGTCTGACCGGAAAACTGCGGGTCCTCCATCTTTACCGAGAGCACAAAGCTGACCGGTTCCCACACGTCCTCGGGCGTGATCCTTAGCCCGCGCGGCAACAGGCTGCGGAATTCGCAAAACTCACGCAACGCCTCGGTCAGACCCGCACGCAGCCCGGTGACATGGGTGCCGCCCTGCGGTGTGGGGATCAGATTGACATAGCTCTCGCCGGGCGTGCCGCCACCGTCGGGTTGCCATACCAGGGCCCACTGCGCGCTCTCGCTGCCGCCATCAGCACTGCCGACGAAGGGCGTATCGGGCACGCGCTCGGTGTCGCCCAGGGCCTCGTCCAGATAATCTGCCAGACCTCCGGTGTATTGCCAGACCTCCTCCTCGCCGCTGGCCTCTGTATGCAGGCTCACCTTGAGACCGGGACAAAGCACGGCTTTGGCCCGCAGCAGATGACGCAGCCGCGGCACGGAGAATTTCAGCGTGTCGAAGTATTGCTCGTTGGGCCAGAAACGGATGGTGGTGCCGGTATTGTTGCGGCCCACCTTGCCCACGGCTTCCAGATCGGACTGCTTGCGTCCGTCGCGGAAACTCATGTTGTACTCCTGGCCGCCGCGCCGGATCCATACCTCGAGATTGGTAGACAGGGCGTTGACCACCGACACGCCGACGCCGTGCAAGCCGCCGGAGAAACGGTAATTCTTGTTGGAGAACTTGCCGCCGGCATGGAGCCGCGTGAGGATCAGCTCGACTCCAGGCAGTTTCTCCTTCGGATGTTGGTCCACCGGCATGCCGCGACCATCGTCCTCGACCTGCAGCGAGCCGTCCTTGCACAGGATGACATCGATGCAACGGCAGTGACCCGCCAGGGCCTCATCGACGCTGTTGTCGATGACCTCCTGGGCGAGATGGTTGGGGCGACTCGTGTCGGTGTACATCCCCGGCCGGCGACGGACGGGGTCGAGACCGCTGAGGACCTCGATATCGGATGCGTTATAGGCCTGACTCATCGGCTAGGAATGAACCTCCGGACCGTGGGGAAAGGGCGGCAATGCCCGGCGCGGATTCTATCGCGCCGGACAGGGCGCCGCTATCGACGTCACTGCGGGCGCCGGTTCCCGGTCATCGAGGTTCACCCTGGGCCGTTGTTTGCGCTCAGGCCAGGTCTGCCAGCAGCGCCTGTCGGTTGTTTTCGGCCAGCGGCGCTACAGCCACGTTCAGGGCCTCGTGATCGATGCCCATGCTGAATGGGCTGCCAGCCTTGAGCGCCGCCACCATATTCTGCTCGAGTTCAAAACGCAGAAAATGTACGGAGGACGTCTTCTCTTCCGATTCCCGCTCCAGGTCCTCGTCAGCGATGGCCCAGACCTTGTCGTGCCCGTCTACCTGCACCCACACGCGATCCTCCACGCCTTTCAACGCAGCCAGGGCGCGCCGCCGCTCTTCGATCTCCGGATACTCGAGCATGAACGTGGCTTTCAAATTACTGCCATCGGGGATCAGCGGGTTGTAGGTCTCGAGTTCCTCGTGGATTCCCTCCTCCTCAAAGATCCGTTCCACCCGCAGCATCTCCTGAACCTGGTATTTCATCGTCATCAGGTCTTCGAAATAGAGCGTGGCGTTCGGCCCCAGGCAGACCTTCCGGTCGCGCTTGTGTTCCATGACTTCGCGTCGGAAATCATTGCGGATGCGGGCGTATTCCTCGAGGCTGAACAGATCTTCCCTTCGCAAAGCAGTCATCAACGTCGATCCTCATTCGGTTTGGTAGACAATGGCTCAGATGCCGTAGGCCTGACGTAGCAGGCTCATGGGATGGGTCGCGCGCATGCCGCCACCGACGCCTTCGGCAATCTGATCGCCGGCCATCGGGCAGTCGCTGGTGAAGTGGTCGCACCCGGCGTCTTTGACCCGGTTGACCACCGGCCGCGCGATCTTGACCGAATCTGCGCGGAACTCCTTTTTCACCGCATAGGTACCGTCATGCCCGGAACAGCGCTCGATCGCGGTGACGGTGGTATCCGGCACCAGCTGGAGACAATCACGCGTCTTGAGTCCCAGGTTCTGCACCCGCAGATGACACGGCACCTGATACGACACCTTGCCCAGCGGGCTGGCGAAGTCGGTGCGCAGCTTGCCACCCTTGTGGCGCAGCATCAGATACTCGAAGGGGTCGAAGATGGCCTTGGCCACCTTCTGCACCGCCTCATCATCCGGGAACATCAGCGGCAGTTCTTGTTTGAACATCAGCACGCAGGACGGCACAGGCGCGACGATATCCCAGCCCTCGTCCACCATAGCCGCCATCACCGCGATGTTCTTGTCCTTGGCCCGTGCCACGGCCTCCAGGTCGCCGAGTTCCAGCTTGGGCATGCCGCAACACTGCTCGGACGGCAGCAGGCGAACCGGGATCGAATTGTGCTCGAAGACCTTGACCAGATCTTCACCCACTTCCGGCACATTGCGATTGCCATAGCAGGTGGTGAACAGGGCGACACGACCCCGGGTGCCGGATATCGCCTCCGGCTGCGCGGTGGAATTGTGGTCTTTGAGTCGCTTGCGCAGACTCCTGCTGTGATAAGTCGGCACCGGCGCCGTTCGATCCACGCCCAACGTCTTCTCCAGCAGCTTGCGCCCGGTTGGCGAATCATTGACCGCGTTGACCATCTGCGAGATGACCGGTATGCCGGCGAGCGACCCGACCTTGTCGGTGGCGCTCAAAATCCGATCGCGTGTGGACGCGCCCTCGCGGCGGAAGCGGGCCGCCTTGGCGCGGAGCATCAGATGCGGGAAATCCACATTGAACTCATGCGGCGGCACATAAGGGCATTTCGACATGTAGCACATGTCGCAGAGATAGCAGTGGTCGACGACCTTCCAGTAGACCTCTCGCGGGACACCGTCGACTTCCATGGTGTCCGACTCATCGATCGCATCGAACAGGGTTGGAAACGAATTACACAGACTAAAGCAGCGTCTGCATCCATGGCAGATATCGAACACGCGCTCCATCTCCGAGAACAACGCAGTCTCGTCGTAGAACTGTTCCGATTTCCAGTCCAGCGGATGACGAGTCGGCGCCTCCAGGCTGCCTTCACGCCGCGGTCCTGATTCCGTGCTCATGGGTAATCCCCTGCAGTTCCCCTGTTACAAAAGGACGATTGCCGGCGCAAGGCCGGCAATCTTCTCCGCCAAAATCCTGACTTAAGCGTCCAGCTGATCCAGCGCCTTCGTGAAGCGATTGGCGTGACTGCGCTCAGCCTTGGCCAGCGTCTCGAACCAGTCGGCGATCTCGTCGAAGCCCTCATCACGTGCGGTCTTCGCCATACCCGGATACATATCGGTGTATTCGTGGGTCTCGCCGGCGATTGACGCCTTCAGGTTGAGCTCGGTGTTGCCCATCGGCAGACCGGTGGCGGGATCCCCTACGACCTCGAGATACTCGAGATGCCCATGGGCATGACCGGTTTCGCCCTCTGCGGTCGAGCGGAACACCGCGGCCACGTCGTTGTAGCCTTCGACATCTGCCTTGGACGCGAAATACAGATAGCGGCGGTTAGCCTGCGATTCACCGGCAAACGCGTCTTTCAGGTTGCCTTCAGTCTTGCTGCCCTTCAAAGCGGCCATAGTGTCGTCTCCTTAAGAATGGGTAACGAGGAACCAGGTCCACGTCTCGCGGGACCAGATTTAGAATCATTCTAAGCGTGCTTGAGATAGTAGGAGCATGGACTTTTGCTGTCAAGCTGAATCCAAGTGTAGCAGTTGAAATTGACCCTTCCGGGCGGGCCCGGTAATGTACCGGCGCCTTCTACATGACGCTGCTTATGCCCCGCAAAAAATCCAACGAGATCGATTTCGAAACTGCGCTCGCAGAGCTGGAGTCTCTGGTCGCGAGCATGGAGGACGGCGAGCTCCCGCTGGAGGAGGCGCTAAAACAGTTCGAGCGTGGCGTTACGCTGACCCGGCAGTGCCAGCAAGCCTTGAAGCAGGCCGAGCAAAAGGTCGACATCCTGATGGAAAAGGCGGGCGCGGTGGACACCGAGCCTTTCGCTCCGGATCAGTGAACTTCGAGCGGTCTCTCACCCTCTACCGCGACCGCATCGAGGGTGTCCTTGAACGCTGGCTGCCGGCACCCGACCGGGGCCCGCACCGGCTCCACCAGGCCATGCGCTATGCGGTGCTCGGCGGTGGCAAGCGGGTACGCCCACTGCTGGTTTATCTGACCGGCGAGGCGGTCGGCGTGGACCCGGCCCGGCTGGACGGCCCGGCGGCGGCGGTGGAATTGATCCATGCTTATTCGCTGGTCCATGACGACCTGCCCGCCATGGACGATGACGAGCTGCGGCGGGGTCGGCCGACCTGCCACAAGGCTTTCGACGAGGCCACCGCGATTCTTGCCGGCGACGCACTCCAGGTCCTGGCCTTCCAGATCCTCGCCGACGACCGGATGATGACCCCGGACCCGGCGCAACGCCTGACCATCGTCAGCGCGCTGGCGCGAGCGAGCGGCACCGAAGGCATGGCCGGTGGCCAGGCTATCGATCTCTCGGTGGAGGGAACCCGGCCAACATCCCGGCTGCTGGAGCAGATGCACGCACGCAAGACCGGCGCGCTGATCCGCGCCGGCGTGTTGATGGCGGCGCATAGCGGCGAGAGGCTGGCGTCAGATCGACTGGAATCTTTGTCCCGCTTCGGCCAGCACATCGGGCTGGCGTTCCAGATCCAGGACGACATCCTCGACGTGGAGGGAGAAACCGGGGTCATGGGCAAGACCGCGGGCGCTGACAGTGCGCGCGCCAAACCCAACTATCCCGCAGTGGTCGGACTGGATGAGGCCAAACAGCGCGCCCGGAAGCTCTGTGATGACGGCCTGCAGGCGATCGACTGGCTGCCCGAGCAGGCGGACGGCCTGCGTCAGCTGGCCCGCTATATCGTGCATCGGGATCATTGAATACCCGCAAACGGCCCTGCGGTCTTGGACATAGCCGGATGTCTCCCGGATAATCGAAAAATCTTCCTGCACCCGGCCGACCACCCGGCCGCGGGGACCCGAGCACCCGCGCACATGGACATCAGCAGCAATTACCCGCTCCTCGCCAGCGTCGATGATCCGACGGATCTGCGCGCGCTGCCGGAAGATGCATTGCCGGCTTTATCGCAGGAGTTACGGGATTTTCTGATCCAGACCATGGGCAGGACCGGTGGTCACTTTGCCGCCAATCTGGGCACGGTGGAACTGGCGATCGCCCTGCACTATGTGTTCGACACGCCCCATGACCGCATCGTCTGGGATGTCGGCCATCAGGCCTATCCGCACAAGATCCTGACCGGTCGCCGCGGACGATTGAGCACGATCCGCCAGCAGGATGGACTCGCGCCGTTCCCGAATCGCTCCGAGAGCGAGTACGACACCTTCGGGGTCGGCCACTCCAGCACCTCGGTCAGCGCCGCGCTCGGCATGGCCATCGCGGCTGCCAGCAAAAGCGAGGATCGGCGTGTGGTGGCAGTCATCGGTGACGGTGCCATGACTGCCGGGCTCGCCTACGAAGCGCTCAATCACGCAGGCAGTCTCAACGTGGACCTGCTGGTGATCCTCAACGACAACGACATGTCGATCTCCGAGAACGTCGGCGCCATGTCCAACTATCTGGCCAAAGTGCTCTCGGGCAAGCTCTATTCGACTATCCGCGAAGGCAGCAAGAAGCTGATCCGGCGTATGCCGACCGTGTGGGAACTGGCCAGACGTTCGGAGGAGCACGTCAAGGGCATGGTCCTGCCGGGCACCCTGTTCGAGGAACTGGGGATGAACTATGTCGGCCCGGTGGATGGCCATGACCTGAGCGTGCTGGTGCAGACCCTGGGCAATCTCCGCGACCTCAATGGACCACAGTTGCTGCACATCATGACCCGCAAGGGCCAGGGCTATGCGCCAGCGGAGAAAGACCCGATCCTCTGGCACGGACCCGGCCCCTTCGACCCGGCCAGCGGGGAGATCATAAAGAAGAAAAGCAGCGGCCCGAGCTACTCGAAGGTCTTTGGCGACTGGCTCATCGATATGGCCGAGGCGGATCCCGCAATCATCGGCATCACGCCGGCGATGCGCGAGGGCTCGGGCATGGTGGAGTTCGAGCGCCGCTTCCCGGATCGATACTTCGACGTCGGCATCGCCGAACAACACGCGGTCACCCTGGGCGCGGGCATGGCCTGCGAGGGTATGCGGCCGGTCGTGGCGATCTACTCGACCTTCCTGCAGCGCGCTTATGATCAGCTGATCCACGACGTGGCGCTGCAGAACCTGCCGGTGCTGTTCGCCATCGATCGGGGGGGTCTGGTCGGCGCCGATGGCCCGACACACCACGGCGCTTTCGACCTTAGTTACTTGCGTTGCGTGCCCAATATGGTGGTGATGGCGCCGGCAGACGAAAATGAATGTAGGCAGATGCTCTACACCGGCGCACGGCTGGAACAGCCAGCCGCAGTGCGCTACCCGCGCGGCACCGGACCCGGACGCCAGATCGAGCAGACCATGACGGCGCTGCCGATAGGCAAGGCTGAACTACGCCGCCGTGGCCACGAACTGGCGTTGCTAGCCTTCGGCGCCATGGTGCCGGTGGCGGAAAAGGCCGCGGAGCTGCTTGACGCAACCGTGGTCAACATGCGCTTCGTCAAGCCGCTGGATGAGACGCTGCTGGTGAATCTGGCGCGCAGCCACAAGGCATTTGTGACTCTGGAAGACAACGCGGTGTCCGGCGGCGCGGGCAGCGCGATCAACGAACTCCTGGCCATCCACGGAATCCTGCTCCCGGTATTGAACCTCGGCATCCCCGATCGCTTTATCGAACACGGCTCTCGCGAGCAGTGCCTGGCCGCGGCCGGACTGGATCTGGATGCGGTGCTGACGGCGGTACGGGCCTGGCGTGGCGAGCCGGCTGGCGTCGCCGCCGGCCAGGGACGTTAATGTCTCGCGGAACTCTCCGCCGCCCCGATTGACCTATAATGGACGACCCCGGGCCCGACAGGGCTCTATCCGCCGTATGCGGCAAATAGCTTTGCAGGCCCTCCAGCGTTCGCGCAAGCGGGCCCCGACCAGGACTCCCAGGTAGAGATCAAGATGCGCCACACCAAAGACGACCACGCGCCGGTAGCCGAGCCCATTGAGGATGTTCAGGGCAGCGCGGACACGCGCCGGATCACGATCAACAAAGTCGGTATCAAGGACATCCATCATCCGGTGCGCGTGCGTGACCGTTCCGGGGGCGATCAGCACACCATCGCCAACTTCAACATGTATGTGAACCTGCCGCACGATTTCAAGGGCACGCACATGTCCCGTTTCGTCGAGATCCTCAACAACCACGAGCGGGAAATCTCGGTTAAGTCGTTCCGCGAAATGATGGTGGAATTGACCGACCGGCTCGATGCCGATTCCGGGCACATCGAGATGCGCTTCAAGTATTTCGTCAACAAGAAGGCGCCGATCAGCGGGGTCGAGAGCCTGCTCGACTACGAAGCCAGCCTTATCGGCGAACGCCGTGCCGGCCGTAACATCATCAACATCAAGGTCGTGGTCCCGGTCACCAGTCTGTGCCCTTGCTCCAAGAAGATTTCGGATTTTGGCGCGCACAACCAGCGCTCCCACGTCACTATCCAGGCACGCGTGGACAGCTTTATGTGGATCGAGGAGCTGATCGAGATCGCGGAGTCGGAAGCCTCTTGCGAGCTCTACGGCATACTCAAGCGGCCGGATGAGAAATATGTCACCGAGCGCGCCTACCAGAACCCCAAATTCGTTGAGGATATCGTCCGTGACATCGCGGTACGCCTCAACGCCGATGAGCGGGTCCGTGCCTATGTGGTCGAGTCAGAGAATTTCGAATCGATCCACAATCACTCGGCCTACGCCCTGATCGAGCGCGACAAGGACGCTGACGGCGAAGCGGCCTGAGGCCCAGGCAACGATAGAGCCTGCCTGTCAGCGGCAGCGACGCTGCCCTGGATCAGGTGCGGTCCTGACGCCCGCCCTGAAGACGCTGGATCAGGCTGCGCAGGAACACCCGGTTAAAGCGCAGCTGGCATGAGGTGGAGAGCGTCTCCAGCAATGTCGAACTGACGCGTAGCAATACGCCATCGGTGCGCGCCCGGATCGTGGCGGTGCGCATCGCGTCACGCACGTAGCTGGTCTCGCCAAAGCACTCTCCGGGTCCCAGGCTGCCGACCACGTTGCCACCGGTCTCCACTTCCACTTCGCCATTCGCGACTACATAGAAGCGGTCGTCGAGCTCGCCTTCCTTGACGATGTCCTGGCCCGCCCCGAATTTCTGCCAGTCGCCGGCCCGCAGCAGTTCGCGGATCTCGCCGTGGGAGAAATCATGGAAAAAGGTGAGACCGCGTAGCGTGTCGTATCGCTCCTGGTCATCCAGAGCCGGGACCTGATTGCGCACCTTTTGATGCAGCCGGGTCAACTCTGCAGCGAATTCGAGGCCGCTGGCGTAACGCTCCTCGGTGCGCTTGCGCAGCGCCGTCATCACCACCTCTTCCAGCTCCTCGGACACGTCCTCACGTAGCGCATGGATCGGGCGTGGTGTCGCATAGACGATCTTGTGCAGGAGCTTAGCCAGGCTGCTCGCGCGCAGCGGGCGGTAACCGGTAATCAATTCGTACATCACCGCGCCCAGTGAATAGACATCGGATTGCGCGGTGATTTCCTCGGACTTGACCTGCTCGGGCGACATATAACTGGGCGACCCGGCGATGCCGTCGATGCGCGAGATCTCCGGATCGCTGGTGATGGCGATACCGAAGTCGATGATGCGGACGTCGTTATCCAGCGTCAGCATGATGTTGCTTGGCTTGATGTCGCGGTGGACCACACCGCGGCTATGCGCGTAGTGCAGCGCCCGGGCGCACTTGAACACGATCTTCAGCACGTCATCGATAGGCAGCAGGTTGTCCGGCTTGCAGTAGGCCGAGAGGGTGCGGGCACCATGTACGTGCTCCATCACGACGTAATAGCGCCCTGATTCGACGCCGGCATCGTAGAGGGGCAGGATGTTGGGATGCTGCAGGCGCCCGACCATGTGCGCCTCGGTGAAGAACATCTTGCGTGCGGTGCGTGCCTTCTCTGCTTCTTCGTCTATTTCGGCCAGATACAGCTTGATCGCGACGTCGCGGCCGTAATAAGGATCATGCGACAGGTACACCGTACCGGTGCTGCCTTTCCCGACATTGTTGATGATCCGATATTTTCCAATCTTGTCGGGCACCGACGATCTCCATTTCGCGATGGCCCTCAGATGCCCAGGTATACGCGCGCTGCCAATATCAGCGCGCCAGCGAACAGGCCGGCCACAATGTCGTCGAGCATAATGCCTGTACCACCACCTATTCCGTGATCCAGTTCCCGTATCGGCCACGGCTTGAGGATGTCGAACAGCCGGAACAGGAGGAATCCGGCGATCACCCATGGCCAGCCGGGCGGCGCCGCGAGCATCGCCAGCAGATAGCCGGCGATCTCGTCCCAGACAATGCCCGGATGGTCATGAGCGCCAAGACGGCGTGCGCTCTCTCCGCATAGCCACACGCCGAGTGCGCAGACGACCAGCACCACCGTGACGCGCACGCCCATACCCAACGGTCTCAGCGCCAACTCTATGGGGACGGCGACCAGCGTACCGAATGTCCCTGGAGCCACCGGCGCGAGACCGGCGCCAAAACCGAAAGCAAAAAAATGTACCGGATCCCCAAACACCTGGCCTGCCTTCACGCGCGTCATGTTTGCTCCCCGTCAAAATGGGACCACCGACCGGACTCGGGCGCCGCCACCGGCTCGCCCTTGAATCGACAATCCAATGCGCTCCCGGCCGTGATGCGCCCGATGCTTGTCAGCTGACACCCACCCCGCGAGGCCAGGGTCGGTAATTCTGCTGCGGCGGCTGCCGGCAGCGTAAAACAGAGCTCGTAGTCATCACCACCGTTGCAAGCCAGCGCCAGCGCGGTCTCCTCATTCAGGAGCGCCACCGCCGCCGCGGCTAGTGGCAGGCGTTCCAGATCTACCGTCGCACCGACACCGCTGGCCACAAGCAGGCGCCCGAGATCTGTGAGCAGACCGTCCGAGATATCGATCGCGGCTGAAGCCATGCCTGGCAGAGCCTGACCCAATGCCAGCCGCGGCGTCGGCCAGAGGAACGCTTTGCGCAGCGGTTCAGCGGCCGCGGCCGTGCTATCGATCAGACGCAGGCCCGCGGCAGCGCAGCCGGGCGTACCGCTGATCACCACCAGGTCTCCGGTCCGCGCACCGGCCCGGGTCAGACAGCGGCCCGGATCGACAAACCCGATCAGCTGCACTGCCACCGACAGCGGGCCCCGCACCGTGTCGCCGCCGACCAGGGCCACGCCGCAAGCGTCGGCCAGTTGCCGAAAACCTCTGGCGAAATCCTCTAACCATGCTGCATCCGCAGCGGGCAGCGACAAAGACAGGCTGGCCCAGGCTGGCTCGGCCCCCATCGCAGCCAGATCGCTGAGATTCACCGCCAGCGCACGATGCGCGATGGCCGCGGCCGGTGTGCCCACCGGGAAATGGACACCCTCATTGATGGTGTCCAGGACGCTGACCAGGTCGCGGCCGGGTGGCGGCGTCAGCACGGCGCCGTCGTCGCCGACGCCCAGCTTCACATCAGATCGCGCCGGGTAGCCGCTGCTCAGGCAATCGATAATGTCGGCTTCGCTCAAGCCGCCCAAATCTCAGCTCCGGTACCACTTCGGATACAGCTCCATCACCACCGGACCGTCGCTCTTTAGCGCGTGACAGCTGTCGATGTGTGGCGGCCGCTTGTCCGATTCGGGCAACTTACCCTCCCGGCTCAGTCGCGGAATGATGGTCTGGATCGCGACCACGGCGAGCTCCTGCAGCAACCGCGTCAGATGGGTGCAGCCGTCGGCCTGACCCAGGCGCTCCTTCACCTGCCGGGTCCAGCCGGGACGGATGCGCGTACCGACCATGCCGCGGTAGTCGGGGGCGATATCCGGGCAATTCGGAAACGGGTGGCTGTCGGTCGACGCCTCGATGTCATGGATCTCGAGACGGTCGTCGAGGGTGACGCGGATCCACATATCGTGCACCGGTGTGCCGGGATCGACCTGGCCGCGGTAGCGGTTGTCGAACGCGTAGGTCTTGGTGTCTACCATCCGGCCCTCTATGTCCCACAGGCCGTCCGCGCGGCGATACCCGCGACACTCGATGTCGCGTTGGTGGATGGCTTCCCGCTCCACGGCTGGGCTCAACGGCATAGTCACTCCGCTCGGCTGTCGAATTCAGAAGATCGGAGGTTGCGCGCCGCGCGGTCGAGCAGCGCGTTGACGAATTTATGACCGTCCTCGGCACCGTACGCGCGGCACAGGTCAACCGCCTCATTGATCACGACCTTGTAGGGCACTTCCGGCCGATGCACCAGCTCGTACATGCCGATCAGCAGGATGCTGTGTTCCACCGGATCGAGCTGGATAACGGCGCGGTCAGATAACAGGTCGATCTCACGATCCAGCTGCTCCTGCTTGTCGATGACCTGCATCACCAGGTCGCCAAAATAGTCCGCCTCCGCTCTGCCGTGCTCCTCGTCCGCGGTGAACTGAAGCACCAGGTCCTTGGCCAGCGACGGATTCAGCTGCCATTGGTAGAGCGCCTGCATGGCCCGGCGCCGGGCGAGGCCCCGGGGCCCACGCGATTCGCGCTCAACAGTGGCCAAGCTCAGGTTTCCAGCTGACGCAGCAGATTCGCCATCTCGATGGCAGAGGCCGCGGCCTCGGCACCCTTGTTGCCGGCTTTGGTGCCGGCCCGCTCCACTGCCTGCTCGATGGTGTCGACGGTGAGTACGCCGAACGCAACCGGCAGCTCATGCGCCAGCGCGGCCTGAGCCACACCCTTGGTGCACTCTCCGGCGACATAGTCGAAGTGAGGCGTCGCGCCGCGTATCACCGCGCCGAGCGCGATGATGGCGTCGAAACGGCGCGTGGCCGCCATGCGCTTGACCGCCAGCGGTATCTCCCAGGCACCCGGAACCCGGACCACGGTGATATCGGGCTCCACTGCGCCATGGCGCAGCAGCGTGTCCAGGGCACCCCGCAAAAGCGGCTCGACGATGAAATCATTAAAGCGCGCCGCCACCACACCGAAGCGGAAATCCCGGGCCAGCAGCTTGCCTTCGATGGTCTTGATCTTGTCCATGTCGAACTCCCGGCGCCTAGTCCACGTACTCTACGATCTCGAGAGCGAACCCGGAGATGCCGGTCATCTGTTTCGGTGCGCTCAACACACGCATGCGATGGATGCCGAGATTACGCAGGATCTGGGCGCCGATACCGTAGGTTCTGAGCACCGTGGAATGGGCGCCGTCCGCCTCCCGGCTGCTGGGGCGGCCCGACATCCGCTCGATAGAATCCATCACGTCGCGCGGAGACTCATTGGCGCCGCGCAGGATGACCACCACTCCGCAGCCGTCCTCCGCCACGCGCGCCAACGCGTCGCGCAGCTTCCAGCTTTCGTCATGAGCAGAAATCCCCAACACATCGCGCAGCGTGTCCATC
>Ga0209456_10000677_pt1 | contig 17923 bp, 12 predicted proteins | sample COG_11_FD_184755 | JGI IMG/M metagenome (GOLD analysis project Ga0209456, IMG submission 184755) | Pelagic marine sediment microbial communities from the LTER site Helgoland, North Sea, for post-phytoplankton bloom and carbon turnover... | ecosystem: Environmental > Aquatic > Marine > Neritic...
GAGTTCTGGCGCCGCGTGCAGAGCACCGCTGATCTTTGGGTGGTACCGTTCGACGAGGCCGATCCGGTCAACACGCCCAATACCCTCAACGATGAAGACCCCGATGTCGTCGAAGCCGTCAAGGTGGCGCTCGGCGAAGGAGTCGACTTCATGGTGAATGGCGGAATTCCTCTCGACCGAGCGTGGGGCCAGGTTCAGTTCCGTCCCGTGGCGGGAGGCCACAACATTCCCATCCACGGTGGATCTGGTCGCTTCATGTTTAGCGTGATCAGCGCGGACTTCGTGGATCAAGTCGGCTACGCCGACATTCCCCACGGCAACAGCTACATCCAAACCGTCACCTGGGATGAGACCGAGTGCCCGGATGCTTACGCCGTCCTGACCTACTCGCAGTCGACCGACCCGGCCTCCGCCCACTACTCCGACTTGACTCAGGTATATTCAGACAAGAACTGGAACGACATGCCGTTTTGCCCGGCAGACATCGAAGCCGACAAGATTTCCGAAATCGAGATCACGGGCTCGGAAAACTAGTCCTAAGGGCTAATTGGCTGGCATCCTACGGCTGATGCGCTCCTGTGTACGATCGATCCTCGTGGTCATGATCCTCGGGAGCACGTCGGGCGTACTTGCCCAGGAGCCGGTCCCGGGAAGCACGCCTGACCAGGATGCCGGTGCGCCAGCGGAGCAACCGAAAAAGGAGCGCGAGCCCTTCGTCAAGCGCGACGGGCAGCGGGAAGACAACGAACAACTCGGCGGAGAGCCTTCGCTCACCGAGGTCAAGCAGGAGCCGGCGGCCAAGGTAGATGGGGAGCAAGAGGCCCCGACCGAAGAAAGCGAATGCGACCTCGACTGCCTCGAGGCTCAGCTCGACGAGCAAGAAGAGAAGGAGCAGCGAAAGAAGGGTACCCTCAAGGTCGCCAGGGAAAGCGGCTCGATCAGCGAGGATGTCCCGGACGACGTCGGCGATGCTCTCTCCGCCGAGCCTAGCACGACCACCCTCGCCGAAGCCGAGCCCGAAGCTCCTGAAGGCCGGAGGCTACCCACACGTCTCGGGCCCGCGAGACTCACGTTTGGCAAGGGCGACGATTGGATCGGGTTCGGCTTCGCGACACAGCTCCAGTTCGAATACGATCAGCAGTTCGAGGGCGCCGGATTCGACAAAGAGTCGAGCGAGACGCTCGAGTTTCGCCGGATCCGGACCACCCTGTCGAGCTCATTCATCGAAGGGCGGATCCGGAGCCGCTTTCAGATCAACCTCACCCCAAGCGCCTTCGAGCTCATCGACATGTGGTTTGCGTTCACGCGCTTCAAGTTCGCCACATTTCGATTGGGCCAGTTCAAGATCCCCTACGACCGCTACCGGGCGCAGTCCTTTGCAGCGCTTTCACTCGTCGACTGGGCGCCCACTACCCGCATGTTTGGCTCCGAGCGCCAAATCGGGGCGGAGATGTTGGGCATCGGAGGCTTTCTCAAAGCGGAGTACGCCATCGGTATCTTCAGCGGTACCAACGCGCGGGCGGCTCACGGAGTCGGCATCACGGAGGTCTACGGAGAAGTTCTGCGAAGCGCTTCGGATTTCGGGTTTGGCGAGGTGGTGAGTGAGTTTCATCCCGAGATCGCCGCTCGTGCCGCCAAGAACTTCGGGCAGATCAACACCGACACCAATAGCGATGTGACCGGCAGTAAAGAGCTCCGGCAGAGCGTGGGCGTGGGCATCGCCTGGGATGCGCGACCCAAGGCAACACAGGATCTCGCCCTGCGGCTCTCTGCGGAGTGGCTCGCGAAGATCCGGCACCTCCACGTGAACGTCGTCAGCTACATCGCTTGGTACGAGCCATGGCAGGGAGGGAGGATCCGCTTTGGTCCGATCGGTTTCATGGCGGAGACCGGCTATCGGTTCTCTTTGATGTGGGAGCTCGCCCTGCGGTACAGCGTCACCTATCTCACGTCCGGGCTCCGAAGCGATGCGAGAAGCTACGGACAGGACCAGATCATGAACGCGACGGACCCAGCCGCCGCCCTCGAGCAATATGGCCAGAACGGCGATCAAATCACCAACAACGAGCTGGCGCTGGCGGGCACCTCGTACATCATCGGAAACAGTCTCAAGGCCGTCGCGGAAGCCGCGTGGATGGCGCAGGGCTGGGACGCAGGCCGCCGAAACGCCTTCCGGTTCAACGTACAGCTCCAGTTCCTGTTCTGATGCGGACGACGCTCAGTGGTCGTGGTGACCGCCGGGGCCGTGCGGATGCCCATGCTCGATCTCTTCGTCCGATGCATCTCGGAGCGACTCGACCGTCACCTCGAAGTGCAAGGTCTCGCCAGCAAGCGGGTGATTTGGGTCGACCGTAATCGTTTCTTCGGTGATGCCGGTGACGAAGAACGGGATTTGCCGGCCCTGATCATCGTGCGCGACGACTTGCATGCCCGCCACCAGCTCGGCGTCGGCCGGAAACAAGTTGCGCGGCACCTCTTGGGCCTCACCGATCCGCGGGCCGTATCCCTTCTCGGGCGACACCGTTGCTTTGAGCGACTCGCCCTCAGCAACGCCCTCGAGCTGCTCCTCGAGCCCAGGAACGATGTTCCTGGCGCCATGCAGGTAAAGAAGTGGGCTCCCATCCTCGGACTGATCGATGAGCTCGCCATCGTCGTCACGCAGGGTGTAAGAGAGGGTGACAACCGTGTTTGCCTTGATTTTGTTGGTCATGAGGTCCGCGCGACCATGCCATATTTCGCCCGGAGCGCCACCAGTCACGACGCTTCGCGCGCAAAGCCGGATCGCCTAGCGAACTGCGAACCTCTGGGGTAATTCGGCGCCATGAAACGGCTAGCTTGCATATCACTTCTGTTGACCCTCGGCGCCGCTTGCAGCGATGGCGCCGGCGGTGGCGGACCGCCTGCGGACACGACGGCAGAGCTCTCGGTCGACACGACACAAACGGTGGCCACGGTCGACGAGCGATACCTTTCGGTCGCGGTGGACACGGCTCAAGTCGTCGGGGGCCGCTTCTGGTCCGCTGACGCGGATGTAGAGATCATCGGCCAAGAGGAAGTCCCCGAATACGACTTTTCACGGCCCCGCTTGCGCGCCCTCGCGGCGGAGCTCGCGCCAGCATTCTTGAGAATCGGCGGCACCGATGCAGATCGGGTCATTTACGACATGAGCGATGACCCAATCGACGAGGCGCCGGAGGGTTTCGAGTTCGTGCTGACCGCCGCACAGCTCGACGGGGTCTTCGAGTTTGCCGAAACACTTGGCTATGACGTCATGTTCACGCTCAGCGCTGGGGAAGGAACGCGCAACGAGGACGGGGAATGGACGCCCACGATGGCCCGCGAGCTCGTCCAATACGTGTCTGACCGGGCGTATGAGGTCACACTTTGGGAGCTCGGAAACGAGTGGGACACCTATTTCATCAACCTCGACTTCGCGATCACACCGTCGCAGGTCGTTGCCGACTTCGCCGCCGCTCGCGTGCTGTTGGAGGAGCTCTATGACGACTTCATGTTCGGCGGCGTCTCGAGCGCATACTGGCCCAGCGCCGGAGAGATCACGCGGATCTACCCGGATTTCCTCGAGATGGGCGGCGGCGATTCGATCGAGGTGATCACGTGGCACTACTATCCCCAACAGTCCGAGCGCGGCGGCTCGGTTCGTAGCGATCCTTGGGAGCGCGGGCTCCTCCTCGACCCAGCGCGGCTCGACATCGTATTGAAGTGGGCCGACGAGGTTGCGGCCTACCGCGACATGCACGCACCGGGGACCCCGATTTGGCTGGGTGAGTCCGGGCACGCACAGTACGGAGGACAGCCCGACTCATCGGACAAGTACGAGGGAACGTTCTGGTGGCTCGACCAACTCGGCGCGCTTGCCCGGCGCGGTCAGCAAGTGTCCGTCCGACAAACGCTCTCCGGGTCGAACTACGGTCTGATCGACGACGTCACGCTGGAACCAAGGCCCGACTACTGGGCGTCGGTTCTTTGGCGTAGACTCATGGGGCAAGGCGTCCTCGACGTCGGGCGCACGGCGGTCGACGACTATGTTCGCGTCTACGCGCATTGCACGTATCAGCGACCCGGCGCGGTGACCCTGCTCGCAATCAACCTCGATGCCGACCATAGCGTTCGAGTCGAAGTGAATGGTCTGTCAAACCGCAGCAAGGAGCTCTATCTCCTCACCTCAGATGCGCTCGACTCCGCCGACTTGATGCTCAATGGCACGGTGTTACGAGACGACAACGGGACGCTCCCCATGCTAGACCCAGATCGAATCGGCAACGACCTTGTCGACATTCCGCCGCTCGCGATGGCCTTCATCGTGTACCCAGACGCCGGAGCAGTGGCTTGTGAAAGGAGCGCCCCATGATCGAGGTGATGACCGACCTTCCCGACCGAGTGCTCGGTGTCAAAGCACGGGGACAAGTGACCGCCGATGACTACAAAACCGTCCTCGTTCCCGCCATCGAGGAGAAGCTCATCCAACACAAGAAGGTGCGCCTCCTCTACGTCATCGGAGATGAGTTCGAGAGCTACACTGGTGGCGCCGCGTGGGAAGACGCGAAAGTGGGGATGAAGCACCTGACCTCCTTCGAGCGAGTCGCAGTGGTGAGCGACGTCGACTGGATTGGGAACATGATCAAAGCGTTCGGCTTTGCCCTGCCGGGCGAAGTTCGCGTGTTCGACGACGACGACCTCGAGGATGCCCGTCAATGGATCTCGGAGCCGGCTTCCAAGGGGCATCTCTCGTTTGAGCTAATCAAAGACAAAGGCGTGCTGATCCTAGAGCCGAAGGGTGAGCTCGAAGCCCCAGACTTCGAACGTCTCAGCGCGGAGGTCGACCCATACATCGAGGGGGCGGGCGCCCTGAACGGGATGATGGTCATCGCAGAGCACTTCGCAGGCTGGGACGACTTCGCCGCGTTGACCTCGCACGTCCGATTCGTGCGGGAACACCACGCGAAGATCCGCCGGGTCGCCATCGTGACCGCAGACCGCCTGGTCTCGGCAATTCCCAGGTTCGCGTCACGATTCGTCGACGCGCAGGTGCGGGCCTTTTCGATGAGCGGGCGGGACGAAGCCCTGCTCTGGGTTGCCGAAAAATGACCGAGGCCAAGACCGCCGAAGAAGACCGCGCCTTTCAACGCCGCGTCACACAAGCTGTCATCCGTTTGGCACTCCTCGGGCTGTTGGTGTTCCTGTGCCTGCGGGTTCTAAACCCATTCATCAACCCGATCATCGGTGGCGTCGTGATCGCCATCGCGTTGAACACCCCCTACGAAAAGCTCTCGCGAGCAATCGGTGGGCGGCAAGGGCTCGCGGCGGCGCTCTTGGTCGGACTCATTCTCCTAGCTCTGATCGTTCCGGCGATCGCCCTCGGCGCGAACGTGGTCGAGGGCGCGCCCGATCTTGCCGAAGGCTTCAGCGCAGACGAGATCGTCGTTCCCCCCCCGCCGGAGTCCGTAGCCGAATGGCCTCTCGTTGGCCACTACCTGTACGAAGGATGGCTTGCCGCTTCGCGCAACCTGGAATCGGTCTTGGCGAAGGCCGCGCCGTACATGAAGGATGTCGGGCTCTGGATGGTAGAGACGATGGGCGACCTGGGCTGGGGGCTCATCATGTTCATCGTCGCCATTGTAATCGGTGGTGTGCTTCTGCCTGTGAGGGAGCAAGGAGTCGCCATCACGCGCAAGGTCGCCTTGATCGTGGCCGGCGAACGCGGCCCGCAACTTGCCGATCTCGTCGCCTCCAGTGTCCAGAGCGTCATCAAAGGGGTCATCGGCGTTGCAGTGATTCAGTCGGTCCTTGCAGGGCTAGGAATGCTCATTGCCGGTGTGCCGGCTGCTGGGTTGTGGGCGCTGCTGATCTTGATCCTGGCGGTCATGCAGCTCCCCGCGATGCTCGTGCTCGTTCCGGTCATCGTGTATGTGTTCGCGACGAGCTCGACGACGACCGCTGTGTTGTTCGCGATCTGGGCGTTGCTGGTCGGGATGAGCGACAATGTGTTGAAGCCGCTCCTGATGGGCCGTGGCTCGCGAACGCCGATGTTGGTCCTCTTCATGGGCTCGCTGGGCGGGTTCATGGCGGGCGGCATTCTCGGCCTTTTCGTGGGCGCGGTGGTCCTGTCGATCGGCTACACGGTGTTCATGGCGTGGCTCGAAGAATCGACCACTAGTGCAGAAGGCGAACCCGAATCGTAGTGGGGATGGCGCGAAGCTCGTCCAGCAGGGGGCCCGCATCGTCTAGCTCGATGTCCATGACGACGTAGCCGACGTCCGCCTGGGTCTCGAGGTATTGGGCCGCCACGTTGACCCCATGCTTCGAAAAGACGCGGTTGATCTGTTCCATCACGCCGGGCTCGTTGCGGTGGATGTGAAGGATGCGCCGGCGGTTCTCGTGATCGGGGATCGTGACCTGCGGGAAGTTCACGGCCGACACCGTGGAGCCGTTGTCATGGTACTTGACCAGCTTCGCGACCACCTCGCGGGCGATGTTGTACTGCGCCTCTTCGGTCGCGCCGCCGATGTGCGGCGTGAGAATGACGTTGTCGAAGCGCCTCAGCGGGGATTCAAAAATCTCCTTGTTTGATTTCGGCTCGACTGGAAAGACATCGATCGCGGCGCCGCCGAGATGTCCTGATTCGAGCGCTTCAGCGAGCGCTTCGATGTCGACGACCGTGCCCCGGGCGGCGTTGATCAACAAAGACCCCGGGCGCATCGTGCGAATCGCATTCGCATCGAGGATGTTGCGAGTCACGGGAGTCTCGGGAATGTGTAGGCTCACGACGTCGGCTTCTTGGAGCAGCTCCTCGAGAGTGTTCGCCGGCGTTGCATTTCCGAGAGGCAGCTTGTGCTCGATGTCATAGTAGAGCACTCGCATGCCGAGGCCCTCCGCGAGGATTCCCAACTGACTCCCAATGCGACCGTAGCCGACGATGCCTAGGCACTTGCCACGAACCTCGTAGGCGTTGCGCGCAGTCTTCGCCCACTCTCCACGATGGGCACGAGCCGACTTCTCGGGAATCCCACGCATCAGGAGAATGATGTCGGCAATGGCAAGCTCGGCAACGCTGCGAGTATTGGAAAACGGGGCGTTGAACACGGGAATGCCCATGCGCCGCGCGGTGTCCAAGTCGACTTGGTTGGTGCCGATGCAAAAGCACCCGATCGCTTGCAGCTTTGCCGCCGCCTCGAGCGCTGCAGCGTCGATGTGCGTGCGCGACCGGATGCCGATAAAATCGACGTCACCTATCGCGTCGAGCAGGTCGGAACCGGCGAGCGAGTGCGTCAGACGCTCGACGTTTGTGTAACCCGCTCCGGCTAGGCTTTCGACCGCAGCCTCGTGGACGCCTTCGAGGAGGAGGATTCGAACGTCGTTCCGAGCCACCGCCGGAGTCTGGGTCGATCGTACAGCTGCCGCAAGAACTCGCGCCTCAGAGGCACCTCGCGGCGATCGTTGACACTGGGTAGATTGGCGGAAGAGTATCGCCACCGAGCGAAGGACAGCGCGCAATGGCCAAAACCGCATTCGTGACCGGTGGCACCGGCTTCATCGGAATCAATCTCATCGAGCTCCTCGTCAACGAAGGCTGGGACCTCACCGCGCTTCATCGCCCTGCGTCCAACCTCACCTATCTGAAACGCTTTCCCATCAAGCTCGCGGAAGGATCGATCACCGATCGCGAGTCGCTGGACCGTGCGATCCCCGAAGGCACCGATGTCGTCTTCCACGTGGCGGGGGACACCAGTTTCTGGTCGAAAAACAACGCACGCCAGAACGCGACCAACGTCGACGGTACCCGCAATATGGTCGAGGCCGCAGCATCGAAAGAGGTCGGGACCTTCGTTCATACGTCGAGCAACTCGGCGTGGGGACGCGTCAAAGGAACGGTTAGCGAAGAGACCCCTCGCGAGGGCAAAGACTCGTGGATCAACTACGAACGCACCAAGCACCTCGGGGAGCTCGAAGCGCTCAAGGGCGTCGAGCTCGGCATGAAAGTCGTCGTGCTGAACCCTGGGGACGTCGTCGGCCCCTACGACGCCAATACGTGGGGGCAACTGTTCTTCTTGCTTCGCGACCATGCTCTTCCGGCCGTGCCTCCAGGCAAACTCTCGGTCACGCATGTCCACGATGTCGTTAGGGCCCACCTGAGCGCCGTGACGAAAGGTCGAAGTGGGGAGCGATACATCGTGGCTGGAAAAGACTGCGACACGGCCGATTTCGTCGCCGAGGTCGCCCGGATGTCGGGCGTGAAGGCTCCAAGGAAGGCTCCGGCGTGGGTTCTCAAGCTCTTCAGCTACGTGTCCGTGATGATCGCCGCCGTGACCGGAAAGGAGCCGGACGTCACGCCGGAGATTGCGGCGGTCACCAGCGAGAGCGGCACTAGCTTCTCGAGCGACAAGGCGATCCGAGAGCTAGACTACCGGATCCAACCCATGACGGTGGCGGTCAAAGACAACTACGACTGGCTTGTGAAAGAAGGCCTGCTTGCCGAACCTGGATGACATGACGGGCGTGCTCGTGCGCCCGCTTCAGCTCCTACGCTCGCGTCCACGCAACACGCTCGATCGCCTGAGCGCCTACGAGGGCCTCACACGCGATGACCTCTTCCCGGCGCCCGACCAGCTGCCGCGGGTCCGAACCCGAGAGCGCTGGTCGATGCCGGGATTCCACAACGAGGACCTGTGGTTCGGCTCACTACACGAGCCGATCGAGCCGCTCTTCAAGGCGCACTACCACGCTCGCAGTCGCCGGATCCAAACCGTGTATGCCAGACGAATACGGCCAAACGGGACGGCTGGACGTCCGCGCCTGCTCTACATCCATGGCTACATGCAGCCGGAAACAGTGGTCGAAGAGCACGGTCTACTCGGCATGATGGCTCGAACGCTCGACGTGGAGATCGTGCACCTCCAGCCGCCATACCACGGCCGCCGTAAGCCTCGGAGCTCCCCTTACGACGGTGAGCGCTTCTGGACCGCAGACGTCGTGCGAAGCTTCGAAGCGATGCGTCAAACCATCCTCGACGCGCGAACGCTGCTTTCCTTCATGCTCGACGAGTCGCCTAGCCCGGTCGGCGTCGTAGGCTTGTCGCTAGGGGGCTCGTTCTCCGCGACCCTCGCTTGCCTCGAGCCGCGCTTTGATTTCTCGGTGCCCTTCATCGCGCACATGGACATGGGCGCGCTGCTGCGGGACGCTCCCGTGCTCGGCGCCATGCGAAAGGACCTCGCGCGGTTCGGCTGGACAGAACGCGAGTTCGGTGACTTCTTCACGAGGATCGGGTGGGATGAGCTAGAGCCAGTCATCTCTCCCGACCGAATTCTGCTGCTCGCGGCCGAGAAGGATCGTTTCTTCGACGCAGACGTCTACCGGGCGATGTGGAGTCGATGGGGCGAGCCCGAGATCCATTGGTATCCGACCAGCCACATGGGGTTCCTCCCGTACATGCCGAGCGCGATCGGTCACCTGCGTCGATTCATCGACGGGCTTAGTCGCCCTTAGGCTCGTCGGCTGGCCCGGGCTCTCGGGGCGCTTCGGCCGGTGGCACCTCGGTTTCGACCTCCGGCCCAGCAGGCTCTTCTCTGAGCCCGAGCACGCTTTCGAACACCCCATTCGTCAGCCGGTAGACACCACCGGCGTACTGAAGATACCCAAACCCGTAGAGCAACGATTGCACGCCGAGCTCCCCGACGAACTCCACGCGATGCGTGGGGATATACTTCATCGGATCTTCGGCGACTTGCTGCAGCGAATCGACGACCTGCTGAATTTCCCTCGAATCCTCGACCTTTGTGACCTCGTTCTCACTCGTCCCGGTCCCCGACGGAAGCGGCACTCTTTGAAAGACGGTAATGCTCTTCAGCTCGCCGAGCGGCGCCATCGAAATCGACGTGGGCGCTTGCACCGCGATGAACGCGCCACCTCCTTGGATCGACATCGCCGTCTGGGAAGCCGGCGCATCGAGAGCGCATTTGAACGCGGTGCCGGCCACCGTCACGGTAGAGCCGGTTCCGCTTCCGTGCGCCATGGCCGGTGCTGTATCTTTTTCGTCGGGCCCACGCCCGTCGCCCTGCGCAACCTCCTCAGGATGCAAGAGCAGGTGCGTGGCTCCCCTTTCTGCAGCCTTGTTCCGAGCGTCGTTCTCGGCGGACTCTTGGTTGATGCTCGGCTTGGAGTAGGCGCCTGACAAGCCCCCACCGCGCCCGATCACGACGCCCAAGTTCTCGCAGCCAGCGGGCTCGTCGTAGAGCATCACGATGTCGATGCCATGGCTCGTGAGCTGGTCGGCCTTGCAACCAAGCAGGGACAACCCGAGGGCCAGCCAGGCAAGTGAGGCAACCACGCTCGACCGATGAGAAATTCCAGACTTCATGCGCGAGTCTCCTCCGCAAACAGTGTCTAGCTGAGGCGCGAAGTCAACCCGCGTGCGCGCTGCCGGTCCCGATGACGCTCGCTTTCGGGGATGCGCCGCTGTATTCTGGCGCGCCGGAGAAGCTCATCATGTCGGCAACCTTGGAAACGCGCCGCCACTCACTCGAAGACCCGGAGGGCTTCTGGGGTGAGGTGGCGGAAGGAATCGACTGGGTCAGTCGCTGGGATCGGGTCCTTGATGACTCGAACCCCCCGTTCTATCGCTGGTTCACCGGAGCACAGCTCAACACTTGCTACAACGCCGTCGACCGGCACGTAGAAACACGCGGGAACCAAGCCGCCCTCATCTACGACAGCGCGGTCACACATCAGAGACGAACATATACGTATCGGCAGCTTCGGGACGAGGTAGCGCTCTTTGCGGGAGCACTTGCATCGCAGGGCGTCGAGAAGGGCGATCGCGTCTTGCTCTACATGCCGATGATCCCGGAGGCGGTCATTGCGATGCTCGCGTGCGCCCGACTCGGCGCGGTGCACTCGGTCGTGTTTGGCGGTTTTGCGCCGCAAGAGCTGGCAACCCGCATCGACGACGCACAGCCGAAGGCCATCGTCTCGGCCTCCTGCGGTATCGAGGGCGTTCGAGTGATCGAGTACAAGCCGCTGCTCGACCAGGCGATCGATCTCTCCAAACACAAGCCCGCCGCGTGCATCATCCGTCAACGCGAAAGCTGTGAGTGCGACCTGACCGAAGGGCGCGATGTTTCTTGGCAAGACGCGGTCGCCTCGGCCAAGCCACACGACTGCGTGCCGGTCGCGGCAACCGATCCACTGTACATTCTCTACACCTCGGGAACGACTGGCGTTCCAAAGGGCGTCGTTCGGGACAACGGGGGTCACGCCGTTGCGCTTCAGTGGACGATGCGGAATGTGTACGGCATTCAGCCTGGGGACGTGTATTGGGCTGCGTCGGACGTCGGGTGGGTCGTCGGACATTCGTACATCGTGTACGGCCCGCTCCTGAACGGGAACACCACGATCCTCTACGAAGGCAAGCCGGTTGGAACGCCTGACGCCGGAGCGTTTTGGAGAGTGATTGCCGATCATGGTGTGAACTGCATGTTCACGGCCCCTACCGCGTTTCGAGCGATCAAGAAGGAAGACCCGACCGGCTCTCTCCTCGCCAACTACGACCTAGGCACACTGCGGTCGCTGTTCTTGGCCGGCGAACGGTCAGACCCCGATACGCTGAAGTGGGCCGAAGACAAGCTCGGGGTGCCGGTGATCGATCACTGGTGGCAGACCGAAACCGGCTGGGCGATCTGCGCAAACTGCCTCGGCATCGAGCAGCTTCCCATCAAGCATGGGTCACCGACGGTGGCCATCCCAGGCTGGGACGTGCAGGTCGTCGACGAAGGCTGCCACCAAGTTGCGCCCGGGACCACAGGGGCCCTGGTGGTCAAGCTCCCTCTACCGCCCGGGAGCTTGCCGACCCTCTGGAACGACGACGATCGCTTCGTGAGCTCGTATATGACTGAGTTTCCAGGCTACTACAAAACAGCTGACGCCGGATACATCGACGAGGATGGCTACGTCTACGTCATGTCTCGCACGGACGACATCATCAACGTCGCTGGGCATCGTCTGTCGACCGGCGGCATGGAGGAGGTCATCGCCGCGCATTCGGACGTCGCGGAGTGCGCGGTGATCGGCGTAGCCGATGAGCTCAAGGGTGAGATCCCTCTCGGATTCTTGGTGCTGAATGCTGGAGTCGAGCGGCCCAATCACGACATCGTGACGGAGGTCATCCAGATGGTGCGCGCGGAGATCGGCCCGGTGGCTGCTTTCAAGACCGCAATTGTCGTGCAGCGTCTACCCAAGACCCGCTCCGGCAAGATCCTGCGCGGCACGATGAAGAAGATCGCCGATCGGACCGATTGGAAAATGCCGGCGACAATCGACGACCCCGTCATTCTCGACGAGATCACCGAGCGTCTGCAGGCAATCGGGTACGCGTAAATGAATAGGGAGCAAGAGCGAGCCCTTCTGCTCTTCGTGGTCGCGATCGTGCTGATCGCAACGCCGGTCCGGGCCTTTTGGCTTCAGGCTTGGTGGTCTCCATTTGCTTTCTGGCTATCGATGATCGCGGTCGTCGCGCTGATTCATCGCACCGACCATGCAGCTTAATCACTTCATCCTCTTCTTTCTCGCGTGCGGCCTGCTGGGCCTCTACATCTTGGGCTCCGAGCTCGTCGAGCGTTCCCCACGCTGGGGTCGACTGGGGCGAAACCGTTTCAGCTACGCACTCGCCCTTGGCGTCTACGCCACCACGTGGACCCTGTTTGGCAGCGTCGGATTTGCGGCTACCGAGGGCTACGACTTTCTCGCGATCTACTTCGGCGTCACGTTGTCCTGCATCGCGATCCCGTTCCTGTGGGCGCCCGTCGCGGAGCTCGTCGACCGATATCGACTCGGAAGCATCGCCGATGTCTTCGCCTTCAGGTACCAGAGCCGTACGCTGGGCGCCGCCGTGTCGCTTTTCATGGTGGCCGGCCTTCTCCCGTACATCGCCTTGCAGCTCCGCGCGGTCGCGGATGGCGCGGCGATTCTGGTCGGTCAGGAACCAAGCGAGGAGTTGGGCTCGGTCTATGCCATCCTCCTCAGTGCCTTCGCCGTGACGCTCGGCGTGCGTTACGCGGATGGACGCGCCCACCGCCCAGGGCTCATCGCGACGCTTGCATTCGAGAGCATCTTCAAGCTCTTTGCGTTGCTGGTGGTCGGCGCGGCGGTGTTGATGACCGCGTTTGGCGGTTTTCGCGGGCTCAATGAGTATCTGCGTGCCCGGCCCGAGCTCGTGGAGAACATGACCAGCCCGGTGATGGGCGACTCTTGGATCGCCCTGGTGTTCGTGACGTTTTGCGCAGCGTTTCTGCTTCCCCGTCAGTTCTTCGTCGCGTTCGTACAGCGGCCCGGTCCGCGCAGCCTCAAAACCGCCAGGTGGGCACTGCCTCTCTACCTATTCGCGATCAATCTGCCCGTACCGATTCTGTATTGGGCCGGACGTGACCTCGCGGCACCCGGCGTTCGTCCCGATGTCTACGTTCTAGTCGCGGTACAAAGCTCGCCGGCGCTTCAAACGCTCGCCTTCCTCGGCGCCGTCTCGGCGGCAAGCGCCATGATCTTGGTGTCGTCGATCGCGCTGAGCGGCATGGTGGCCAACTATCTCGTGCCGCGGTTCGGGCCGTCGCCGGAGTCGCTCCTAACGCGCTGGGCGGTTTTTCGTCGGTCGACGATCATCGGCGTCGTCATCGCCGGCCTGCTGATCCACTTCACCCTTCCCCGCACCCGGTCACTGGTCGACATTGGGCTCGCATCGTTCGTGGCGGTCACGCACCTGCTTCCTGGCTTGCTTGGGGCGCTGTTTTGGCGGCGGGCAACGCGTGCCGGTGTGCTATCGGGCCTCCTCGTAGGCGCGACGTCGTGGGCGTTGTTGACCGCGTCGCCCTTGTTCGGCGTCGATGTCGACGTCTCTGCCCTGTACGCGCTATTTGGCTTCACCGATCCTGCGGCGCGAGGGCCGGCGATTTGGTTGAGCCTCACGGCCCACGCGTTCGTGTTCATGGGTGTCTCCTTGCTCACCAAGCGTTCGCCCGAAGAGCGCAACGCTGCGGAAGCGTGTCGTGAGCCGCGGGTGACCCGGCTCTTGCAGGTCCCCGATTCCCCGGAGGCGCTTCAGGAGCGCCTGACGTCGTACGTCGGGAAAAAAATCGCTATTGAGGAAATCTATCAAGCTGCCGCAGCAGCCGATGTCAATTGGCCGCCCCGGGATCGGCCTGAGCTACTCCGGCTGATCACCGAGCTCGAAGGCCGCCTCAGCGAGCGAATCGGCCCACTCGCGGCGCGCACGTACGTTCAAGGGGGCCGCCCCGTGCGAGCAAACGCGCTCGCGGAACGGTTGCGGGCGTTTCGGGAGCTGGACTCGCTCGAAGCCGATGCGTCGCTACGGGCGTCGCCGGCCCACGCCGCGCGCCGCTACCTCTCGCAGCTGATGTCCGAGCTGCCGGTGGGGGTGTGCACCGTGGATGATCACGAAGACGTCGTCGTCTGGAACGCACAGCTCGAGCGCATGTCGGGCCTGAGCGAAGATGACATTTGCGGACACCCAATGCGAGACATCCAGAGTCCGTGGTGGCCGTTGTTCGACGAGCTCGCACATCAACCCACCGGCTCGGTGATCGAGCGCGAGTACGACTTGGGCGAAGGAAAGATCGAGCTCCGCGCACAGACTGCAACCATTCCGGGGGAGTCCGAAGAGGGCCGCGTATTCGTCGTCGAAGACATCACGGCGCTGCGGCAGCTCGAACGCCATGTGGCGCACAAGGATCGCCTTTCCTCGATCGGCACGTTGGCGTCCGGCGTAGCCCACGAGGTCGGCAACCCACTCACCGGAATCCTGATGGTTGCCAGGAACCTCGCAACCGACCCCGGTGCCGACGATGCCGCCGAGCGGCTCGGAATCATAGTCGATGAAGCGCAGCGCATTCACGGCATCGTGCAGAGCCTTCTCATGTTCAGTCGGCGCGATGAGGCACCGGTCGAGCTTCAAGCAACTCCGGTCGCCGGAGTGGTGCGCACCGCCGTCGAGCTCGCAAAGCTCGAGACCGAGGGATGCAATATCGACCTGAACCTCACCGTCGATGGATCTGCGATGGCAAGCCCCGACGGGTTAACTCAGGTACTCGTCAACCTCCTGAACAATGCGCGTCAAGCGTGTCCGTCGGGCGCAACGGTCTACGTGCGAACCCGAATCGATAACGGGGCGGTTCACATCGACGTGGACGACGAAGGCCCCGGCATTCCGGAAGAGCTCTCCGCACGTGTGTTCGAGCCATTTTTCACCACAAAGGCCTATGGAAAGGGCACCGGTCTCGGTCTCTCCGTCTCCCGACAAATCGTCGAGGGCTTCGGCGGCTCGTTGACCTACCGAGCCCGCGAATCGGGCGGCAGCCGCTTCACGGTCACCCTCCAAACCCATGAAAAGTAAGGGATTGAAGGACGCTACAGTCCTTTGGTACTAATCACCGGTGGCGAAGATTCTTTTGGTGGAGGACGAGCGTGTCATCCGCGCCGAGATCGAGCGCATCCTCACGCGGGATGGGCATGAGGTCGTTGCCGTCGCCAGCGTCCCCGAAGCCGAGAACGAATGCCCAGAATGCTTTGACCTCGTGATCACCGACGTGAGGCTCACCGGCGAGACGGGTGATGTCTTGATCGAGCGCGTGGGCCAAGTGCCCGTGATCGTGATGACGGCCTACGGTTCGGTCGGCGCCGCGGTGGACGCGATGAAGCGGGGCGCGGCGGACTATCTGTCAAAGCCCTTCGAGCCCGAGGCATTGAGCGCCACCGTCACCCGGGTGCTGCGACATCGGGCAGCGAGCGAGACCGATCGCATGCGCACCACCGCAGACCCGTACGACATCGTGGCCACGCAATCGAGCCCCATGCAGGAGGCACTCCGTTGGGCGCGCAAAGTCGCCCCGACGGAAGCGTCGGTGTTGATCCTCGGAGAGTCGGGCACCGGCAAAGAGCTCATCGCGCGCGCAGTCCACAACCAGAGCGCCCGCAAGGGTGCATTCGTTCCTGTCAGCTGCGCGTCGATCCCAGAAACGCTACTCGAGTCTGAGCTCTTCGGACATGAGAAGGGTGCGTTTACGGGGGCGCTCAGTCGGCAGGAGGGTTTGGTGCACGCAGCCAACGGCGGGACGCTCTTCCTCGATGAGATCGGGGAGTTGTCCCAGGCGGCGCAAGCTCGCTTGCTGCGCATGCTCCAGCAGCGTGAGGTCCGCCGAGTCGGCGCGCGAAAGGCGGAAGCGGTCGACATCAGGCTCGTGGCCGCTACCCACCGCAACCTCCCGATGCTCGTAGAACGCGAGGAATTCCGTGCGGATCTGTACTTCCGGCTGAAGGTGGTCGAGATTCAACTGCCACCACTTTGCGAGCGCGGTGACGACATCTTGGCACTTGCTGGGGTGTTTATCGCGCGGGCTACGGCGAAGCTCCGGCGCCCGCCGCTCGAGCTCGGCAAGGACGCCGCGGCTGCAATACGGCGGTACAAATGGCCTGGAAACGTGCGCGAGCTCCAGCACGCGGTCGAACGCGCCGTGATTCTGCACGAGTCGGGGCCGATCACCGAAGAGCTACTAGGCTTGCCGTCGTCGAGCCCTCCGGACCCCATCGCTCCGGGCGCCGTCGGCGAGGACCCGTCGCTCGAAGGCTACTTGAGAAGATTCGTGCTTTCGCATCAAGACGAGCTGAGCGAAACCGAGCTCGCGAAGCGTCTTGGAATCAGTCGCAAGACGCTATGGGAACGCCGCCAACGGATGGGCATTCCCCGACGCGAATCCCGGCCAGCGCCCGAGTAGCGAAGTTTCGTTTCGAAACGTTTCGATCTGTAGCGCGGTGCTACGAATCGTAACGCTTGCCGCGGCGCGTTAGACCGAGAACCGGAGTGGTTTCGCGATCGACGATCTTGGTACGTGTATTGCGTATGTGGGTGAGCACCAAGGTGTAAGGTGTACCGATGACACTCACACAACCGACTCTCGGGTCCAGAAACCGCATCACCAATCTAGAGGAATACCAAGCCCTCTACGACAAGAGCCACGCCGCCAACGAAGAGTTCTGGCGCGAGGAGAGCAACGAGCTCCACTGGTACTACGAACCGCACAGCGTGTTCGAAGAACACGGGCCAGGCGAGTTCGTCTGGTTTGCGGGCGGCCGCCTCAACGTCGCCGTCAACTGTGTCGACCGGCACGCGGCTGCGCACCCCGACAAGACCGCGATCATCTTCGTCAAGGACGAACCCGGCGAGTACGAGCACATCTCCTTCGGGGACCTCAAGACAGCCGTGGGCCGCACCGCCAACGCCCTGAAATCATTGGGTGTTCGGAAGGGCGATCGAGTCTGTATCTACCTGCCGATGATCCCCGAGCTGGCATACACGATGCTCGCATGCGCGCGGATCGGTGCCGTGCACTCGATCGTGTTTGGCGGGTTCAGCGCCGACGCGCTTCGTGACCGCATCATCGACGCGGAGGCCAAGATTCTCGTCACGGCGAACGAAGGCCTCCGTGGCTCCAAGCGCATTCCGCTGAAGAAGATCTCAGACGATGCCGTCGAAGGCCTCGGCGTCGTCGAGAAGGTGCTGGTCGTCAAGCGCACCGACACCGAAGTCAAGATGGAGCCAGGCCGGGACGTCTGGATGCACGAGGCCACGGCCGAGGAGCGCATCACCTGCCCCGCCGAGTGGATGGCCTCCGAGGATCCACTGTTCATCCTCTACACCTCAGGGTCGACCGGAAAGCCCAAAGGCCTCGTCCACACGACCGCAGGTTACCTCACGTACACCGCGTCGACGTTCAAGTACGTCTTCGACGTCGGTCCCGATGACATCCACTTCTGCGCCGCAGACATCGGTTGGATCACGGGCCACAGCTACATCATTTACGGGCCGCTAGCGAACGGCGTCACCACCGTCATGTTCGAATCGACCCCG
>Ga0209456_10000678_pt1 | contig 17917 bp, 11 predicted proteins | sample COG_11_FD_184755 | JGI IMG/M metagenome (GOLD analysis project Ga0209456, IMG submission 184755) | Pelagic marine sediment microbial communities from the LTER site Helgoland, North Sea, for post-phytoplankton bloom and carbon turnover... | ecosystem: Environmental > Aquatic > Marine > Neritic...
CAACACCCGCCCTCGTCAGACTCTCGGATGGATGACACCGGCCCAGAAATTTGCTCAACTCGTTGCATCAGCCCCTTGAGACCGCCGCCTGTCCCCTTTCCGATCCGTCTTGCGTCAGACCAAACCAGATTGAGCGACGACTGCGAGTTGCGGTCAGCGGGTTTGCGGTCGTTGGCGGTTGGCGGATTCGCTTGGCGCGGTTCGCGGCTTGGGGGTTCGCGTGCGCCCAAGCTCCTGGACGAGCACTTGCCCCGTATGACTACGCTTCCGCTTGGCAATCGTCTCGGGCGTCCCCTGGGCGACCACGCGACCGCCGTGCACGCCGCCCTCCGGTCCCAGGTCGACGATCCAGTCGGCCGCCAGCATCACGTCCGGGTGATGCTCGATGACCGCAACGGTATCACCTCGCTCGACCAATCGATCGAGGACGCCGAGCAAGCGGTCCACGTCGTCCCGATGTAGCCCCGTGGTTGGCTCGTCCATCACGTACAGCGTCGGTCCAGTATTGAGGCCGGCAGCGAGCTCGGACACCAACTTGATTCTCTGTGCCTCACCGCCACTGAGCGTATTGGACGGCTGACCAAGATGCAGATACCCGAGGCCGAGCTCGTCGAGGAGCTCGAGTGGACGGCGAATCGTCTTCACCGGTGAGAACACCTCGACCGCCTCGGAGACCTCGAGCTCGAGCAGCTCACCAGCATTGAGACCCTGCCAGCGGACTGAGAGCGTTTCCGGTGTGAAGCGCATCCCGTTGCAGGTCTCGCAGGGCACGTCGACGTCCGGTAGAAATGCCATCTCGACATGAATCGAGCCCTGCCCTTTGCACTCGGGGCACCGGCCTTCCTCGACGTTGAAGGAGAAGCGGCTCGCCGTGTAGCCCCGCGCTCGCGCTTCGGGCGTCCCAGCCAGGAGTTGACGCACGGTGTTCCAGATCCCGATATACGTGGCGGGCACCGAACGTGGCGTACGACCAATCGGACTCTGGTCGATCTCGATCGCACGGGTCAACGGTTTGAAGCCCGTGATCTTTCGAAACTCTCCCGGGGGTGAGTCGTTGACCATCCCAACGGCTTCGCGAGTCGCCCGCAGCAAGACCTCCCGAACCAACGAGCTCTTGCCAGAGCCGCTGACGCCCGTAATCGCGACGAACCTCCCGAGAGGGAACCGAACATCAACGTTCTCGAGATTGTGGTGGTTCACCCCGGCCAGCTCCAACCATGAGACGTCTCGCGTGGGTCGACGCTTGGCGTGCACCTTGGGCGGCCGCGCGAGGGCCGTGGCGGTGATCGAGTCCTTCATCTCGTGGAGGGTGCCCTGCGAGACGACGCGCCCACCGTGCTTGCCCCCACCGGGACCGATGTCGATCACATGGTCGGCTGCTCGAATTGTCTCGGCGTCGTGCTCGACGACCAAAACCGAGTTGCCCCGATCGACGAGTCCACGAAGCGCGCCCAGCAGTTGCCCCGTGTCGCGCGGATGCAAACCGATTGTCGGTTCATCGAGCACGTACAGCACGCCGGTGAGGCCGCTCCCGAGCTGAGCTGCGAGGCGGACGCGTTGCATCTCCCCGCCGCTGAGGGTGTTGGCGGCGCGACCGAGCCCGAGGTAACCGAGACCGACCTCTTCGAGAAACGACAGGCGCCGAAGCGCTTCGTAGAGCGGGGTCTTGGCGATTGTGGCGTCGCGTCCGTCGAGCTCGATCTGTTGGAGCGTCTCGATCACCTCGGAGACGCTCTGGTCGAAGAGCGTCGTGATCGACATGTCGGTGACAGTCACGCCACGGGCCAACGGCGACAAACGCGTTTGGTCGCACTGGTCGCACAAGCGCTTGTCGATCGCCCTCTTCCTCTTCCGGCCCCGCCACTTCTTCGTGATGATCTCGCCCCGCCCCTCGCACGCGGGGCACTGCCCTTGCCGTGTGTTGAACGAAAAGAATCGTGGGTCGAGCTCCGGGTAGCCGCGACCACAGCTCGGACACGCACGCGTGCTCGAAAGCTGCATCTCCTCAGCGCCTGCGATCGCCCAGGCCGCCCCGCTGCCGGTTTGCAGTGCCTTCTCGAGCAGGCTCAAGAGCTCCGAGCTCTTGGCCGGCACCCGTCCGACGACGAGCTCGACATCGTGCTCGATGTAGCGGTCGAGCTTCATTCCCGGTTCGAGGGTTTGGATCTCGCCATCGATGCGCGCCTCGGTGAAGCCGTCCTTCATGGCCTTCTTCAGGAGCTCGCGATGAATGCCCTTGCGGCCTCGGACGACCGGAGCAAGCAACGTCACCTTCTTGGCGCCGAAGCGGCGCTTCACGTCACGCGCCAGCTGCGACGCAGGCCGCGCCGCGATCGGTACTTCGCAATCGACGCAATGAAGGACGCCGATGCGTGCCCAAATCAATCGGAGGTAGTGCGAGACTTCGGTGACCGTGGCCACCGTGGAGTTGGCGCCCGCGCGGGTGAGCCGCTGTTCGAGCGATACGCATGGCGGCACCCCGACGACCTGGTCGACCGCTGGCCGCGGGAGCTGCGGCATGTACTGACGCGCGTACGGCGAGAGGGTCTCGAGATAGCGCCGCTGCCCCTCGGCAAACAGCACGTCGAACGCCAGAGTGCTTTTGCCGCTGCCACTCGGCCCCGTGATCACCACGAGCTGGTCACGCGGGATGTGCACCGTGATGTCTTTCAGGTTGTGCTCGCGTGCGTGGGTGATTCGAATCTCGCGGAGCGGCGGTGCGCTGGGCGTGGTCTTCTTCTTTCGGGCGCGCCGCTCCGGCTTGCCGGACTTCCCGAGCGCACGCGCGAGGTAGGGCGCGGTCTGAGAGCGCTTCCTCTTGGCAACGTCCTCGGGTGCACCCTCTGCGACGATCCGGCCGCCCCCCGCCCCGGCGCCCGGGCCGAGATCGATCACGTGGTCGGCGTGGGCGGCGACGTGCATGTCGTGCTCGACGATCACCACCGTGTCGCCTCGATCGACGAGCCCATCCAACACCTTCATCAGCGGTGCGACATCGTTGGCGTGAAGCCCCGCGGTAGGCTCGTCGAAGACCAGCAGGGAGCCCGGCGCAGCGCGCAGGAGCGCCTCAGCGAGCTTGAGCCGCTGGGCCTCGCCGCCCGACAGCGTGTTGAGCGGCTGCCCGAGGCGCAGATAGCCGAGGCCCACATCGAGAAGGGGTCGAAGCGCCCGGGCGATGATCGCGTCGTCGGCAAAGTGCTCGGCAGCCTGATGGGCTGTCAGCTGGAGGATGTCGGCGACGTTGAGGCCCATGTACTCGACCTCGAGGACCGGCCCCACGAACCGACGGCCCTGGCACTCGGGGCAGCTGAACACGACGTCGGCCAAGAACTGCATCTCGACCGTCTCGGCGCCATCGCCGCGGCAGGCCTCGCAGCGGCCTCCCGCCACGTTGAAGGAGAAGATCCCAGGCTTGTACCCGCGCTCTTTTGCGAGCGGCGTCGCGGCGAAGCGCTTTCGGAACACGTCCCAAATCTTCAAATATGTCGCGGCGTTGCCCCGCGAAGTTCGGCCCAAGGGAGCTTGGTCGACCCCGACGACGCCGTGAAGCGAGGCGTAGCCCTTCAAGCTCTCGTGCTCGAGGGGCGCCCCTTCGGACTTGAGGCCTAGCTTGCGCTGAACCGCAGGCATCAAGGTCTCGAGCACCAAGCTGCTCTTCCCCGAACCGCTTACGCCCGTCACACAGGTCATCACGCTGCGAGGGAAAGAAACATCGACCGAACGCAGGTTGTGCCCGGAGGCGCCTTTCAGCTCGATCCAGCCGTTGGGTTCGCGTCTCGTGCGCGACACCGCGCCGTTGGCCTTGAGCGCCGCTCCGGTGGCAGTCCGAGCTCTGCGAAGTGCTGCCGGAGTCCCGTCGAACACGATCTCTCCGCCGTTCTCTCCGGCGCCCGGGCCGAGCTCGATCACCCGGTCTGCACCGAGGATCATCTCCGGATCGTGCTCCACGACGACCGCCACGTTCTCGTCTTTCGACAACGCCCGAACGACCCCGAGCAGTCGCTCGACGTCCCTTGGGTGCAACCCCACCGTCGGCTCGTCGAGCACGAACATGGCGCCGTTGAGCGTTGCGCCCAACGCGCTGGTCAGCGCGACCCGTTGCGTCTCGCCGCCCGACAACGTCCGGGACGTGCGATCCAGGGACAGGTAACCGAGGCCGACATCGTGTAAGGCCCGAAGCCGTCCGATCGCTTCGCGCCACAAGAGCGACGCTCCGGCATCGCCGGTGAACCGCTTCTCTTGTTTCTCCAGAAACGACAAAGAGCTCGACGCCGGCAGCGCGTAGAGATCTGGAAGGCTGAGCCCGTCGATGTGCCATGCGAGCGCCTCAGGCTTCAGGCGTGTGCCCTGGCAGTCGCCACATCTCTCGTATTTCCGATAGCGGGAGAGGAAGACCCGAACGTGCATCTTGTACGCGCGAGACTCCATCCACTTGAACCAGCTCCGAATCCCCCACCAACCTTTGGGGTAGCCCACGTCGTCGCCCTCGATCAGCCAATCGAGCTGCGCCGGGGTCCATTCGCGAAGCGGTTTGTCGAGTGGGATGCTGGCCTTCTTCGCGTTCTTCTTGAGCTCCCGGCGCTCCCACGTCGTCGCCTTCCCCTGCCATGCGCGAATCGCGCCGTCATCGGGAGAGAGGTCGTAGTCGGGAATCACGCGATCGAGGTCGATCTCGATGGTGCGGCCAAAGCCGCGGCATGTTTCGCAAGCTCCGATGGGACTGTTGAAGCTGAAGAGCCCGGGTGTCGCACGACGAAAGGCTCGGTCGCATGTCGGGCAGTGAAGCCCTTCTGAGAACCCCAGCTCCGCACCTGCCGCAGACCATACGCTTGCCCGTCCCGCGCCCCGCCGCATCGCATCTTCGAGCGCCTCGACCAAGCGCGCCTGGTCTCGTGGGCGCGCCACGGTCCGGTCCGCCACGACGTCCAGGTGCGTACTTCGCCCGTTGGTCACGTCGCTTGGCCGAACCTGATCGAGGTCTCGGACCTTTCCTTTCACCCGGACCCGCCGGTACCCCTCGCGCAGCAACCCTTGGCGAACGCCGATGAAGTGCTCCTGGTCGGCCACCGCGACCGGATAGGTCACCAGCAGCTTCTCTCCAGCAAGCTCCGTCATCACGCTTTGCGCGGCCCGCGTCGGGGCATCTCGATGTACCAGCTGCCCGCAGCCCGGGCAGTGAAGCTCGGCCGCGTGCGCCCACAGGTGCTTCGTGTAGTCCGCAATCTCGGTCATGGTGCCGACGGTCGAGCGGCTGGTCCGCACCGGCGCTTGGCGATCGACCGCAATGCCAACCGGCACAGGGTCCAGCTCGTCGACAGGAGGCCTCGAAAGCCGCTCCAGGAACTGACGCGCGTAGGCACTGAAGCTCTCGACGTAACGGCGCTGTCCCTCGGCGTAGAGGGTTCGAAACGCCAGCGAAGACTTGCCGGCGCCCGACGGGCCCACGATCGCGAGGTATGTACCCGGCGCGATATCGAGGTCGATCGAACGAAGGTTGTGCGTACGCGCGCCGCGTAACTTGGTGGGCTGCATGGGCGAGACGGGTATTTCTAGGATGGCAGCCGGCGATGTCCAGCCCGGAAAACCGCGTCACGCACAGTGGGCGTTTATCGGCGTCCCCAGCGCCTGCGCAGCACCCAGGTGGCACCCAACAGCAGCACGGTGAGCAGGATGAACCAGGGCTTGGACAGGGGTTGCTTCGACACCAAGCCGGCCGCCCGTCGCGTCGTCGACGCCAGCTCAGACAGTGCGGGGACGTCATCGACGCCAAGGAACAGGCGGCCCCCCGTTTGCTCGGCGATCCCGCGAAGTTGCTCCGGCATCGCTTCGAGGTTCGCCAGCTCGTCTCCGCTCTCTTCGACGATGAAGACCTCGCGGGCAACCTCCTCGCCCCCGACGGAGGCGATGACCTCATACGCTCCAGCTTCGCTCGGGGCACGGAGAGTGGTCTGCAGTTGTCCATCTTGGTCGGCGTCAGCGACCCCGACCGCTTTGTCGTCTACGCCCGGCTGAAAATGGAGCTCGACGCGCGCCTGCTTCATAGGTCGATAGCTCTCGTCTCGAAGCCGCCCCGAAACGACGAGCTCGCCGCCAACGCCGTAGCGCTCTCTGTCGGTCGAGATCCTCGCAGGCTCCAACAGCGGGTCCCGAGTGAGCCAGCGAATCATCCTGTCCCAGAACAGCTCGTACTCGTCTGAGCCCACCGTGCTGTCGTCCGCGGCAAATCGCCATCGCCAGGACGCATCGGTCGTCATGGCAGCAACTCGCCCTCTACCTGCCTCGCCAACGACCAGAATCGGTAGCCGGGCGCCGCTGCGGAGGCGGGCCCGCGGGTGGTGCAGCAGGACCTGCGCTTCCTCTTTGACGGCGCTGACCATGTTGGCGCCGTGAAGCGCTGGAAGCGCCTTCCAGGTCTGCCTCGTCAGGACGGGATCAGGGCCAAGCGCAACGATCGGATGCTGCGCGAGGCGTTTGGTTACGTCGGCGCGATAGCTGCCCCTCAGCACCCCCGGTGCTCCAAGCTTCACCGGCAACACTTCTTCGATTGCCGTGCCCGCGTAGCGGCCCTCGGCGAACGACCGATCCCCTCCGATCATCAGGAAGGAGCCACCGCGCTGTACATAGTCTCGGATGCGCGGCAGGTAGGTGTGCATCTCGTATGGCGCATAGTCGAAGTTCTGGAAGATGACGACGTCGAAGCTTCCGAGGTGCTCGCGAAAGAGCTCGTCGGTCGGAAAGGGGATCAAGGCCAGCTCGTTGGTCGGCGCAGCGGTCAGGTCGGCCGCGGCGCGAAGGATGAAGAAAGAAACCAGGTCGACGGAGCCGTCGCGTTTGAGAAAGTCTCGGAGGAATCGAACGTCCCAGCTAGGCCGTCCTGCCACGAGCAGCGCGCGCAGCCTTTCGCGGCCGACTCGCAAGAGTGCCGCCCGATCGTTGTTCTGAGGCACCTCGTCGTTCGAAGCCGCAGGAATCAGCAGCCGGTACAGAGCGCGCCCGGTGCGACGCGGTGTGACCTCGAATGCCACGGTGCCCCGGCCAGTCTCGTCGAGCACGGCGACGGTCTCCTGCTCCAGGCGGCTCTCGTGCCACAGCTGCACACGAAGCTCGCTGTTCAGCAGCTCGCCCACCGCGCGAACATCCGCTCGAATCACTGCAGGGACGCCCACGTATGCGGTCGCATCGGCATGCAGCAAAACGATGGCCTGGTCGTCGAGCAGGTCGTCTCCGCCCACGACGACCGCGTGAATCGCCGGCGCGTCGGAGCCAAGTGCCAGTGTCTCGGGCCGGAAGCTCGCGTCGGCTCCGTCGGTGATCAGGACGAGCGAGCCCAAGTCCTGGTCCGAGCGCTTGCCTAGAACGTAGTCGAGCGCCTCGCGAATGTTGGTCTCATCATCCGTTGGCTCGTAGCCTTCCCCAAGCCCGTCCCAAATCGCGCCACGTGTGCTGGACCCGAAGAGGTAGACCACTGGGTTGACCCGGTCGTCCTTTTGCCATTCGTCGATCAGCGAACGAACCGCGTCATCCCGAGGGCCCTTCGCGCCCGAGAGTGTCATGCTGCGTGAGTTGTCGAGAAGGATTCCGGTGCCTCCGGCCACCTCTTCGAAGGTCTCGCGCACCAGAGTGACCTGAAGCGCGAGAAGGTAGACCGCCAAGATGCCGAGCACGCCTAGCGCGGCCAGCGTGAACCGCCGCCGCCGATCGCTTTCGCCCCGAATCGAACGAAGCTCGACGAGCCAGAGGGCCAACAACGCGAGCCCGAGCACCCACGCGGTCGTGGCCCCCCCCCAGATTCCGAGTTGCCACTGCCAATCCGACACGTGCAAACCTCAGTGGCCCGAGCCTCGTCGCCGCATGATGAAGGGCGCGTGCACTTGGTCGTCTTTGTAGTCGGTGCAGAGCGCATAGAGCACCAGGTTCACGCTGAGACGGATTGCCTGTTCGCGCTGCCCCTCACCCCCCGGCACAACCGCCTGACTCCATGCGCCGAGCTTGTCGCGCTGAAGGGCGCCTCCCAGGTCGTGGCGCGAGTACACGATGGCGATGCGATCACCGTAGGTGATGCCTTCGAGAAACGCAGGGCCCTGCACGCGGCCGATCGGCCTCCGTAGAAGATAGAACGAGCGATAGATGGTGTGGTCGGTCGAGATGGGCTTCAACGGAAGCGCCGGGAATGCGCGCAGGAGCTCTCGGCGAATCGCACGGTCGAAACCTTCGCTACCGGCCGTGGCGTCATCGATCAGGATGAAGCCGCCGCGATGAACGTACTTGCGCAAGCCCTCGATGGCCGCCTCGCTCAAAGGGGCGAACTCCTCGCCGCCTCGCCAATACACGAAGGGACTTCGGAAGAGTGAGGCCTTGTCGAGTGTGGCGCGCCCGGGCTCGAGAATTGGCTCGACGCTCGAGCGCTTGCGCACCTCCCAAGCCAATCGCTCGGTCACCCCTCGGGCAGCGCCAATGCCCTTGCCGACGTCGAGAGAGACGATCTCGACCGCGGTTGCATCGCCGAACGCGGCTGCGCGGTGCGCAAGGGATACCACCGACACCAGAGGCACTGAAAGGCAGACCAGTACTACCAACAGGCGACTCCACCGCACCCCGAACACGCCCAGCATGGGAGAAGGAGTACCAATCGTACGACAAAGCGCAAGCCGGGTTGACGCAGGCGGTGTTCACGACGAGAGTTGCGCCGTGTCGAAGGGCCCACTTCGCGCGTGCGCCGCGATCGCATTGCTCGCATTCGTATCCGGTTGCCAAGGCAAGGGCGAAGCGACCGAGCCGCTGCCACTCGATCGAGCATCGAACGACGCAAGCCCGCCCCTGCTTTCGCGAACACGCCCCTTGATGAGCACCGTGTTCCGCATTCAGGTCGACGCGCCTCCGGACAACGCAGAGAATGTCATCCGTCAAGCCTTCGAAGAAATAGAGCGCTTGGAGACGGTGCTGTCCGAATGGCGAGAGGAGAGCGACATCTCGAAGGTGAACAGCCTTGCTGGCAGGAAGTCCGTCAAGGTTGGCGACGACACATTGCGTGTCATCGATGCGGGTGTGGATGTGTCGATGTGGTCGAGGGGCGCGTTTGATCTTTCATGGGCCGCGTTGTGGGGGCTGTATGACTTTCGCCCCGATTCGATCAGGATCCCGACGCCCGAGGAAATCAAGCCGCGACTCGCTTTGATCGACTACAAGAGCATCCGCGTCAGCAAGAAGCACGAGACCGTGTTCTTGAAGAAGCGCGGGATGGCCATCGGAACCGGCGGCATCGCCAAGGGCTACGCCCTCGACCAGGCGGGCGCGATTCTGCGAGGAGGAGGCATCGAGAGCTACATGATCTTCGGCGGTGGCCAGGTACAGGTTCACGGCCAACGAGATGGGCGACCTTGGCGCGTCGGCATCCAGCATCCCCGAAACCCGAGCAGTTATTTCGCCGCGCTGGAATCGACGGGAGCCTCGTTTTCGACTTCAGGCGACTACGAGCACGCGGTATTCGACGGATCGGGTCAGCGCTGGCACCACATCATCGACACCAAGACCGGGCGCCCAGCAGACAAGTCTCTCTCGGTGACGATCATGACGTCAGAGGGCATCTATGCCGACGCGTTGAGCACAGCGGCATTCGTATTGGGGCCCGAGAAGGCTCTCAAGATGCTGAGCCGCATCGCGTACCCCGCCGAAGCGGTGATCGTAGGCTCCGACTGCAAGGTCTACATGACGCGAAAGGCGAAGCAGAGCATACGGATGAACGTCGAGCTCGTGGACGGGCGGCTGCCGAACTGCAAGCCATAGCTGATGTGCTATCCGCGCTGCTCGGTTTGATGGGGTCATCCCCGCGCCGGATTCGGTCCCAAGCGGCGACGATGGTCGGGAGCTTCGCGAGCAAGCGGATCATGCTGAGCCGCAGGAACTCGGGGTCCGATCAGGGCATCCATCGGCTCGCCGCTCTCGGGCAATGTCTTCAGAAGGTCGATGATGCGGAACTTCAGCCCCCGTTCGGCGATCATCTGGTTGCGGAACTCCTCGAGCTCCGGCGCGCTCGGCAACCGTCCAAGAACCAGCAAATAGGCGACTTCTTCATAGGTGCAGCGCTCAGCGAGCACCTCGATCGGGTAGCCCCGGTATTGGAGCTTCCCGATGGAGCCGTCGATCAAACAGATGCTGCTGCGCGCCGCCGGAATGCCGGCCAGGCCTGGAATGTATTCGGGCACTTGCGCCATCGTCTCCACTTTCGGACCCAAAGGTCGGCCGGCAACCTAGCTGTTCACCCAACGGGCGCAAGCCAATCCGAAATGCCTTGCAAAAGAGGGCCTTGCCGAACCGAGAACCACATCGGCAGCCTCTTCGAGGACCTCGGCCCGGAGGCGCGCCTCGGGGGACGTCGGGGTTTCGCGAATGACGATGTGCAAGTCCGGCGTCGCGTCCCCGGATGAGGCAATGCCCGCGGCGCCCGCCTCGAGGAGCGCGTCTATGAAGCGATCACTTGCGACCCCATCTCCAGTGTCGACAACCGAAACGAGCTGCCCTCCGATGGTGACGATCGACGGCTTTTTCGTGCTGGACTCGCTGGAGTCATCGACGATCGGAAGCGACCGCTTCAACCGCGCTCGACCTCCAGGCCAGCGGCTTCCCAATGAAGAAACCCTCCGGCCAGGAAGCCTACTTGGACGCCATCGGCCTGAAGCTTCTCGCCCCATTCCTTGGCCTCTTCGCTACGCCCGTAGAGGACACGAATGCGACCATCAAACGGCTGGAGCTCTTCGACGCGGGTCGCGAGATCGTTCGCGGGGATGTGGGTTGCCGAGGGAATTCGATAGCGCCCGTAGGATGCCGAATCACGGATGTCGACCGGCAGCGCCTTGCCCTGCGTCAGCCAGACCGCGAGCTCCTCAGGGCGAACCTCGGCTGCGGAGCGCGGCATGACGGGTTCGAGCAGTCGGAGCAGGCCCGGCTTATCGAGCACACCGACGTGCTGCTGAACCACCCTGCCCTCCGCAATCACGAGCAGCATCGGAATCGATTGCGCCCGAAACGTCTGCGCAACCATCGGGTTGCTGTCGACATCCACTTTGACGGCTTTGATCTTGCCTGCCAGCTCTGCGGCTACCTGAGCAACGATCGGTGACAACTGCTTACACGGTTGGCACCAATCCGCGTAGAGGTCCACGAGGACCGGGAGCTCCGACCGAAGAACTTCGGCTTCAAAGGTTGCGTCTGTGACCGACTGGACTGCCATTTCAGTATCCTCTGTCTTCCATCTTGGATTCTGTCACGATCGCCACGCTTCCGCTCGTTCCGAGCCGGTTGGCGCCCGCCGCGATCATTCTCTCCGCGGTCGCGGCGTCGTGAATTCCGCCGGATGCCTTCACACCGAGGTCGGATCCCACCTCCGCACGGAGCAAACGCACGTCGTCCTCGGTTGCTCCACCGCCGCCAAATCCGGTCGAGGTCTTCACGAACGCGGCGCCTGCGGCGCAGGTCCATTGGGCGCCGCGCCGCTTCTCGTCGACTGAAAGCAGGCAGGTTTCCAGGATCACCTTGACGAGCCCGCCGCCCGCGGCGTCGACCACCCTGCGGATGTCATCGATGAAGACGCCCCGCAGGCCTTCTTTGAGCGCCCCGATCAGGCACACCATGTCGATTTCGGAGGCGCCGTCTAGCACCGCTCGGGAGGCCTCCGCGGCCTTGGCGGCCGGGTTGCTGGCGCCGAGCGGAAAGCCCACGGTGGCCGCGATGGGGAGCTGGCGGTCTGCCAACAGTGAGGTACATAGCGCCACGTGAGCCGAGTTGACACAGACGGTTGCGAAGCTGTGCCGAACAGCCTCCTCGCACAGCCGTGCGAAATCCGACCGAACCGCGTCGGGTCGCAGGCAGGTGTGATCGATCAGCGCAGCCAGGTCCGAACGCATCGGAATCCCTCTCCTAGCAACGATCCGCGAGGGCAAGCAACCGCACACACTCATGAGCCTGGGGAGCTTCTCGACTGATGGACGTTACTTGCGAGCGCTGCGACACCGAATACGAGTTCGATGAGACGCTGCTTTCCGGACGCGGAACCAGCGTGAAATGCACCAACTGCGGCCACGTATTCAAGGTCTATCCGAAGGCCCAGGCAGAGGAGGACCGTGCGACCAGCACCTGGCGCCTCAAGTTGGAGGACGGCGCAATCGACACGATCGATTCGCTCCGGGAGTTGCAACGGCGCATCGGCTCCGGGGATCTGACGCCCGACAACGAGATTGCGCGGGGCGATGAGGAGTGGAAGACGCTCGGCTCGATTCCGGAGCTCGAGACTTTCTTCCAAGCGGCGGGCATCCAGACCCCCGCCGGGAGAGTCGTGGCACCGATCCCACCGTCCCCGGTCCCCCCCGCCCCAACATCGAAAGATTCGAGCCTACCGCCCGGAAGGCGCCCAAGGCAGCCGACGCTTCTCGGAGTGACGCCAATCGAGAAAGAGACAGGGGCAGTGACAGAGACAGGGGCAGAGACAGGGGCAGCGCCAGGGGCAGTGAGAGGGGCAGAGACAGGGGCAGAGACAGGGGCAGTGACAGAGGCAGTCACGGAGGCCGTGAGCGAGTCCGTGTCCGAGGCCGTGAGCGAGGCCGCGACCGAGTCCGAGGCCGTGAGCGAGTCCGTGTCCGGGTCCGCGACCGGGTCCGTGACCGAGTCGGTGAGCGGGTCCGTGAGCAATCCCGCGACCGCCTACAAGTCCCCGTATGCCAGCAGCACCGGCCCTCTCCCCCTCGAAATCGAGGATGCTGAATTTGAGGAGCGGCCACGGAGTCCGGGGAGCTCCTCGGTGCGGTCCAGCACTCCGCCTCCCGCCTACTACGATGATGACGACATTCCGGAGCTGCCCGGCCGTCGGGGGTCGCCGCTGCGCTGGCTGTTGCTGGTTGTGATCATCGGCGGGCTCGCGTTGATGGTCACTCAGTGGGAACGCGTGGCCCGACTATTGGGCTTTGGCGGTGACCCGGCGCTGATCGCAGCTGAGGTCACCGAAGGGGAAGCCGGTCTAGCGCAAGGAGACCCACAGTCCTATGCCAGCGCCATCGAGGCCTTCGGCCGCTCGATCGAAGCCGGTGGCGATCGAGATCCCGAGATTCTGGCGAAACTCTCCAACGCATACGCTCTCGCGGCGCAAGCCCAGATCGACGACGGCGCCTCTGGCGAAAGCATCGACAGCCTCGCGGCGGCGGCGCTGACGACGGCGGAAAGTGCCATAGAACTCGATTCTTTGGAGCTCGACGCAAGACTTGCGGAAGCTGACGCGCTCCGCTTGACCGGTGAAACTGTGGAAGCGCGAAAAGTCTTGGAAGACGCTCGCTCGACGTCATTCAGTCGAACCGCCGAGTTTTTTCGCGTCGACGCCCGGCTGAACGCTGCCGAAGCCAGTGGCGGCTTGGAAGCGGGTCTACGGAGCGCGAAGCAGGCGGCTGAGCTCGCGCCCCACGGCATCCGATACCTGCTGCTGCTGGCCCGCGCCGAACGCGCCTCCGGCGACGACGTCAGCGCCCGGGCGGCATTAGAGGCCATCCTAGTCGATCACCCAGACCACCCAGTAGCTACCAAATTGCTAGCGGAGCTCGACGAGGCAGCGCCCGTCGCAGATGCGGGCGGCGCTGACGCTGGGGCGGAGACGGCGACAGAGCCGGTGGCAGCGGCAGAGCCAGCGGCAGTGGCAGAGCCAGCGGCAAAGACGGAGAAGGCGGAGCCGTCCAAGCCCGCAGCCCGGCCCCGAAAGCGCCGCGCTCCCCCAAAGCCTGCCTATGACGAGTACGATCGGCTCGCGGAGGCTGCGGGCGACGATGCCTTCGTCGATGGGCGGCCGCCGGTACGGGACTATGACTGGTACATGCAACAGGGGCGTGCAGAGCTCGCAGGCGGGAACTACTCCCGCGCTCGGGCGTTCTTCGATAGCGCGTTGGAGGCACGCCCCGGCTCGGCCGACGCCATGGACGGCCTGGGACACGTGTCCACGAACATCGAGGACTACCACTCCGCCCTGCGTTACTTCCGCGTGGCGGCCCAACGCGGGCATCCAGACGGCTATTTCAACCTGGCTAAGACCTACGAACGACTCGGACGGAATGAAGAAGCGGTCTCGGCGTACTACACTTATGTGAAACGGCGCCCGTCGGGCACCCACGCCGCCGCCGCCAAATCAGCGATCAAGACCTTGGAACCCCACGCAAAGCTTCCTTCCGAACCCGAACCCGACCCGGAGCCCCAGCCCGAGCCCCAGCCCGAGCCCAGCGCGGAATCGGAGCCGCCCCCAGCGGAAGAGCCGACGCAGGAATCAGAACCGGCAGCACCATGAAGCACACCGCGCGTCCTTCCGCGCTCGCAATTCTTACGATTCTCGCGTCCCTGGCCACCCTGTCTTGCGACGGACAAAAAGAAGACGCCTCGGACGAGCCCATGGTTCGCGAGCTTCGCATCCTAGAAGCCTTCCCGGACGGCGCCGAGCACGATCCCTTCTCCCGTCCTCAGCCCACGCTCCACGACGTTCTGGTGCGGATTTGGGAGGCGACCGATGACGAGAACGTCAAAGGCCTATTCGTGCGAGTCGGCCCATTGCAGGGTTCATGGGGCAGCGTCGGGGACCTCGTAGAAGCGCTCGGCGAGTTCCGCGCCGAGAGCCGGCCTGTTCATTGTCATTTCGAGGCTGCCGACAACGTCGGCTATCTGCTGCTTGCCTCCGCGTGCGACCGGATCAGCATGTCGCCCGCGGGCACACTCGATCTCATCGGCCCTGCGGCTGTCATGATCTACGCGCGCTCGCTGCTCGAAAAGGTCGGCGTTGAAGCGGAGATCATTCACATGGGCCGCTACAAGGGCGCGGGCGACATCCTCATTCGGGATGACATGCCCGAGGAAGCCAAGGAATCGATGGATGCGATCCTCGACGACCTCCATGGCGCTCTGATCGAAGCCACCAAAGTGCGGGCCGAGGGGGATGCGGACAAAGCCAGGGCCCTGATCGACGGAGGCCCGTACGCTTCGGGAGCGGCAGCGGCTGCAGGATTGATCGATTCGGTGGGCTTCCTTCGAGAGTCGCGCGAAGAGATCAAGAGGGCGGCGGGCGTCGAGACCATTCGCCGCATGCGCATGCTGCCCAAACAGGACCAGCTCACATTGGGGCAGTTCTTGAGCCTGCTGAGCGGTGAGACCGACGAGGTCAAGGCCGGTGGTGAGCGAGTTGCACTGGTGTTCGTGACGGGCAACATCACCGATGGAGACTCTGGCTCGATGGGCGATGCGGTTTCCGGCCCCTTTGTGCGCGCAATGGAACGGCTCGAAAAGGATGACAACGTCAAGGCCGTCGTCATGCGCATCAACTCACCCGGAGGTTCGGCTCTTGCAAGCGACCGAATGTGGGAAGCTGCCCGCAACCTCGCCGAAGCCAAACCACTGATAGCGAGCGTTGGAGACATGGCCGCGAGCGGTGGCTACTACATCGCGTCAGCCGCCAACGAAATCCTGGCGCACCCCAACAGCCTCGTCGGATCGATCGGCGTGGTCGGCGGGAAGTTCAACTTCGCGGGCCTTGCCGAGGACATCGGCATCAACACGTACGTCTTGCAGCGCGGTAAGCGCGCGGCTTGGTCGACGCCGGTGCGCTCGCTAAACACCACCGAAAGGCAAGCCTTCGAGGGCCTTCTTCGCGACACTTACGACCGATTCATCGACCGCGTCGCGGTGGGTCGAGAGATGGAGCGCGAGGCAGTCCTAGCTGCCGCCGAGGGCCGCGTCATGACCGGACAAGACGGCAAGGAGCTCGGTTTGGTCGACGAGATGGCTGGCCTCAGCGAGGCACTGGTCAAGGCCCGCGCCGCCGCTGGACTGGGGCCAGACGCACCCGTCGAGATCTGGCCCTCCACAAAAGGGATGATCGATGCGATCAACGACCTCCTGAGCGGCAACGGAGACGACGACGCTCGAACCCTGCAACAGCTGTGGCTCAGGCAACACCCTCTGGCCGCGTCGCTTCCGCTCAAGCCCTGGACCGACATGCTCCACGTCCTCGCCGTAGAGCACGTAGCGCTGATTCCGCCGTACTTCTTTTCGCTGCGCTAAGGCGCGGGTGCCGGGATGACCGTGCAGTAGGGCCAGATGTCTTGTCCAGGAAGGCAGCTCCCAACGAGCTCGTCTTCCGTGGACGTGCAGATCTCCAAACAGCCATCGCAGAGATCAACCGGCCAACTGAACGAACCGGATGTTTGCGTGAATCCGCCAGCGGTGGTGCCGATGGCGCGTATATCGAGCAGGACCGACGCAAACCCGGTCTCGGCCGCGACTGCGCGAAGCGCATCTTGGTAGGACGCCGGAATGCCAATCGCTGCTGCAACCTCCTCGGTCGACCCACCACCTTGTTCGTTTCCGGGGAGGACCGCGCTCGTGTTGACTCGGTAGGGATTGACGAGGCCTTCGGGCAGCGCGGGTACCGACCCATCCGGAAGCAGCAGCGTGATATCGAAGTTGTGGACCTGAAGATTCGACACCTCGCCCTGGAACTCCAGGGCAGCGCTGGTGAGATAACTCTTCAGCAACGGCGCGATCACATAGTCCCTGGGCTGGCCCGACGCGCTTCGGTAAGCCAGATCGTAGAGCCCCCGCAGAAGCCGGGTATCTTGATCCGCGGTCACTACACAGCTGTCGTCCGGAGGAAGATTCGCTGCGATCTGTAGTCCGTTGTGCGGGAAGCGGTTGCACCCGGCAACCGTCACCGCCAGCACCATAGCCACGAAGATGAATCGACTCATAAGTCCCCTCCAAAGGGTGTTCTCATGGTATCCAGCGCAGAGGTAAGCTGCCAAATTTCCGTAGCTTAGGATACATCTAGCGCACCCCGAACCTCGTCGAGGCCGACCAGCTCGACCTCGGTTTCCCCCGGAAGACGTGGAATTACAAAGTGAATTCTGTCCCCGCGGCGTTTTTTGTCCGAGCCGATGAATTCGAGCACACGGCTGTTCAGTCGTTGATCGAGGGCGGTCGGTAAGCCGAGTCTCGAGAGCAGTCGCGTGAGCCGCTCCGTCTCCTCTTGTCGGCCTCTGCCGAGCTTGGCGGCCACACGCATGGCTGCGATCATTCCAAGTGCGACGCCCTCCCCGTGCCGGATGCCGCGGTAGTCGCTGGCGGCTTCGAGGCCATGCCCGACGGTGTGCCCCAGGTTCAGAAGCATGCGGCGTCCTGATTCGCGCTCGTCTTCATGGACGATGCGCGACTTCAACCGAACCGACATTCGCACCGCGCGAATGGTCGCGTCGGGGTCGCCCGCCATCAGCGCCGCCGCGTCCTGTTCGAGCATCGCCACGGACTCCTCCGAATCGAGCCATGCGCTCTTCACTACCTCCGCTAGGCCAGCGACGCGCTCCTCACTGGGCAGGGTCGAGAGTGTTTCGACGTCGCATAGAACGAACTTCGGTTGGTAGAACGTGCCGACGAGATTCTTGCCGCGCGGGCGGTTGAATCCGGTCTTGCCCCCTACGGAGCTGTCGACCATGGCGAGAAGCGTCGTCGGGATCTGTCCCAGGGCCACCCCGCGGAGCAGGGTCGAGGCTGCGAACGCCGTCAAATCGCCGATCACGCCCCCTCCGACGCCGATGACGATGGCTCGCCGGTCGACTTCGGCTTCGAGGGCGGCGTCCCACACCCGCTCCACGCTGGCGATGTTCTTGCTCGCCTCGTCCCCCGGAAGCCTCACTTCGATTGGAGGTTTGCCGGCTAAAGTGAGGTCGGCAATGGCATCTGCGGGCCACTGGCGGTCTTCGCCTCCATCGAAAACCAGGATGGCGTCACCTGCGGAGTGTTCATTCGCCCGAATACCCACGCGGCGCCGCGTGCCGCGCCCCACCTCGACACGGTACGTTCGCGACCCAAGCGGGACGACGATGGGCGAGAGGTTTCGAAGAGCCACAATCTC